>Ga0187810_10000370_pt1 | contig 18032 bp, 14 predicted proteins | sample NC_wetland_sal_i_9_FD_132963 | JGI IMG/M metagenome (GOLD analysis project Ga0187810, IMG submission 132963) | Wetland sediment microbial communities from Neuse River Estuary, North Carolina, USA - ASW_5 | ecosystem: Environmental > Aquatic > Freshwater > Wetlands > Sediment | place: USA: North...
CGGCGTGCTGGGTGCCGTGGTCGTCTCGGCGGTGGCCAGCGTCACCGTAGAGCGCTGGTTCCTGGGCGATGCCCCGCTGTTCCGGGTCCCCGTCTATCACCTCCGGCATCCCGTCGAATTGCTTGTCTACGTCGTGCTGGGCATCTTCGGCGGATATTTTTCCGTTTTTTTCCTGAAGCTGGTGCTGACCCTGCGGCCGAGACTGAAAAGTCTGCCGGACTGGACGCAATACTTCCAGCCGGCCGCCGCCGGATTCCTGATCGGGGCCATTGCGCTGCGCTTTCCCCAGGTGATGGGGGCGGGCTACGACTACATGGACCAGGCCATGCACGACCAGTTTGCCTGGCATCTCCTGTTTTTGCTGGCGGCGCTCAAACTGGTGGCCACATCGCTGAGTTTTGTCAGCGGGACACCGGGAGGCCTCTTCGCGCCCACGTTGTTCATGGGAGCGATGCTTGGCGGCGCCGTGGGCGGCCTGGAGCACATTGTTTTCCCTTTTCTCTCGGGATCCGTGGGACCGTACGCGCTCGTGGGCATGGGGACACTGTTTGCGGGGATCCTGCGCGCGCCGATGACTTCCATCTTCATGGTCATCGAGCTGACCGGCGATTACTCGGTGATCGTTCCGGTGATGATCTCGAACGCGATCGCCTATCTGATCTCCCGGCGCCACCAGAGTGTGCCCTTTTTCGACGAGCTCTCCCGGCAGGACGGCATGAACCTCCCCTCCATGGAAGAGCGGCGGGAAGAGAGGCCGCTGCGCACCGAGGACGCGATGCGCCGATACCGCGCTCCCGTACTTTCCGCACGCGATACCGTGCGCGCGGCGCGGGAACGCATCCAGGACACGGGCGAGCCTTACCTGCTCGTACGCGGTCCCTTCGGCTGGGGCGGTCTTCCCACGGCGGCGCTGGATTCCGGAGGCGCGAAGCTGGATGAAGATGCGCTGATTGAATCGTTGTGCACGCATCGCGGGCTGCCCACGCTGCACCCGGATGAAGGGCTGGAAACCGCGCTCCGGTTGCTCGAAGACCGCCCCCTGCTTCCCGTCGTTCGCCGCACCGACCACGGCATTCTCCAGGGCGTCCTGGGGCTCCAGGAGATTCTCCAGGCCTATCGTCGCGACGAGGAGGCGGAACGGTGACGGCCGCCGGGCCCGCGACGCACAATTGCGGCGCAGGTTTTCTCCGCCGTAGGAAGATGCGCCGCACGCCCGGGGAGCACGGAGCGGCGATTGCCTGACTGGGGCTCCTCGGGCTAGAGTGCTCTCGCCCAAAATGAGCGTCTACGATCTTGCTCCCCTCTCTCTCGCGGGGATACGCACGTACCCGTTGGCCCGGCGTCCGGGCAAGGTGAGCGTGCGCGAATTCGCCCGGCCGCACCGGCGCAACGCCGGGATTCGCGCCTGGCTCGATTCGCTGCCGCGCGTCCTCGCTGCGGAGGATTTTCGCGGCGTGGTGCGCGCGATCGCCGCGGCTCGCGTCCGCCACCGCCCCGTGCTGTGGGGCATTGGCGGGCACGTGATCAAAGTCGGCCTCGCCCCGGTTCTGATCGATCTGGCGCGCCGCGGCTACGTGTCCGGCATCGCCATGAACGGCGCCGCGCTGGTGCACGATTTCGAGATTGCGCTCGCAGGGCGCACCTCCGAGGACGTGCCGCAGGTGCTGGGCAGCGGCAAATTCGGCATGGCGCACGAAACCGGGCTCTACTTGAACGAAGCCGCCGTGGGCGCCGCGCGCAGCGGGATCGGCCTGGGCGAGGCCGCGGGAAAACTGCTGTCGAACCGGCGGCTGCGCGCGAAGTATCCACAGCACAGCCTGCTGGTGGCGGCTTACGGCGCGCGCATTCCCATCACCGTGCATCTGGCCATCGGCACGGATACGCCCCACATGCATCCCTCCGCGGACGGCGCGGCATTGGGCGAGGCCACGCACCACGACTTTCGCCTCTTCTGCGCGCTCGTGCGGCGGATGCATCCGGGCGGCGTCTATCTGAATTGGGGTTCGGCGGTGATTTTGCCGGAGATTTTCCTGAAGGCGGTTTCGGTGGCCCGGAATTTGGGCACGCGGCTCGCGCCCATCACCACGGCGAATTTCGATTTCCTCCAGCATTACCGCCCGCTCGAGAACGTGGTGCGGCGGCCAACGGCGGCCGCGGGCTCGCGAGGCTACGCCATCACCGGGCATCACGAGATCCTCCTGCCGTTGCTCGCCGCGGCGCTCGTGGAATCGGGCGGCCGCACGCGGCGCAACCGATGAGCGGCAAGGGCCATCCCCCGCTCCCACCCGACGAGCTTCCCCCATCCAATTCGGCGGGCACGGTTCCCCCTGCGGCGTCACCGCTCGCGGCTCCGGTGCCGGGCGACCTCGATACGCCGTGGGGCACGTTGGATTTGGTGGTGTTCTTCGTTTTCGCCCTGGGCGTGCTCTACCTGCTCTCGAGTCTGATGGCGTTGATCGCCGTGGTGCAATTCGGGGTGCCCGCGAACCAGATCGAGCAATTCGGCAGCACCAACGCCGGCTTCGTCGTGTGCCGCCAGGTCGTCTGGTTCACGTGCATTCTGCTGTACCTCTACGCCACCATCCGCCGCAGGACCTCGCAGCCGTTTTGGCGCACGATCGGGTGGCGCGGATTGCAACTGGGCAGGCTGCGCCCCGCGGCGCTCGTCCCGATGCTGCTCGTGGGCGGAGCGGCGCTGGCCATGGGGGCGGACATCGCCTCGCAGTTCTACAAGACGGAAAAGCCGCTGCCCATTCAGGCGCTGTTCACCAGCCGCCACGGAGTGGAGTATCTGGCGGCGTTCGCCATCCTGGTGGCGCCGCTGGCGGAAGAGACAGTGTTCCGCGGATACGTGTATCCGGTGCTGGCGAGAAGATTTGGAATCCTCGCCGGCATCGCATTTACCGGATTTCTTTTCGGGCTGGTACACGTGCCCCAGCTCTGGGGCGGCTGGGGACAGATTGTCACGCTGACAGCCGTGGGGATGGCGCTGACGGCGGTGCGGGCGGCGGTGCGGTCCGTGTTCGCCAGCTACCTGGTGCACCTGGCCTACAATGGATTTTTATTCGCCGGATTCCTGGCGGATCCGAACGCGCTGCGACACCTGCCGCACTGACCCCACGGCGCCGAGTATTGGGGTCGCAGAGCCCGTCGTCGCGAAGTGTTCCCTGATTCGCAGATTTGGCGGAGGGCGGCAGACGGTGCGGCGGTTGCCGGGGACGAGGCGCGAACGCCGTCCTCTGTTATTCCCTGCAGAGTTTTTTGAGCGACTCTTCGTACGGCGGGCGGGCCACACCCCGCTCCGTGATGATGGCAGTGATGAAACGCGCCGGGGTCACGTCGAACGCAGGGTGTGCCGCGGGCACATCCGGAGCGACGCGCACGCCGCGCAGGTGGGTCACCTCTTTCGCCGAACGTTCCTCGATCGGAATGGCATCGCCGGAGGGAATCGAAAGGTCCAGCGTGGAGATGGGCGCGGCCACGTAAAAAGCCACGGCGTGTTCGCGCGCGAGGACCGCCATCTGGTACGTGCCGATCTTGTTCGCCGTGTCGCCGTTGGCTGCGACGCGGTCCGCGCCCACCACAATGGCTCCTACTCCCTGGGTTTTGAGGCAGTGGCCCACCATGTTGTCGGTGATGAGGACCAACGGGATGCCGGCCTGCTGGAGTTCCCAGGCGGTGAGCCGCGCGCCTTGCAGGTAGGGCCGCGTCTCGGGCACAAACACTTCGAGTTCGTGGCCTTGGTAGATGGCCATGCGGATCACGCCGAGCGCCGTTCCGATGCCCGCCGTGGCCAGCGCGCCGGCGTTGCACTGCGTCATCACTCGTCCGCGCTGCGGCAGGAGCGGGGCGCCGTAGCGGCCCATGCTTTCGTCGTGTTCGCGCTTTTCCTGATGCACGAGCTGCGCCTCGTGGACCATGGCGCCCCGGACTCCCTCGAGCGCCGCGGCCGGCGCGGTCGCTCGCGCGGCGGCGTCGCAGGCCGCGGCGAATGTCCGGCGCATCCTCGCGATGGCCCAGAAAAGGTCCATGGCGGTGGGCCGCGTTTCCGCAAGAGCTTCGCAGATGACGTCGAATTCCGCGCGCAGTTCCTCGAGAGTGCGCGCCGGGGAGCGTTCCACGCCGAGCGCAGCGCCCATGGCCGCGGCCACGCCGATGGCCGGCGCGCCGCGAATTTCCATCTCGCGGATGGCCCGCGCCACCTGGCGGTAGTCCGTGTAGGTGTTGCGCACCTCGCGGTCGGGCAGTAGGCGCTGGTCGAGTATCACCACGCCGCTCTCGGTCCACTCGATGGGTTGCGCGGCTTGAATCGCGGATTTGGGCGCCTGGTCCACAGCGCATCCATTGTAAACCACGCGGATGACGCGGCGGGGGCCGAGCCGCGACGAATGCGCTTGGATTGCGGCGCTTCTGTGAGACGCGGAGTAAACCGATTACTTCATCGGCCTGTCATGCGCGCGCCGGAGTCGAGGCAGCGCCGAGGCCGAACCTCTGTGTGGCGTAGCCGACGATCGTGCCGACGAGGCCGCCGGGGAGCATGATTTCGAAGTAGTGCTCGTGCTGCATGTAGGCGACACCGAAGGCCAGCAGCAAGCCCACGCCCAGGCCGAACACGATTCCCAGAGGCAGCGAATTCACCTTGCGCGCGAAGACGCCGATCAGGACGCCCGCGATCAGCCCCTTGATTGTCGAGCCGATCAGGATACCGACAATTTGCGCGCGGGCTTCCGGGTAGAACCACGCCGTCGCCCCATCGAAGAACCCCAGGATGGTGCCGAGAAGGATGCCGATCAGGATCTTGTTCATGTGCCACCTCCACGGGGCCGCGAGCTATCCCGTCCTCGTTTCTTCCTGCTCACTGGTTCCTTACACCTTCATTTCGAATTCCTTTAGTGCCGAGCGAAAAAAATCAGGAGCACGCGGGTGATGAGGTACGCCAGGACCAGCCAGATCACCAACTGATGCCGCTCGAAGGTGCGCCGGGCGCGGCGGAGCAGCGTATCCGGGTAGGCCTCGAGCGGAAGGCCATCGAGATAGCGCGCCACGTCGGCGGCGAGGGCGGCGACCGAGCGGTACCGGCTGGCCGGGTCCGCGTGCGTCGCCTTGGCGCATACTGCGGCGAGTGGCGCGGGAATGGTCCCACGGTCCCCGATCGCGCCGCTGAGCAGAAACCGCAGAATCATTCCCAGCGCGTACACGTCTGTGCGCTCGTCGAGGCGTGCCGCTTCGCCGCGGGCCTGCTCGGGCGACATGTAGCCCGGGGTGCCGATCACGGCCCCATCGCGGGTGTCCGGAGACGCAGATGCGGTGCAGCGGGCGGGCCCGTCGGGAGCCGGGGATTCGTCGCGAGCGGGCGCAGGCGGGGCTTCGGGAGCGGCAGCGCCGCCGGCGGGCTCGCGCAAGATTTTCGCCACGCCCCAGTCCATCACCAGCACCTCGCCGAACGGGCCGACCATGATGTTTTCCGGCTTGAGGTCGCGGTGCAGCACACCGCGGCTGTGCGCGAAGGCCACCGCGTCGCAGATTTTCTCGAAGATGCGCAGGCGGTCCGGCGTGGCAACGAGAGAGCGCGCGAGTTCCTCCAGGCGGCTGCCCTCCACGTACTTCATGGCGTAAAAAACGCGGCCATCGGGCAGAGTTCCGGCGTCGTGGACGGGCACGATGCCGGGATGCTCGAGTTTGGCGAGGATGCGCGCCTCGCGCAGGAGCCGGGCGGCGAGATCGCCGGCCTCGTCGGGCACGTCGAGCACTTTCAGCGCGACGCGGCGGCCGAGCGTCTGGTCCTCGGCCAGGAAAACGGCGCCCATTCCCCCGTGGCCGATGCGATGGAGCAGGCGGAAGCGCGTGCCGGTGAGGTCGGGAGACTCGGCGGCCTCGCGGAGGCGTTCCACGGCGGCATCGGAAAGCCAGGTCATCTCCTGTCGCCTCCTCGCGCGCCTTTTCCTGGAGCGGAAGTCGCGGCCGGAGCGGCGCCCAGCAGCGAGCGGGCCTCGCGGCGGAATTCTTCGTCGCTGGCAGCGGTCTCGCGCAGGAAATCGAGCACGATGCGGCGGAACTCGCGGCGAGCGTGCGCCAGATAGTTGGTGACGGCGACGGGCGTGAGGCCGAACTCGCGCGCCAGATCCTGATACGAGGGACGGCGGTCCGACCCACTGTCGAGCGCGCCATCGGGCGCGCGGTCGAGCGCGTCCTCGAGGTCGTACCGCTCGAAAATGCGGAAGTAGACGGACTTGCCGCAGGAGCCGAGTTCGGCGCGAAGACGCTCGACGCCGGCGGTAAAGACGCTGCGCGCCCACTCGCGCTCGAAGAACTCGTCCATCTCCGGAGGAACGGCGGGATCGAGGCGCTGGAGCTCGCCGTCTGCAGCCTGAAAATCGAGGCTCAAGTGGAACGCGCCGCCGCCGCGCTTCTGCCGCCGGTCGTCGCGTTCCTGGTTCGCGACCAGGTGGTCCACGCAGGCACGCAGAAACGTGCGCAGGCGGCCGCGCGCGGGGTCGTAGCCGTCGAGCAGATTTTTCTCCAGCAGGCGCGCGAAGAAGTCCTGGGTCAGGTCCTGCGCGTCTTCGCTCGATTTCGTCCAGCGCAGGCGGATGTATTTGTACACCGGCTTCCAGTAGGCGGCGAGGAGCGCGTCGAGCGCGCGCGTACTTTCGGCGGGATCGGCGCTGCGCGCGGCGACGACAGCGGACCATCGCGTGGCGGGAAAATTCTCGCCGCGGCCTGCGAGCGGGAGGTTATCGGCCACTGGAGACCTCCGGCGCGCGCGCTTCGATGGCGAGCCAGGCGCGCGGGCGCGGGCGGAATTTGGCGAAAAAGGCGAGCAGGCGCTTTAGGAGGAAGTATTTGGCATTGAGCAGATCGTCGGCGAGACGCGCCTCGTCGCCCTCGAGGATGCGAGCGGTAGCCTCGATATAGTCGCCGCGCAGCCCGCCGCGCATGTCGCAGGGAGCGATGCGCACGCGCGGGTTATTGCGAATGCGCTTGATCTTGCCGGAAGCCGCCTCGGAATAGACGTAGAGGATGCCGCACTCTTCCGAGAACCAGACAGGGGTGGCCACGCCTTGGCCGTTCTTGCGGAAGGATTCCAGGCTGAGGTAGTTGTGCCCGGCGAATCGGGCTGTGGCGTCGGGTGTCATGGCAGGCATGTTTCAGGTTTTCTTAGTATGCATTCTAAAGGGGTCTGGCGCCTCAGGAGATCTGCAATTCACGGAGCGCGGGGCGGGCAGCCGGCAGTCAGGAGTCCGCGACGGCTATCTCTCGGCCTTGCTCCGGTCGAGGATGACGTGGTCTTCGGAGACGAAGTAGGCGACTTTGGAGTGGTCGATGAAATTGACTTCGTCTTCGTGCGAGGCCTTCCATTCGGGGGACTGGCGGGCGGCGAGCAGGGCCTCCACGTCGTCAAACCAGAGTTCGGCCATGCCGTCGTAGTCCGGCGCGCGTTTGTCTCCGGGGAGGGTGCGGCGGTGGCTCTGGATCAGCCTGCGGAGGCCAGGAATGCGGGCGCCGATGGGGCCATGAACATTCTTCCAGTAATCGAAGAATTCCATGTCCGTCATTCCCGGCTTTTTGGCAATGCAGTAGACGAGTTTGATCATGGTTTCCCTGCAGCCTGCAAGTCGTTGGCCGCAGGACGATGATCCGACTGTGAGGAGCGCGTTGCAAGGAAGAGAAGAAGAGATGGCGACGTTCCCGACAAAAAGCGTCGGGACGCAAACGGCGCGAAAGTCGGCGCTACATGTGCGAGACGCGGCGTGGGTCTTGCCCGCAGGATTCGGCCGTGGGGTGGGCGACGGGGACACAGATTAAAGTCTGTGCTACATGGCGCGGTTAGGGCCGCTGTGCTAAGTTGCTGCGGTTATGACGAAGCGCATCGGCGTGCTCTTGTCGGGACGCGGGTCGAATTTCGAAGCGCTGGCGCAGAGTTGCGCGGCGGGGCGCATTCCGAACGCGGAAATCGCGCTGGTGGTGAGCAACCGCGAGGGTGCTGCGGGGATCGAGCGGGCGCGGGCGCGCGGGATCGGAGTGCGGGTGATCCCGTCGAAGGGGCTGGAGCGCGAGGTTTACGACCGGCAGGTGGCGGCGGCGCTGGCGGAGGCTCGCGTGGATCTGGTGTGCCTGGCGGGATACATGCGGCTGCTCTCGCCGTATTTCGTGGCCCAGTTTGCCGGGCGCATCCTGAACATTCACCCGTCGCTCTTGCCTGCGTTTCCCGGCCTGGAGGCGCAGCGGCAGGCGCTGGAGCACGGTGTAAAGTGGACCGGGTGCACGGTGCACTTTGTGGACGAGAATCTGGACGCGGGACCGATCATCATGCAGGCGGTAGTGGCGGTGAGGGATGACGATACGGCGGAATCGCTGGCCGCGCGGATTTTGGCGGAGGAGCATCGCATCTATTCGGAGGCGGTGGCGATGGTGCTGGCAGGCGGCTACCGCATCGATGGGCGGCGGGTGCTGCGCCGGGAGCCGGGCCGCTGATTTCGAACCGGACACATGAGTTCACGTTTCCAACCCGTTGACGCGCAGCTCGAACATATCCGCAAGGGCGCGGCGGAGATTATTCCCGAGGCGGAGCTCGCGACGAAGCTCGAAACCTCGCGAAAATCGGGGAACCCGCTACGCGTGTACCTGGGCGTGGACCCCACGGCGCCGGACCTGCACCTGGGCCACACGGTGGTGCTGCGAAAACTGAAACATTTTCAGGACCTGGGGCACACGGCGATTTTCCTGGTGGGCGACTTCTCGGCGATGATCGGCGACCCGACGGGACAATCCGAAACGCGCCCTCCGCTGACGCGCGAAGAGGTGGATGCGAACGCCAAAACGTATCTCGAGCAGGTATACAAAATCCTGGACCGGGAAAAAACCGAGGTGCGCTACAACAGCGAGTGGCTGGACAAATTGACGAGCTACGACATCGTGCGGCTGTGCGGCCACTATCGCCTGGCGCGGATGCTGGAACGCGAGGATTTCCGCTCGCGGCTGGCGCAGAACCAGCCCATTTCCGTTCACGAGCTGCTATACCCGCTGCTGACGGCGTATGACGCGGTGGCGCTCCAGTCGGATGTGGAACTCGGGGCCACGGAGCAGAAATTCAATCTGCTGGTGCACCGCGACATCCAGCGGGAGTACGGCCTGAGCTCGGAAGTGGCGCTGACCATGCCCATTCTGGTGGGACTCGACGGGCAGCGGAAAATGTCCAAGAGCCTGGGAAATTACGTGGGCATCACGGAAGCGCCCGAGGAGATGTTCGGAAAGCTGATGTCCATCTCGGACGAGCTGATGTGGTCGTACTACGACCTGCTGACGGACGTGCCGACAGCGGAGCTACGGGCGATGCGCTCCGCGGTGGCCAGCGGCAAACAGCATCCGATGGACGTGAAGATGGGGCTGGCGCGGCGGATCGTGACGGATTTCAACGGGGCGGCGGCGGGGGAGAAGGCAGCGGAACAGTTTCAGCGCGTGTTCCGTGACCGCGAAGGGCCGACCGAGTGGCGGGAGATCCGGCTGGTCCGACGCGAAGGAGCTCTGCAACACCCTGGCGGTGTTGTGGGCACGGCCACGCCGAAGTGGTGCCAATTGTTGGCTTATTTAGGTGAAATCGAATCGATCGCCGTGGCTGCGCGCCTCATCGAGCAAGGTGGTTTCGAAGTCGATGGCCAGACCATCAGGGACCCAGGCTCTCGACTCGATGCAACCGTCCCGGGCTCCTACAAAGCGCGGCTGGGGAAAAAGAAATTCCTGCGCATCGTGGTGGAATAGGAACGGGGCGGGGACCGAGCCGCCCCGTGCCGGCCTGAAGGCCGGCGCTACGATTGCGCGCCGCGGGCTTCGGCGTAGCGCTTCAGATTTTCGAGCATGCGTTTATCGCGCGCACGGATGCTGGGGCGCATGAGGATGGGGTCGAGCCAGCGGCCGAGTCGGCCGGGAAACGTGTACCACTCGTGCATGGTCACGCGGGTGGCTTTCCGGACTGGCACGGGCCCCTTGCCGGGGCCACCAAATCCCGGCGCGTCTTCCACTTCCCAGATCTGGCGGCCGCGCACGCCGTAGACGTCCTGAAATTCCCATTCGAGGGCGCGGAGCCAGTCGTAGCGCTGCACGACGGCGGTGAGCGCCACCTCGCGCTTCCCCAGGCGGCCGGTGATGCGCACTTTCTGCCCCACGCGAAAATCCGATTCGCCGGCGGCCACTTCGAACTCCGTTTCCATTTCCGGGGCGTACCACAGGGGCATGCGCTGGGGAACGAAAAAGACGAAGACGCGGTCGCGCGGGGCGTCGATCTCCACAGCGAGGTGCAGGGTGCCCATGGGGGGAGAAGTGTAGCAGGGGGAGGGGAGAACGGAGGGGGAAGAGAGAAACCCACGGTCAGAACAGCACTGACCGTGGCTACCAAACGAATCGAGGGCGAGGGGGAAGGAAGAGGGGGAAAAGACGCCGGCAGGATGCCGGCGGTACAAAATGGGCACTACCAATCATTCATTCTATTCGCTTTCCCCCGCAAAGCGATCCTAGCGGACCTCGAGGAGGATCAGGGACATGTCGTCGTGCGGAGGGGTGGCGCTGAAGGAGTTGACGCCGCGGATGATGGCCTCGCGCATGGCCGCGAGAGAGAGAGGCGCGGCGCGAACGGCCATATCCGCCAGGCCTTCGACGCCGAGCTCGTCTCCGCGCGCATCCCAGACTTCCGTGAGACCGTCGGAGTAAATCATCAGGCGATCGCCGGGGGCGAGTTCGTAAGTGTCCACGATGTCCTCGGGAACAGCATCCTCGATGGCGCCGAGGATGGTGGCGCGCGCCTCGAGCTGGCGCAGCTCACCGGAGGGAGAAATCCAGAACGCCGGAGGATGACCGCCAGCGGCGTAGAGGATCTGGCTGGCGTTCTGATCCACGCGCGCCGCGGCCATGGTGAACATGAAGCCGCTGACGCTGATCTGGTCCACGACGAATTCGTTGAGATGGCGGAGCAGCTTGCCGGGATGGGCCCCGGAGCGCAGCAGGGAAACCGTCTCCGTGTAGATGCGGTTGGCGAGGAGCGCGGAGCTGATGCCGTGTCCGGAAACGTCGCAGATGAGCAGGTCGAGATGGGAAGAATTGTGGGGACTGACCAGGCCGAAGTCGCCGCCGATGGAGAGCACCGGCTTGTAATAGGCCTCCACGAGCACGCGCCCCCATTCGAGGGTGCGCGGGGCGAGGCTCTGCTGGACGCGTGCGGCGAGAACGAGGTCGCGCTTGATCTCCTCGGCGCGGCGCTGGAGCTGCACGTTGGCTTCGCGAAGGCTTTGCTCGGCGCGCTTCTGGTCGGTGATGTCGGTGTAGGTGATCACAGCAAACATGCGTCCGTCGGGATCTTCCACGTCGCGGGCGCTGATGATGACGGGGACGCGGGAACCGTCGGGGCGGGGAACGAAAAACTCGAAGCGGTTGTGGCCCTGCTCGCGGCCCCGGGCGATTTGCTTCTGGAGAAATTCGAAATCATCGCCCTTGTAAATGGCCTCGGGCGTCTTGCCGACCACCGTGGAGCGCTGCACCCCCATGAGGCGTTCCATGCGCTCGTTGAGAAAGAGAAAGCGCTGGCAGTCGTCGGCGATCAGCACGCCCTCGTTGAGGGTTTCGAGGATACCTTCCATCTGCTCGAGCCATTCCGGCTTTTCGACGTTCACTGCCTGCTCCTTGTGCCCGCAACCACCGCGCGGCGCGCGCTGCCGGTGGGCCGCACTTCAGAAAGGCTTGGATGAAGGCGGCGCCACTTTCGGTGCGGCGGGCGCCACCGGAGGGAGGCCGCTGGCCGGCTGGGCCGTGACTTTCAGGGCCGGCAGGATATCGGCCAGCCGCGCCATACCCAGGGCGACCACGCGGCGAGTTTCCTCCTCTTGTACGAAAGCAATCAAGCGCATGTTTTCCGCGTGCCAGCCCGCCTGGACTGGATCGAGCACCACGCTTGCGGTGAAATTCGTGTCCTTTGCGGAGAGCGTGCCGGTGAGGTGGAACCAGCGTGCGATGGAGGAGTGCGGCCAGGATTCGCCCGCGTTGCTTCCTCCGCTGACGCGGGAGATAAGCCCGTCTTCCGCGAGCACCAGATACACGGCGGCGGGGGAACTGAGCGTCAGGCCGTGGGCTTCGAGGCGAACCTGCGCACCGCGTGGCGCGGGCGTTGCGGCGTGGCCGGACTCGAGCGGCAGGATGCGCACAGCGGATAGGGGCGCGTGGCCCAGGGCGGAGATGGTGGCGCGGGCGCGGCTCTCGTTGTTGCCCACAAATTCCACCAGGCCGTCCACCACCATCTGCGGGGTGTAGAGGGACTCGAGATCCATGGCGTCGGCGTAAAGCTTCTGGCGCTCGGTGAAGGCCGAGGAGGAAAAATGGTCCACCCACTTCGGGCCATCCCAATAGTCCACGTGCTCTTCGAGCGCGACGATCTGAGCGCCGTCGATGGACTGGCTGGTATAGAGATGATCGAGCAGCGCGTCTGCCTCGGGGCAGTGGGGGCAGCCTTCCGAGGTGAAGAGTTCGACGAGGACGGCCGCGCGGTCCGCGGGCTTCGCGGGCGGCACGTCGTTGCCCGAAGCCTGCGCCCACACGCATACGGCTGCGAAGGCTGAAAGAAGAACGGCGAGCGCGCCGCGGACGACGCGTGGGGAGATTCGTTGCACGGTCAGATGGCCTCTGGACTGGTCTCCACGGCCGCGGGAATTCGTCGGGACAAAGTCCACCGGGGCGCAGGAGAGCGCTCACCTAGGATACCCCGGGTTGCCTGTTCTGGACTGCGGATGGAAAGAAACCGGCTCGAGGGGCAGCTAAGCGGCGGCCGCTGGCCAGACCCGGCCGGGGCGCACCGGCCGGGGAGAAACATGGGATGACGGGTTGATTCGGAAAGCGCAGTGGGGCGCGCGGCTGCTGAAGAATGCGGGGCGGAATGCGGCTCAGCCATGGGGCGGGGCAATGGCTGAACGTTTGTGCTACTGAGGGAGCAGGCCGAAGACGCAGACGCTCGTCTGTGTGCCGAGGAAGACCTTACCGTCGGCAATGGTGGGAGTGATGAATTTATTGCCGTCTCCGCAGTGGTCGCGGGCGCCAGCCTGGCCGCTGTTGTAGAGCTCGGCGAGAGTCGTAGCGTTGTAGGCGTGCAGAATCGCGGGGCTGGAATTCTCCGCCGCCCAGACGATTCCGTTCGAGCTGCCGTTCGCGGAGACGGCAGGCGCGGTGCCCGGATACCCGAACATGGTAGTAGTTTCGAATGCGGGCGAAGCGGAGAGCATCGCGTTGGTGATGGTGAAGGCTTTCAGCGTGCCGCCGACGTCGCCGTAGTAGACCACGTGGTTGAAGTACGCGGGAGTGGACCAAATCCCGCCGGGAAGGACGCCGTCGAGCTCCTGCCAGATGTTGTTGCTGGTGGCGCTGAACTTCCCCATGTTGTCGCGATTGACCACGTAGAGGTTGCTGTCCTTGCCGGCGCCGACGGCCAGGTGGCGCACCGTGCCACCGCTGTCGGTGAAGTCGGGCAGCAACATAGCTCCGCCGGAGCCGAGGTCGGCGTCGGAGCCATTCTCGCTCGTCTCGTTGTCCATCTCGAAGTAATCGGCCACGGCGAGCGCGTTGTTCGTGGTGGAGATTTTCACGAAGGCGTTGCCGTAGTCTCCCCCGCTGGGGAAACCATTCGTGAGCTTGGTTTCGAAAACCCCATTGGCGGCCAGGACATAAATATTACCGGCAGAGTCCACCGCGGGCGCGCCGCCGCTCATCCAGATGGAAGGCCCGCCGCCATTGCTGTTGGGAGCGATGTTAAAGATGGTGGTCTGGGCAAGCGTGGTTTCGTTGTAGCTGATGATCCAGCCGGTGTACGGCTGGTTGTCGCAATGCGAAGACCAGGAGGTGTAAATCTGGCCGTTCAGCAGGAGCAGGCCGGGCCGTTCCTTGTATTGCGAAGGGTCGAAGGTAGTTTGACCACCCTGGTCCGGGTACGTTGCCTGGACTTCCTTGGGGCCGCCGAAGAGCTCGGCGCCGGTGGTCAGGTCGAGGGCGTGCAGCCGCTGGTGATAATTTCCGCTGCCGTCCTTGGACATGGCCACGACGAAGATGGCGCCGTGGGGCCCGGCGTTGCGGTCAATCACGGGCGTGGCGGTGACGCCGATTTCGGGAGAGACCTGGCCGCAGCCGCGGTTGTCGCTCGGAGTTTCTCCAGCCTCCACCACCGGGGCCATCCAGAGCATCGCCGCGTTGTCGGAATCGAAGGCGTAAACCAGATCGTGCTCGGTGGCCACGTAGACGACGTTATGCGGAGTGCCATTGATATTGAACTGCGAGAGGTAGAGCGGCTGGGCATCCACTTTGCCGGTGACGGCGAGGTTGCGGAGCAGGCCAAAGGTGGTGGAGTTGACGTTCGCAAGGGTGAGAGCCGTCTCCGTGAGGTTTTGACCGGTGCGCGCGAGATCATTCTTGTAGGTGGAAACGTCGGTGCCGGACTCGTTCACCGGATTGAAAGAAAGTGTGGCGGGATTGCTTGTCTGGCTCCCGAAGGAATTGGTCACGGTGACGCGAAAGACGGCCCCATTGTCCATCATTGTCGTCGAGAGCGTGGTGTAGCTTGCGGAAGTCGCTCCGGGGATATTCATCCCGTTCTCCTGCCACTGGTAGGTGAGCGGAGCTGATCCCGTGGCAGTGACCGAGAATGTAGCGTTCTGGCCGAGGTTGACGATCTGGTTCTGGGGCTGCGAGGTGATGGTGGGAGGGAGCTGATTGATTCCCACGCCAAAGGAGCTAGTACCGCAGCCCCCGAGGAGTGGACCCAGCAGAAGCAGCAACGCAGCGACAGCGAACGGCCGGCGATCCATGTGCTTCTCCTTCGCGTCCGGCGAGGGGGGCAGGCAGCCTTCCCGGGCAGCTCGTGCTGGGGGGCCGAAAGTTCTGATCCTACGCCGGGTGCACGCGAAGACCAGATGGTCACTATTCTAGCAAGGATTCAGGTCGGTTCCCTCGCGAGGCGGCAATTCGCCATATCGATGAGGTACTAGACGGCTCCTCGCCACTTCAAGGGCAGGTGAGGAGCCAGCGCATGGGCGAGCCGCTCATCCGCGGCGTTACTCCAGGCACAGGCGGACAGCCTGTGCTCGTTCAGTGCGGCTCGAAGATGAGCGGGAGACCGTTCTTGGTGTTGCCGACGATGACGATTTTGGCGTTGTTGCTGGCGGCGAGCTTTTCGGTGGCTTCGATCCCTTTCCATTCGAGGAGCTGAGGGCTGATGCCCTGGGCCACGATGTGCTGGAAGTCGGAGATGCCCTGGGCCTCGATGCGCTTGCGTTCCGCCTCCTGCTTTTCCTTCTGGAGGATGAAGCTCATGCGCAGGGCGTCCTGCTCGGCCTGCTGTTTCGCTTCAATGGACTGGCGGAGCATGGCGGGGAGCTGGACGTCGCGCAGCAGTACGCTTTCGATAAGAATGCCCTGCGGAGCGAGAATGCGTTTGAGCTCATCTTCGATCTTCTGGGCCACTTCCTCGCGCGCGCCGGTGTAGAGGGCGTTGGCGTTGTGCGTCGCGGTTATCCCGCGGATCGAAGAGCGCAGGTTGGGGTCCACGATCTTTTCCGCGTAATCCGTGCCGACGCTCTGATAGACATTAGCGGCGCGGGCGCGGTCGAGATGGAAGATCAACGTGGTATCCAGGCTCAGCATCAGCCCCTCCGCCGACGGCACGCTGGCCGTCTCCTTGATGGATTGCGTCTGCACGGACATCTCGTGGACGGACTTGAGCGGATTGATCAGGTGGAGTCCCTCGGGCAGCGTGTCGTTAAGCTCGACCTTGCTGAACATCGTCAGCACGCCCACGTGGCCGGTTTCCACGCGCGTGGTGCAATTGAAGATCACGAAGAGCGCCACGACGACACCGAGAAGGGCTACCCAAGTGCTCCCTCCAAGCAGGCCTGTCTTGCGAACGAATTCAACAGCATCATCCCCGCCGATTTTGGCCATGTGATGTTCTCCCCGCCCCGGGAAGGGGCGAATCGCTGGCCGTAACCCTACCACAACCTATTGTTATGTTGCTCTTGACACCACATCATTTCGCATAGAGAATCCGGCCAGTTTGGGCCCGGCCCTCGGCTCTTTTCAGGGGATTTTCTGCCGCCTTTGCGGATGGGGGAATTTATGCAGTACCTGCCCGGCTGGACCGTGCAATGCATCAATCCGGGGTGTGACGCCCGCGGCCACTGGATTCGCGTGAGGGAAATGGCCGCGCCTCAGTGCCCGTGCTGCGGCGCTCCACTCCAGAACGTGCCGCCGCCGCTTGCGCCGCTGCGGATGCGGCCGCGGCCATTGAGCGCCTACCGGCCGCGCCGCTCGATGCGGTAACAGCCGCGGAAGGCTCCCGGTGTGGCGGCCGCGCGCCGCCGCGACGAGAGGCTTTCGAGGCGGGTGTCTCCTGCCAGATTCGACCGCAATTCACGCACTCGGAATACGAACAGGGGAATCGCATGGAGGCCGTAGGCGTTTGTACGAGGACTTGTCGGCCGGCCTAAGAGTTGCGGGATCGCATGGGCGGCGTTCCCGACAAAAAGGGCCGGGACGCGGACGAGGCGAAAGCCACCGCTATAGCTCTTCGGCGAGCGCAGGCTGAAGCCTGCGCCACAAAAAAAAGCGGCCGGGGGGGAGCCGGCCGCTGGGGGTGGACATGGGGGAGGGACTCGTTGAAGCTTTTGTGGCGGCCCGCCTGGCGGGCGCCGAATCTCCTTAGTTGCTGTGCGGCTACTTCTTCCTCCGGGTGCGCACCGGCGAGCCTTGCGGCTGGCCGATCAAACTGACCACGAACAGCGCCGCGCAGAGGAATAAGCCCACCACGACTACCATTGGCTGCTACTCCCGGCTGGCGCGGGTGTCGCTCGATCCCTACCGCCCGCCGTCACTGTGGAGAATCGCAAATGGCTGGTCCGGGGTCGATAGCGCAGGGGTCACATTCTGTTTGGTACCTAGGTACCGGCGGTTTGGGAGTGCCTTATTGCTGGCCCCCGGCTGCCGTGGTAGCCTTAGCCAATCGCGAGGTCCCGGGACAGGGCATGCCCGGCGCCTTGATTCGTTTTGACCCAGCCCCCAACGTATGAGTGCAACCGCCATCCGTGTTGACCGCCTAGCGATCCAAGAACGTGTGCAGGACATCGCCCAGCAGCTCCTGGACGAACTGGGAAGCCATCGGGGGTTCGAGGAGATCCGCAGCGCGGCGCACGCGGAGAGCGTCCAGGCGCTTCACCTGGAGCGGGATTTGGGCCTGGGCAGCCTGGAGCGCGTGGAACTGATTGTGCGGGCGGGCGATGCCTTCCACATCCGGCCGCCGGATGAATTGTTCGCCGAGGCCAATACGCTGGGCGACGTGATTGCGGCGCTTGAACTCCAGCTCGGGCAGCCGCGCAGCGGGACGCCCGCCGACCGGCAAATAGGCTTTGCCGACCGGGACAATGCTGCTACGGCCGAAGAACTAGGCCTGGAGGCCTGCGATACTCTGCTGGACGTGCTCCGCCGCCGCGCCCGTGCCGAACCCGGCCGGCTGCACCTGCACCTTCGGGAAGACAGCGGCGAGACGATTGACATCACCTATGGCGCGCTGCTGGACCGGGTGACGGCGTTCGTCAGAGGACTGGAAAACCTGGGAGTGGCCCCGGGCGAGCGCGTGGCCATCCTGCTGCCCACCTGCGCCGATTTCTTCCATGTGTTCCTGGGAACGCAGATGGCCGCAGCGATCCCGGTGCCCATCTATCCCCCGGTGCGGGCCGACCGGATCGAGGAGTACGCGGCGCGCCAGGCGGGAATCCTGCGCAGCGCGGAAGTGAGCGCAATCGTCACGTTCGGGCGTGCCGAGCGAGTGGCCCGACTCCTCGAGCCGCAAGTGCCATCGCTCCGCCGGGTGACCACCGCGGCGCAGATTGCCGCCCTGGGAACGCGGCCGGGGCAGCTTTCGGGCGCGCGGCGCGTGAGCGGCGCGGACATCGCCTTCCTGCAATACACCTCCGGGAGCACGGGCGATCCGAAAGGCGTCACGCTGACGCACGCGAACC
>Ga0187810_10000372_pt1 | contig 17965 bp, 18 predicted proteins | sample NC_wetland_sal_i_9_FD_132963 | JGI IMG/M metagenome (GOLD analysis project Ga0187810, IMG submission 132963) | Wetland sediment microbial communities from Neuse River Estuary, North Carolina, USA - ASW_5 | ecosystem: Environmental > Aquatic > Freshwater > Wetlands > Sediment | place: USA: North...
TCCGATTGTCGGATTTGCCTTCCGTGACCGCCACAATTGGGCGAGGCTGGTCAGGGCTAATTACTATGAGAACGTAGGATTCACCGTCGGCGGTCTTTGCGTTATTGAACACTTCCAGACAAGGTTGAGGATCGAGGTATTTGGAAAGTATTTGTGACAGGCTCGCAGGGTCGAATTCGGCAGTGTTTCCGACGTTGTAAAACCTGTGTTCCTTTTGGTCGGCCCCGATAACAATGAACCGTTCCTCGCGGATGTGTGCATTTGCGACACCTTGGATGAGTTTGACGAAATCGAGGCGGTCTGCCAGTTGGTCTTTCGAAATTGTTGCCGATCGTTTCAACTCGAAACGCGGATGCTCAATACCTCGGGTGACCACATCTCGCACCTCAGCACAGTAACGATCAAAGCGCTCGGCCAGCGTAATAGGTGGCCTGTTTTCTTTAGCGGCCTCGGCCATGACTGAGCCTCAGACTTCCAGAACAAACTTTGGCGATCTGTTGAAAATGATATATGTTTTGCCGATGGGGGAAATAGATAAATTGTTTCTCACTCTCGCGGTGACACTTCTCGGCTCCGGACTTGGCACGACCATAGTAGCAGCGCTGTTCAAGCGACGTTTCGACATTCAGCTTGAAACCCACAGAGCGCTCCTTCAACGAAGCGGGCGAATACACGAACGACAAGTCGACGCCCTCCTTCCAATCCACTCAAAATTGGAGGAAGCCCTCTTTTACTTGCAGCGAGTAGCCGGGGCCGCAAGAGTTCGAGGCCAGGCATCGGACGAAGAGTTGCTAAACCGAATGGGCCGTGCACTTGCAGATGCATCTGAGCTATTCTCAAAAAGTAGATTGCTAATCAGCGAGAGTTTGGAGATGAAGCTCGATAAGTTCTTCAACGAGATGTTTACGGGCGGGATTACTCTCAATCTGGCTCTGGACCCGATGGTTCAAGACGGCAACGCGCGAGCTAAGTTGGTGGACGAAGCCAGAGGAATTGCTTACAGGGAACTACCCGCAGTGTTGAAAGCAATCAGGGACGAAGCTAGGTCGATTATCCATGGCTAGGAAGAAGGGTAGGGTATGAAGGAGGTCCGATGAATCGCCGATTGATACGCTCTGCTGCTTTGCTCTTGCTTCCAGTCGCTACGATGGCCCAAACAACTGTGGATGAAAGAATGGAATCTGGAATGGCCCATGCCCGAATTATTGCGGCTAGAAAAGCGGCTTCGGCGGTTACGGCTCCGCAATGTTCAGCGGATTTATCAAGTTGGGATGCGAAAGACGACGCCGACGAAAAGGCGAAGATTGAACAACCGAATTGGTGGTGTCAAAAACTCTCTACTGAGGAACTGGTTCGGCTTTCTTCGGAAAGCGTCTCTTGTAGGACTGCTTTAAGGCATGCCCACCACCCGGGCGATTCACGAGTGATGTGTAGCTATGGATCGATGTTTGATAAGGAACTGTTGGGCAGAGCCGAAGCCATACTCGTCGAACACCACCTTATGCACGAGTATCTAGTAAAGAGTTCGGAGTAAACGTCTCACCTTCGGGCGCGAGAGCGGCGCACACAGATCAGGGTGCAGGGGGGGTGCAGAATCCGTCCCGGTTTGTTCTCACCCCCGCATCGCGTTGACGGGGATAGCTATTGGCGCCGGGAAGATTCCTAAACCCTGGCCCCCTGGAACATGGCGGGCTGTTAGCTGAAATGGCAGTTTGCTATAGTTGTGAGATTGGATTTTCTCGATGCAGGAGCGCATCCAGCCATGAAAATCAAAATGGAAACGACACATATTATTCTCAAGCCGGATCTTACGGATGAGCAGAAGAAGGAAGTCATGCGTGCAATGGAGGAATACTCCAAGGGAATGAAGCAACACCAAGTTGGGAAGGCGCGCCAGCAAGTCGCCGACGCCTTCACGAAGCTGATTCACCCCGAGCGCGTGAAGAAACTGGAGGAACAGATTGCTACGCTCCAGACTATCAAGAACCCAAAGAGGTTCCGGGCCGAAGTGATGCTGCTTCTGGCCGACGCATTCCAGGGCGGTCTCAGCTGGGGAATTGATCTGAAAAAGGAAGCTATAGAGAAAGGTGTGAACGTTATGGATTTGATCGGCTTGGGAGATAAGTACGACGTGCGAATGGTCGAGCCGGGCGCCGAGCCAAAGCCCAAAGAACCTATCGTCATCAATCCGCCCATTGATACGAAATCATAGCGCGTGGATAACCCCGCCCAAGGAGGGGTGGTCCCTTTTTCCCGTCCGTAGACGCATACCCGGATAAACATTGACCCGTTGGACTCCACCTCCTAACATTCCGGCCCGAAGGTCGATTTGAGTGCGAGATCGCAGCGGTCCAATCATTCAGGCATCGAAGCGATGTTTCCGTGCTCTGATTTCGCCACGGTTGCCACGTTCTGTAGTTCCACTATAAGGGGGTCGAATACGGAGTTCGGTTGGAAGAGAAAACACCCGCCAAAGCACCCTCAGTGCTGTCGACTCTCCCTCTGAATCATATTGAAGCCGTGAGGGGTGGGCACAAACGAGTGCCCTGCTAGCCGATCTCGGGGCCGACTCTGGATTTCATCCTCTGTGCCACGGCGCGGTCATCATCAGCCCGCTATGGCTCGAAGAGGGCCTTCATAACATGGTGTGCTTTGCGCAACTGTTCGCCGTCTAATGAATCGAGCAGTTGCTGGAGTTTCTTCATCCTTGCTTTGGGATCGGTCTTGGAATCCTCCAACTCGAAGAACAGAGAAGGAGAAACCTTCAAGACTCTGGCCATTCTAATAATGATTTCGAAGGAGGGGTTGACCTTACCGCGTTCGAGCCTGCTGAGGTGCTTCGGGTCTACATCCAGCGCGCGTGCCAATTGGACTTGTTTCAGCCCGACAGATTCCCTGACCTGCCGAAGACGTTTGCCGAACAGTTCGGAGTCTGTCACGACTTTCCCCGCTGGGCACAATAGCGGGGACCTCTATGCGCCGGAACGCTCTAAAACATCACTTTTCTATTGACAAAGTGACTCAACAGGTTGATACAGGTCATTAGGCGCGGTAAAAGGGGGACTGCTCCACCTTTCGAACGACCTCGGAAGGTGCCAGACCAAGCCCTTTGGCGATCTTCACAATCGTTCGCAATGTAGGGCTAACCAAGCCCCTTTCGAGCATGCTGATGAATGTGCGCTCTGATTGGCAGACCTCTCCGAGTTCCTCCTGGGACAGTTCTCGACCTGTTCGGATCTGGCGCAGGACCTCCCCGAACGCCCTCTCAGGACCGAATCTGGGCTGAATATGTTTCCGGCGCTTTGCCATCTCGCCGAAAAGCGTGACTCCTTGTCGAACATATTGCTACAGAACATGTTATTCGTTCTTGTGCTTGGTCGGATCCTTCATGAGGAGAGCGCCCACTGTGAGCTTTGACGCAACAGCGTGGCTGCCCTCCCTTGCCCGGGCCAAAGATGGTTCACAAGTCGCTCTGGAGTCTGGCCTAGGACTAGGCGAGAAACTGGAAGACGAAGCCCTACTCAGTCGCATCCACGCGGGAGATCAGGAGGCACTGGGCTACCTTTTCGAGCGCCATGCCCAACTCATTCGTGGGATCGCCACGCGCATCCTAAGAGACCCTGCCGAGGCAGAAGATCTCGTCCAGGACGTATTCCTATTCATCCAGCGCCGGTGCGGCATCTTCGACAGCTCAAGGGGTTCGGCGCGCTCCTGGATCATCCAGATGACTTACCACCGAGCGATTGAACGCCGGCGGTATCTGGCGACCCGTCAGTTCTACTCGGGGGCGGGATTAGAAGGCCGGGCTGACCGCCTGGTCGGAAATGCGACCGCGGAGAACGATTATTCCGCAGAAGCCGTGTTTGGTCGTAATGGTTTAACGAAGGTGCTGGGCACTTTGTCGGAAGACCAGCGAGAGACTTTACGCCTGTACTTCTTTGAGGGGTACACGCTGGCGGAGATCGGCGCGAAGCTGGGCCAGCCCGTAGGAAACGTGAGACATCACTACTACCGCGCCCTGGACAAGTTGCGGAAGCAAATCTTTGGGCGTAACGTGCGGAGCAGTTGAGCTGTATGACGGAACGCGGGAATCAGCAAGAGCAGGGGAAGTGGTCGGGCATGCGACCGCATGAGGAGTTTTTGGAGCTCTGCGCCATCGCTACCTCCGGGGACCTGTCCGAGGAAGAGCAACAGGAACTAAAGGCGCACCTAGCGACCTGCGCTGAGTGTCGGCAGGCGCTGAGCGAGTTTGAGGCCGTGGCCGGCGTCGGTGTCCCGCTCCTAGCCACAGAGCTATCCCCCCCTCCGTTTGGCGAAGCACAGCCGGTTGCCGGAGAAGTGGCCGGAGCGACGCGCGCCCTTCCGGAAGCGACCGGCCCGGGCAGCTTCGCCCGCCGTAATGGCCATGGCCGCGGGCTGCTGAGTTGGAATTACGTGTGGGTATCGTTTGCAGCGGCTGTCGTGCTTACGTTTGCCCTCGGCATCTACTCCTACCGAGCTGGCCAGCAACGTGGCGTGGAGACTGTTCGGGTCGCGCCCACTACTGACAACTCCAAGACGGAAGCCCTAGCGCGGCAACTCAGCGACGTCGGGCACGAGCGCGAAGCTCTCCAGGCCCAGCTTGCGGAGCGGGATCGAGTTCTGGCCGACCTACGGCATCAACTTGAGCAGCAGTCCGCAGCTCTCGCGGAGATGAAGAGCACCCAGGCTGCCCTGGCACAGTCTCTCCAGGCCGACGATGCTGAGAAGCAACGGGTGGCTCAGGAGCGGGCCGTGCTCAATCAGAAGCTCGATGCCGCCACGACTGCCATGCAGAAAACTCAGGCTGACTTCGACTCCGTGAAGCAACAGCGGACCCAGGACCAGATGCGGTACGCCGGCTTGGAGGGGCAGATCAAGGACCTAAACGCCCTGGTTCGGGAGCGAGACCAGACCATCGATAAGCAAGGGGAGCTGCTGGCGCACGATCGCGACATTCGGGACCTGATGGGGGCGCGGGACCTGTACATCGCTGAAGTCTACGACGTGGAGCGGGACGGGGCGACTCGGAAGCCCTATGGCCGTGTGTTCTACACGAAAGGGAAGTCGCTGATCTTTTATGCCTACGACCTGGACCAACAGTCGGGCGTCCGGAATGCCAGCACGTTCCAAGCCTGGGGCCGGCGCGGCCCGGACAAGCAGCAGGCGTTGAACCTGGGCATTTTTTACCAGGACAACGTGGCCAAGAAACGATGGGTGCTCAAGTTTGACGACCCAAAGTCGCTGGCGCAGATTGACGCGGTATTCGTGACTGTCGAGCCCAACGGCGGAAGCCACAAACCGAGTGGTAAGCCCCTCCTGTTCGCTTATCTGAAGGTGGACCCGAACCACCCCTAGCTCGGCCTCCCGGTGCCGCTCGGAATTGCGCGACCGCCCTTCCATGAAAGTGAAATGGTACAACTGCGACTTCTCCTGCGTAGACCGAGGGAGTGTGTGTGAATCCCTCTGCCACAGGAGATGCGGCGTGAACCTTCGTCAATTCACTGTCCTGCTCGTCCTTACCCTGGCTGTCATCGCGCCCTTTGCCGCGCAATCCCCCAACGGAACCATCAGCGGCTTGGTTGTCGATCCTTCCGGAGGAGTGATTGTCGACGCCGAGATTGTAGTGGTGAACGATGCTACAGGAATGAAGAGGATCAGCAAGACGAACGGCGAGGGCATTTATGTTGTCCCGAACCTCCCTCCGGGAACCTACCGTCTGCAGGTCTCAAAGATTGGATTCAAGACGCTCATCAAGCCGGACATCATCCTGAATGTTCAAGACGCTCTGGCGATTAATTTCACCCTGCCAATTGGTGCCGCCTCAGAGACGGTGACCGTCGAGGCCGGCGCGCCGCTCGTAAACACCGAGATTGCGACCGTGAGCACAGTCGTAGACCGGCAGTTCGTCGCGAATATGCCGCTGAATGGACGCAGCTTTCAGGATCTCATCTTGCTCACTCCGGGTGTGGTGACCGGCAGTCCGCAAGCAAGCGCCAACTTCGGAGCCCACGGCGATTTCAGCGTGAATGGTCAACGGACGGAATCGAACTACTACACCGTCGATGGAGTGAGTGCCAATGTGGGCGTGAGTACAGGATCTGCCGCTGTGCCTAGCACCAGCGGATCGCTGCCTTCCTCCACGGCGCTGGGAACCACCCAGGCCTTGGTTTCTCTGGATGCCCTCGAGGAGTTTCGAGTTCAAAGCTCCACGTATTCCGCAGAATATGGACGCAACCCCGGAGGGCAATTCTCCCTGGTAACCCGCTCGGGAACCAATGAATGGCATGGGACGGCGTTCGACTACCTGCGGAATAACGTATTTGACGCCAACGACTGGTTCAACGACTATTTTGGAAAGCCCGGCGCTCCGCTGCGGCAGAATGACTTTGGGGGGACGCTGGGTGGTCCGGTCGAGATTCCCCATCTCTATAACGGAAAGGATAAGACGTTCTTTTTCTTCTCCTACGAAGGGCTCCGTCTGGATCAGCCGCAGGCGGCGAACGTCACCTACGTGCCGGATTCTGCTCTGCGTGCCAGCGCGCCCAATCCTCTCCAGCAGGTCTTGAATGCCTTCCCGGTGCCAAATGGGCCGAGCCTGGGAAACGGCTTGGCGGAATTTATTGGCAGCTGGGCGAATCCAAGCAGGATCGATTCGACCAGCTTTCGGTTGGATCAGGTTCTGAACGATAAGCTGAAGCTGTTCTTCCGATTTGCGAACACCTCCTCCGAACAGTTGACCCAGGAGACGGGAATCTTTGGAGTGGCCTCCACCTTGAATTCCACCGACTTCACAACCAGGACGTATACGCTGGGCGCGACCAGCACCTTGTCGCCCAGCATGAGCAATGAGTTTCGACTGAACTATAGCTCCAACACCGAGACATTTTCCGCGACGCTGATCAGCTTTGGCGGGGCCACACCTGTCAATTTGAATCAGTTGCAGGGATTTCCTCAGGGATCGAGTTCTTCGAGTCCCAGCGTGCAGTTTGGATTGTTCCTGGGCACTGGGTTCCCCATCATGAGCCCGCACACCTCCGCCGGAGAACAGAGGCAATGGAACATAGTGGATGCACTGACTCTTTCCCGCGGTCGGCACCAAATCAAGATGGGATTCGATGTCCGCAGACTGGACCCCAAGATAGTTTCCGCAAATCCTGTCTCCACGTATTACTTTTTCAGTGCCAGCGCGGTGCAATCCAATAGCGTGGGCCTGGCGGGCGGACAATCCTTTGCGCCTGCCTATCCTGTGTACATCAACTTTTCCAGCTTTGTTCAAGACGAGTGGAAAATCAGCTCCCGGCTGACGCTATCCGGCGGGCTCCGCTGGGAGATCAACCCGGCTCCCGGCGCGGCGAATGGCAACCTGCCGTACACCGTGGCTGGCAGCAGTTTAAGTACCTTGACCCTTGCTCCGCAGGGAACACCATTGTGGAAGACCGATTGGTTCAATTTTGCGCCGCGACTCGGAGCGGCTTACGTCTTGCGGAATAAGCCCCGCTTCGAGACTGTGCTGCGGGCGGGAGGCGGAGTTTTCTTTGATACCGGACAACAGCTCGGCTCCTACGGGTACCAGGGTCCGGGCTTTTCCGCGATGTTAGCACCGCGCGGGAGCTTGTTTGGTTCGCCCGTCAGCTTTCCGCTCCCTCCGGACCAAGTAACTCCTCCGATTGTGAATCCTCCCGTGGCGCCATACACGAACTCCACGGTGTTTGCTTTCCCTGATCACCTTCAATTGCCTTATACACTTCAGTGGAACGCCAGCATACAGCAGGCTCTCGGGACTTCGGAAGCTCTAACTGTTTCCTATGTTGGCTCGCACGCAGCCAGACTTTTGGATGAGAATCAGGTAAATGTCCAGCCCTTCAATCCGAATTTTGGTGAAATCTACTTCCTGGGAACCGGATTGACCGCGGACTACAACGCCCTTCAAGTACAGTTCCAGCGCAGATTGAGCCGTGGTTTGCAAGCCCTGGCCTCTTACACCTGGGCGCACTCGATCGATTATGGCTCGTACAACTTTGTCGTCCCGTACCAGCGGGGAAATTCGGACTTTGATATCCGGCACAACTTTACCAGCGCCTTTGTGTATGATTTCCCGAATCCCTTCAGGAACAGATTCGCGGCCGCAATCCTGCACCACTGGGGTCTCGATGATCGTTTCAGTGTCCGGACGGGTTTTCCTGTTTCTCTGCAGGGAGGACTTACCTTCGATCCCACGACTGGCCAAAGTTACTACAGTGGCCTGAACATTGTTCATGGGCAGCCTCTGTACATTTACGGGTCGCAATGCGCCCCCTATAACAACGGCCTCGGGTGTCCGGGAGGTCGGGCCATCAATCCGAATGCGTTCAGCCTTCCCGTGGGGTGCACACCTTCCACTTGCCCGCCGGGCACGGGTGTCGGAGACGCCCCGAGAAACTTCGTCCGTGGTCTGGGGGCCTGGCAGATGGATCTTGCCTTGCGGCGCGAGTTCCCGATCCACGAACGGCTGAAATTGCAGTTCCGGGCAGAAGCCTTCAACCTCTTCAACCACCCGAACTTTGGAACCGTCAACGCCACCTACTGTGCCGCCGGACCGGGGTGCACCTTTGGACAGGCCACCGCCACCCTGGCCAATAGCCTGGGCGGTCTCAGCCCGCTCTACCAGATCGGCGGACCCCGTTCCATGCAGCTCGCTCTGAAATTGATCTTTTGAGCGTGACCGGTATGCTCCTCGGGCCGCTCTCCCGCTGGGTCCCGACGGCGCGAACAGCGCGCCGTCGGCTGCTTGCTGTGTTCCGAATTGGAGGCGCGCTACTTCTCACGCTTGTGGCCTCGAAAGGCTGTGCTCAGGACGTTCGTGTGGAGTCCAATGTGCAGGCCAGTCCGGTGAATGGCGGGTGGTACCCTTGGTATGAGTTGACCGCTGGCCCTGCTGATCCAGATCACTTGATTGTGTGCGGTTCGAGATGGGATGCACAGGACAACGCATTCTATGGATTTGTCTATTCCAGCTCGGATGGGGGCCGGACTTGGCATACCGCCTTGGAAGACAAGAGCAGCGCCTGGGTGACCGAGCACTCTTGCGCCTCCGGGGTGGATGGCAAGGCGTACTTGCTTTCGGAAGCGTCGCAGGTGGTCGATGGAATGCCGAATCACAAGCTTGGAACAACGAGGATTTTCGTCTCTTGTGACGCCGGCCGCAGTTGGGCAGAAGCGGTACGAACAGGCTGGGCCGACTTCTCTGCGTCCGTAGTGGACATCCAATCAGGCCCGAATCAAAACCGGCTCTATTCCTTTTTCCACGATTTTGAGTCCCATCCTCCGGATCGACCCCCGGAAGAAGGTACAGGTGACGCCAGCCGAATCAGCGTCATAGATTTCAGAGACGGTGAAAATGACGTGCAAGGACCGATCCGGAACCGGGGAATGGATTCATTGCACTACCATGGGGCCTACCCGGAAAGGACTTTCCTCCTGAAAGACGGGTCGTTGCTGACCCTCTATGTAGCAGCCCTCCCAACGCAGGAAGGGCTGGACGACACGATCAGCGCCCTGCGTCTGGAGAGAGATCGTGTGACCCTGACAGATCCGGTTACTGTGGTTCGTGCTCCCATAACCAGCAATCGCTGCTACCCAAGCAAGTTGGCAGCGGCCTATGATTCCTCGGCAGACCTCGTCTCTGTGGCCTATCCGGTGAGCACCGCTGGACGATGTGCATTCATGCTCAGAACTTCTTCGGACGGAGGTAGGACCTGGTCGGAGGAGCAAGAGGTTCCTGAACTGGGCGCCAAGAGGCCGGGGATTTTCTCGGCCGCGATGGCTTTCAACAACGCAGGAATTCTCGGCCTGATCTGGCACCAAAGCCCCATCTCCGACTGTTGGTACTTTTCAGCTTCTCGCGACCGAGGGAAAAGCTTCACCCGCGCTCAGCCCCTCTCCCCATGCCCCGCAACGCAAGAAATGATCCTGGGCGGGGGAGATGCCTCCCTGAGGATGTCAGCCAGGGGAAGTGTCCTCGAGAGGCCGCGAGGCCCTTTCTCTTCAAACCGCCCTCAAGTCCTGGTTCTGAGCGTCGTGGACAGTCGAAATGCGGTCTGGAGGAACAGCGGGGCTTTGACGGCCACTCCGGATGGAGTGTTCCATGCAGTATGGAGTGAGAGGGGCCAAGGGGAAGGGCAGCTCAGAAGTGCCAGGGTGATCGTGGGTGAGTCGAGGGAAAAGCCAATTGTTCCGTTACAACTCCGAGAGAATGAGACGCGGGACATCACCCAAGATGTGGTTCTGCTCTATGGCGGGGATCAGCACTACGACATGCAGAATGGCACGCTGACGGTGGACGTGGTCTTGAAGAACACGAGCACAGCACCGCTCAAAGGACCGCTGTTCATGAAAGCACTCGCCCTGACGGGGGAACTTGGAAGACTGGAGATAGCCAATGCCAGCAACCGGGCAGCCGGCCCAGGCGCAATATGGGATCTGAGTGAGGCGCTCCCGAATGGCATCCTGGAACCGGGAGCCACAACGAGGCCATCCTCCCTAGTCTTTCGCTTCCTTGAAACATCTGCTCCTGCCAGAGAAATACAGGTTCTTTCGATGCAAGTCGAGATCCTGGCAAGTCAAGAAAGGGCTGGAACGAAACACTGACCTGTTGAGGCTCACGTCGTCCAGTCGAATCCTCAACTCGGCAGATGGCGGGCACCCGTCGACTGACAGGGTTTCTTGTATCTTCAAACAGGCGGCCGGTCGTGGGAAAACCACATTTTCATGGTTCCTGCCGCGGCGGGAATCCCTTGCGATGGCTCTGATCCTGGATCTAGCCTCTTCAAGGCCGCGGAGTTGGGATTGCCGTGCAAGAGATCAGGGGGCACGCAGGAGGTCTGCGCGCCCCCCTTGGTTCACTACTCGTCGGCTTCGTAGCCGTTCAGGGTGGCTGTATTGTCGTTCTTGACCGCGTCGAACAACCCATAGGTCGGCTTGGGGATCCCCTGAATGGTGCGAAGGGCCGATTCGGTCAGGACGATCTCCGGCTTGGTATAGTTCATGGTTCTCACCCCCTTTCTGTCTGAATCTTCGTCAGCTGGATGGACGGTCCGAATGAGCGAGACGTGAGAATCACCTGGGTGTTCCGATCCGAACTTACTCGTCGGCTTCGTAGGCGTTGCTCGTCGCTGTGTAACTCTGCGCCGGCACGTCCCAGAGGCTCCCTAACGGCTTCGGATGCATGCTCTGGATGGTCGCAAGGGCTGATTCCTTGGCGACAATCTTTGGCTTCGTGTAATTCATCGTGTTCACCTCCTTTCTGTCTTGGCGGTCGCAATTCAGTGAGATCGCTGAACGATCTCCCCCGAAAGTTGCCTTTCCAGGAGGTTCCGTTCGGCGAACATCTGGGAGGCTCCGGTCCGGACGCACCGCATCCCGTCGACGATGCCTCGGCGGATCAGGCCCCTCAGCCAGAGCTCGATTCCAAGCGTGCGGGTCAGAGTGACGATGGGAACGACTTGGCCGCGAGAGGCCTCTTCGAGAGCTGCGCGGAAGGCTTTCGCATCCACAATTCCGGGAGCGCTCGAACTCAACTGTTGGCTGATCTGGGCAAGGGTCGGCCATTCGTTCGAGATGGCTCGAGTCGGTGAACGAGAAAGAAAGGCCTTTCTCTTTCGATGCAGTACCTCGTCTGGGACAATTCCAGCCAGGGCGCGACGCATCAGCGATCGACGCTGACCAGGGCGGACAAGCTGTTCCCGGGGCAGAGCACAGATGAACTCGAGGAGGTCCCGATCAAGGTATGGGTAGCGCTTCTCGTAGCAGGGCGCGCAGGGCAGTACAGAGCAGGCGAGTTGTCTCCGTAATGCATCCAGCGTGGAAGCACTCTCCTGAAAACTCGGCCGAGCCCCGAACAGCGTAACCCTGGAATAGTACCCGCTCAGTGCAGCTCGGTTGCGCCCCACAAAATTGCGATTGAGCCACGCCGCCGGCCGCATATATTTGGGAATTCCCACCAGAGCAGGGGGCATAAATTCCCGCACGGCTTCGACCAGAAGATTGGGCCAGGGTCTTCTCTTGTCCAGCGCCCAGGCCTTCAATTGGTGGGCCAGGGCACGAATTCGCGCCTCGGCCAAGAGATCAGCCAGTTCGGGGATCGGGGTTGGCACACCCCCCAGCACCTCGTCTCCGCCGATGCCGGACAGAACAACGCGACTCCCTTGTGCGGCTAGGCAAGCGGCAAACGCTCTGGTTGCTTCCGTTGGAGAGCCACTGGACCCCGGCGTCGCTGCGAACTGATCGGGTTCTAGTCCCCATTTGAACGAGTCCTCCGGGCGAACGCTGATGTGACAGCCGGCTCGCCCACGCTTTTCTTCCACCTTCGTGAAATAGGGGCGTTCGTTCCAATCGGGCTCGGTGTCGTCGTAGTAAGAGACTGTTTCCAGACGTGCGGGTTCAGCGGCCCCCGCTCGGATGACCAGATCGGCCATACACACGATGGATGAGGAGTCCATTCCTCCGCTGAGTTCAGCGAGAACGGGTGACTGGCAGCGGAGTCTCCGCTCGACGGCCGTGGCAAAGACGGTGCGGAAGTGCTCCTCGTATTCGGAATCCGTGCGGTAGGAGATGCGTTTCCTGGGGTTGAGATCCCAGTATCTCGTGGCTACCTCACCCCCGGGTGTAATGCGAACGAAGTGGGGAGGCGGCACAGCACGGATTCCCACGTAGGGGGTGAGGCGCGTGTCCGGGAAAAAGGAAAACCAACCGGCGATGTACTCCTCCTCGAGCTCGAATGTCTTTCCCGCAAACAGAACCAGAGGATCGAGCAACGTGCACCAGGTGATCTGGTCGTTCTCCATCGAGTAGAAGAGATGTCGGGTGCCGATGGGATCCTTGGCCAGGACCAGGGAGCGGTCATGCGGGTTCCAAACCGACAGCGCCCAATCGCCAATCAACTTGGCCAAGCAGCCGGTTCCCCAGCGTTCATAGGCCGCCGCAACGACGGCCACGTCAGGAGCCCCCGTTGAGAGGGGGGCTCCGAGGAGGCCAATTAGTTCCGCCCGGTTGTCGAGTCGGCCGTCCCAGGTGAGCACCGCCCCGGACTTCAGGAGGTGGGGCTGGATTTCCACGCGGGATTCTTTGGTGGTGTGGAAGGCGAAGTAAAGGATACCCACGCCGTCTTTGGCATAGGAGGATCTGCCGTCCGGCCCGTAGGGCGCGAGAACCCCGCTCACCTTCTCAAGGTAATCCGACACCGCGGGCTGGCCTTCGAAATGCCACCTTCCGAACTGGACGCTCACAAGCCCTCCCTCTACTTTGTTCTTCGCTCGGTGGCTAGCATCGGTCGAGCACGGCATACATCTCCGACATGTAGGGCTTGTCGTTCACCACGCGGCCGTTGACTTCTACCCAGGCATGCGCCTTGAACGGCAGCTGCTGGACCCCGATCACCAACTGCGCCGGCACTCCGTACCGCTTCAGCAGGCAGGCCGTGGCCGCGGACCGCTGCAGGCAGAGGGCTTCCTTCCAGTACCAAATACAGGCCATGTCCACGGCGTAGCAGATGCGGTCGACCGCGTCTGGGGCGGGAGATTTCTTGGCGACAGGATAGCTGCGGACCCTTTCGTAGAGGGCTTTGAAATTCCCCCGCGCCAGATACAGATCGAAGAGGATCAGTCTCCCGTACGCTTTCAGGACTAGCAACGACATGGGCAAGCCCTCTCCTTTCAGACAGGCAGCTGCAACTGGTCACAAAGAAACGCCAACCGGTCCGTGAGAGCTTCAATCCGGTCACCGAGGGGCAGAACGGGCGAATGCCCTCGGTGTGGGCTGTAGTCGAGCAGGATGGGATGCTCGGATGTGTTTGCAGACTGAAGACGAGCTGTCATTTTTCGGGCGTGGAGCGGATTGCAGTTCCGGTCGGCATCGCCCGAAATGATCATGGTGGCGGGGTAGGCTGTCCCCGGCCGAACCTGGTGGTACGGCGAGTAGTTTGCCAGGGCAGCGAAATCGTCCGGGTCCTCTGCAGTCCCGAATTCCTCTCGCCAGACGTGCGCGTTGTCGAACAGGTGGTAGCGGAGCATGTCCAGCATAGGGACCATGCAAATCACAGCTCGGAACAGCTCCGGTCGCTGGGTCATGGCGGCACCAACGAGCAGCCCTGAGTTGGAGCCTCCGAATATGGCGAGCTTGTCTGGGGTGGTTCTCCCGCTCTCGATGAGCCATTCCGCCGCGGAGAGGAAATCGTCGTAGGCAGTCTGCCGGTTGCGCCCCTTGGCTGCTTTGTGCCACTCTGCCCCGAACTCCGATCCCCCGCGGATATTGGGCAGGGCAAACAGGCACCCGCGCTCCATCAAGAAGGCGACCAGAACGCTGAATTGCGGGGTCATCGAGACCCCGTACCCACCATAGGAGGTCATGATCGTCGGATGGCAGCCGCTGGCGAGCACATCCTTGCGGCCAACCAGGAACATGGGAACTTGAGTGCCGTCTTTGAAGGGATACGAGACCCTTCTATGGCTGAAGTTCTCTGCGTCGAAGGGGTGCGTTCTTCTCGTCCAGAGCGTGGGCTGGCCGGCGCTGGCTCTGTAGCAGAAGATCCCGATCGGCTCTCGAAAGGATTCCGATTCGAACAGTAACTCGTCACTCTCCCTCGATCCCCCGATGAAACGAATGGTTTCGTCGCTGCGGACCGGCAGTTCCCCAATTGGCTCACCCCCAAGGGTGAAGCGGGAGATTTGAGTTGCCGCGTTGCGCAGATAGGAAACGAAAATGTGGTCGCCCGAAACCGTCCACTGCTGGATCCGGCTGTCCCGCTCGGGAATTAAGTCCACCCATTCGGGCTCTCCCTGAGGCCGGGGACGCAACTCCACGATCCGCAGGTTGGGCGCGTCGCGGTCCGTGATGGCCAGGATTCTCCCGCGGGCCAGAAGGGGGCCAAGGCTGTAGTCAGCGCCGGCTAGGATGCAGGCGGGAGCGCTGTCCTCCGCAAAGCGTTGGAGATACAAATCGGTGAGCGTCTTGTCTCGAAACCGGTACACCAGGAATCCGAGCCGGCTCTCATCGGAAATGAGACACAGCCGAAGCTTGGGGTCTTCCCCGGCCGAGAAGATTTCGCGATCTTCCTGCGGATCGGTGCCCAGAACATGGCGATAGGCGGCCCGGTAGAACGGCCTCTTCGACTCCAAGGCCTCGTGGACGTAGTAGAAGCTCTTGCGCTCCGCAGCAAACGCGAAGCCTCTCAGGTAGCCCCGGGGAAGAAAGTCGGGCAGGGTCTCACGGGATTCGATATCCAGTATCTCGAAAGTTCCCGTCCGTTCCCCGCCTTCCTTCACCTCGTAGAGCAGGAGCTTCCCGTCGGCTGAGATGCGAAGGGGCTTGACCGCCGTGTGGCTCCCCGTGCCTCTCTCTGCGGGATCGAGAAGCAGTTCGTCCGGGCCCTCGGCGCCCTCCCGCATGTAGATGGACGGCTGCTCCTGATCCGGGAGGCGCTTCCGGAAAAAGTAGCGGGTTCCTGACTTCTGCAGAGAATCGTATGTTTCGACCGCGAGAAACTCCCGGACCCGCCTGCGGACGCGGTCTCGTCCCTGGATGTTGTCCAGATAGGCGCGCGCGTACCGGCTCTGCTCCTCGAGCCACGCCCGGGTCCGCGGCGAGTTCTGCTCCTCGAGCCAGCGGTAGGGGTCGGTGACCGACACGCCGTGGAGCACCTCGGTGACCGGCTCCGTGGGGGAGAAGGGCGGCGCTGTGGTTAGTTGAGGCAACGTTCGCTCCCGAGCGCCGCCTGGATTGACTCGCGGTACATGCGCCTTGTCAGGCTGCGGTAATAGCCGGCCAGCGGGGGATTTTTGAGGGCATCCGCCGAGCGCCACCCGTCGCTGGCCGCAGCGTACGCAAAGGCGGCCAGGAGCGGCGCCAGTGCCTGCGCTCGCCTCAACTCCTCCGGAGAGAAGAACGGTACCCACCTGCCCAGATACGCGGCGGCCAGCTTTTCGCCGGCGGCTGGTTCCTGGACGTGGCTCCGTCCCAGGTGCTCGCGCAGGTATTCAAGCGTCAGAAAGGGATGGGAAACACAGCCTTCCGCCCAGTCGAGAAACACGCACCGATCTCCGGTGACCACGATGTTTCCCGGGTTGAAGTCCAGGTGGCCTAGTGTGTCCGGCATTCCCAACTCCTCAAGAAGGGCACAGGCCTCCTTGAGTCCCTCGGCCAGAGTTGCCAGCTCGGAGGGGGCGAGCGGCGCCGGCGTGGGCTTCTCTTGCAGGGCCATGAGTTCGCTCATCCGGCCGAGGAAGGGATCGATCCGCCCCGCGAGCTGGCGAATCCTGAGGTCCTTCGCCTGCGCCTCCAGGATCTCGGCCGTCATCCCGATCGAAGCGATCTGGAGTTCTGCAAGCTCTGCTGCTGCTCGCTCCCAGGCGGCGAACTCAGCCGCCTCGTCGAGTGGGACGCCCGCCACCTCCTCCGTGAGCCAGCCGTTCCACGGATGGTGGACGCCGAGAACCCGGGGAACATGGCGCGGAAAAAGCCGGCTTACGGCCAGGGCCAGGGGCAGCTCGTGGGCGTTGGGCTCTCCGGTGGCTTTGAACCACAGTGCCCCGCCCTTCGTCTCGAGACGCAGAAGATTGAATGTGGGGCTGGCATTCAGCTGGCGGAAGTTGCCGGTGAGCTGGAGACCGAGCGGGGTCGCCTGTTCTCGCGTCCATTGGAAGATTTCTCGCAACCAGCCCGGCCGGGCGAAAGGCCCGGCTTTCTCGTTCGCCATGTACGCTTCGAGTTTTTCGAGCGAACCCCGGACGAGGTCGGCTTCACCTGCTTCGAGGAAGCCGGCTGCGGCCGTGCATGGCGCCCAATAGCTCCCGGCCGGGGCCCGGTCATTCGCCTGGACCGACTCCAGGACCGCAGGCTTGCCTTCTTCGTTTTGCTGGTCGCTCGCTGCGCTAGGAACAAGCAAGCAATAGGTTTCGAGTGTCCACCCCTTGCGCACCTCTGCGGTCAGCTGCTCGGCCACGCGTTGGTGGGGAGGAATCGCAACCTGAGGCAGGGCCCACCCGGATCCCCGGGGCAGAAGGAGAATTTCCGATGCACTCCGTCTCGTGATCACCAGCCGGAAGGTGCTGGCGCTTTCGCCGTTTGGCTGCATGAGAGCCTCCTCTCTGGCGGCATCCTCACGGGATGCCGGCCGGGAGAACGGGCTCGAGGATGTGGTGCTTCTCGAGCGTCTCGATGAACTCACCGACGTGCGCGCGAACTATTTCTTGGCTGACTTGGAACTCGCGGCTGATTTCGTCTGCGATGCGCGGTTGGTCGTAACCCTGCGCAAGCAGCTCCAGGATCTTGGCTCCTACGATGTTCAGGCTGAACATCTGGCCGTGGTGGATGTCCAGGAGAACTCCGCCGTCTGGGGTCTGGGTGCGCCGGATGGTGTCGGATAGTTTGAACATGGACGTCGAGTGGGGGTCGAGTCGGATGCCTCGCGTGGGCTGTACTCTGGCGTGGAATGTGACGGATTTCCAGAAAACCGTCCCTCTGTTCGCCCCGGGACACCAGCCAGTTCAAATGTCTGCACGGAAAAGAGATGAGAAAAGTGGATTTGGCCGATGGGCCGCAGCCAGCGTTCGCATTTCGGACTGACCGAGACCCGGGAAAAGGCGGTTCTTCAGCGGGCCCGACAACGGGGCGCCCCAGTCCCGGCCGGATGCTGGTTCCAAAGAATTGCGCGTTCAGCTCCCGCAGTGCTCGCCCTGCAGGAACTGGGAATCAGGATGGCACAACAGCACTTATTTGATCGCCTGGGCGCCTGGCTGAATCCACGAAACAACGAAGTCCGTGATGGAAGGGAAAAGCGCGGTCAAGAGTCCGAGCAGCGGCCCGATGCCAAAGGCGAACAACTGAAGCCAGAAATGACCGCCAAGCTCGCCCGGAGTCGTGTTCGTCACGTGGCTTAGCGTCGCATCACGGTGCATCTCGGCATACACAACGA
>Ga0187810_10000375_pt1 | contig 17913 bp, 28 predicted proteins | sample NC_wetland_sal_i_9_FD_132963 | JGI IMG/M metagenome (GOLD analysis project Ga0187810, IMG submission 132963) | Wetland sediment microbial communities from Neuse River Estuary, North Carolina, USA - ASW_5 | ecosystem: Environmental > Aquatic > Freshwater > Wetlands > Sediment | place: USA: North...
AATTCGTTAGAGTAATCAAAACTCAAACGTCCATTGTTAAGGTATATTAAAAATGATAACCGCAGTAAAATACCATCTTTCTTGGCTGGCTAATATGCGCGGCCTTTCCAAGCGATGCTCCGTATACAGCAATGATTTAGCGGCCATGAAATTACTTCAAGTTCACCTTGAATATGTAAAAGAACTTAAACTAATTTCGGAAGATTATAGTACAGAATATTCAGAGATAGAATTACGCGAGTGCGATACAGGAAAGTTTGTTTGACTTCCCATAATTTTCCATGCTACTTTCAAACCCCGCATTTTGCGGGGTTTTTCTTTAGGAGATTGAAATGGTAAACCCTACACCTCCACCCGTTTCTGAACTTGATCGGCCAATGGCTCTTAGGCTAGCTCGCATATTCCAAGCATTCTATCCCCTTCAATGGCAAGATTTCAAAGAATGTTACGACTATATTTTCAACAATCCTCAATATCCAGAAGGACTAAATTAGAAGGCATATGAGCGTTGTTATAATGTTTATTTAGTTCACCTTGAACTAATGAAAGAGGCAGAGAAATAGGCCATGAATGAACCTTCTCTTTTCCAAGAGATACCCGAGACGGATTGGAAAGCCGATTGTGATATCCTATTTCCTAAGGCATTCAAGGCGATAGACTTGGCATGGCATGGCAATCCTGGCATAGACCGTGCCACTCATCACGCGGCTTTGCAAGCTTACTATTCTGGCCGTTTCTACTATCGCCGCGAGCATTATCTAAGTGCGTTCATGGAGGCGACAAGAGCCATGAACATTGCAGAAAACTTTGCTACGCCTTATGTGATACCGGACCCGGTTCAATCGACATTGAAACCAGTCCCGGAAACCATACAAGACAAGTTTACCGAATGGTTATTAGCCATCGGAATTGGCCTGATACTTTTAGGCGATTTAGGGAAACTCGCCGTTGACCTAATCCGCTTTTTACACTAGCCTTCAACCCGTCGCGCTATTGCGATAACAATGGAGTTTTTCAAATGTCGGAAGCTGAACAGATTGATACCTCGATTGACGTTGACGCCTCTGCGGCGGTACGTCGCAAGATTACATCCGAAAGCGTGGTTGGCAAGATCACGCAAGACATGATGCCCGGCCCCAATGAGCCAACGGCTTGGCTTTACACGGTTTTCGGCGAGATTGAAAAACTCTCCGTGGAGAGCGGCACCTATGGCGATTTCATCCGGTTGGAAGGGGAGTTTATCGGTCAGTCATACGTACCGGACAAGAACGGCGTTTTCAATGAAGTCACCGCCGGTCAAGCCATTCTTCCCAGCCTTGGTGAATTCGTGGTTCGCAAGCATCTGGCGTCCGTTGGGTTCGGCACGGATAAAGGCCCGAAAACGGTAACCTTTGCCATGGACGTTGGCATATCCTACCACAAGGGCGAGGATATGAAAGTACCCGATGGTAAGGGAGGCGAAACGAATGTTCATGTGAAAAAATTCCAATGGACCGTTCGCCCGGTTGGCGCGGTCGCCAAAACGCCGTTGCAGTTGTGGAAGGATAAAATGCTTTCCCAGCGTAAGGGCCTTCCGTTCACGCCGCGCGCGGAAATCGCGCATAGTGAGATGCCCCCGGTTATCGAGGCGAAGGCTGAGCCGGTGGAGCAGATCGAGGCCGAGCCGCAACCGGCCGTCCAGGCGGCAGAGAAGGGCAAGGGGGGCCGCAAGTAACCCGCGCGGGGTAGCCGAGCGGCGCAGCAAGAGCCATTATATCTGCGGTGCGGTAGGCGGCACATGGAAAGGGCGGGGATTTACCCCGCCCTTTCTTTTTGCCCGTAGATCAGCGGAAGGATTATCCCCAACCGTCATCAGCCGGGTGCGGATCATCGCCCGGTTCTTGGTGCTCGATTGCCGTTGATTTCGGAAATGATAGCGATGAAAGCAACGGCTTGCGCTCGATATCTTCCGGTTCCACGTCATGGACGAAAACGCCAAGCTTTTCATGATTGCCGGTCATGATGGCCTGGATCAGCGCGGCGCATAGGCTTTCCAGGTGCTCCACGCGATGATACAGGCTGGCAACGTAAGTGTCGCGGTACTCGACATCTACGGTTGTCTTATCGGCCTTCCTGGGCGCTCCTTGGCCGTCTCGCATCAGTTGCCCGAAAGACCGAAAGGTTGACGCAATCGCGTCTTTATCTTCTGCCATATTCAATCCTTTCTATTGGGGCGGCTTGATTGCCGCCCCGGTTAGAGATTAGACGGCGGTGGCGACGGTCCCGGCGACGGCACCGGCTTCTGCCACGGTTTGGCCCGCCTGGGTGTTGACGGACGCGACGGCAGGGGCAAGCGCACTGGCGACGGTTTGAACCGTGGTAAGTGCGCTGGCAACCTTGGCGGCGTCCGTTTTGGAAGCGGTCCAGGCTTTCACTTCCGCTTCAATATCGGCGGTGAGTGTCGGCGCGAGTGAAAGACCTTCCAAGATCAGTTGCATGATAAGACTGGTGGGCATTGTGGACCTCTCAATTAAAAAGTTTCAAAAAGTTATGAACAAAGCTTGCCCCTGAAAACACTGATGCGGCCAAGGACAGAAGCATGATAATGTTTTGCCGCCGCAACTGCAATAGCGTATCGGAAGCAAGCGTTTCTTTTACTTCCGTTTTCTCATGCTCTTTCAAAGCATGTTCAGCATAGATGACTTCCGAAATCTTTTTGATTTCAGTAGTTAGTTTTGCTAACTCATCCTCAACTGACTTGACCCGATATTCCAGCACTTCCATAGCTTACGCTACCAGTGCGGCGGCAGCTTTGCCGGTATTGATTGTATTCTTTACAACCGTATTGGTTCGGAATGCCGCGAAAAGAATGATTAGGCCGATCAAGATCAGGACAAGGTTGGCGAAAATCTGCGGCCAGCCGGATGAAAAGTATTCTTGGTTATTTGATCCATTGCCGCCGTTAGCATTACCTCCCGTTCCGAATACACCATTCAACGCGCCCGTGATCCCATCTATCGAGAATGGGCTCACGGTTTTTGCGCCAGGAGCGGCAGCACCTACGCCGTTAGCGTTAAAGCCAATAGCGTTACTAAGTTCACTTTCCCAATCGCCTAATGATCCGCTCATGTTGACCTGTAGGTGTTGATAATTCCAGGGTTGCGTTGCGGCGGTGCATCTTGCACGGTTTCAGGCTGCCCCTGAGATTTCAGCCAGAAAACATAGATTGCGATGCAAGCGGATATGCCGCTTACGATCAGCACGAATAACTCTATTGGGTGCTTCTTATCCATTAAAGCGAACCTAGAACGCTCTGGAATTCCTGCTCTGCGTTGACAAGATCGGAATTATGCTGCGCCAAAGAAGAACCTTCTGCTTTGTTGAACAGGTTTTGGGCCGCGCTTAACACGGAGTTATAAGTGCTACTCGCAGAGCTAAGCGCGGAATTCAACTGCGAGTTTTGGCTCGATAGCGCGGAATTCTGTTGCTGCGCTGCGGTTAACTGGCTTTGCAGGCTTGAAATCTGCGTGTTGTAACCGCTCGCCTGTAAGAGCGCGCTGTCATTCAGCGCTTGTAAACTTTGCTGCGTTTGATTGTTATTTTCCAAAGCGGCAAGAGAAGTCTGGTTGTTTGACGTATTGATATTCTGTGCCGTGCTGTCATTCGTCGCGTTTTCCGAAACGGAAGTAGCATTGTTTGACAGAAGCCCTTGCAGAGAAGCCGCGACATTCGCCAGATATGCTTGAAGCGAATTATTTGACGCGGTGTTAGAGGCATTCTCTGCCGCCGACGATTGCGCTTCACTGGCTGCGGCCTCATCGCCGTATTCTGCCGAGGCTTCCTGCACTGGCGCGTCGGATGCTTCTTCCGATGCCTGGGCTTCAAGCTGGGCGATATCCACGGCGGCGGTATTTGGGCCGATATCGCCTGATGCAAGTTCTGCTTCCGCAGAGTTAGCTTGCGATTGAGCGTTGAGCAAGATCATAAGGCCGATGAAACCGCCGACACCGCCGACAATCCACCATTTATACTTTTCAGCGATTGAAACCGCTTCGCTATACCACGCCATATTATTCGCCTCCTAACGCTACCTCCGAACTAAGACCGCCGAAAGGCGGGTCACCGCCGATACGGTCAAAGCTGGTGCGCTCCGTTGCGACGCCTTTGGAATATTGCCACTTGCCGACAACGGCTTTCAAGTTCGGTTGTCCAATCGTTGGGCGCGTAATGAACAAGCCGAAAATAGAAGCTGGGTTGGCAAACAGTGCTCTTCCGTCATTAACCACCTGCCCATATCCGCTATTAACGGATGGGTAGGATTTAATGGCGACGTTCTGCCCATCGGCCTGTCGCACTTTTCGCGTACCATTGGCTTTGTTCAAGCCCTTGTCTTTACGCTTGTACGACCAGTTAGCCATGGTTAGAAACTCCCGAGCACATTGCTATTGCCCGTAAGCGAATTGCTGGTTTCGGAATAGCCAGTATCCGCCGCCGAGCCGGATAATTCAACCGTGTTCAAAGCTTGGTTGAATTCATCACCGCTCACTTGAACCAGTGAGCCGGTTGCGGCTGCATGCCCGACAAGCAGCGCTACCAGCGCAACCATGACGAACAACGTAAGCAGCCCGAAAATATCCTTGGTTAAATCGTTCAACGAAAACTCCTATTGCGTTAGCGGGCCAAGATTATTTAACAAGTTTTGCGTGGGTTGATCCAGATTGCCGGACGTATCCCCGCTATCATCACCCGTCACTGGTCCAAGCAACGGATTACCTTGCTGGTCAAACGCTCCGTTAAGTGCGTTGTTCAGCAAATTGGAAGTTTGGGCAGATGCACTTGAACTACCCAGGTTTGAAATTGCGCTCCACGCCGTTTGGAATGCCGAAATTACCTTGCTGCTCTCGACTAACACAATGCCAGCCAGCATGGCAACAATCAGTATTCGGAACGGCTTTTGAGCAGGCGGCGGTATTTCCTCCCACATGAAATAAATGATCGCACAGGCCACGGCGAATGGAACGAATGCACCTTCCGATCCAAGTTGAGTGATAAGCTTCCCGGCATTGCCGCGCAGCCCTACAACGATCAGGTAAAGCGCGATAACGAATTCAGCCATAACGAACCGTCTCCGTTCTAATTGATAAATCCATTTTCGCCGAATAGATCAGGAACAATCGAATTTTCGTTTGATCCAAGATTATTCAGCGTACTGGATAAATTCGTAAGACTTGAACTTGTACTCGCCGTTCCGGGGTTTTCAACCGTGTTTAGAAGCGTATTGATCCCGCCAAGACCCGCTTGTACCACGGTCCCGGTTTGCTGGGCATGTCCTACCAGCAAAGCAGCGAATGCTACTATAACAATGAGCGTCAAAAGCTTCCAGAATTGATCCATGCGTTGATACCTAAGCTAACGCAGTTAGAGCGGTATCTATGCCGACATTTTCAGCCGTTTTTGCAACACCGCCACTAGAACTTGATCCGCTTCCGGTCACGCCGAAAAGAAGATTGCTTAGTGAAACATTCCAATTTGATGTAGTGAGCAGAGAGGTAAAATTCGTTACCTGCCCGGTCATCAGCACATATAGAATGAACACTACAAGCAATGCGCTAATCATTCCGCGCATAGTTTTAATCCTCTATGGCGCGCGTGATTGTCCACAAGCCATGGAATAGAACGATAATGATGCAGAGCACCGCGAGATACTGCACCCAGGTATTGCCGAACCAGTTGTTCAGCGTTGCCGAAATGTTACCCATGATATTCCCTCTATGAAAAAGGCAGTATGACTGGTTTCCCTGCCATACTGCCCTAGTTATTCACCACGGACGAATTATAGGCGAAATCAGCCTATCTGCGAGCCACCCGGCAGGCTGAGCAGGTCGGACGGTACTTTGAGCCAGTCATAAAGCTGGGTTGTATACGCGCCGGCGTTGACCGTGAGCGGCGTAAGATCGGCTTCATAGATACCGATTGCCTCATACTGCAACGGACGTTCCGAGTAATCGAACCAGTACATGCCCGGAGCGCCTTCCGCAGAGTGCTTGTTTCGGTAGTAGAGATAACGAAGCAATGGATCGGTATCATCGATAAAGAACGTGCCGCCCATATTCTTCTCGATTACGGAAGTCATATCGGCACCGCCGAGTGAAAACGTGCTTCCGTTGAAGTAGCGAATTCCAACCCCATAAGTTTTGAACTGCATCTGAAACAGTATTTGTTTCTCCATCCCCGGCGAAAGGTTGGTGGTATCCTGGCCCGTTTCGAACAACACCCATTGAACTTTCGTATCAATCGGCGGTGCTTCAACATTGTTGATCGGCTGCCAGTATAACTGATGCGGTATTACCGAACCGCCGGTAATCGTAAACGGTTCATTGAACGGCGAATTACCCTGCCCGCCGATCAGGTTTGAAAGCGTGAAATTGATAACGGCGGGCTGGTTCTGGTTACCCGTTTGAAGCAGTACCATCCCGGTCGTGTTATATTTCGATTTCGAAATCGGAATATGAAGCAAGAACTTCAAGGTTTGCGTGGCATTCGCAGCCATGTTTCCGGCGACGGGATAGGCGATGCCCGCATAATTGCCGCCACCTTCAAGCGGCGTGTATGACGTTCCAAAAACGCCCGCGCCCACTGGCCGGCGAAAATTCAGATAGTCAAACAAACCCTGCCCGGAAAGATAGTGCCGGGTGATATTGCTCTGGTCAACGAAAGATACGTTGCTTAGAATGTTGTACGGACATCCAGGGTTTGGCGTGCTCGCCGTCGCACCGTTCGTAATGTTGATCGAGAATTCCAGATCAACGCCGACAAGCGCACCTTGGTTCGAAAGCGGAATTGAGTAACTGCTCGTTCCGGCAACGATATTCACTTGCTGCAGCGTTTTCTTGACGAAAAGACTGCCGTTAATGAACTTGTGCCGCAACTGCATATTGGCCTGCACCGCAGATTGCGTTTTCTGCGAACCGGCATTCGTATTTTTCGCCGCCATTGCAGGACGGGCACTCATTCGGGAACCAGACATTCATGTACTCTCCACGGTTGTTTGTGCATCAGAGCTTGACGCGCTTGTAGTCAAGTCAACGGGTACGCTGGAAGCGCTGCCAGTGAACCGCCATAATTGAAGCCGATGCCATGCCATCCCGCCAACCTGCAAGATCAGGAAAAAGAAGATGGCACAAAGCCCGATTGCGATAACGTCAGGAACATTCAAGAATGTTCCTGGGCTTCCAATGTATCGCTTATCAATTTTCAGGGCCATTATACCCGGCCAACTGTTACGCCGCCGATATTCTGACCGGCGGCGAATTCATTCCAGATCATCAGGAACACTAGAGCAATGATCCCGACAATAAGGACATTCCAAGCGTTAATTCCAACCACGCCTTTCATTTTGGCACCTTTCGCATTTTGGTTCTAGTTTCGTTCCTATCGGCTCTGTCATAAAGTGAGCCCTTACTAACGTCAAGCGGTTTCAACCTTACCGGGTCACTACCGTCTTGCCGGATGAATAAAAACTGATGCGCGGGCTGCCTTTCAAGGGCTTCTAGCTGCCCCGTATTATTGACGATAGCTTTACGATCATCCAGATTATTCAATCTGCCTACGTAAAGATAATTGCTTTCGGTCATCACGAATTTATTAAGCCACGCGGGACGTTGCGCGCCAATCAAACAACGCATTCCGAATACGCGGCTACGTGACCATAGACCAGAAACACCTTCGCCTAAACGGCTTGTAGTTGCGCCTACTTGATATCCCTCATCGATATATACGGAAGGAATATAAGGGCAGTAAAAAGCCTGCCCTAACCACCAATCAATGTCTATCGGCTTTGCTAACCATGCGGCAGGCGGGCGAACAATAATATCCGTCTTTATCTGGCGAAAGTCTGGCATATCCTTTTTCATGTGGATACGAATTTTATTCCGTTTCGCCCATGCCTCAATTCCCGGATCATATTTCGTATCAACTACAACGATAGGCGACGGCCACGCCTCCACCAATGAAAGCGCAAGCGTGGTTTTTCCGCTGCCAGCCGTACCGCAAATAAAGCCGCGTTTGCCTGCGGTGATAGAAATATCAACCATCAATCAAAGGCGGCGAAATGCTGCGGAATAGGCGGCTCACTTTCTTCCGGTTCCGGTTCTTCTTTCTCCGGTTCAGCGGGTTTCGGTTTCTTTGCCACTTTCACGGAAGAAACCTTAATTCCGTTGAACAAAGCAATACGGCTATCTACCGCCGCGTACATGACACTAATAAGTGCCACGGCGCTGGTAAGCTTTGGCGGAAGTACAAAGTCATCAGCGTTCGGAAACCATGCCGCCGCAAAATTCTTATATGCGCCCGCAATCTCCTCCAATTCCTCCCTTTCAAAGGTAAGTTCAGGATGGCCCAGCTTGTTAAAAACCAGCCGAGAAATGCGTTCGATATCACCTAGTAGATTACCCGGCGTTTGCGGCGCGGCAGGCTTTTTCTTTCCTCTTTGGCTGGGCGGGATATTAGCTTCTTCTCTGGCTTGATCTCGATTTCCTGCGCTGCCGCTTCCGTTTCCTTGATTTCGGACGGTTCCTCCTGGGTAGTCTTTTTGCCTTCCGGCAGATCGGGGGAGACCATCGGGGCCAAGGGCTGCTCCAGTGACGGGATCACGTCCGTATTTTGGGATGTAGTTTCGGCCTCCTCTAACGCGCTTACTGCCGCTATCGCCGTTACTTCCGCCGCCGCTTTCTCCGCCGCCATTCTCTCTATCTCCTGAGTTTTCGCCGTCAATTCCGTTTCCAGAATTGAAATCTTCTGCCTCTCCGCTTCCAATTCCAGGCGGTGAGAATGTTCCATTTCCGCTTTCAAAACTTCCCATGAGGGTTGTTCCTTTTCTTCTGTTTCAACCGTAACCGTTTCGGTTGTGGTATTTGAATTAGGCGACGTTTCCGTCACGGTTTCTGTGGTCAAGACTGATGACATTATTTCCGTTCCGCTCATAGACCGGCCTTTCAATATTTAGATGGTTCATAATCGCTTCCTGATTGGCAAGGATGCGATTAAGCTTGTTATTCAGTGAAACGGTATTCTGACCAATCCCATTCAAAGCCGTTTCCTGAAAAGCGGTGAACTTAGCAATGCCATCGAAAAACTTATCCATTTTCTCTTGCGGCATCATTTTCTTAATCATTGCTTCAATATCAAAAAACCCAGCCATGATCTACTCCACGGTTAGAAGTGCTACATTCCCGGCCACCAATGGCTGAGATAAAGTCACTTCAGATAAAACAAGCATTTCGTTATCAGAGCAACGATACAGATGAATACTCTGGCTTAAACCTTCCGGCGACGGAACATAGAACGGGACCGCAACGCTCCCCAACATTACCGTAAGGATGCCGGAAGCCTGCAACTGAACGGCGTTCAAAATCAGCGTAGCCGATCTAACGCGGGCAGGAGGAATATTGCCCGGTGTAGTGACCGTCATTTTCCGCAGCCATGTATCGGGCACGCCGACAATCGCGGCACCTTTCGGAAGATGCTTGATATTGCCTTCTTCCGGGTTAAGTTTGGTCGTATTATCACGCATGGGTCAATATCCTATTTCCAATGTCGCATACGTACCAGCCGGGCACGCTTGCAACGTGTTAAAGTTTCCAATCGCCAGGGTCGTAAATTCCGCACGCCATATTGTCTTTATCACGGTTGAATAAGGCGGCACAACTATGGAAAAAGAAATCGTTCCAGGCCCCTCGCTATTATCGAAAGAGCATTGCTGAAACCATCCCGTTGCCGTGTTGTTAGAAAACGTGACTTCCGCGAAACGCACGCTTTGATCTATCGTCCAAACGTCAGCCGCAGTCAGATCAAAGCTTTTGATTGTCTGAATTGGATCACTCGATAAACTTTCGCCTTGAATAAAATCTTGCGGCTGCATATCGAAATTTAAGAACCAGAGAATAATTTGATCCGAGCCATCGGAATTGATATTATTCACCTGAACCCGCATCGGATCAAAGCCCGGAAGCTGGTAGGATTGAAATGTTCCTGGCGCAATGCTCATACGGAATTCGCCACCGGCCCCTAGAATTACCTTCACATTGGGGCTTGTCACAATTCTTGTAGCGTCTATAATAAGACTTTTCAATTTGAATTGTGTAGGGTCACCTTTCTGCGGTATTACGTCATACGATATATTATTGTCGGACGTGTCAAAAATCAATTTAATCGCGGAACATTGTTCAGCCTTGACGGTCCGTAGGTTTTGTAAATTCTCTTGTAATTGCTGCATCATTGCACCTGCACATAATAATTCGCGCCCGCTAATGCGAGGCCCGTAATTGTTAGCTGGGTCGTGGAGATTGCGGAAACATAAGCCCCGGTCGTGGCCCATGAAGCCGCCGCTGCATTCGCTGGCGTTAACTGGGCCTCTTTTGGCGCGGTAATGAAAGCTTTTGCAAACGTAATAATGCAACTGGTAGTAGCTACCGCGCCAATCTGTATTTGAAAACCTTGGTCGTTTCCGCCCGTTGCAATCGTTCCGTTTGATCCGGTTCCACAATTACCTGATGCTACGCCAGGAAGGCTATTATTTCCGATTATCCAATGTTGATTGCTATCAATCTCTCCTGCATTCGTGGTGTTAGTTGAAAATGCAACCGTATTAGTTGAAGGAAGATACATTCCTTTTGACGGCGTGGTAGTGCCAGAAGGAACGAATGATGCGGCGGTATTCGCTCCGGTTGAAACCAGCGTGGTTGAAATCGTCGCCGCGCCAGTGATGGCTAAATTCGTTGGCGTGATCGTCAACAATTCCGAGCCAGTGCCAGCTTCCGCGATCAGATTATTGCCGCTAGAGCCTATCTCTGGATCAGCCGTAGTCGCCGTATCCGCATATGCTGTAAAAGCATCCGCGCCGCCGCTCGATACAATCAATGGTTTCGTAATGTTTCCGTTTGAAACTGTTTCGCCACCCGATGCAATCAGATCATTGGGAACGGTAAAGCTTGACGTGGATAGCGTTAGCGTTTGCCCTGCCGTCGCACCGCCTGCCTGAAATACCAGCGTATTGCCACCTGAGCCTAAATCCGGGTCGTTTGTTGTTCCCGCATCAGCGAATTGGATATAAGAATTCGTTCCGGTAGACGTGAAACTTGCAACGTGAGACGTTCCGCTATTGCTGAAAGTCTCGCCACCTGTTGCATTCAACGTAATCGGCACGTTGAAACTGGTATTCGTGAGCGTGAGCGTTTGCCCGGCAGTAGCACTTGCACCAGAAAGCGCCAGAGAATTTCCTTCACTGCCTACGGACGGCAACGGAGTTAAACTCGTATTGTCATCCGAGTAGGTTGAACTACAAGACGATACGGCGGCATTACAAGTAATCTGCAACGGATTAGCGCCAGTATAATTCAGCCCGGACAAACTTAGGCTGCCAGTGTCAACAATATTATTATCAAAGGTACTGGTAGACCCTGAGATATCAACGTCAGAATTGCCATTCGTTTGCAATTCAAGATTATTTGCAAGCGCACCAATGCCCGGCCCATTCGTGTTAGTCGTACCATTGTCGGCGAATTGTATTCCTGCATAAGTAGAGCTACCAGCAAAGCGCGCGATATTGCTGGTATTGCCAGTTTCAAAGAAATACAGCCCGCCATTATCCCATTGCGAATTCTGACCCAGGTTGACCCAATTCTGCGCGGTAGTTCCTTGCAGTTGAGACCAGCTATTACCAGTGCCGCTTGTCAACATGGCGACATAAGGGATGCCGCTATTCATCACATTGGTAGGAGAAATTTCAAAACTGTTAGGGCTGGCGTTGGGCACTTCTGAAATCAATACAATCCAGGCCCGCAAGGCAACGGCATTGGTTGGAAGCCCAACGCAACCGACAACTGTAAGCCCTGGGTTGGGATAGGTTGACGTTACGTAATCATCTATCTCGCCGCTATCCGCGTAACAATCGGTAATCGAAACATGGTTGCCGAAAATTTCATAATCGATTGACGGCGACAATACAGGACGGCTCGCAGCCCAGGCGGTCCATGCATGTACGCCAATCGAGCGGATCACGCCATTACCATTTGCGATATAGAACGGCGTTAAACCGCCCTGATAATCGCCGCCATTGTAAGTATTATCGCCTATCGCCTCTTCCACAACGGCATGGCCCGAATTATACTCTACGGCATTACCGGATTGACTATCAGCCGATTTCCATTGCTCTACGGTCAGATAGTTAAAATTCGCCTTGCCCGCTTCATAGATACCATTTCCTGCCGCAAGATCGGTATCCGCTATATTCTGCCAATGATAAACTTGCAAACCATCGAAAAAGATATTGCCTTGCTGGGTATTATAAACGCCATTGATACCAGTTAACCCAAGCAAACCGCCGCAATCAATCAGCAATCCTTTTCCAAGCGTGATATTAAATCCCGTCTTGATCGTAACAACACCGTTTGTATCGGTGAAATTTGCAGCACTTGTCGCGTTAAGCTGACCGTTCTGAATGTATTCATTCGACGCGGGAATGATTGGCGAATTCACAACATAGGTTTCTCCGCCGAAATCAGCCGTCACTTGGCCCTGGCCGGTCCCGCCAAGTGATCCGAGGTAAGTCAACCAAGCATTGATAGGCGCGGATTGATCCGCCGTTCCGGTGCTGCCGGTCACCGCCCCCCATTGGCGCGGGTCATACTTCTGACCCGGTAAAATGTTCCAGCACCCGCCAGCATTAGCCGGTATCTGCGAGCCGCCGTCACCCGATCCAGAGTTGAGCGTACAAGCGGCGCTTGCGTATATATAGGCGGCTGGCGGCATGTCGCCTGCCGTTGTGTATCCCGTCTTGCTGACTACCTCGCCAACACTGGCGGAAAGCGCTTCAAGTGTTGCGGTTGACGGCACAAAAGCGGCTGGCGTGTATCCGAGTGCCCCAATAATGTCGCCCGAATTCGGCACCACAGCGCCGCTACGGCCATTGAAAGACGAAACCCCGGCGACACCACCGCCGCCACCGCCACCGCCCCCAATCGGCCCCCATCCGCCTATTCCAACGGCTGCGAATGCCTCTTGCTGGCACATGGAAAGAGAAAGAGCGGCAATCAATGCCGCTCCACGAATAAAAGCCATCATGTCAATTCACCTTACCAAGTGATAACAACAAACGTCGCGCCGGAAGTCTGGCTTGTAATATACACCGCCGCTTGGTCAACCTTATCCCCGGACGCCAAACAATTATAAGGCTGACCGGCAGCAATCTGTGCAGATGCGCTTTCCGATGGCGTTGCGCTGGTCGTCATGTATTCCGTACCGCCAGAAGTGTTCTGTATCTGGCAACCCAGCCGTCGATAGTCTTGCGGTATCGCAATCTGAAACACGTTCGCGGATGAAACCGCACCGCCAGACCATTTTGTATTGATTGCAGATTGCGCCATCGCAAAACCCATGAGCAACCAAAGCATGAGCGTGACCAAACCGACGAAAGAAACCCATACGATAACGCTGCCAAGGAATTCCAGGCGGTTATTTTTTACAATCCGATTGCGATACATTTTATTTCTTCTCCGGATTAGCGGCAATGACCAAAGCTTTTGCATATAACTCCGGCGAGCCGGGTCCGTTATAGAATTTTGCAAAAGCAAGTAATGAACTTTCATCGGCGGTAACTTCCATGTCCGGGTCGAAATTGCGCTGCGAAAGAAACTTTCTGAACAACGTGTATTGTCCGTCAATATCCGAAATGAATTCAAATATCGTCGCGGTATATCTTAGATCATAGATATTCGCGCCGAGTAGTTGAAAGAGCCCAAATGAAGTGCATGCAATCATGTCGCCTGTTTCTTCAGTGCAATTATGTATCGTCCGAATAGTGCGAATTGACGGATGCATCCACCCTGGCAGGTTGCGAAATGTAGCGAATTCAAAACGTATCGCAGATTTATTGCACGAGCTTTCAACGTGCATAACCGCCTCTTGTAATTTCATCGCCGTAATTCTCCATATGGGTTAAAGGCAAGTTCATAAGCGCATGCGCCCAAAGCGAAAGCCAGTAAGCACATGAAACCAATGATGAAAAAGTTCTGTTCTTCCAGCTTAATCAATTTCATATCTCCGTTTTAGACGTTTGATTTCCATGTCAACTTTTTCAGGCAACGTCAGATAAATCACGTTGCTCCCTGTCATCCGAATTATCGCATGATTGTTCCGAATTATTTTCGTTTGAAACAAAGCGCGGCCAGATTTCTCCGTTTTCCAGCCGCAACCAGTTTTGCGAATTCTCGACATTTGTTGACTTCCGATTGACACGCCTCAAATTAGCGCTTCCGCCCCGCATTGTCACCATCAAAGAAGGCAATACGTCTATGTCAACGGAAGTGATCCCATTGTTGTAAATATCTCGGAACAAATTTTGATGGTACTCCTCTCGCGCCGCTTCCGCCGTTTGCCCTTTTTTCAAACGTAGCTCTGCCTTTGGCTTGATCGGTACTCCCTTCGCCGCCCCATACCAAGCCCCATCGGAAAACGGCTTACCGCCTAGCTTGTGAGGCCCTTCTAGCTGTCCTGCATAGACCTTTGGCGCGATAGCTCTGAACCGCTTCCACGTCTTTTCTAGCTGGAATTTCCCGTACTCTTTCCCGAGCATTTCCGCTGGCATGTCGGCAGAAGTGGTAACGCTGTCCGTGTCGCCATAAACGACATTTTCCACGCCGAGCACATCATAAACGGTACGTAATAAATGCAATCGCCCATTTGCCGTGATCCAGACTGCCCATTGCGGCAATGCCATCATATCTTCTTGCTTTTCAACGCGAACATAGAAATCGCCGTTTTCATCCCATGGAGTACAATTTAGGAAATTATTGTTCAATTCGTCAGCGTGATAAATACATCTGCGTTCTCTGCGCGCCCCGTATTTACCGTAGAGAGAATTTTGAATTCTCTTAGCAGCGGTTTCTTCCGCCCGTCCTTTGAAATCGGCTCTAATCTTCTTGGCCGTTCCGACGAATTTTTTGAACGGGTAAATTATCTTCTCGAAAATAATTCCCTTATGAACTGCTAGTAATCTATATCCCTTTGATATTGCGAAGTCCAATTCAATGCTAGTAACTGTTGTACGGAACTTTCCTCTAGGCCAAAGAACGCTAACGGCGGCTCCGGCTTTTTTGCGAAGTGGTAAGATCGGAACGCGGATTGTGTCCGGCGCGAAAACTGTAACGTCATAGATGCCGGGTACGTCACTCCTAAAACGTGACGTGGTGGAGATAGAGCCATAGGGTACTCCATGTTCTTCCATCTGGAATGGATAAGAGGATGATATATCATAAGTCTTTAAGTTTTCGCGTTCTTTCGTGTCAGTTAAAAATACTAAGCCACCGAAATATGCAGAACGGATGAAATCTTCATGCTGGCGAGGATTGAAATATCGCTCGTTTTTTTCAAGCATTCTCTGCCAAGCGGCAAGAGCGGTACTTGCGATAGTGCCACGTAAATTAACGCCGTACCGATCGAGCACTACGTCATTGAACCGGCGGATACCATGGACTAAAATTTCTACGTCTCGCAAAGCATAATCAATGTGCACTTGATTTTTCGGATCAAAGATTATTCCCGCATCGAAATCTATATGTCCTTTGGGATATTCAGGACAAAAACTATCGGCTAAATCGGCAAGCGTTCTGTCCCATATCGCATAACTATCACGCATTTTCACCTTGATCGGTTCACCGCTAGAAGTTCTCTTATCACTATCAAAAGCAATAGAAAAAATACTATTGTCATTCCGCAATGCAAAAGTAACGCCAGTACGCCCAGCACGAATAAAAGGCAGAAAATAACGCCAATCATAATTAGCGTTATGAGCATACCAAATAAACTCAGGGTGACCGGAAATAACACTGATAAGCCTATCAATGATATCAGTACCCATAATATAACTTGCATGACTATCGCCTTCCATCATGTACGTTGCGAACAAAACCTTGCCGCCCAGCTTCTCTGTTTCAACGTCAAACCCTGCAATGCGAAACTTCTTGCCCGGCCCACCGCGAATATAACTATCACTTGTCCAAACCATTACTTACGCTTCGCCCGTAATGAATTGCGCTTCTTTTTTGGTCCGGGTTTCTTGCGCTTGGATGGTTGAACCTTTTTATAACGGTTGGTATTAAATTCCTTGTTCTTCCGATATTCTTCTTTATAACGTACATGAAATATGAAGGCTTCAAAATACTCGTATTGACCGGACGAACTTTCAGAAGAACTATCAGCAAACGCGCTACTATCATCATTGATTACCGCCTGCTCTGCGTCCTCCCCGTCTATTATTTCGTCCAACGGCGTATTGCCGACTAATCCGCCCTTGTTTCTGAACCACCTTCTAAAAACTGTGCCGTCCGGCTTGACATATTTGGCACCGCTTTGCCCAGCCCATACCTTCTTATTGCTCCACAAAGCCGATAGCATCTTGTCGTAACTCTCTGCCGTAACGCCATCCGTCCATAAACGGCTGCCGTGCCCTTCTGTAGGGCCTGCGGTTCTGGCTGTTCGCTCATTCGCGTTCATAGAGCCGCGTCCCCTGGCGGGCCTTGCTAAACGCTCCTCATCTGTGCTGCGCTTTCTCGCGGCTTCATAACTTGTAGCACCTTTTTTGGCGAGATTTCCCTTGTAGCGGTCATATTGACGGCGCGAAATCTCCTCGCCGGTCAACTTGTTACGAAAATTGCGGGAGCTACCGCCTAACGGTTGGAAATCGGCAGCGGTGTACTGCGCGAAGTAAGTTTCGGCTTCCTTTTGGGAAGCGAATTTAATTGCCATCGGGCCAATCGATATCTGAAACCACTTCTGCAATGTGGTTCATTAACTCAACTGCCATCTGTGGCATTGTTCCGTGCATGTATTGACACGTCGCAGTAGGCGTAACGAATGTTAGAACTATCGCGCCGCCAATCAATTCGTTTTCAAAAGCCATTCCAACCCGAATGGCGAAATCATTCATCATGTGAACCAATATGCTATCATCAATCATTGGGTAAATCTTTCAATGTATCGAAAAGACGGTCTAACTCATCCTTTGGCCTACGTCGCGCCCAGGTGAAACCATCAACAAATGCTTTCTTCAAACCTACCTCTCGATATGGACAATCCATTAAATCCTTGCCCGCATAGAAACACGCAATTCCTTCGCGGTAAGCATCTTGCAACTGATAGGAACGTGCAGGATTGTTCCGATAAACGCGGCTCATCCTATCATCCTTAATGGCTTGTTCATGAAATCTTGATCGGCAACGGGCCAGTAGTAGAATAATCCGGTGCGCGAAATTATATATTTGAAAATTGTGCCGGAATTATCTATGATAAATTTGAAGCCATGCCAATCAACTAGCTTCAAAACTTCGCTTGAATTGCGTAGGCGATAAACGGCAATGATCCGCATGCGATACAACCCCCCGGTTGAGATACGCCGACTATGTGGCAGGACCATTAACGAAATGTCAACGTGAACAAAGCGTGAGCGTTTGTTAGTGTGCTGACTATCTGAACAGAACAAAAAGAAAACCCCGGCACGAATGCCGGGGCGAGTTTGGGGGGAAGTTGTGTGAAACGTATATAGACGCGCGATGGGATTAGATCAAGTGACTAATGGCTTTGAATTCCAGGTGTAACCCTTATCCCGCAAGACTAATAGAACGCCGCCTCTCATATCGCGGTCGCCAAACATGAAAAGCGTGTCAGCGATTGTAGCTACTAGAGCTACTTCTATCGCCTCTTTCTCATTGCCCGCAATTCGAAAGCGTGCGGCAATGTCAATTAAATTTTCTTTCAAGTTTTCGCCATTTCAAATCCTTTCCGTGGAAACGGCGCGAGTTTACGGCCGGAAGATTTCAAATTCAATGTTATTCTCACTAACAGCCATGTTAGGGACGATAACCCAAATTGTATAAGCACTAT
>Ga0187810_10000376_pt1 | contig 17816 bp, 13 predicted proteins | sample NC_wetland_sal_i_9_FD_132963 | JGI IMG/M metagenome (GOLD analysis project Ga0187810, IMG submission 132963) | Wetland sediment microbial communities from Neuse River Estuary, North Carolina, USA - ASW_5 | ecosystem: Environmental > Aquatic > Freshwater > Wetlands > Sediment | place: USA: North...
AGTAGTCTCATCGGAAATCGATTTATTCTTCATTCTCGGCTCTGTCTCTGATCCGCTATACTGCGAAACCTCGATCGGGATTACCCAATTCCTCAAAGCAGCCAGAAGAGCGGCTGCGGTTCTATATAGTTCAAAGTGCACCCTGTGAAGTAGCAACCGATCTTGCCCGGCCAGGTGAGACACTCCGTTTGCAGTTGTGCTCGTCTGCCATTTGGCAAAACAGCCCACTAGGGATTCGCCGCAGCCAAAATTGCAGGTTCGTTACGAACCGTGTCGTCGCCATCGGCGAGTGGCGGCCGTGAAAAGATTCGGCTATGTTCGAACGAACTGGAGGAGAATATGGGCGCGAACGCAGACATTTTCGGCGGCGACCATTTATTTGGCGACGATCTCGACGACGACCAGATCCGCCAATGGTTTGCAGACGAAGAGCATGGCTATTTTGACTTGACGAGCGGTGTAGCCCAGAAAATAGCCGAATACGACGCGTTGAACGAAATCGCCCTATTTAGTCACATCAAACGAATGAGATTTGATACTTGTCTTGCACTGGGTTGTGCGCGCGGAAACGATATCGCACCGCTTGCTCCTCTGGTAAATCAGTTCATTGCAATCGAACCGTCTACAGAGTTTTGGCGCGACATCATCAACCAAAAACCCGCTCACTATCGCAAGCCGACCTTGCGCGGGCTGCTTAATTTAGCGGACGGTTCGGTTGACATCGCAACGGCAATTTCAGTTCTGCATCACATTCCAAACGTCACCGAAGTGTTAACGGAAATTCATCGTGTCCTTCGACCGGGTGGTGTTCTCGTCATGCGCGAACCCATCGTGAGTATGGGCGACTGGCGCGCACCAAGACGCGGCCTGACAAAGAACGAACGGGGCATTCCCCATAAATGGCTTCTCAATACGCTCAAATCGGCTGGCTTTGGAGTAGAGCACGCGACCTATTTCGCGTTTGCTCCGATGCAACAGCTTGCTCGTTGGCTAAAAATCATGCCTTACCGGAATGCCTGGACAACCTATCTGGATTTGCTCCTCAGCGCAGCGACGATTTGGAACGTTCAATATCATCGTACGCGACTGATCCAGAAAATTGCGCCTTCGGCCGTTGCAATCGTGGCATCGAAAATGGGCACACCGTAGGCAGCGTTATATCTGGATATGTGCCAATTGCGCGCTCCACTGGTTGGGGCCGTTGCGCCCAATCAGTAGCCCGATCAATAGTGTCGGACGTTCAACGCAGTGAGTAGAAGCGCCCTTGACGTTGGGATTGCTGCACGTCAATCTTCTTTTATCGAGGTGCAGGACCTTCTGGCTTTCAATCAAATGGACGTTAGTGTGGTGGTTGGGGCTCTCGGAAGCCGAGCCGCAAAAGGATTCCGTCTCTTGCGGATGGATCCTTATAAACTCGGCAGATATATTTTTCGGCTGGCTTTCCGCAAGCTTACTGACCTGCCTTATGACATCCGCAGCAGAATCTCGACCGGCAAGTTCGTGTCGGGGTACGTGGATACCGAGCGGCAGATTCACAGCTACGAACCAACCCCATATATAACACTGCGCGCCATTGCCAGGCATGTTGACCAACACGCTGGCGCCTGCAGCCGCTTTATTGATGTCGGATGCGGCCTTGGCCGACCGCTCTATTTCTTTGCCTCACGGTTCGACGAGCTTCTCGGCTATGAATTAGCCGAACCGCTCTTCCGTGCCGGCGCCGACCAGTTGGCGCGCGCAAAGCGGAGCAACCCAGTGTTGCGCAAGATATCTCTGCTCAGATCGGACGCCACCAGCGCGATACCGCTCGACCGTAGTATGGTACTATTTCTCTACAATCCATTCGGGCCCGAACCGATGGCACGCCTGTGCGAGCATCTGAAGCAATCGGCCTGCGAGATGCACATCTATTACACCAATCCGCTCCACGCTGACGTAATCGAAGCCGCACTTGCGCCCGTATCGGAACGGTTCTCGGCGTTCATCGAAGTGGCTTATTTCCACGTGCTCGCCAAGACGGTCTGAGGCGCAGCTGTCAGATGTGAATCGAAGCAAACGCCGTTTCGCGTTGACTGAGGCCGTTGCGTCCGATCCTTATGCCTGCCACCAGCACGGGCACATTCAACGCCACGAAGAGCATGCCTTGAAGGAACCGATTTGGCGTCAAAGCCACGACAATTACTCCCGATAGGGCAACAAAGGTGGCCGACGCAGCAATGGCAACAAGGAAGGTACCGAAAAACTTAGCTGGAAATTTCGCGATGCGAAACGTCACATAAGTCCACAACATATAAAATGCGACAGTCGCCAAGGAGTAACCAACAATGCCACTGACAGCATTGCGGGTGACATACATCACTAACGCCAGGGCGCCGAGACTAAACACATCGTTTCCAGCCTCGAGAAGGAGCGCCAAGAGTTGACGACCATGAATATCGTAGACTCTGTCAAGCCATGCTGTGAGCGAGATGACGGCTGACGCAATACCGAGATAGGCGGCAAACTGCCCTGCTTCCGCCCAACGCACGCCAAACGCGAACTGGAAAAGCTGTTGGGAGAAGATAAAATTGATGGCAACCAACGGCGCGAAAATCAGGACTCCCGCCACCATAATCCGAACGACGAATTGCTGTAACTTCAAATCTCCAAGGTGCTGCACGGCACGGCTGTAGAACACCTGACTCATGGACGAGGTCAGCACGGACACCGGCAAATAGACCACGCGTTGGGCAAGCGCGAATTCGCCGATCGTCGCCGTCGGCACGAACACGGCGAGGATAAGCAGGAGTATCCGCCCGGCGGCCTGCGCCACGAAATTGTACGGCGACGAAAAGACCGGAAAACGACGATGACGCTTTGCAACCGCCAGCACTCGGGAACGCCGGACGGCTGAGAGCAGGGACACGGGCAACGACATCCGTATTCCCGGCCACGCTACGCAGACCATGCAGAACAGACCTACAACCGTCCCCAACATCAGGTAGCCAGCATCACTTCCCCAAAAGAATCCAGCGGCAACCTGGATGCCGAGCGTCACCAGTGTTTGCGTCAAGACCATTCTTGTGATTGTCGAAAACTGGCGCGTTCGCACGCACCAGAAACGGAGTATTTGTTGCCCGCCCTGAAACAAAACTCCAAATGGAATGAGCAGGGCCGCCCACCACTCCAGTCCCGGTCCCCTTCCGAGAAACAGGACCATCCAACTCACAAGGCATATCAGAGTGGCGGTGAATGCCATGAAAACGGTCACGATCACGCACAACGCCACTACATTTACGGCCGAACGATTAGTTCGCGGCAGCACGATCGCCATTTCGTAGCGCAGACAGACAACCGCCGCGATTAGATTAAAAACCGCCAGCGCAATGGCGTAGATGCCGAAATCGTGTGGTGCGTAGAGCCGCGTAAGAACTGGCGCCGCAAGTGCGGTCACCACTTGTGAAGCACCTGTTCCCCCTACGAGAAGCAACATATGGGTGAGGGCAGACTGCCTTCCGGCTTTTTGCACGACATCCATCTCAGTCACCGCAGGTTCGACAAACAGATGCAAACCTGACGCCGACCGCGGCCGACAGCAGATATTCAACTGCCGCCGTCGGTTCAGGGCCAATTCTGTTGCAGCGCGTATTGACGCAGACGCATTGCTCTACGGTTTTCCGAGAGCGACCACCAAATACTGTAATGGATACAAAGTGCAACAGATCGGCCCCTGAAAAAATTCCTTAATTCGATGACGGACGAGGCGTACGTGCAAACAGGCAGCCACCGCAAACTGTGACACAACTAGGCTGCTAGCGCCGCGGTATGCAATAGGGCGGTCAGCCCCACTCAACGACCAGCGTAGCAACCCAACGAAGAGCTCTTGGCGGCCCCAAAAGACAGTCAGTGGCGTTCCACCGGCGGACACGACGGAGTCAATTGACCATTGTACGCCAGATTCCTATGGTGCGAATTCCTGATTGGGAGTTCGCGTCTCAGGGGCGGGCCATTTAGCTCTTGGTCAAAAGATCAAAGATTGAATTCCGTCGGGCCCTTCAAAAAAACAAGCATCCGCAGGGCTGACCTTCGGCATTCGACCCGAAGTGACGTGTTCTACGCCGAAGGCGGCATCTAAAATGGGGTTATCTGTGCGAGTCGTGACAGTTTGCGGAACCCGTCCGGAGGCGATCAAGCTCGCACCTGTCGTGCATGCATTGCGGGCCGATCCGGACCTCGAGGACGTTCTCTGCATCACCGGACAGCATCGCCAGATGCTGGATCAGGTTCTCCAGGTCTTCGATTTGACGCCCGACCACGACATAAACCTGATGAAGCCCGGTCAAGATCTGAGCTATGTAACATCGGCCGCGTTGGAAGGAGTCGGTCGTGTGATCGACCAGATCACACCAGATTGGTTGATCGTCCAGGGCGATACCACGACGGCTTTTGCTGCGGCGCTGGCGGCCTTCTATCGAAAAGTCAAGGTCGCCCATGTCGAGGCCGGTTTGCGGACCGGGGATATTTATTCACCGTGGCCGGAAGAAATGAATCGCAAGCTGGTGGGGGCGATCGCAACGCTTCATTTCCCGCCGACAAAACTCGCGGCCCAGAATTTGCGCAGGGAGGGAGTGCCAGAGGACGCTATTTGCGTAACCGGCAACACCGTCATCGATGCCTTACGCTGGATGGACAACCGGTTGTCGCAGGATGACAAATTCCGCGCCGCTCTGGAGGCTAGGTTCTCCTCGTTCTTGAACTCCGGCCGACGGCTGATCCTCGTCACCGGGCATCGCCGCGAGAATTTCGGCCACGGTCTCGAACAGGTCGCGCTTGGGCTACGCGACCTTGCTGATCGCGGAGATGTCGAAGTCGTCTATCCGGTGCATTTAAATCCCCGGGTCCAACAAACCGCAAATACCATCCTTTCCGGACACGACAACATTCATCTCATCGATCCCCTGGAATACGCGCCGTTTATCACGCTAATGCGCCGCGCCTATCTAATCGTCACCGACAGCGGCGGAATCCAGGAAGAGGCGCCATCGCTGGGCAAGCCCGTGCTGGTCACGCGCGATACGACCGAAAGACCTGAGGCGATCACCAGCGGCGCGGCGCGCTTGGTGGGTACGGACCGGAAGGCGCTCGTGAGTGCCGCGACCGAACTCCTCGACGACCGTGAAGCCTATCTGCGCATGGCCCGTGTCGAGAATCCGTTCGGCGACGGTAACGCCTCCAAAATTATTGTCGCACGCCTGAAGAAACACTCATCTCAATCGCCGCATGGCTAGGCCATCACCTGCCGTCGCGCCAGATACCGCATCCATGCATCCGCCGGTAAAGACAGTGCCATGAGAGTTCTCTTCATCGGTCCCTTGCCCGAGCCGACAACGGGTCAATCGCTGGCATGCCAGGTGTTCCTCGAGGCGCTTCGCCGCGAGTACGACGTCGACGTGATCAATATCAGCAAGCAAAGCTTCAAATCGAATCAAAAATCGGCCGGCCGCATAGGAGAGGTCTTCAGGTTCGCCTGGCAGGTCTGGAAAAAGCGAAGGAACTGCGACGCCGTTTATTTCACGATATCGCAATCCGTCGCCGGCAACCTCAAGGACCTCCTGATCTACCTGGTCAGTTTTCCGCGCCTTTCAAAGATGATCATTCATTTGCACGGCGGGCCGGGCCTGCGGGATCTGATGTCGGACAGGCATCCTGTGCTGCGGCTGCTGAATAAGTTCTTCCTGCGACGCATCGCGGCCGTCGTCGTTCTCGGCCGGCGGCACGTGTCGATATTCTCGGCTTTTGTCGATCCGGAGCGAATCCACGTCGTACCAAACTTCGCTGAGGATGGCCTGTTCCTCGATCCGGATTGCGTCCGGCAGAAATTCTCGCGGACTAATCCGTTTCGTTTCCTGTTCTTGAGCAATCTGAACACCGGCAAAGGCCACATCGAACTGATCGAAGCCGTACGGTCGCTGCACCCCGAAATCCGGGCGATGCTGATGGTGGATTTCGCGGGCGGCTTCGAATCCGATGCCGACCGCCGGGCCTTTTCTGAAGCAACGCGGGACATCCCGGAGATTCACTATCATGGGATTGTTCAGGGCATTGCCAAAAACCAGTTGTTCGCCGCTGCGCACGTGTTTTGTCTGCCGACCTATTATGCGTATGAAGGCCAGCCGATCAGCATCCTGGAGGCTTATGCGTCCGGCTGCGCAGTGATGACCACGGACCACAGTGGGATCTTCGACGTATTCACTCCCAATGTGAATGGGTATGTGGTCGAGAAGCAATCGGCACCGTCCATCGCAGCGGCAATCGATCGTGCGGTAAACAATCCAGGCGAATCCTTGGCTTGCGCGATGAACAACCTTGAACAGGCGAACAAGTTCTATCGGGTCAAGGTGTACAACGATGGTCTTATGAACGTCGTTAATTCCGTTATCCGGCCATCAGGTCGCTGATAGCGTCCAAGCGGGCGTGTGTCAGGCCCACACACGATTTGCGACGGAATGTGACGGCGCTACTGCGTTCGACACGCCACGTTTGAGGAGAAGGTACGGAGCCACTGCTCCTTCTTACGGGCGATCAACAAACTGATGCCAAAGTAGTGGCGAAGATGCTGAGCCCGCAGATTCTAGTAAGTGGATGCGGCCAGATGAACCTTGACCTCCAGTGAAATATTCGCCAAAAAATGACCAGGGATGATGCAGTAGAATGGTCAAAATAATGAATGATCAAAGCCATCTAGAAACCTACCGCAATAAAGTCGTACTCGTTACTGGTGGCGCAGGTGCAATCGGCAGCAATCTCTGCCGTGCGCTATCGGAAGCTGGCGCTGCGAAAGTTGTCATTCTCGACAATCTGTCGGCTTCAAGAGAATGGAACATCCCTAATCTTCCGAATGTTCTGTTCGTGCACGGCGACATGACCAACGACGTCGATCTGAAACGCGTCTTCCACGAATCGCCGAATTACATTTTTCATCTTGCCGCGTTCTTCGCCAATCAGAACTCCGTCGATTTTCCCGAGCGCGATTTGCTGGTGAGCCAACTCGGCACGGTCAAGCTTCTCGAATACGCTGTGCTCCAGAAGAACCTGAAACGTTTCGTGTATGCCGGCTCGGGTTGCGCCATCTACGGGTCGGAGGCGCCACTTCCGCTGAAGGAAGACTTCATTTCCATGCACCTCACCACGCCGTATCAGATTTCGAAGATGGCCGGGGAGCTGTATGTGAACTTCTACTGGCACCACTACGGGCTGCCGGTGGTGAAGACGCGCTTCTTCAACTCCTACGGCCCGGGCGAGATTCCGGGCCAGTATCGCAATGTGATTCCCAATTTCATCTTCTGGGCCATGAAGGGTCAGCCGTTGCCGATCACCGGCGATGGGAAGATGACGCGCGATTTCACGTATGTCGGCGACATTGTGAATGCGCTGCTGCGCGCCGGCCATTCCGAGCGCGCCATCGGCCAGGAAATGAACATTGCCGCCGGACAGGAGATAAAGATCCTCGATCTCGCCGAGATGGTCAACAAGATCACCAACAACAGCAGCGGAATGGTTTTTACCGATCGGCGGAAGTGGGACACCAAGACTCGTCTGCTGGCATGCATCGACAAGGCCAAGGACCTGCTTGGATACGAACCCGCGATGGATTTCGAAACCGGCATGAGGCACACCCACGAATGGTTCCTGGCAAATTGGGATGTGATACAGCGCGATGCCGAATTCCCGCCGGGCATGTCGTCCGCTGTGAAAAACTACGTTTTGTCGCATGGGAATCGATAGATTGCGACGAACGACGGTTGGCCTGCATCGTCCGATAAATACTATGATCCGGGGCGATATTGTTCCGTGATTGCCGTTGGCGGGGCTTCGAATGCAGCAAGTTGTCCAAAACTATCGTTCAGGCGATGTAGCGGTTCGGAATGTGCCAGCGCCACGTTGTCCGAGGGGCGGCATTCTCGTCAAGAATTGCGCTTCACTGATCAGCATTGGCACCGAACGAAGCATCATCGATCTCGGCCGCAAATCTCTGCTTGGAAAAGCACGCGCTAGGCCCGATCTGGCGCGGCGCGCATTGGAAAAAGCACGGCGCGAGGGTTTCTGGAAAGTCTTCCAGGAGAGCATCGCTCGACTGGATGTGCCGACACCACTGGGCTACAGCTCCGCTGGGATCGTAGTTGAAGTGGCTGACGGCGTTCACGAGTTCTCGCCGGGAGACCACGTTGCGTGTGTCGGCATGGGGTTCGCCAGCCATGCCGAGATTGTGTCCGTTCCCGTCAACATGGCGTGCAAGATTCCGCTGGGGCTCAGCTTCGAAGAAGCGGCGTTTGCCATGGTCGGCCCGATCGCGCTGCATGGCGTGCGCGAAGCGAACCTGACGTTCGGCTCCTCCGTCGTTGTCCTCGGCCTTGGCCTGCTCGGTTTGATCAGCGTGCAATTGCTGAATGCCTATGGCTGCCGCGTATTGGCGATGGACGTTGATCCCTCCAAGCTGGCGCTAGCGGAAAAATTCGGCGCGAAAAAGGCTGTCACCTCGACCGATGCGTTGACCGAGCTTGTTGCTGCCGAGACCGAGGGCCTCGGCGCGGATGCCATCATCATCACGGCCGCCACCAAATCTTCCGCCCCAATCGACGCGGCCATCGCGCTGGCGCGTCACAAGGCGCGCATCGTCGTGGTCGGCGTGGCCGACATTCATCCTAATCGCAACGAGATGTGGCACAAGGAAGTCGAGATCGTCGTTTCGAAGGCGGGCGGCGCCGGTGCGCTGGATCCTATCTACGAAGTCGACGGCATCGATATTCCCATCGCCTACGCGCGTTGGACGCAGAACCGAAACGTCGAGGAATTCCTGCGGCTCGCTGCCGAAGGACGGATCGACCTCAGGGCCATCATCACCCACCGCTTCGGCATTGCCGAAGCTGCCGATGTCTATGTCAAGATCGCGGAGGGCAAGATGGGCGGCGCGATCGGTGTCGTGCTGAACTATCCGGAGGAGCCGTCGCTCGAGCGGCGCGTGTCAGTCTCCGCGCCGAAGATCGTCGCGAAGAGCGGCGACCTGCGAGTGGCCGTGCTCGGCTCAGGCCAGTTCGGTGGCTCTGTGATCATGCCCGCTCTGTCTCACATGAAGGGCATCGACCGGCGCGTCCTGGCGACGTCGTCGGGCGCCAGCGCGGAACACAACGCACGCCGGTTCGGTTTTGCGGAATGTTCGACCGATGGTGACAGCATCTTCTCGCGCGATGACATCGATGCCGTGATGGCGTTGACGCCGCACAGCCACCATGCCACCGCGGTGCTGCTAGCGGCAAAGAACGGCAAGCCCCTGTTCGTCGAGAAGCCGCTCTGTATCGATCCCGATGAATTGGCTAAGATCGAAGAAGCCTATGCGAAGTCCGCGTCGCTGCTGATGGTGGGACACAACCGCCGCTATTCCCCGCACACGCGGCAAATCAACAAATGGCTCGAGGGGCGCACCGGTCCGCTTGTGATGGACATGCGTATTAACGCGGGATTTGTGCCTGCCCAGCACTGGGTCCACAACGAACGGCAGGGCCGCAGCCGCGTGATCGGCGAGATGACGCATTTTCTCGATTTCGCCGAGGCTGTCATTGGTGCCCCGATGTGCGAGGTCTTCGCCATGCGGGTGGGCGGCGACGACAAGACGGTGCTGAACAACGACAACATCACTGTCAGCATGCGCTTTGCAGACGGCTCCTTGGCGGGCCTGATCTATTCGGCACAGGGGCCCAGAGGCTATCCGCGTGAGCACTTCGAGATATTCTCCGGCGGCCGTACCATCGTATCGACTGATTTTTTGAAGACGGTTCAATACGGCGCGACCCGCACGGAGCAATTCAAGACTTCTTCGCAAACCTCCGGCTACGATCAGGAGATCGCGTTCTTCATATCCGCGCTTCGCAACGGCGAGATTGCGGGCCTGGAGCTGGCGAACACGTTCCGGATCATGCATGCCGCCTTTGCAATCGAAGAGTCGCTAGCAACCGGCCGGCCGGTTTCCGTGAGCTGATCCGCGAAATGCCATGCGTATCCTGATCGTAAGCGACGCCTATCCGCCTGAGGTCGGGTCGGGTGCGCATTTGATGGCCGAGCTGGCGCGGGAACTTGCCGCGCGCGGCAACGACGTCGTCGTGCTGACGAGTTGGCCCGCCTACAAACTGGACCGATCGGCGGCGGCCACCGAGTTTTCGGAACGAATGATGGAGGGCCGCGTTCGGGTATTGCGCGTGAAGACGCTGCCTCTTCACAATTCCGGCTTCATCGTGAGAGGCGTCGCGGTCCTGCTGGCGCCATTCCAATTCTGGCGCACCCTGATACGTCACGAGCCGGCGCCGTTCGATGGAGTCATCGTCTACAGCCCGCCCCTGCCACTGGCAAACATCGGCATCTGGGCGAAGAAAAGAGGCAGCCGGTTCCTGCTCAATGTGCAGGATATCTTTCCCCAGAACGCGATCGACCTTGGCATCCTGACCAATCCATTGTTGATAGGCGTTTTCCGCTGGATAGAGTGCCACGCCTATCGTTCGGCAGACGTGATTACCGCCCATTCGCCGATGAACCGTTCGCTACTGGTAAGGGCCTATCCGAAAATCGTGAACAAGGCCGTCGTGCTGCACAACTGGATCGACCCCAGCCAGTTCTCGGTCGGTGGCGTGCAGGAGGATTTTCGCGAAACCCTGGGTTTGCAGGGCAAATTCGTAGCCGTCTATGGCGGCGTTATCGGTCCCGCGCAGGGACTCGAGGTAATCCTGGACGTCGCGATGCGCGTCCGCGATATCCCGGATCTGGTGTTCCTGATCGTCGGTGACGGAACCGAAAAGTCGCGCCTGGAGGAAATCGCGCGCGCGCGCGGATTGACCAATATCATGTTCCGCCCCTTCGTGGCGCGCGAGCGTTATCCATCGCTTCTGAAATCGGCCGACATCGGTTTTTTGACGCTCAGCCCCAAGATGAAGACGCCCGTGGTGCCGGGCAAGATTCTCGGCTACATGGCGATGGCGCTTCCGGTTCTGGCGATCGTCAACGAGGAAAGCGATGCTCACGCGATCATCGCTGACGCAAAGTGCGGCTACTCTTGCTCTTCGGACGAAGTTGCGGCCGCAGAAACGCTGGTGCGCCGCCTTTACGAACAGCGCCGTGATCTCACCGAACTGGGTCAACAAGGCCAGTCTTACGCGCGGTCGCACTTCGACAAAAAGATTATCGTCGACGAATTCGAGCGGCTACTTGCGCGCTGACCTCCGATCAGGCGTCGCGCTATACCATGACGCCACTCTGCGCCTTTTGCGCCAGAGGAGCGCCCTGCGTCGCAAACGCAGGCCGCAACGCCTCGATCTCGGCGAGCCGCCGCGTCTCGTCCCACCCTGCTTCGGCTGCCACGAGCTTCGAAACATCATCAAGTACCGCAGGCGTGGGCGCCCCAAGCTGGCCGATGCCCGTTCGGCGCAGCACTACATCCGCCAATGTCATCGCCATTTCTTCGCGCACCGCATGGATGGCCTGTGCGGCGATATCGCCCGTCGTTCCGACGCCGCGAAGCAGCTCGGGTTGCTGTTGACCCAAGCTCAACACACGCGGCAGCATCGCCCCATATAGCCGCGCCAGATGCCCGATGGCGGCGACCTTATCTGTCGCTTGCGCATTTTCGAATTCGAGGAAGCGGTCTATGGCGCCTCCTGGTAGATGCACCGTTGCGGTCGAACACGCCGCAACAGGCGCTCCGGTCCGCGCCGCGACGATGTCGACCGTCTTTTCCGCCAGATCACGCGACGTCGTCCATTTACCGCCGAGGACGGAAATGAGGCCTTGGATGCCGTCGTCCTTGCTGTGATCGACGATTTCCGCGCGGCGGCTGGCGCCGTAGGTATCCTTTGATCCGTCGTCGACGAGCGGGCGCAACCCGGCGTAGAAATGTTCGGCGTCCTCGCGCTGCAGGTCGGCGTTGGGGAGGTATTCATTTATGAAAGAAAAGAAATCGTCGAGGTCGCGCTCGCTGACGCCAACGTCGTCGGGGTTTCCCGCAAAGGCCGTGTCGGTCGTGCCTAGGAGCGTGCGGCCACGCCATGGAAGGATAAACAAATGGCCGTCGCCAGCCGCCACGGTCAGCGCAAAGCGGCGCGTTATGGCCGGCACGATCGCATGGATACCCTTCGAGCGTTTCAGCTTGTGCGACGCCGGCTTGCCGAGCGCGCGCCCGAGGAAGAAGTCGGTCCACGGTCCAGCGACAATGAGTGTCTGCTTCGCTCGTATGTCAAAGGCCGTCTGCGTGAAGCCGTCATGGACAGTGCAACCCGTCACGTGCCCGTCGCGCAAAAGGAGCGTTTCCGCCTCGACGTAGTTGGCGACTGCAGCGCCGCGCGCGTCGGCATCGATCAGACATTCGAGCGCCAGCCGTTCCGGCGAGTACATCTGCGCGTCATAATAAAGAAACGCCCCTTCGAACCCGGGCGAATCCAGGACCGGTTCGCGCGCGACCGCATCGCGCTTGTTGAGCCAGGAGTGGCCGGGCAACTGCTGGTACGGATCATCGAGCCAACCACGGTCATACGACAGCAAGTCATAGAGCGTGAGCCCAGCGGTCAACATCGCGCGATCCAGCCCCGCATTGAACAGGGGCACGAGAAACGGCAGCGGATGAACCAGATGCGGCGCAATGCGCTGCCAGATGCGGCGTTCTCGAAGCGATTCCCGAACCAACCCCAGCTCGAAGTTGCGCAAGTATCGCAGGCCGCCGTGGATGAGCTTGGAGTTGTGGGCGCTCGTGGCGCTCGCGAAATCGCGCTTGTCGATCAGTGCAACCCGGAGACCACGCAACGCCGCATCGCGTGCGATGCAGCACCCCGTTACGCCTCCACCGATCACCAGAAGATCAAATGTCCCATCCGAAAGGCAGGAAAGCGCGCGACGCATGGTGAATCCGCAAGAACAATATGCACCACAGGCTCCGGCATGATCATCGCTCTGTCAAGCATTGGCGCGTGAATCGTGAGGACGTTTCGGCGCATGCACTCCGAGCGTGACTCATGGCCTCGCGGTCCCTTCCGAGATCCATGTTCCGGGCCGCAGAGTCATGCCCGCCCAGTTGATACGGGCATCGATGCCGTGCCGGGTGTGGGGGCGATTTTCCGGTATCAAACTAGATAGCCCGACGTACCCATAAATGAACTCACCTAATTCGTGGCACGGAAGTCCTTTGGGACCGATTGCCTTGCCACCCAAAACCACTTTTCCATGCGCTTGTCATAATCGGGATGGTAGCGGGCACACTCTTCGTCCGCACAGGGTGGAGTGTCGCTGCAGGACATGGCCTTGATATTGTCACCGTCCCTATAAACTTCGTAGCAAAAGTAGGTTCGCCGGGGCGTTCCAAAAACATCTTGGTACGCGATCCAGCCATCGATTTTCGGTCGCTTCATCTCAGGCGGACTTCCATCGCCAGGAATGTACGACAAGTCTCGAGGATAAAAGCCGCTCTCAAAGTCCGTGATGGTAGCATGTGGCCCAATCAGCCCCGTGCGCGGTTTGCGTAGTTTACAATCCGATGCTTTGGGAGCGCCAACAGCCTGATCGAACCGCGTCAGTGGGAAAAGATCGTGCTCGCAACCCCAATACGCAAACCATTGCAAGCCACGTGTTGGGGTCTCTCCACTATTCGTAAAATCGACGTCGACAGTGCGCCCTCCCTGATTCCCAACACTGAACTTTACAGCCGAAGCAAAAACAAAGGCGCGGTGGCTTTGTTGAAAGATTTGCCTGGCATCGTAGTTGGCACACCAGAAAGCAACCGCAGCAATGGCTGCAAAGACGGCGGCGGCAATAGTTGCTAGTCCAGTGACTTTCGTCCACCGGGCTATCGTACTGGTTTGTGGGCCCTCGGATTCTTTGGCCTGGGTGCGTTGGTTCGCGGCGTAGCTGCGTATTGCGTCGACAACCGCTGGCCAGAAGCGGTCCAGCCTCCCCTGATCATTTTTGCGTTGATCGCCGCTTTCTGTTGTTTCTTGCTTCAACATTTTATGGCCGAAACGGCGGGCCGATCCTGGGAAAAACCTCCCGGTTGCTCCGCCCCCCACCGAAGCGCCTGCGCACTGTCGCTCAGGCGTCTTCTCGGTCGGTGATTTGCCGATATGCGGCGGCCGATGCCGAGACGAGCAGCACCACGCTGAGCGCGTAGGCCACTCCCACCGCAACCAGTATCGCGGGAAGTGACGCCCGGTAATTGGCGACAAACTCGGCAAGAGTGGTACGGTTGCCGATGAGCGGCGTAAAGCCCGCGATACGGATGACCCATTCGCAGACCGCTTCGATCCCAAAGCCGGGAAGTGCGATGGCGAACATGGTTGCGGCGAGCTTCCAGAAATGGCCTGACGAAAGCTGCCAAGCTTCCCGAACTACCCGTCCCTTGTCGTTCGCCGCAGCCACTGGACCGGCGAGAAAGCCCGCTCGCACGGTCAACACTGCCAGCCCGATAAGCAGACCAAGGTTGGCGCCGATGTCGAGCGCGGGGTCGGTCCAGACTCGGCTGAGCCCATTGCGCACCATCGCGACGACCGAAATGAACGCGGCACAAAGGAGCAGGAATCGCAGGTACGCGGCATAGGTCCGCCAAGCTCTGCGTGAAATGCAGAAGTACTTCCAGCCGCGATCATCGCGTCCCAACGCGAGGGAGGTGACCGCAGCCGTCGTGACCGAGTGGGCGAAGAGCGTCAGCAACAGCCCGGCGGAGGCCGCGCCCAGAACCAAACTCGCGACACGATCGTTCGGCACTACGAGATAGCGCTCATACTCCCTGAGGTAGAGATAGGACGCGCCGTACAGCGTAAGCCCGCCGATCAACATCGGCAGCAAGACGCGTGGCCAGATGTTTTCCTCATCACGATATACAAACCGAAGCGCAAACTGAAGCGTGTGCTTGACCGAGAGACGCGACACTTGGGTTCCCGTGTGGACAGAAATGTTCATGAAACAAACTCAGGCCAAGCACCCCACGGAATTGGGTCAGGCGGCTCCCTTGCGTCTGCGATCTGGGGCGTTGCCAGTCTGGAGTGACACAACGTTGCCCGCAGGCGCAGCCGGTTCGTCGTAGCTCTTTACGACTGGAATGTTTGCATCCGTCAGCCACGCAAAACTGAAGTAGAAGGCCGAGAGCATGCAAAGGCAGACGAGCGCAAACCGTGGCTCGATCGCCGCCACGAGCGACGAAATCGAGACCGCCGCCAAGTAGCAGACGAGCCCCTGCCGCTTGCCCATCTTATCCTCGAGACGATGGTGGAAGTGATCGCGATCCGCCAGAAACGGCGACCGCCCCCGCAATGGACGACTGATCAACAACCGCAGGCAATCGGCGACCGGGATGAAAAACCAGACGACCACGGTTTCGAGTGTGACCTGTCCACGGGCGTGCGCAAGCGTGACCAGCAAGCCCAGAACGAAAGTCACTCCATAGGATCCACAGTCCCCCAGAAACATCTTTCCGCGGAGGTTGAACGCGAGAAAGACAATCGACAGCATAAAAGTAACGCCGGCTACCGCCGCGCTCGTGCCCGTCGAGACAAGCATCAGACACCCCGACCAAGCGACGAACATGCCGCCCGCCACGCCGTCCTGACCGTCGGCCATGTTGACGGAATTCACCACGCCGCCCGCTGTCAACGCCATCAATGGGATGTAGGCCCAGATCGGAATCGAGGTCGGCTCGAAGCTGCCCCAGTTAAGCCTCATGGAGGCAAAATCCCAATCCAAAGCAAATGCCATGCCGAGAAAGATGATCAACATCGCCACACGGGCGCCGGGTGTCAGCCCGGTTTGATCATCCGCAAAACCCACTGTGCCGACCCCAACCGCCGAAAGTCCTATCGCGTAGAGAAGTTGCCGATCGGACGATGTGTGCGTCAACAAGATGATCGCGATCCAAACCAGCAAACCGGCCAAAATTGCTATGCCGCCAACTTGAGGCGTAGCGCACTTGTGCAGCTTCCGGGACTCGTCCGGATAGGCGAGAACCGAGAACTTCGAGCCGATCGGGTAGGCTTTTACGCAGACCCCCAGCGTTACCGCGAGCGCAGTACAATACGCTAACACCGCGGCGTAGCCGAACGCTCCGCTGGCCGTCATGATATGCCCCACGTGGCCCCTTATTGTGGGACCCCTTGAATTACACGTTACGCGGGCTAACAGCCTGAATCCAGCGTTTATCCTGCCGCATCCAAAGCCCGGAATCACTCAAAGTCGGACTTTGGCGTAATCAACTGCCGCTGGCGAGTGCAAACAACCGCCTGCCCTGCCTTGCCCGCTCATCCCATATGACTGACGCGCGCCAACAACCGCCGCACCCCGCCGTATACCGTGGCAACTGGTCGTAGGCGCATGTTCAGCCGTTGAGGCCCAACCTATTTATGAGAAATCGTCACAATCACGAAGAACGTAATGGCGATTGGAATTCCTTGAATTTGTTAGTAGTTCAATCGGGGGCGAGGCCGGTTCGGCGCAGATATCGAAAAATATCGTATTCCTGAGGCTGACCGGCAACGGTATCGCTCTCTCGTGAATAAGGCGGGCTAGTGGTCGGCGCCGAAGGTCAATCTGGACGACCTAGGATTGTTGTCAGGCTCGATTACAGGGCACGAATGGTGCAGTTCGTTTGAGTTGTGCACACTCGCAAAGAAGCCTAAGGACGCCTTCGATTATGACAACCGTTCTCGTGACCGGCGGCGCCGGATATATCGGCAGCCATATGACCTATGGGCTGCTCGACCGGGGCGAGCGCGTCGTCGTGCTCGACAATCTTTCGACCGGCGTGCGCGGGCTAGTGGCGGCTGACGCCAAGTTCGTCGAAGGCGATGTCGCCGACCAGCAACTCGTACGCCGTATCCTGCGCGAGCACACTGTCGACGCCGTGATCCACTTCGCGGGCTCCATTGTCGTGCCGGAATCGGTTTCCGATCCGCTGAAATACTATGGCAATAACACTGCTGCCTCACGGGCGCTGATCGAGGCCTGCGTCAAGGAGAATATCCGCAATTTCGTGTTCTCTTCCACGGCGGCGGTGTACGGCATTCCCGAGGTTCCCGTGGTCGTCGAGGAATCCCCGAAGGATCCAATCAACCCGTACGGCCGCTCCAAACTGATGACCGAATGGATGTTGCAGGATACGGCCCGCGCGCACGACTTCCGTTACATCGCCTTGCGTTACTTCAATGTGGCCGGTGCCGATCCCAAGGGCCGCACGGGACAATCGACGCCGCGCGCCACGCACCTCATCAAGCGCGCCGCCCAGGTGGCGCTCGGCCGGGAGCCCTATCTGGACATCTTCGGTACGGATTTTCCCACACCGGACGGCACGGGGGTGCGCGACTACATCCACGTGACCGATCTCATCGCGGCCCATCTTCTCGCCCTCGACGCCCTGCGCAATGAAGGCAAACCGGACGTGTTCAATTGCGGCTACGGACGAGGACTGAGCGTGCGGGAGATCATTACGGCCGTCGAACGCGCCGCAGGACATAAGCTGGCGGCAAAGGAATCACCCCGCCGCGCCGGCGATCCGCCCACGCTGGTCGCAAATTCCACCAAGCTGAAGAACACGCTGAACTGGACGCCGCGCTACGACGATGTTGATATCATCGTCCGCTCCGCGCTTGAATGGGAACGCCGGTTCAACACCTGAAGCCGCGGCGTTACTGCGGGCTTGTTTCTCGGCCGTATCGCGCTTCGAACGCCTGGGCGAATGCGGCCAGCCGCTGCCCCGCCACTGCCTCACGCAGACCCACCATCAGGTCCTGATAAAACGTCAAATTGTGCCAGGTCAGCAGCATCGA
>Ga0187810_10000377_pt1 | contig 17802 bp, 16 predicted proteins | sample NC_wetland_sal_i_9_FD_132963 | JGI IMG/M metagenome (GOLD analysis project Ga0187810, IMG submission 132963) | Wetland sediment microbial communities from Neuse River Estuary, North Carolina, USA - ASW_5 | ecosystem: Environmental > Aquatic > Freshwater > Wetlands > Sediment | place: USA: North...
CGGCGAGCAGCAAGGGGCGGCCGACGCCTCCCATGTCGCAGAGGACCGACCCCTTTACCGTTCGGGTCGGGGAAAAGCCATATCCGCGTAGAGCCGACTCCACGAAGAGCGCCGCTTCCCTCGTGAATCCGGTCGGGCTGGGAATGCGGCAAAGATCGAGGGTGCGTTCGACTGCGAGATTGAGGTAGCGTTCATCGATGTTCATGCGTCGTCCTTTTCTGATCTAGGTCCGTTTGCCGATCCGGCGGACTATCGCTCGGTCGGGTGGCCTTCTCAAGAAACTCCAAGTACGCCAGAGCCTCAGCCCGTGAAGAGCCGCACATCGCCCGATCGGGCCGGAGCGACACGCAAACCCGCGGCCGCTCCGGGAGGCCGAAGAGGCGACACCTGCCCTCGGCGTCGAGCTGTAGGCATGGCACACCAGCCTCTTTGCCGTTCGGCATGCCCGGAATGGGCGAGGAGATCGACGGCGCGATGCAGCACGCCGCGCATCCTGGCCTGCAGATAAGCCTCTCCATTTAGAAGGAGTTTATCAGACCGCGGAGAGTGGAAACAGAGTCGGCGATTGATCGATAGCCGGCTTCTCCTGCCTTCGAACGTTCGGAGCCACGCCCTCGAGCTCCAGCAGGCGCTGCTTGCGCCAAAGCCCGCCGCCGTAGCCTCCAAGGCCGCCGTCCGCTCCGATCACTCGATGGCAGGGCACGACGATCGCGACGCGATTGTAGCCGTTGGCGCGAGCGACCGCCCTCACGGCGCTGGGATCGCCGATCGCTTTCGCGAGGGCGGAGTACGACCTGGTCTCGCCGAAGGGAATCCGTCGAAGAGCTTCCCAGACCCGCTCTTGGAATGGAGTGCCCGGCTCGAAAATCGGCAAGGTGAACTCGCGTCGTCGTCCCGCGAAGTATTCGCCCAACTGCCGCTCGAGTGTTGCAAGATGAGGATGCGCGCCCGGCGCGACGGGAAGCCCCAAATGGCTGCTGAGAATGCGGGCCTGAGCCTCGAGCATGCGGCGGTCGGAAAACTCGAGAAGGCAAATGCCGCGATCCGTCGCCCCGGCGATGAGCGGACCCAGCGGACTTTCAATCCACGCGATTCTGACAAAATCCGCCCTGCCTTCCTCGAGTCGCGCGGCGCCGCCAGGGGGTGTTCCGAAGAGGCGAGAGAAGGCGTCCCTAAAGCCGGAGTGTGATTCATAGCCGTGATCGAAGACCGCGTCGTCTATGGTGCCGCCTTCTTTTATCGCCTCGAAGGCCGCAGCCAGCCGTCGCGCTCGCTGATAGGCCTGGAAGCTGAGGCCAAAACGCGCCTGGAAACGGCGACGCACCGTAGCCGGATCGAGGCCTTCGGCCCTAAGGTCGGCGTCGCGGATACGCTCGTGGGGATCGGCTTCGACTCGTTCTACGAGGGAGACAACCCACGGCGGATCTGCGCTCGACTCGAGGGGCTTGCATCGCAGACAGGGCCTGTACCCGGCGAACAGGGCCTCGCTGGCAGCAGCATAAAATACGACGTTCGCGGGTGCTGGTTTGCGCGCGGGGCAGGAAGGTCTGCAAAAAATCCCCGTCGTTGTGACCGCAGCGTAGAATAGTCCGTCATAGGATTCGTCGCGATTCTGGAACGCTGTCTGCATCTCGCTGAGCGGTGGGAGTGTCGGCATCTTGCCCTCCTCATGCCTGGATAGTATGGCCACAATGGCATTTTAGGCCACCGAAAAAGGGACGGATAATCGGAAAAGGCGGAAAATCAGAAAGAAAATGACTAAGAATTTGGATTATTTTGCACAAAGTTATTGTAAATTAGCCGGTATTATTCTATACGTTAATTGTACGTAAGTTTAACTGCTAAAGGAGCATAGCGAATGCGGACCGTCACCGTGGATTCATCATTTTCGATTCCTCCAGCCAAAGTTTTTTCCCTTTTTTTTGACCTTGATTTCCTTGGCGCAGCGACGGGAAGTAAAGCTAGAATTCGACCCGAGATCGGCAGCAAGTACTTCGTCGGCGGCTGCGCGGGCCGCGTCGTCCATATCGAGAAAAACGAGCTCCTCGTGCGTACGATGCGACTTGCGTCCTGGGCCGCAGCCGAGGGTGACGCAGTATCCGTGTTCCGTTTTCAGAAGACGGATGCAGGCACCGACGTTTCGGTCGTCGTCACCGGCGTGCCGGATGCTGAAGCCGAGGCGATCAAGAAGATGGTCAACTCCAGTCTGGGAGCCATGAAGGATCATCTGACGCAGTCGCCCGAAAAGCAGGAGGGCCCGCGTAAGCTCCGGGGCCGGCCTCCGAAGGCCGCCTCCGGAGCAAAGAAGGCGACGACCGGCGAGCCCAAGCGTCGAGGGCGTCCCCCCAAGGCCCGGCCCGAAGGCAAGCTGAAAGGCGACTCGGCGCCAAAGCGCCGTGGCCGGCCGCCGAAGATCGCGGCCGCGAGCTCCGTACCCGGCTCGCCGAAGCGCCGTGGCCGGCCGCCCAAGTCCGCGAGCGCTCCGAACTCCGGCCCGAACACTGTGCCCAAGCGCCGTGGCCGGCCGCCCAAAACGGCGTCCTAGCAGTCCCCTCTAACACACGAGGGCCCCCCGGGTTTTCGCGGAGGGCCCTCGTGCTATGCCGGCAGTGGGACTTGAACCCACAAGCCCTCGCGGGCAGCAGATTTTGAGTCTGCCGTGTATGCCATTTCACCATGCCGGCGGCTTTGGACGTTTCTACTATGGCCGACCGGCTGCGTCAAGCCAGCTGGCTACACAAAAAGCGTTTATCAAGCGCGAATGCGCCACTTCGCTTGCGGGAGGCGCGCAGACAATTGTAAAGTGATCGTGGGAGTCTGTGCACATGAACGATATTCTCGGCTGGGGACTGGATGCGATACGACTCGTGCAGAGGGCTTCGAGCCCCACCTTGACGGCTGTTTTGAAGGGGCTGAGCGCCCTCGGCACCGAATACTTTTTTCTCTTGGCCCTGCCCCTCGTGTACTGGTGTATCGATCGCCGGAGGGGCATCCGCATGGGGCTCCTGTTCTTTTTGTCGGCATTCGTCAATGCATGGCTCAAGCACCTAACCATGGAGCCGCGGCCTTACGAGCTCGATGCATCGGTCGGCAAGGCGCGGGAGGCGACCTCAGCCTTCCCTTCCTTCCACGCGCAGTCGTCTGCGGTCTTTTGGGGAAGCGCGATGCCGCTCTTTCGCCCTCCCTGGGCGTTACTCCTGGCCTTGGCCGTCCCTCTCATCGTCGGGTTTACGCGGGTCTACCTGGGAGTCCACTATCCCACCGACATTCTCGCCGGCTGGCTGCTCGGGCTCCTCTTCGTAGCGGGCGAGCGCGGCTTCGGGGACAAGCTGGAGCGGCTCATGGGGCGCCAGCGCGAGCAGATTCGCTTTGCGGTCGTGGCCGCCCTGGCCCTCGCGATGAACGCGCTGGATCTAAGAGACACGACCGTGTCCGGGGCCTTCTTCGGATTCGGCGTAGGCATAGTCTACGCGCGACGGGTCGCTCCCTTTACGGTCGACGGAGCGCTCGGCCAGCGAATCCTGCGGTTCATCGTTGGCTCCGCAGGCACCGTGATCCTCTTCCTGGGGCCCAAGGTTCTACTTGCCTCGGTCGAGCCCTCGAATCCTCCCTTGGTTCACTTCGTCCGGTATGCCCTCGTCGGATTCTGGGCGGCGCTCGGCGCCCCCTGGCTCTTCCTCAAGCTGGGGCTGAGCGCCGCGGAGGAGGGCGGAAGCTCGGGCGTCGAAGAGGGGAGCCACGATCGAGGCTAGCCGAGGCGCTATTCGGCGTAGGTGAACGCGGGATCGGTGAGCTGGAAGTATTTCGAGACGCCCGGACTCATGTAGACATGATGTTTGTCGTCGACCATTATCACATCGACCCCGGCTTTTTCGGCGAGCTGCATGCCGCGTTCTCGTCCCACTGCGAAGAGGGCCGTGGTGAATCCGTCGGCGTCGAATGACTTGCCGGTTATGATGGTGACCGAGGTGAGGCCGTTGTCGACGGGATAACCGGTCGCGGGGTCAAGAATGTGGTGGTAGCGTTTGCCGTTCTGGATGAAAAAGCGCTCGTAGACGCCGGAGGTCACCATGGTCTTGTTGGATAGGTCGGCTACGCCGATGTAGTCGCCGCGTTCCGAGCTGTCGGGGTTCTGCAATCCAACGCGCCAAGGTTTGCCGTCCGGTCTCGAACCCATGACGAAGATATTGCCGCCGAGATCGATGATCGCGCTCTTCACGCCAGCCGAGCCGAACATGGCGACGAGCTGGTCGGTCGCGTAACCCTTCGTCCCGGAACCGAGGTCGAGGGCCATGCCGGGGCGTTTCAAAAAGACCGTGCCAGCCGCCTCGTCCAGAACGATGTCCTTCCACCCCACGAGCTTTCTCGCTGCCTCTATTTCGGACTTCGCGGGAAGCCGAGCATGATCGGTCCCTATTCCCCACAGTTTTACCAGGGGGCCGACGCTCGCATCGAAGGCGCCATCGGTCATTGCGGAATAGCCGAGATCCTTTTTCAGAATCGCCAGCGCGTCCGCTCCGACCTTGACCGCATGCTCGCCCGCAGCGGCGTTCACCGCGTCGATCTCGCTTCCCGATTTGTTGACCGTGAGCTCATCTTCAATTTGCCTGAGCCGCGCGAAGGCGCTGTCGAGGAGTTTGTCGTCTCCACCCTGGACGAGTCGAATCGTGCACACGGTGCCGAGCACAAAGTCGGTCCGAGTGTGCTCGATGGGAGCTTTTGGAGCGCAGGACGCGAGAGCGGCGCCCAGGGCTACGATCACCAGAGGCGTCGGGCTATGTCGAATCGAAAATGCTTTGGCGTACCCCATAGATGACTAGCTTAGTGAAAAATCCAGGGCCTGACAATGAATCCAGATTTGTCTTCTCAGAGCGATCCGCGCTCGCGGTCGATCGTGGTAGGCTCTCCGTGGCCGGGGAAGACGTGTGTGGCCGCGGGCAGGGCGAATAGGCGCTCGAGGCTGGCCGCGAGCGCCGCGGCATCGGAATCCGGGCCATCGGTGCGGCCGACTCCGTCGCGAAAGAGAGTGTCGCCGGAGATGAGAAATCCCGCGTGCTCGTCGTACAAACAGATTGAGCCCCGTGTGTGCCCGGGTGTATGAAGGACGCGCAGGCTCGTTCCGGCGAGGAGCTCGCCGTCCTGGAGGAGGAGATCCGGCGGAGGGAGGGGGCGCCAGTAGCTATTGAAGTAGCCGAGAGCGCGAATGGCAGTGAAGAGCTCGCGATTGGTCTTCTCTCCGCGAGGGCCGAAGTAATCCGCATCATCCGGATGCACGGCGAGCGGCACGTCTAAGCCCCGCAGCGCCCATGCGGCGCGGAGCTCCGGGATCGCGGCAGTGTGATCCAGATGGCCGTGCGTGACGACCAGGAAAAGCGGCGTGCACGCTCTGGCTTCCAGGAAAGACAGAATACGGGCGGCCTCGTCGCCGGGATCCACGAGGACGCAGCCCCCTTTGCACGGAAGTACGTAGGCGTTCTCGCCGATGGGGCCTACACTGAGTCGCTCTACCATGGTACCTTGACTCTATCCTCGCGTTCCGGGGCAGGGCAAGCAGTGCTCATTCCTTTGTATGCGACTCTCGCCGTCGCGCTTTTATTCTATCTCGTCATACCGGTAGCGAGCGCAGTCGGCGTAGCATGCGGCTGGCGGCGCTTTCGCCGTCGGATCGTCGAGATTAGCCAGCTCCCCCAACTCGGATACCGCGAGCTCGCGGAGGCGATGAACGGCGCGGACATGGGCCCAGCGGGAGCCTTCAGACTTTGCGGCAAGATAGAGGCGATGGAGGGGAAGGAGCGCATCTGGGTGCGAGGAGAGCATGCGTCTGCCCTTGTCGATCTGTCCGGCTCGCCGCTCTACGTGGTGAGCCCCGGGAAGCCCGAACCAGGAGCCGTCGGCCGTTTTGCCTGGAAGTCCATCTCATCGCTGGCGGCCGGAACGACCATCCTTGTCGCAGGGAGGCTCAGGGGCGAGCGGGGAAAGCCCGTTTTCGTCGATATGCCGGAGGAGCGGCTCGTGGCCGTCACCTACGATGGAGGCGAAGCGGACCTCGTCCGGCGTCTTGTCGTCGGCGGCCGACGAACAAACGAATACTGGACCGGCTTGGGCCCGCTGTCGCTCGCAGTCGGAATGACAATATCGAGCGGGTTGTTGGTCCTGCTCGGAAGCCATACGGCCTTTTCGACTGTGCGGGCCCTTTCCTTCCTCGCCGCGATCCTCCCCGTCCTCCCCCTCCTCCCTCCTGGGCTGGCCCTCTTTCTAACGTACCGGGCGCTCTGGCGGCGGGCTCTTCAGCATAGAACGGAGCGGGATCTGCTCAGGCTGCCGCCCGGCATCGACGGCGCGGCAGAGGTCGGAAGAAGCGATTTTGAGCGGCTCGCCCGAAAGGAGCAGAGTAGGGCAAACGCCCTCACCTTCCTTTCGCTCCTCTGCTGCGCTCTGGGGGTTCTGCTGAACTACGTCGTGGCCTTTCTTGTCTGGCGAGGCATTCGCTGAAGACGAGACGCGCCTTCATTCCACAGGCTCGTCCCTCCGCTTCGCAAGACTTACGGAAAGACGACGGCCCCGTAGCTCGATGCCGTTGAGCGCCGTTACCGCCCTCTGAGCTACGCCGGGGTTGAGGTCTACAAAGGAGTAGTTGTCGAAGGTTCGCACTTCTCCGATGTCCTCGGGTGCAACGCCGCCGACGTCCACGAGGAGATCGATGAGGGCCCGTGGGTGCAGGCGCTGCCGCTTGCCCATGGAAAAAAAGATGGCGGTTGCCTCCCCGCTGTACCGCGGCCGTGGGGTCGCAGCCTTTTCGGAACCCTTGTCGCGCTTCGCGCTCGGCGCTTCCTTGCTTCCGCGCCGCGGGACCTCGCGCCCCGCGCGTGCAGGATCGGCTCGCGACACGCCCGCCGCCCTTAAGATGAGGACCGCCGCGGCATAGGATCTGAGGTTGAACGGTATCCGCCTGCGGAAGGCCGCCCTCACCTCTTCCAGAGCTGAGGAATCGGCCGGCTCGCGGACTTCGGTGAGTATGCCATCGAGGAAGAGGTCGAGGGCGTCGATGGGAAGCTTGGACGAGTTCGAGTCACGTGGCACGAAGCGCTCCTTAATTTTCGCTGTCGTATCTATTTTGAACGAAAGAGGGGGATATCGCAAGACAGGAGCTCGAGCGTTCCAATGGACAGGGCTGTCTCCTTCATGTAGATTGAGCCGCGTATGCATGGAATCAAAATCGCGGCCGGAGCGCTTCTTGCCTGCTGTGTATCGCTCGCGGCACTCGCCGCACAGGGCGCCGCCTCCCCGCCCGCCCTCCTTGACGACGACCCCGCCCCCCTGCTTGGAAGCAAGATTGCCGAGACGCTCGGCCGTTTTGGGCCTCCCAGCACGGTGTATGCCGTACGGGGCGCGGAGGCCTGGCAGGACGACGTGGCGTTCAACTATTCCTCGGGATTCACCTTTTTTCTGTATGGCGACCGGGTCTGGCAACTTCGTTTGGCGCCGCCCTATGCCGGTTCCATCTATGGGCTCTTCCTCGGCGACCATTCGGAGAAAATCCTGTCCACGCTCGGTCAACCCTACGAGCGTACGGCGGATTCACTGGTCTACCGCCTGCCCTTCCGCGGCTATCCCGTGAAACTGCGGCTCGTGGTCGCGAACGACATCATAGTCGACGTGTATCTTTACAGAGCGGATTTCTGAGAGGGTGGCGCGAAACCGCGCCGGGAGGAGACATGCCCCTTCTCTGTCTCGCATTGACTGGAAGAACGATCGCGGAGAATCTCGCCGTTCTCGAGCGCTATCGCGGGAAAGTCGATCTTGCCGAGCTTCGGGCGGATCTCCTCGAACCCGAGGAGATGTTCCGCGTCCGGGACTTCCCGGACATGGCCGGGCTGCCCTGCATCCTCACCGTGCGGCGCCGGGTGGACGGCGGCGGCTTCGAAGATGGCGAGGGCGTGCGATTGGTCCTCATAGCCAAGGCCCTCGCCTACGCGCGTCCGGACAGCCGGTCCAATTTCGCCTATGTAGACCTTGAGCACGATTTCCACGTTCCCGCGGTGGAGGAGGCCTGCAGGACCTTCGGCACGCGCATCGTTCGATCGCGGCACTTTCTTTCGGGCATGCCCGAGGACCTGGATTCTGTCTGGGCGGAATTGTCTGCGGACCCCGACGAAATACCCAAGCTCGCGGTTCTGCCAAAGGGGGCCGGCGAGCTGGCGCGCCTGTATGAGTGGTCGGAGGGGCTCGGAGAGGGCGAACGCATCATCGTCGGCATGGGGGATTTCGGAGTGCCCAGCCGTATCCTCGCAGCACGCTTCGGCTCCTTCATCACCTATACGAGCCCCCTCGCCGCTGGCCTGCCGATCGCGGCTCCTGGCCACCTGGACCCGGAGACCATGCGCGATGTCTTCCGTTTCGGGGAAATAGGGAGCTCCACGGATATCTATGGGCTCGCCGGCGGGAGGATGGTCGCCCATTCCAAGTCGCCCCTCCTGCACAATGGCGCATTTCGCGCCGCCGGCATTGACGCCGTGTACCTACCCATACCGGCGGAAGGCATCGCAGACTTCATGGACTGCGCGGAGGCGCTAAAGCTGCGCGGAGCCGCAGTAACCGTGCCGCTGAAAGAGGAGATCCTCGATCGACTCTCCTACCGTTCGCCCGAGGTCGAGGACATCGGAGCCTGCAACACGATCGTCCGTCGTTCCGACGGCGGCTGGGCGGGCTACAATACCGACGCCCAAGGATTCGAGAGAAGCCTCCTAGAGTTTATGGGCAGGAGCGATCTCCGCGGTATCCGCGCGACTATCGTAGGAGCCGGCGGGGCGGCCAAGTCGGTGACGCACGTTCTCGCCCGCCTGGGCGTGGCAGTATTGGTCCTCAATCGAACGCCCTCGACCGCCAAGTCGTTGGCGCGGCGCTACGGATTCGCCTGGGCAGGCTGCGACGAGCGCTCATCAGAGCTGATCGCCGACCACGCCGACCTCATCGTCCAGGCCAGTTCGGTCGGCATGGAAGGCGCGACGCCGGGCGATCCCCTCGAATGGTACGATTTCGAGGGCCGAGAGGCTGTCTATGACCTCGTGTACCGCCCCGAGCGCACGGCTCTGCTGAAGCGCGCCGAGGCCGCCGGCTGCAGGATCGTCAACGGCTGGGCCATGCTGCGCTACCAGGCGGCGGCGCAGTTCCGCATCTGGACCGGACGGGAGCCGCCCGATCTCTATTTCACCTAAGGAGAGACGATGCCCAAGTCCGCGTTTGTCGCTCTTGCAGGAAGACCCTCCGCGGGAAAGTCCACGCTCGTCAACGCCCTCTGCGGCGAGAAGGTATCGATAGTGACCCCCGTGCCGCAGACGACCCGGAACACGGTTCGCGGAATCGTCAACCGCGACGAGGGGCAGCTCGTCCTCATGGACACGCCGGGTTTCCACATCTCGGGGAAGCGCCTGAATCAGCGGCTCCGGGAAGTCAGCACCGAGGCCTACGCAGACGCGGATATTGTGCTGTATCTAATAGACGCGACGCGCGCGAGCGGGCCCGAGGAGGATGAGCTCGCGGCGACACTCCTCCCCGCCGCCTCGAGGCTCGTCGCGGCGATCAACAAGGTGGATTCGCCGGAAGCCGCCGTGGAGGGAGCTCGGTCTTACCTCTCCGCTCGCTTCCCCTCAGCTCCCATCTTCGAGCTTTCGGCCCTCCGGGGCATCGGCCTGGAAGCTCTCGTGGTCGAGCTTTTTCGACGCTCTCCAGAGGGGCCCGCGTGGTACCCGCCGGAATATTACACCGACCAGGAGCCTGTTTTTCGAATAGCGGAGATCATCCGCGAGAAGATCATGCTCCACACGAAGGAAGAGCTGCCTCATGCGGTCTACGTTTCATATGAAGATTCGTCGCGCAGAGACGACGGCAGCCTCCATGCGTCCTACGACCTCGTCGTCGAGCGGGAATCGCAGAAGGGCATACTCATAGGGAAGGGCGCTTCGATGATCAAGCGGATACGCGAAGAGGCAGAGGCGGAGCTCGCAACGATTTTCGACTACGAAATTCGCCTTAGGCTCTCCGTGCGTGTAGATCCCGATTGGAAGAAGAACGAGAAGCGGTTGCGCGATCTCATATTCTAGTTTCCCTCTCCGTCTGCCGGCATCCTGATGAGATTGAAAGTCCCGTCCTTTCGCTCACGGTTCGACTTTTACCTTCGGGTACTTCGCGAGCGCCTCGGAGAAACCCTCGGTCATGCAGAGCTGGAGAGCCTCGGCCGCGCGAGGGAAGACGCGGCATTCCAGGAGCTCGCGTTCCTCGCGGCTGAAGTCCGAGAGCACGTAGCCCGCGATGTCGGGGTGCTCGGGCCTTCCGATCCCGAAACGCAGACGCGCGAAATCCCGTGTTCCGAGCCGCGCCTCCAAAGAGCGGAGCCCGTTGTGGCCCCCCAAGCCCCCTCCCATCTTGAAGCCGAAGGAGCCGAGGGCCATCTCGAGCTCGTCGTGGATCGCGAGGAGCTCCTCCGGCTCAATATGGTGAAAACGCATAAGTTGGGCGACGGAGTCGCCGGAGAGGTTCATGTAGGTTTCGGGCTTGAGGAACCAGAGCCTGCCGCCTTCCGCCTCCCGGACAGCGAAGCGGCCTTTGAAGCCGCGCTCCCAGCGCAGCTCGCCGTAGAAAGGGAGCGTTTCGAGAAATTGCCAGGCGACGTTGTGCCGGTTGCCGTGGTATTCGCGGCCGTGGTTTCCGAGGAATGCGTACAGACGGATCACGGGCTTCCTCTCCCGAGCCGCTTTGACGGCTCCGAGCCGGGATAGTACACTAGCCGCGCATTTATGCATACCGTTCGCTCGCGGAGGCGCGCATGAAGGTCCATCCCCGGTTCCATCTCAGCGTCGAGAAAGAAGAGGGCGGGGCAGCCCTTCGCTTCGCCTCGGCGACGGAGGGCAACGTGGGGGATGCCGCGAGCGCAGTGGCTGAGGCCGGCTTCGACGAGCTCTGCGCGCTTTCGGAGGCGCCGGCCGAGCTCCGCGAGCGGCTGCGGCTAGGGGCGTGCTTCAGCAACGGCTGGCAGTCCTGGTCCTTCGGCGGCGAGCTCATGATGGGAGAGCGGGTGAAGCGCGCCCGAATCCTTTCAGCCTTGAACATCTATACAGATCGCCCCGGTCCACTGCCGAAGCGCGGCGAGACTCTGTCCAACTTTCTCGTCTACTTCCGCGCCGGCGACTGCTACCTCGTCTTGGTCTCTCGCGGCGCTGCCCAGGGCCCTACCCCTCCCGTCGCCTTCAGAGTCGCGGCCGATAGGCGGACTCTCGGCATCGAAATCCTCGCTGAAGGGGCGAACCTCTCCGTGGGGCAAAGCGTAGCCGACATCGCCGTCTTCTTCGTGGAGGGGTATTTTGCTTTCAAGGAAAGACTGGAATCGTTGTTCGGGGCGCAGGAGCGGTTTGCCCGACTCGCTTTCCTTGGGCATGCCGGTGGACTGGTGCCGGGCGGCTACGAGTCCTGGTACAACCGCTATACGAAGATCGACGAGGCGGGCATCGTGCGCGACATCGAAGCCATACCCTCCAACGACAACCTCATCAACGCATATTATTTGAAGCGCGGCAAGCCGACGATCTTCCAGATCGATGACGGTTGGGAACGCGCCATCGGAGACTGGGAGCCCGATCCAAACAAGTTTCCGCGCGCCATGAGGAGCGTGGCCGGCGACATTGAGGCGAGGGGCATGATACCGGGGATCTGGATCGCGCCGCTCCTGGTTTCTCGATCATCCTCTCTCTACGCGGAGCATCCCGAATGGCTGCTCCGCGACCGAAGGGGCGCGCCCGTGCTCGCCGGCTGGAATCCCGGCTGGGACGGCTCCTTCTACTGCCTTGACCTCTCTCTTGCCGAAGTGGAAGAGCACATCGCGGAGATCTTCGATCGCCTGATCGAGCGCTGGGGCTACCGCTACCTGAAACTGGATTTCTTATACGCGGGCTTTCTCCGCGGGAAGCGCCGCGAGGGCGGCGCCGCCTTCGAGCAGTACGACCGGGTCATGCGGCGCATAACCTCCAGGACCCGCGATTCCCGCGGAAGGCCGCTCGCCTACCTCGGTTGCGGCGCCCCGCTCGAGCCTTCGTTCAGGCACTTCCCTTTGATGCGGATCGGCGCGGATACGCGGGAGACATGGGACTGGCCCGCGCTGCGGCTTTTGGGGTATCAAGGCAGGCCTGCGGCGCGCGTCAATGTGGGGCATACGATCGGTCGCGCCCTTCTAGACAAGAGCGTCTTCGTAAGCGATCCGGACGTGCTGTTCTGCCGCAGCGTGCGGATCGCGCTGACAAAAAGGAAAAGGAACTGATCGCGCTCGTCGGATTCATGCTCGCCTCGCAGATCATGTTCTCCGACGACGCTGAGACATTCGGCGGCCCAGGAGAGGCCGAGTTCACGAAGAGGATTATCGCTCTCTTCGACGAATTGGCGGGGCGGCGATACGGCGCGACGGCCATCGGTCGGGACCTCTATTCGATTTTCAGCGAGGACGGAGCGATCTCCGGGATTGTCAATCTCTCCGATCGCCGACTCGCAGGAATGGATCCGGGCGGGAAGCGGGCCTTGGTGTCGCACTTTGTCCGAAACGGCGCCTGTGTGCGTTTCGAGCCGCACTCGATCTCCCTCTTCGAGACCTGATCGCCTGGGGCGCCGCGCGGCTCGCTCGACTTTTGGCCCATTAGCCGATCAGCCCGAGGAGCCTCAGACTTGTCACCGCGAGGTAATTGACCGCCGTTCCGATGTGCAATATGTCGATGTGCGCGTACTGTTGGACGAGGATCAGCGCGAGCAGGGCTCCGCTGCCGATCCGGTAGAGTCGTGCCTCCGTCGCCTCGCCGATGCGCAGCGACTGGAAGAGGACGTGCGAGCCGTCGAGCGGCGGGATGGGTATGAGATTGAACACGAAGAGACCGAAGTTGATGAACAGCCCATAGAGAAGGATGTTCACGACGATCTCTCCGAGCCCGCCGGATGATCCGAGCCCGGCCATTACCGAAAGTTTGAGGACAAAGGCCAATACGACGCCAAGGATCAAGTTGGTGAAGGGGCCAGCGAGCGCTATCAGAATTTCGTCGCGCCGCGGATGTGCGAGGCCTTCCCTCGAGAAGCGGACTGGCTTGGCCCAGCCGAAACCGGCGACAACGATTAGAAGGAAACCGAGCGGGTCGATGTGACGGATCGGATTGAGGCTCAGGCGACCTTCCGCGGCCGGAGTCGAGTCTCCCAAGGACGTGGCCATGCGGGCGTGCGCATACTCGTGGCAAACGAGTCCGAGGATGATCCCGGGAAGGCTGAGGAGAACGCGCGGAAGATCGAACGATCCCATGGCAGCGCCCCTATCTGTGGAAGGCGCCGGCGGCGAGCACCGGAAGCGTGATGAAGTTGCCGATCGCCCCGCCCAGGCTGGAAAGGAAGAACACCAGCAGAATGTGCGTGACGCGATTTCCATAGAAGCCCTTGATGGAGGTTACGTCCTCGGCGAGATGCTCGAGGTCGCGCACGCGCGGCTTCCGAAGGTAGGCCTCGGCCAAGCCGGCGAAGAGCCCGACACCGACCGCGGGATTGAGGGTGGCGAAGGGGGCCATGACGAAGGAGACGAGGATGGTCAGCGGATTGGCGAGACAGATGGCCGATCCGAGCGCCGCGAGGGACCCGTTGAGGAGGATCCATCGCACAAGAAGGTGAAGGCTCGTCTGTGTACCCGAGCGGAAGAAGCCCAAGGCTATGAGTCCGACGATGAGCAGCGGGATGACCCATACCGCGATCTTCCCCAGGGTTCCTTTCGGCGGACTCTGCTCGATATCCGAAGTGTCGGCCTTGACTTCGCCCGAGTCGAGGCGGCGGAGCCAGGCCTCGATGCCGTCGAGGTGTCCCGCGCCGACGACCGCCACCACCCGCGTTTCCGAAGACTGATAGATGCGCGAGGCGAGGAAGCGGTCGCGTTCGTCGATGAGGACCGCCTTTACCGAAGGTAGAAAGTCTGCGAGCTCTGTCATCATCTGCTCGAGCTCGTTTCTCTCCTTGAGCTTCTCGATCTCCTCCGGGGAGAGCTTCTCGCTGAAGAACGAGGACTCCGCGAGGGCGGCTATGAGCTTGGCGCGGTTCCAGAGCCCCGACTTCGCCCAAGCCCGCTTGAGCGTCACCTGAACGTCGCGGTCGCAGAATGAATAGGGGATTCCCATCGCTTCGGCCGTGCGAATCGCGGCCGCCATCTCCTCGCCCGGCTTGACGCCGACCTCGCTTCCCATGCGGCGTTGGAATCCGGAGAGCGCGAGGTTGGCCATGAGGAGAAAGCCCCGACCGCCCCGCAACACCTTCCCTATGTTGAGGCTTTCCCAACTGTTGCCCTCGCTCATCGAGCGCCACCGACCCTCGTCAATTTCCACGCAGACGCGGTCGGGCTTCTCCTCCTCGATGAGGGAACGCACCTCATCGATGCTTTCATGGGAGATGTGGGCGGTTCCCGCGAGGATGATTGTCCTGGCGCTCAGCTCAATTCGGCGTATTGTCTGCGACATGTGATTTCCTTGGCTACGAATGTTGGGCCGCTTGCGCGGCGACCGCGAAAAAGCGCTCTTTCAGGGCCTGGGGACCTGGATAGGCTGAGGCGGGGACGACGCCCCCTGCCGCATGCGAGTGCCCCCCTCCCGATCCAATCCCGCGCAAGGCCCTGCGCACGAGGTCGAAGGCGGAGAGAGCCGATGCTTTGGAGCGGGCGGAGAGGTGCACGCCGCCTTCGCTCGTCTCGACGACCACGGCCGCGGCCAGCTCCTCGGCGCGCAACACGAACTCAGCGAGCACGGCGAGGACTTCTTGGCCGCAGGGGCCGGGCAGTGTGGTGTAAAATAGACTGTCTCTTACCTCGGCGTCACCGAGCGCGCGTCGAATCAGATCGAGCTCCTCGAGGTTGAGGACGCTGCGGACTATCCGGCTGGCGCGATCCCAGTCTCCGGATTTGAAGAGCGAGACATACGCGTCGAAATCCTCGCTCGAGGCCCGCCTGCTCAGAAAATCCGTGTCCGACTGAAGACCGGCTAGGAGGGCGGTGGCCAGGTCGCGCGGGAGCTCTTCGCCGGCCTCAGTCCAGTACGACAGCATGATCGTCGCGCAGGCGGAGGCATCTGGCCGAATATCGATGAAGGGCGCGTCCGGCTTGTCTACCACACGATGGTGGTCCACGATTCCGAGGAGGCCGCCGGGGAAAAGCTCAACATTCCCATTCGTCGGGCTTCCATCGACGACGATCACCTGGGCCTGCTCGACCCCGGAGGGCGCGGCATCGATGGTCATGCCCATCTCGGCGATCAGACGCATGAGGCTGCGGCTCCGTATCTCTCCGCGATAGCCGAGCGCCACGGAAAAGCCCCGCCGCCTGAGAAGTTCGGCAAAGGCCCATGCCGAGGCGACCGCGTCTATGTCCGGGTAGTCGTGTGTCTGGAGGAGGATTGGTCGCTTCGGGTCGATGAGGCCGAGCAGCGCGGCGAAGCGCCCCGGCCTACCAATCCCTGCTCGTGTCTCAACCATTGGACGGGGCTTTGCCCAACCTGCGCAGTTCGGCCTGGAGCAGGCGGTACTCCAGGCTGTCTCGTCGGTTCAGGTCTCCCGATTTGCCGAAGCAGGCGAGGGCAATCACGGGCTTTTCCCGGCAAAGCCAGTACTCGCCGAGATAGAAGAGCATCGCCGCCTTGAGATCCAGGCTCTTTTGCGACTGGATCATGTTTTCGAGCTCGGTGGAGGCGTCGTCCTGGTCCTGAAGCAGCCGGAGCATGGCCCAGTAGATTCCATTCTTGTCCCTGTCGATCGTGGGGGCGATGCTCTCGGCGTAGGCCGAGGCTTCCTTGCTCTTCCCGTCGCGCCAGAGCGCGATCGCCGAGGCTATCGCGTACTCGTAGCGATCCGGAGCTTTGCCGTAGGCGGCGCGGAAATCGGCGGCTGATTCCGACCAGAGACCGAGTCGGAAAGCCACAGCTCCCGCCGAATCGAAGGCGTACCAATAGTCGGGGTATATCTCGATCACCTTGCGGTAGTCGAGAATGGCGAGCTCGTCCCGTCCGCTTTGCTCGCGAATGCCGGCCCGGTAGACATAGGGCAAAAAATAGCCGGGTTCGATCTCGATGGCCTTCGAAAAATCCTCTTCCGCGAGACTTCGTTTGCCCTGGGAGAGCAGGAATCGGCCGCGATCGATGCGGATCCAGGCCGAGCCGGGAGCCTTCGTGACCGCCATATCGAGGTCGGCTCCGGCTTCCGCCACTCTCCCGAGCTGGTAGCGCACCCTGCTTCGATCGTCGTAGGCCAGGGACGACGAAGGATCGAGGTCGATCGCCGCGCTGAGCTGGGCGTCGGCCTCGGTCAGCTTGGACTCCCGAAAGAGGGCTCGGCCGAGTCCGAGCGTCGCATCGGGGTTCTTCGGGTCCGCGGCCAGGGCACGGCGAAAAAAGTCGTCGGCTTGCGCCCACTTGGTGCTGTCCAGGTAGTATTCGCCCCAGGAAGCGAGAACGGCCGAGTCCTGCGGCGCGGCGGCGATCGCGCGGTCGAGGTACGAACGCCGCGCCGCATCGTCTCCCGCGAAGCGCGCCAGCTCGGCGGCCATGCCCAGCGCCTTGACGTTTTGGGGCTCTGTGGCGAGGAGGGCGTCGACTTCACTTCGCGCTTCAGGGATCTTGCCGGCCGAGACGAGGGCGGCCGCGTGCATGAGTTTCAACTCGCTCGAGCCGGGGTCTGCCGCTGACATCTTGGCTATTCTGTCCGCCGCGGCGTCTGCCTGCCCCTTGTCGAGGAGGGCGGCGGCCTGCTCGAGACCGTGGACCCGCTGCTCTTTCGCGCTCTGCGGCGCGGCGGGCTTCGGGCCGCCGGCGCATGACGCGACGAATAGGACCAGCGGGATGAGCGCCGCCACGCCCATGATTCGTGCCGTTACCGCGGCGCTGGCACTGTGCTTCGTCATGATCGATCTCCGTTGCGGCCGTGACCCGTCGATGCGGGGGATGGTACTCCGATAGCGGCCGATTATGCAAGGTTGCACAAGGCACCGCAACCCGTTATAGTGCATAGCCGCGATGAAAAGCGGCGCGTTTCGGAGGGGTCTCGGTCTCGTTCTCCTCTATGTCGGCGTATTTTTCGTATTAGTTATAGTGCAGTTCTCTCGGGGCCCCGGCTTCTCGGAGCATATCGGGCGGCTCAGCGTCAGCGCGAGCATTCCCAAGACTCGCTCAGGCGAGACGGCGAGACGGCCCGACTCGGTGCAGATTTCTTATTCGGGCCTGAACATCGGCATTTCATCGTCCTCGCCGGCTCAAGTAGTGGCCCCCGATGGCTCGTCCAAACCGCTTCACCTGCTCTCCGTGCAGCGCGCGCAGCGCGGCATTCTGGTGCAATTGGAGGGTGGTCTCAGCCTCCTGTGCGGCTCGAGCCAGCAGGATCGGGGCTTTACGCTCAACGCTTCGGGCCTCGGCCCTGGGACCGTCCTGCAGGTGAAGTACACGCTGACTGGCGGAGCCAAGCTCGTTTCCGCCGAAGGCGGGACGACTTTGCAGGGTCGGAATGCGTCCTACACCGTCGCGCTCGACGGCGTTTCCATAAAGGACGATCAAGGGATAATCAGCATCGCGCCACAAAATGGCGCCACCGCAAGCCTGGCCCTCATCCAGGCGGCCGCCCCCGCGGCGGGATCCGCGAGCGCGGCTCCGGGGAGCGCCGAGCAGTTCGTCGCCCAGGCTCCGAAGGACCCCGCGGCCTTCGCTGCGGAGATATCGGCATGGAGGGACAAGGCCTGGTCCGGCCTTTCCTCTTCCCGATTCGATGCAG
>Ga0187810_10000378_pt1 | contig 17790 bp, 15 predicted proteins | sample NC_wetland_sal_i_9_FD_132963 | JGI IMG/M metagenome (GOLD analysis project Ga0187810, IMG submission 132963) | Wetland sediment microbial communities from Neuse River Estuary, North Carolina, USA - ASW_5 | ecosystem: Environmental > Aquatic > Freshwater > Wetlands > Sediment | place: USA: North...
CCGCAGGCGCCGCCCTGCCCGGCTCGGACAAGCCGATCGAGCCGCGCGACATCATGATCCTGTTGCCGCGGCGCGAACCGTTCGGCAGCGAGGTCATCCGGCGGCTGAAGGAGCGCGACGTGCCGGTGGCGGGCGCCGACCGCCTGAAATTGACCGAGCAGATCGCGGTGATGGATCTGATCGCGCTAGGCCGTTTCGCGCTCTTGCCGGAGGACGATCTGAACCTGGCGGCGCTGCTGCGCTCGCCGCTCGCCGGCATCGGCGAAGACGACCTGTTCCGACTAGCGCACGATCGCAAGGGATCGCTGTGGGAGTCGCTGAGCGAACACCGCGCCGAGTTCGCGCAACCGTATGCGCTGCTTACAGATGCACGGGCCCGCGCCGATTTCGCGCCGCCTTTCGAATACTTCGCGCAGGCGCTGATCGACGGCCGCCGCAAGCTCTTGGTCCGGCTCGGCGCGGAGGCGAACGATGCCATCGACGAGTTCCTGTCGCTGGCGCTGCAATACGAGCAGGCCAACGTGCCTTCGCTGGAAGGCTTTCTGCACTGGATCGAGCGCGGCGGGGCGGAAGTCAAACGCGACATGGAACGCGGGCGCAACGAAGTGCGGGTGATGACCGTGCACGGCGCCAAGGGCCTGGAGGCCGATATCGTCATCCTGGCCGACACCACGCGGCTGCCCAACGACGCCACCAGCAACGGCCAATTGCTGTACGACGGCGGCGACGTGCTGTTTCCGGTTCCCGAAAAAATCGCCCCCGCGCGCGTGCGACAGGCACGAGCCGCCGCCAACGATGCGGTCAAGCGGGAATACCGCCGGCTTCTGTATGTCGCCCTCACCCGCGCCAAGCGGCGGCTCATCGTCTGCGGCTTCGAAAACATGCGCGGCACGCAGCCGGGGTCGTGGCACGCGCTCGCGGACCGCGCTGCCGAGGCCTTGGGCGTCAAGAACGACGACGGCGCGCGCATCTTCGGCGATGCCTCCTGTCCGCCGATCGCCAAAGGCGCGAAAACCGCCGGGGAGCCGTTCAAAGTGCCCCTATGGGCGGTGACGCCCGCCATAACGGAACGCCCCGCGCCCTGGCTCATCCAGCCCTCCGTCGCGGCGGGCATGGACGAACCCGCAATGCCGTCGCCGTTGGATGCCGCCGCAGCCGTCAAACGCGGGCTTCTGGTCCATGCCATGCTGGCGCACTTGCCGGACGTGGCACCTGCCGGCCGCGGCACCCTGGCCGAGCGCTTCCTGCGCGCCAACGGCGTCGACGAGGGCGAAGCCCGCAAGTTCGCGGCGCAGACCTTGGCCGTGCTGGACGATCCCGCGTTCGCGCGCGCCTTCGCGCCGGGCAGCCGGGCCGAGGTTTCCCTGGTGGCCGACTTGCCGGAGATCGGAGCCACGGCCCGGGTGCACGGCCGGGTGGACAGGCTTTCCGTGACGGGCGACGAGGTGCTGATCGTCGATTTCAAGACCGGCCGCCCTGCCGCAAGAGAGGAGGACGTGCCCGCGCTGTACCTGAGCCAAATGGCGCTTTATCGCGCTGCAGCGGCTCGGATTTTCGCGGGCAAGCGAATCGCCTGTGCGCTGGTCTGGACCGAGGGACCCCGCCTGATGGCACTGTCCGCGGCCCTTCTGGATGCGGAAACAAAGCGCATTCGGACGCGCCTTGACCCCAGGGGGAGCGGTACCTAGATATAGCGGGCTGAATTCGAAGGGTATGCGTATGTCTTCGCCGATCAAGGTTTCGGATGCTTCTTTCGAGAACGATGTGCTCAACGCCAGGAAGCCGGTTGTGGTGGACTTCTGGGCGGAATGGTGCGGCCCGTGCCGCATGATCGCGCCCGCGCTGGACGAATTGTCGGCCGAACTCGGCGACAAGGTGACCTTCGTCAAGATCAACATCGACGAAAACCCCACCACACCGCAGAAATACGGCGTGCGCGGCATCCCGACCATGATGATTTTCAGCCAGGGCCAAGTGGCCGCGACCAAGGTCGGCGCCCTGCCCAAATCGAAGATCAAGGAATGGATCGAAGGCTCGATCTGACGCTTTCCCAAACTTGAATTTGTCATGGCCGCCCTTGTGGCGGCCATTGGGTGGCTGCGCGCAGCGGACGCCGGGGCTATTTTGCGCGCCCCGCGGGCCGCAATGCCTCGCCTCACAAACAGGCATGCCGTCAAACTAGTCGGCCGGTGCTAGGCAAGGATGGGGGGTTGTTCGGAGGAGATTCCCGATGCGCGCATTTTTTGCTTCTGCTGCTTTGTGTCTGCTGGCCTCGGCGCCCGCTTTCGCGGCGACGGACCTGTCGCTGCCGCCCTTTTCGGCCATCGAAGCCCATGGCGGCGCGCATGTCGTATTTCACCACGGCGCATCGCAGCGCGTGACGGTGGTCAAAGGCGACATGAAGGTCGCCCGCATCATCGTGGTCGGCGGCAAGCTGGAGATCGATCCGTGCCCGACGACCTGCTGGATCGGCAGCCATGAGCTTGACGTGGATGTCGTCTCGCCCGGCGTGCAGGCCCTGGCGGCCCATGGCGGCGCCCGCATCGACGCCGAGGGCACATTCCCGAAACAGCCGCAGATGTCCGTGGAGGCCCACGGCGGCGGCTCCATCGATATCCGCACCATCCCAGCGGACGCCGTGTCTGTGGAAGCGCACGGCGGAGGCAATGTCAGGGTCAGGGCTCTCGCGGCGCTGTCGGCGGAAGCGCACGGCGGCGGCGATATCGTCTACGCCGGCAATCCGCCGAAGGTTGCGATCAGCACCCACGGCGGCGGGTCCATAAGGAAGGAATAGCGCTAACGCACCGAGCTGACGGCCCGCTCGCGCGGGCCGTCACGCACATCAGAGCGTAGCGATCACGCCAGCGGATCGGGCCCGTAGCGGTTCTCTCCGGCCGTGCCGCGGAAGAAAAACAGCTCGATGAAGGCCCACAGGCCGAGGATCGTGCCGATCGCTTCCGCCACGTCCCAGCCGACGCCGAGCGGGCCGAATTTTTCGCCCAGATCCAGAAGCGCGGGAATGGCCGTGCACTGCAGGACGCCAAGCCCCCACGGGATGACCAGGAACAGCACCAGCCACCACGCGCTCTTGTTCCGGTCGTGCAGGCGCTTCGTATAGACCGCCACGAGCGCGATCACATACAGCAACGCCAATACGGCAATGATTCCGACTGCGGCCAAGCCGATCGGATCGTTGATGTGGCCCGGCCAGGGCAGGAAGACGGTAAAGTGCTTGCCTGCTGCATTTACCGCGTCGGTCGCCACGTTGGCGCCGCCGAGGTGCCCCGTCCAGTGCAGTCCGACGACCGCGACGAGGCCGATCGCGATCTCCCACACCAGCGTCACGATGATGAACAGCCACATCTTGGCGCGATTGATGCGGCCGCCGAATCCGAACAAATACGACATGAAGTCCCCCTTCAAGTTGCAGACGATCAAGCCAGCGGATCGTGCCCAAAACGGTTGTCGCCCTTGGTGCCGCGGAAGAACCACAGCTCGACCAACACCCAAAGACCGATCAACGACGCGGCCAAATAAGCCAGCGCACGGGCGATGCCGAACCGGCCCACCCAGAACCCTACGAAGAAATATGGCCAAGGTCCCGTGGCCATCACGAAGGCGCTGAGCGCCAGCGGTACCAGCACATACGGTACTAGCCACCACGCGGTTTTATTCCGGTCGTGCAAACGCTTCGTGTAAAGGGCGAGCCACACGATCAAGTACAGCACGACCACCAGCGCAATCATGCCAACGGCAATCCATCCCGTTCCGCTAACGGGATCTGGAATTGGCATCGGTGCCGGCGCGAACGGATTGCCGGCTTCGGCGTGTGCCTGGACCGCAGCCATATAGTGAGTCCACTTGAGGCCGAAGATCGCGACCAGCGCAACGACGATCTCCAAAGTAATCACGATAAGAAGAAACAGCCAAAGCCTGGCGCGGTTGATGCGCCCCTTGAAACTGAACAAATACGACATCGGCTCCCCCTCGAAAAAGCAGGCTCAGGCCAGCGGATCGTGCCCAAAACGGTTGTCGCCCTTGGTGCCGCGGAAAATGAAGAGTTCGACGAACACCCAAAACGAGATCAGCGATCCGATGCCGTAGGCGACATATCCGATGGGCGTCCTGATCCCCACCATCGCTTCCCGGAACGATGGCGAACTCGCAAGGCCGTAAATCTGCAGCGCGATCGGAACGAGCCAATACGGGATCAGCCACCAAGCGCTTTTATTGCGATCGTGAAGGCGCTTCACGAAAACCGCCAGTCCGACATAGATCAAGGTGAGATAAATCACGGCCATCGCGGCAAGCGCCGCGTAACTGTGCGGCCCCGCCATCTTCGGACCCGCGACTTTGCCGTAATCCACCGCATGGTGCGATTGCGCGGCGTCCTTCACCGCGGCCACTAATGTGTTCAGGGTCTCAGACCAGTTGAAGCCGTATGCCGCGATCGCAACGAGCGCGATATCGACGACCAGACAGATCAGAAGGAACAGCCAAATTTTGGCGCGATTGATGCGGCCCCTGAAACCAAAGAGGTACGACATCGACTTCCCCCACACCCAACCGCCGCCAGTATGCCGCGAACAGCGTTCGGCGAACAGCGGGGAAGTGTGGAACTATTCTAACTGTTTTCGGCAAGAACATTGCCGGCCAGGTAGAGCGAGCCGCAAATGAGGATGCGCGGCGGAGTTTCGCCATCGTCCAGGCGGGCATGGGCGGCGATCTGCAGGATCGCATCTTCGACGTCCTCCGCCGGCGACGCCTCAAGACCCGCGGTACGGGCGCGGTCGTACAAGGCGCCGGCGCCGAGGCTCGACTCCTCGCCCGGAATGGTCACGGTCACGATGTGCCGGACGAGGCCGCGGAAGGCCGACAAAAAACCGACGGAATCCTTGTTCGAAAGCATGCCGCAGACGAGGTAAAGCGGCTTCTCGGCACGCTCTTCGAGATCGGCCATGGCCCGCGCGATGGCGGCCGCTCCGTGCGGATTGTGCCCGCCGTCAAGCCATACTTCGGCATCCTTCGGCGCCAGATCGATCAGCGGCCCCTGCGTGAGACGCTGGAGCCGCGCGGGCCAATCGACCGTGCGCAGGCCCGTTTCGATGGCCGCATCGCCCACCCAATCGGTGAAACGCAGTCCCGCGATGGCCGTCGCTGCATTGTCGATCTGGTGGCGACCGACCAGGCGCGGCAGCGGCAGATCCAATAGGCCGCCCATGTCCTGGTACACCATGCGGCCGTGTTCCTGATGGGCGAAGAAATCCTGCCCGAAGGCCGCCACCGGGGCGCCCAGTGCATCGGCGCGGCGCAGGATCACGTCGCGCGGTTCGTCCTCCTGCGGACCGATCACCAGCGGCACGCCCGGTTTGATAATGCCCGCCTTCTCCCCTGCAATCCCTGCGAGCGAGGTGCCGAGGAATTCGGCGTGGTCGAGCCCGATGGGCGTAATGACGGTGAGACGCGGCTTGTCGAGAATGTTGGTGGCGTCATACCGGCCGCCGAGGCCCACTTCCATCACCAGCGCATCGGCCTTATGGCGCGAGAAGGCGAGAAGCGCGGCGGCCGTGGTGATCTCGAAAAACGTAATCGGCAATCCGGCGTTCTTCTCCTCGCATTCCTCGAGCAGCGCGGCCAGCTCGGATTCGGAGATGAGGTTGCCGGAGAGCCGGATGCGCTCGTGAAATCGCACAAGATGCGGCGAGGAATAGACGTGGACCTTGAGCCCCTGGGCTTCCAGCATGGCGCGGGCGAAGGCGCAGACCGAACCCTTGCCGTTGGTGCCCGCGACATGGATGACCGGCGGCAGCCGGCGCTCGGGATGACCAAGCTCGGCCAGAAGACGCTGGATGCGGTCCAGCACCAGATCGATCTTCTTGGGATGAAGGCAAAGCAGACGCTCGAGGATGACGTCGCTGCCGGCGCCGGCCCTCATGTCCCGGGCGCCGTTACGACGCGCACGGCGGTCCCCGTGATGACCCGGGGCGGCAGCGGCAAAACCGCGTGCGGCCGCGTCCGATTCATCAGCAGATGCACCACGCGCGACAGCGTTTCGCGCAACTGGTGGCGATGGACGACCATATCGATCATGCCGTGCGCCAGGAGGTATTCCGCGCGCTGATAGCCTTCCGGCAACTGCTCGCGCACCGCGTTGGCCGTGACGCGCTGGCCCGCGAAACCGATCAGGGCGCCCGGCTCGGCGATGTGGATGTCGCCCAGCATCGCATAAGAGGCGCTGACGCCGCCGGTGGTCGGATCGGTGAGCACGACGATATAGGGCAGATTGGCGTCGCGCAGCATATCGACCGCGATGGTCACGCGCGGCATCTGCATCAGCGACAGCACGCCTTCCTGCATGCGCGCGCCGCCGGAGGCGACGAAAAGGATGAAGGGACGGCTTTCCTCCACCGCCGTCTGCATCGCCGTGACGAGTGCCTCGCCCACCGCCATGCCGAGCGAACCGCCCAGGAAATCGAAAGGCTGCACCGCGATCATCACCGGCAAGCCGTCGAGCGTGCCGCGCGCCGCGACCAGTGCATCAATGCGCCCGGTCTTGGAGCGGGCATCCCGCAGACGGTCGGCGTAACGCTTCTCGTCGCGGAAGCGCAGCGGATCGGCGGGGACTTCCGGCGGGATCAACTCCTCGAACTGACCGCCATCGAAGATGGCCGCAAAACGCTCGGGCGGCCCGATGCGCATGTGATGACCGCATTGCGGGCAGACGTACTGGGCCGCCAAGAGATCGCGGTGGAAGATCATCTCGCCGCAAGCCGGGCACTTGCGCCACAGGTTCTCGGGCGTCGCGCTCTTGACCGCGCTGATCAGGCTTTTGATCCGTGGACGGACGAAATTGGTGAGCCAGTTCATGGGCAGTACTCTAGAGCATATTGTTCATCGGATAAACCGACCGGCCCTCATGCTTCGACAAGCTCAGCATGAGGGATTAACTAACACCTTCACCCTGAGCTTGTCGAAGGGTGAAGGCCGTTGGCGCTAATTCCGCGCCTCATGCACGGCGCGCGCGAGCGAGGCGCAATAATCGGCGACATCCTCAAGCGATGCGCCCGCGGCGATGCGCTCGACGATGGCGGAGCCCACCACCGCGGCATCGGCGAACATCGCCACGCCGGCCGCCTGCTCGGGCGTCTTGATGCCGAACCCGACCGCAACCGGCAGGTCCGTCGCCCGTTGCAGGCGCGCAACCGCGGCGCGCACGTCGCTTTCCGCGAAAGTCTTGGTGCCGGTGACGCCGGTGATCGACACGTAATAGAGGAACCCGCCTGCGCCCTCGAGGATGGTCGGCAGCCGCACGTCGTCGGTGGTCGGCGTGGCCAGCCGCACGATGTCGAGACCCTGCGCCCCGGCGGGAAGGCGCAGCACGTCGTCCTCTTCCGGCGGCAGATCGACCGTGATGAGACCATCGACGCCCGCCTCTGCCGCATCCTTGGCGAAGCGCGCCGTGCCGTATTTGTGGATCGGATTGTAGTAGCCCATCAGAACGATCGGGGTTTTGTCGTCGTTCTTGCGGAAGCGGCGCACGAGATCAAGCACCTTGGTCAAGGTCATGCCGGCATGCAGGGCGCGCTGCGACGAGGCCTGGATGGCCGGGCCGTCGGCCATCGGATCGGAGAACGGCACGCCCAATTCGATCAGGTCGGCACCGGCTCCGGGCAGCCTTTCGAGAAGCGCCGCGGTGGCTTCCGCGTTGGGATCGCCCGCGGTGACGAACGGCACGAAGGCGGCCTGGTTGTCCTTCTTCAGCTTGGCAAAACGGGCGGAGATGCGGCTCATATCTTCTCCCCCAGAATGTTCGCCACCGTGTTGGCGTCTTTGTCGCCGCGGCCGGAGAGGCAAACCGCGATCAGCTTGTCTTTTTCCATTTCCTTGGCGACGCGCATCACATGGGCAATGGCGTGCGCGGATTCAAGCGCCGGGATGATGCCCTCCAGTTTCGAGAGCTTCACGAAGGCGTCCACCGCCTGCTTGTCGGTGACCGAGAAGTATTTCACGCGTCCCGTGTCGCGCAGCCAGGAATGCTCCGGCCCGACGCCGGGATAATCCAGGCCCGCGGAGATCGAATGCGCCTCCAACACTTGGCCTTCGCTGTCCTGCAACAGATAGGAGCGCGCGCCGTGCAAAACGCCGGGCGAGCCTTTCGACAAAGTGGCGGCGTGATAGGGCGTGTCGACGCCTTTGCCGGCCGCCTCCACCCCGTGGATTTCCACTTCGGGATCGTCGAGGAAGGGATGGAACATGCCGATGGAATTCGAGCCGCCGCCGACGCAGGCCGCCACCAGATCGGGAAGCCTGCCTTCGCGCGCCAGCATCTGGGCGCGGGTTTCGTTGCCGATGACCATCTGGAAATCGCGCACCATCGCGGGATAGGGATGCGGGCCCGCGGCCGAGCCGATAATGTAAAATGTGTCGCGCACGTTGGCGACCCAATCGCGCAACGCCTCGTTCATCGCGTCCTTCAAGGTGCGCGAACCGGACTTGACCGCCCGCACCTCGGCACCGAGCAGGCGCATGCGGAAGACGTTCGGCTTCTGCCGCTCGATGTCCACCTCGCCCATATAGACCACGCAGGGATAGCCGAAGCGCGCAGCGACGGTGGCGGCGGCAACGCCGTGCATGCCCGCGCCCGTCTCGGCGATGATGCGCGTCTTGCCCATGCGCCGGGCGAGCAGAATCTGGCCCAGGCAGTTGTTGATCTTGTGCGCGCCGGTGTGGTTGAGGTCTTCGCGCTTCAGATAAATCTTCGCACCGCCGACATGGCCGGTGAGCCGCTCGGCGAAATAGAGCGGACTCTCGCGGCCGACATAGTTCTTCAAGAGGTCGTCGAGTTCGGCCTGAAAGGCGGGATCGGCCTTGGCGGCCTCGTAGGCGCGCTCCAGTTCGAGCACGAGCGGCATCAGCGTTTCGGCGACGAAACGGCCGCCATAGCCGCCGAAATGGCCGCGGATGTCGGGACCGGTGCGATAGGAATTGGGCGTCGTCAAGCGCGCGCCTCCATCTTGTTGCGGGCGGCGGACACAAACGCGGCGATCAGTCCGGCGCTCTTTACGCCGGGTGCGGTTTCCACGCCCGAGGAAACGTCCACGCCGGGCGCGCCCGCCGTTGCGACGGCACGCCCGACATTCTCCGGCGTGAGGCCGCCGGCGAGAAACCACGGCCGGGAGAAACTCCTCCCACGGAGCAACTGCCAGTCGAACGGCGCGCCCCGGCCGCCCGGTACCGCGCCTTCCGGCGCCTTGGCATCGAACAGAAACATGTCGCAGGACTGCTCGTAACACGGCACGGCGCTGAGATCGGCAGATTCGGCGACGGCCACCGCCTTGATCAGCGGCACGCCGAAACGGGCCCGCATCGCCGCCGCGCGGGCCGGGGTCTCCTTGCCGTGGAGCTGGAGGAAATCCGGCCTCACCGCCTTGAGCGCCGCCGCGATCAACTCGTCGTCGGCATCGACCGTGAGCGCCACCAGGCGCAAGCGCCCGCGAAGTCGGTCGGCCAGGGACCTGGCTGCCTCGAACGCAAGGTGGCGAGGCGATTTGGGATGAAACACCAGTCCACCAAAATCGGCGCCGGCGCGCACAGCCGCGTCCGCCGCTTCCGCCGAGTTGATGCCGCAAATTTTCACGAGAAGCGCCATAGGGCGCCGCTTATCGCCGCCGCGACGGCATAAATCAAGTTGACCCCTTGGTCGTGCTTAAGGCGTTGGCAGGCCAAGATCTTCCGCAATCGACCGGGCCGCTGCCGCCGGGTCCGGCGCTGCCGTGACCGGCCTGCCGACGACCAGGATGTCGGCGCCGGCGGTGCGGGCCTGCAAAGGCGTCATAACGCGGCGCTGATCGCCCTTTTCGCTGCCCGCCGGGCGGATGCCCGGAACGACGGTCAGGAAGTCCGGTCCGCAGGATTTGCGAACGTTCGCAAGCTCATGGGCGCTACAAACCACGCCGTCGAGACCGCTCGCCTGCACCAGCTTCGCCAGGCGCTCCACTTGCGCCACGGCGGGCCCGCGCTGGCCGACCGATTCGAGGGCCGCTTCATCGAGGCTGGTGAGAACCGTAACGGCGATCAGCAGCGGGCGCGGATAGATATCCGAGATCGCCCCCGCCGCCGCACGCATCATCGCCTCGCCTCCTGAGGCGTGAACGTTGAACAGCGATACGCCCAGCATCGCAATTCCACGGGCCGCACCCGCCACCGTGTTGGGAATGTCATGGAATTTCACGTCGGCGAAGACCGGAAGACCCGTTTCGACGATGCGGCATATGCCGTCGGGACCGCGCGCGCTGATGAACTCCAGGCCCACCTTCAAACCGCCCACAAACGGCTTCACCGCCTTGGCAATCGCCAACGCACGGTCGAGGTCCGGGGTGTCGAGCGCAACGAAAACGGGATTCGGGAATCTCATAAGGGCAGCTTAGCCCAGCGCCGAAACGAGTTCGTCATATTTCGGCGCACGTGCGCGCAAACGAGCGGTCAGCCCGCCCCATTGGTGTTGAGCCGTTCGCGCAACTCCTTGCCCGTCCTGAAGAACGGCGCGCGCTTCTCGTCGACCGACACAGGCTCACCGGTGCGAGGATTGCGGCCCATGCGCGACGGGCGAACCTTCACCGAGAAGGCACCAAAGCCGCGCAACTCAACGCGGTGGCCTTCTGCTAACGCCTTGGTGATCTGGTCGAGAACGGTGGAAACGATCCGCTCGACATCGCGATGATAGAGGTGCGGATAGCGCGCCGTGAGACGTGCAACCAGTTCGGATTTAATCATCCCCTTGCCCCTGGCAGGAACAGCTTGATGCACTTTGCCAAAAGCCGCCCCGGCATGGGTTAACCCTGTCAGAGCGCCTCTCGGGCGTCAACATGAAGTATCTGATATCCAAGCCTTTTCCAAGCCTGTGACCGAAATCACGCAGCGCCTCGCGAAGCTCACTCGGACGGCGCCGGGAAACCGCATTTCGAGGCTCTGCCGGTGTCGGCGGCGGCTCGGAACAACCGGCCAAGGCCGCAAAAGCAGTTCCAAGTGCGCCGCAAGACGTCGGCATAACAACATGGAAGTACTGTTGTTTTCCTCGGATTCAAAGCCGGATTACGACGTCCGAGCCACAACCACTGGTTGCTTCATGGGGGGCCCGAAGAGCAGAGCCTGCGCAAGAAAATGACTCTGGCGGTACCAACGGCACCCGCCGTTCGTGCCCGCGCCGACCGGTTTGGACGGACGTCGCCGGCGCCGGACACCCCCGCCTGCTGTCGCCTGTAAAGAAAATTGACGGCTTGTGACCATTTTTTGCCGCAAACCGTCCCTTCCTTTTACAGGTCCGAATCTGAACGACACATTCGTCATCGAATACGCAGGGGAAACTGCGTCTGGCGCACGCGTTGCTGTTCAAGCTCCGTGCTGGTTTCGGCGTGGAGACAGGGGAAACCTCGATGCGCATCCCATTTATCTCGACCGTTGTTTTCGCGACGGCAATCGCCAGCGCAGTGCCGGCTTCGGCCGGCCTGATCGTCACGGCGGCAGGCGGCAGTGGCGGCAACAACGTGATCTCCGCGGCCTGTTCGTCTCCCACCGGCGCTCCCGGAGCGACGATCCTCGGCTGCCTCAACACCGACCACAATCTCGGCGTCCAGTTCTCGACGACTTCCGGGCCGATCGCGTTCGAGGCCGGCGGCCAGGCGAAGATCGGCGCCTCGGGCGCAAACCTTCCCGGTTATGACAACCTCAAAATCGCGCTGCTGGGCTACACGTTCGACAAGCTGATCCTCAATATCGAAGCGCAAAGCGACGGCTCGGTCACCTTCACCGACAAATTCTCCGATACGCCGGTCACCATGGCGCTGAGCGGCGCGGGCAACAACTTCTTCACGATCACAGGCGCCGATTTTCAATGGATCGACCTCACCACGACCGATGGCACTTACGGCAAGAAAAACGATCATTTCTCGGACGGCAATATCGTGGACGTGAAGCAGGTCCGGCTCTTCGGGCTTTGCAATTCGGAGAACTGCGGCGGCGCCAACAATCCTCCGCCGAGCGTGCCAGAACCCGCCACGTTGTCTCTGTTCGCCGTTGCCCTGGCCGGGTTCGGACTGCGCCGTCGCCGTAGGGCCTGATATTCTTCATCGAAGCGCGGAACACACGGCTCGCAAGCGCCGACGCTTTCCTCGAATACCTGCGCCGCGCATCATCAATCACACATAATCTGTTTACTGACTTTATTACGATTCCGAACGCGGAACGACGTGAATTCTGTGACATAAACAGGCCCAAACGGCTTGTTTTGTTTAAATTCCAACATTTGCCGATACGCAAAGTTCATACATCTACGTAGAACCGCTTGCGGCGCGTCGTCCCATTGCGACGCGAGTCCCATCCACATCAACGCGCATTCACATTCAAATAACGCAAGTAAACAAAGACTTTTTCTTTACGACGGTGCGCACCCATACGTGATCCTACTCAGACATCGCGACGCCCAATGGGGAAGCAATCGGTAACTAATACCCACTCACACTCGCCTCGTCGAAGCGAAACTCTGTGCGCGTGGAGATCATGGGAACTACACCTACCCTGCAACAAGAAGTCAGTTTCATCAGCGGCGTCAATCCGGACGGAACCATCGCCTCAACGTCCTTCAAGAGCTGGAACTACAATACGCCGGCGACCTATTCGAGTTACTCCTCTGCGCAGAAATGGGGCGGGACGACGGCAGGCAGCTCGGGCGGCACCGTCACCTATTATTTCGACCCAAATTCGAACTGGTCGGCGACCGAACAGTCGTGGCTGGCGGCAGGGCTCGCATTGTGGTCGGCGGTGGCAAACATCACCTTCGTCCAATCCACCGGCACCTCAGGACAGATCGACCTCACACGCGGCACCGACGGCGGCGCGGAAACCTACACCAACTACCGCACCACGGGGACAATGGCGGCCGGCAGCACGACGCTGGCGACCCTTACGGGGGCCACGGTTTCGATCGACACCAGGGTCGGCGGGTTCGGTCCGATCAACGGCTTCTCGTCGTACGGCGGATATCCGCTCGAGACTCTGATCCACGAAGAAGGTCATGCGCTCGGTCTCGGCCACGCGGGCGCCTACAACGGCGCCGTCAACGTCGCGACCCAGCAGTACAGCGCCTACGACACGCGGCAGTGGTCGCTGATGTCGTACATCGATCCGACGGCGACGGGCACGAAGTACCAATCGCAGTATACAAGTACTGCGAATTACGGCGGCACCTATCCGACCACGCCGATGGTACTCGACATCGCGGCGATCCAGGAACTCTACGGCACCCCGGTGAATACGCCGCTTTCCGGCGGGCAGACTTTCGGTTTCAACTGCAACGTCTCGGGCGCGATCGAGCCGTTCTTCGATTTCACGAAAAACACCAAGCCCGTGATCTCGATCTACGACGAAGGCACCAACAACACGCTCGACCTTTCGGGTTTCTCGCAAGCCTCGACCGTCAACCTCAATGCAGGGGACTATTCGAGTGTCGACGGCCTCACAAACAACATCGGCATTGCGTTCGGCACCGCCATCGACAAACTGGTCCTGGGATCGGGCGGCGGCAGCGTCACCTGCAATAGCGACGGCGATACGATCGTGCTCGGCAAAGGCAACGATACGGTCACCGGCGGAACGGGCAACGACACCGCGGTGTTTTCGGGAGCCTGCTCCAGCTACACGCTGGTCAAGAATACCGACGGCAGCATCTCCGTCACCGGCGCGGGGACCGACAAGCTCACCGGCGTCGAGAACCTGCAATTCACCGATAAGACAATCCTCGCAACCTCCGTCGGCAGCACGGGAACCGGCACGGGGACCGGGCCGGTAACCAGCCCCGGCACGGGCACCCTCGCGCCGAGGCCCTTCACGGATGCGCACGACTTCAACGGCGACGGCAAGAGCGACATCCTGGTGATGGCCAACGACGGATCGAGCGCACAGATCTACTTCATGAGCGGCTTGACGCCGACTTCGTCGGCGACCATCGCACCGCCGGCGAGTTCCGGCTGGGCGGCGGTCGCGACCGGCGACTTCAACGGCGACGGCAAGGCCGACATCGTGTGGCAGAACACCTCCACACAGGACATCGAGATCTACGAGATGAACGGCGCCAGCACGCTTGCGACCGGCACTTTGAGCCCCGGCGCGGGGTGGGCCGTCGTCGGCAAGGGCGATTTCAACGGCGACAAGCAAACCGATCTCGTCCTGCAGAATGGCAGCCAGATCGAGATTCTGCTGATGAGCGGCCTGACGCAACTGGCCGGCAGCGGCGTGGTCTCCACCGCAATTCCCAGCGGCGACCGCTTTGTCGCTGCTGGCGATTTCAACGGCGACGGCAAGGCCGATATCCTGCTCGAGAACACGAGCACGCGCCAGTTGCAGATCTGGATGATGAACGGCTCGACCCGCACCTCGACCGCGACAACCACCACCGTTCCGGGTGCCGGCTGGACCCCGATCGACACCGGCGACTACAACGGCGACGGCAAGACCGACGTTCTCTGGCAGAACACCACCACCGGCCAGGGCGCCGTGTGGGTGATGAACGGCGCGCAATACGGCAGCGGCGGCGGCCTATCCGTCGTGGCGGGCGCCGGCTGGCAGATCATGGGCAGCGGCGACTACAACGGCGACGGCAAGTCGGACATTCTCTACCGCAACACGGGAACCGGAGCGATGGGCGTGTGGGAGATGTCGGGCACGACGTACCTCTTGGGCAGCGGCTCGATCGGCGTCAATCCGGGCACCAGCTTCCACGCCGTGGCAGGCTGATACGCGCATCGACGAACGGGCGGTGGAACGGTAGAACGCTGTGTCACCAACAGCGGATACCCGCATGTTCCATCGCCGCTCGTTTCTTCGCCGCAGTGCCGCCGCCGCCGCCACGCCCGCGTTGATGGGCGCCGCGCCCAGCCGCGCATTCCTCGTGATCGATCCGGCCGACCCGCTGACACGGGCGAAACCCGTGCAATGGGCCGTGAGCGAACTCGAAAGCGCGCTCCGGGCAAAGGGCTACAAGATTCGCCGTGTGCGGCAGGCAAAGCCGGGCGATGGCCTTTCGGTTCTCATCTGCGGCAGCCGTTCTCTCCCGAAGGCGTCCCCACCGGTGCCGACCGAGCCCGAGAGCTTTTTGCTCATAGGCGCACCGGATGGGATCATTGTGTGCGGCGCCGATACGCGCGGGCTGATGTATGCCGTGCTCGAATTGGCCGATCGCGTGCGATACGGCGCGGTGCTGGGCGCTCCCGCCGTGCATCGTCCCGCCAACCCCGTTCGCAGCGTGATGCGCCAGTTCGTCAGCGAGCTGTACGACAAGCCCTGGTATTACGACCGCGCGATGTGGCCCCAATATCTCGGCATGCTGGCGGCGAGCCGCTTCAACCGCTTCGATTTGACGTTCGGGCTGGGCTACGACGCGCTCAAGAACGTGGCGGACCCCTATTTCGTGTTCACCTATCCGTTCCTGATGGCGGTGCCCGGCTACGATGTGAAGGTGACGAACCTCTCCGATGCCGAACGCGATCGCAACCTGGCGGCGCTGCGCTTCATCAGCGAGCAGACCGTGGCGCACGGGCTCGATTTCCAGCTCGGGCTGTGGATGCACGGCTATCAGTGGCTCGACACGCCGAACGCGAAATACGTCGTCACCGGCCTCTCCAAGGACAACCACGCCGCCTATTGCCGCGACGCGCTCACCGCGCTGCTGAAGGCCCTGCCGGCGGTATCCTCGGTGGGCTTGCGCATCCACGGAGAAAGCGGCGTCGCCGAGGGCAGTTACGATTTCTGGAACGCCGTGTTCCAGGGCGTGGGTCGCTGCGGGCGCACGGTGGAGATCGACCTGCACGCCAAAGGCATCGACGACACCATGACCGCGAACGCCCTGGCGACGGGCATGCCGGTGAATATCGCCCCCAAATTCGCCGCCGAACATATCGGCCTGCCCTATCACCAGGCCGACATCCGCCCGAGCGAGATTCCGGCCGCGGGCCAGATCGGCAAGGGCCTGATGGGGCTATCCGAAGGCCAACGCAGCTTCACACGCTACGGCTACGCCGACCTGATGCGCGACGACCGCAAGTACACCGTGCGCACGCGCGTGTTTTACGGCACGCAGCGTATCTTGGCATCCGGCGGCGCCGAGGCCGCCGCCGCCTATGGCCGTGCCTTCCAATTCTGCGGCATGACCGGCGGTGAGTTGCTCGAGCCGCTGACCTATCGCGGACGGCGCGGCAGTTCCGTCCCCGGTTCGCGGCGCAGCGGCTATATTTCGGCCAAACTCGAACCGAAATACGACTGGCAGAAATACGAATACTGGTATCGCAGCTTCGGGCGGATGCTGTTCAGCCCGGAGAGCAACCCGGAAGAATGCAAACGCAGCTTCGGGCCCGCGGGCGCAAGCGCACGGCACATCGAAGACGCACTGGCCGCGGCCAGCCGCATCTTGCCGCTCGTCACCCACGCCATTTCGGAATCGGCGGCCTGCGATCTCTATTGGCCCGAGATCGATTGGGGCATCCCCTTGGCGAGCGAAGCACCCAAGATGTTCTGGGATACGCCCTCGCCCAGGATCTTCCAAAACGTCACCGCGCTGGACCCGCAGATGTTCTCGTCGTGCAGCGAGTTCGCCGGCGAACTCTTGGGCGAACGCAGCGGGAAATATGCGCCGACGGAAGTGGCGATGCGACTGGACGCGTTCGTGCGGACGGCTAGGGCGGATCTCACGGCGGCCGGCGACGCCAAATCCGTGGACGCAATGCGTCTGGCGATCGATATCGAAATCCAGGCGCTGCTGGGAACGTTCTTCGCCGAGAAGCTTAGGACGGGCGTGCTTTACGCCCTCTACGAGCGCAGCGGCGATCGGCGGGCGTTGAGCAACAGTCTGAAGCATTACGGCCTCGCCCGCGCCGCCTGGGCATCGATCGTCGATCGCGCCAAGGGCATCTATGCGGCCGATCTTTCCATCAGCGACCGCACCACCGAGCGCGGACAATGGGCCGACCGCCTCAAAGGGATCGACGACGATATTGCCGCGTTGAACGCGAAGCTCGCGACGGCCTCGCCCGGCAAGGACCCGCGCATAGAAAGCATCGTGAATTCGCTGGACGACTTGTTTACGCACGTGCGGCCGCCGCTGCCCTGCAAGCACACGCCACCCGCCGCATTCGCGCCCGGCCAGCCGGTGGACCTCACCATCGCGGTGCGGGAGGGGCTGACGCGCGCGAGCCTGTGGTACCGGCACGTCAATCAGGCCGAACGCTGGACGAGCGCGGACATGAATTCGAGCTATGACGGCTGGCGCGCCGGCATTCCGGCGGCCACCACGAACTCACCGTATCCGCTGCAGTATTATTTCGAATTCCGCGCGGCGCCGGACCGGGCGTGGCTGTATCCCGGTTTCGACGACGGGCTGCTCAACCAGCCCTACTTCGTGCTGCGGCGGGCGTAAGGACCGGCCGGCGAACCGGCGCGTTCGCTGCGACGCTCTGCCGACCGGGGTTTGCCGCCGGTGGACGTAAATTGTCCACGGCTTCGAGGGGACCGACATGAAACGGAATTGGCTGATCCGTGCGGCGTTGACCGCGCCGCTTCTGTTTGCGGGTGGATGCGCCCAGAACGGCCGCGGCGACTACACGGTCGCGGAAAACCCGGCCGAGCGCGGCTTCGACATCGACATGAACACGACGATCCTGTTGCGCTCGCATTTCCAGTTCATGCCGTCGATATCCGGCTATGATCTGCCCGAAGGCCTCTACCGGCCGCTGAAACAGGATGACG
>Ga0187810_10000379_pt1 | contig 17780 bp, 15 predicted proteins | sample NC_wetland_sal_i_9_FD_132963 | JGI IMG/M metagenome (GOLD analysis project Ga0187810, IMG submission 132963) | Wetland sediment microbial communities from Neuse River Estuary, North Carolina, USA - ASW_5 | ecosystem: Environmental > Aquatic > Freshwater > Wetlands > Sediment | place: USA: North...
GCCGGCCACCCGCTCAGGGTCCCGGGTGTTCCACGCATCCTCGGCCGCCTGGACCTTCTGCCGGGCGGTCTCCTCGGTGAACGGCGGCAACGGCGGGCGCGGGGCCATGAATCCTCCTGGGGACCGGGAACGGTCGTAAGCATAGTGCTGGCCGGTTGACCGGCTACGTGACCAGGCGATCGCCATGACACATCGAAGAAACCTCGGCCCGACTCGTTACCGGCTGCGTAACAATCGAGAAACGCGGCCGAAATCCGGCCATGGGAAACATGCCTTGCAGGAATTAGAAGCGGCCGGGGTAGAGCCATCGCTGACGTTGGCCCCCAGAAGGCCCGATAGCCCCTGGAGGCGTAGTGGTTCCCTATCCGAGCTGGCTGAACGCCGGGGATAACTCCTGGCAGCTCACCGCCGGCACACTGGTCGGGCTGATGTCCATCCCGGCCCTGGCCGTCCTGTACGGCGGCCTGGTCCAGAAGAAATGGGCCATGAACACCATGATGATGGTGTTCTGCACGTTCTGCCTGACCCTCATCACCTGGGTGCTGTGGGCCTTCAAGATGGGCTTCGGCACGCCCCTGCTGCATACCTTCCTCGGCGATCCGCGGTCCATACTCGGCCACGCCGCGGAGGAGGGCCAGGGGAACATCCCGCTGCTGGATGGCCTGATGCCCAACTTCAGGTTCCCGCAATCGTCGCTGGCCTACTTCCAGTTCGTGTTCGCGGCGATCACGCCGATCCTGTTCATCGGCAGCGTGCTGGGCCGGATCAGCTTCAAGGTCTGGCTGGTCTTCGTCCCGCTGTGGATCACCTTCGTCTACGCGGTGAACGCGTTCCTGCTCTGGGGCGGCGGGTACTGGGCGGGCAAGGGTGCCCTGGACTTCTCCGGCGGGTACGTCATCCACCTGGCCGCGGGTGTGTCCGGCTTTGTCGCCGCGGCGGTGGTCGGGCCGAGGCTCAAGCGCGACCGCGAGCGCGCGATACCGAACAACCTGCTCTTCGTCGCCGTCGGCGCCGGGATCTTGTGGCTCGGCTGGAACGGCTTCAACGGCGGTGACCCGTACTTCGCGGGCGCCGACGCGGGAGCGGCGGTCCTGAACACCAACCTGGCCACCGCGGTCGCCATGATGACCTGGATCTTCATGGACATGGCGCTCAGCAGCGAGAAGAAGCCGACCTTCCTGGGCGGCGTCAACGGGATGATCTGCGGCCTGGTCGGCATCACGCCGGCGGCGGGCTACGTGAACGGCTTCGGCGCCATCCTGATCGGCCTGCTCGCCTCCTCGATCGTCTGGGTGGCCTGGTACTACCTGCCCAAGTACGTGTGGCCGTTCAATAAGGTGGACGACGCGCTCGGCGTGGTGTACACGCACGGCATCGCCGGGCTGTTCGGCGGGCTGATGGTCGGCCTGTTCGCGGACCCGAAGATGATCGAGTACATCGGCCTCGGCCATAACCCCTCGGTGAGCGGTGCGGGCTTGTTCTACGGCCACCCGAAGCAACTGGCCATCCAGGCCGGCGCCGCGCTCACGATCATCGTCTGGGACGGGGTAGTCACGTTCCTCATCCTGATGGTCATCAAGCACGTGCTCAGGATGAAGCTCCGCCTGCCCGATGACGTCCTGGAGATCGGCGACGTGGCGGTGCACGGCGAGGAGGCGTACCCGTCGGACGAGCTGGTCAGCGTCAGCGCCGCCTCGGTCGCCGACGAGTTGCGGTCGCGAGAGGGGCGAGACGGGAAGGTGCCGGAAAAGGCGGCCACCGCGGTCAGGGACGAGTCCTAGTCAGTCCTTGGGGTCAAGCGCCACCGTGACGGCGGTCAGCAGCGCGCCGCCCGCGATGCCGACGAAGGCCCCGGCGACGAACGTCCATATCCCGTCCGTGTGCTGCGTAGTGGTGTCGACGCCGGTGGCCACCCGCCCCGGCGTCTCACCATACGTGGCCAGCGGTTCCTGCCAGGTAATACCGGCCGGGGTGATCTTCTGCTCCGGAAACGAGGACCAGTCATAATTGACCGCCCCGGGAATGTTGTACTGGACCTCGAGCAGCGGAACTTGCGAGGCCGAGCACGCGCACGTGACCAGCGGTATCGCCGCCGACGCGGTAAGCCCGTTGGTGACATCACCGAACGCCTTGTTCTTCTCGGCGATGTAGGTCTCGTAAGCCGTCTCCTGGCTGGGGTTCGACTTGTCCGGCGTGAATTTCAGCACCTGCGGGTGGTTAAGGACGGCGGTTGACGCGATGCCGCAATCCCCGCCGGGGCACCCGAGGAAATTAGTCGTGTTCGGCGGGATCACCTCCAGCGTCGCACCGGGGGCGCGGTTATAGCTGGTGATGATCACCCAGACCTGGATGTCGGCCTGATCGGCCTGCTGGCTGACGTCGTATCCGATTTCATCGACAGCGACGGACGCGGAATTGAGGACCAGCGTCGCGTATGAGGGCGAGGGCATCGCCCCCGGCGAAGAGGCGTCGTAGATCAACCAGGAGCCGGCCCCGAACGCGAGGCATACCACCACGGGCACGAGGAACTTCGCCCGCCACAGCCTTTTCTGCTTCGGGGCGGGGGGCGGGTCCGCCGTCCTGGTCGGCTGGTCGACCTGCTGCGTACCGGGGTCAGCAGATTCGGGCGGCGTCGAGTCACCGGGCATGCGTGCCTCCCATTTCTCCGCCCCAGGCCGAGTGCCGGATAGCGCGTCCCGCGATACTCGGCGAATATGTCCAGCCAGACTCTAGTCCCGGAAAAGCCTGTCGACTAGGCAAAGAAAAGGCCCGGCCACGGGCCAGTCGAACTATTCAAAGCCGCAGTTAGCGGACCGTCTTGCGGCGCAGTCCGAACGCGGCCATGCCCAGGCCCGCCAGCGCGATAATCGGCCCGGCCACCGCCCAGAAGGTGGAGCCGGTCATGACGCTCCCGCCGATATCGCCGACGCCCTGGAGCGTGAAGACGACGCCCGCCACCGCGACCAGAAGCCCCACGCCAATGAGCAGACTCCGCACCATGATGGCTGCCTCTCTAGCCGGTCAGTGGCCGCGGAAGGCTTCCTGCAGCCACCAGGACCCGCGGTCGGAGGTGATCTTAGCGTCGATGAGCAGCGGCCGCCGGCGCGGGCCTGCCACCCAGTCGCGCACGGCGCCGAGGTCGGCGACCCCGCGCACGGTGACGCCCTCGAACCCGAACCCCCTCGCGATCCCCCCGATGTCGGCCGGGGGGAACCGGACGGTACCGAGCGGATCCCCGTCCGGCCCGAAGTGGTGCACCTCCGCGCCGTACGCCTCGTCGTCGTACACCACCACGACCATTCCCATCCCCAGCCGCACCACGGTCTCGAGCTCGCTGACCCCCATCAGCGCGCCCCCGTCGCCGAGGGCGGCCACCGTCAGCCGGTCCGGCCGCGCGACCGCGGCCCCGATCGCCGTGGCCAGCCCGAGCCCGATCGACTGGAACGCCTGCGTGAAGCAGAACCCGCCTCGTCGGGGACGGACAGGTACATGCTCGGGTACCCCATGAAGTTCCCGGAGTCCACCGCCACGGTCCGCTCCGCGGGCAGCAGGTCATCCAGCGCGATCGACAGCGCGCGCGGATCGATCCGCTCCCCGTCGCTCTCGTCCGCGAACGGCACGTCCCGCCACCGCACCTCGCGCGCGATCCGCTCCCGTAGCGCGGCCGACCGGTACCCCGCCGTACCCGACGTACCCACCGCACCGGGTGACCCGCCGTCTTCTTTATCCCGAACGGCCTCTGGTTCCCCTCCCGCATCACCTGACGCGCTCCGGACGCCGAGCGCGTCCGCGACGGCGCGAGCGGTCTCGGCGACATCGCCGACCACGCCGAGGTGCACGGCCCGGTGTGCCCCGAGCGCGCCCGGATCGTCGTCGACCTGGATGAGCGTGGCCCCGGTCCCGATCAGCTTGCCGTGCCGCATCGTCCACATGTTCAGCGAGCAGCCCCAGCCGACGATGAGGTCGGCCCCGGTGATCAGCTCGGCCGCGAGCGGCGAGGCGAACCCTCCGCTCACGTCCAGGTTCCAGGGGTTGCCCCGGAACAGCCCCTTCGCGACGGCGGACGTGGCCAGCAGCGCCCCGCAGGCGTCCGCGAGCCGTTCGAGTTCCGCGCGCGCCGAGGCCCGGCCCGACCGCCCGCGGGCTCCGCGCCCCGCGATGAACACCGGCCGGTCGGCGCCGCGCAGCACGGCCGCGAGCGCCGAGACCGCCTCGGGCGAGGGCGCGGGCGGGTAGATCCGCGGGGCGGCCTGCACCGGGACCGGCTCGCAGGCCGCGGCCTGGACGTTCAGCGGCAGGGCCAGGACCACGGTCCGCCGGCCGAGCGCGGTCTGCCAGGCCCGGTGCGCGTCGGCCACCGCCGAGGCGGGGGAGTACAGGCGCTCGGCGACCGCGCCGACCGCGGCGGCAAGCCCGGCCACGTCCACGTGGAAGTTGGACCTGACCTCCGGGGTCTCGGCGGCCAGCACCAGCAGCGGGGTGCGGCTCTTGGCCGCCTCGGCGATCCCGGTCATGGCGTTGGTCAGCCCGGGCCCCTGGTGGACGGACACCACACCCGGCCGGCCTGCGGTCCTGGCCCACGCGTCGGCCATGACGGCGGCGCCGCCCTCGTGCCTGGCCGCGACAAACCGCGCCCCGCCGCCGATCAGCGCGTTGGTGACGTGGAAGTTCCCGCTGCCGACCACGCCGAACACCACGTCGGCGCCGAGCCTGGCCAGCTCCCGCCCGACGGCGTCCGCGACCCGCATGCTCAGTTGCGCTCGACCAGGGCCAGCGCGCGGCACGGCGACCCGGAGCCGCCGACGATGGGCAGCGGGCTGGTGATCACGACCGCGCCCCTGGTGGGCAACCGGGACAGGTTCTGCAGCTGGGTCAGGCCGTACTTGCCCGCGCCGAGCAGCATCGAATGACACGGGAACGGCGGGTCGAAGGAGTGCGCGGCCCCGGCGTCGGTGCCGACGGTCTCCGTCCCGAGCCCGACGATCGGTGCCTCCTCGGCCAGCCAGGTCGCGCACGACACGCTGATCCCCGGGGTGTGCGGGCCGGTCTCGTTCGCGTTGAGGAACTCGGCCTGGTCGTGGGAGTGGACGTCCCACCCGGTGCGGTACAGCAGCCAGCCGCCCTCGGGCAGCGGCCCGTTGGCCGCCTCCCAGGCCCTGACGTGGTCGATCTCCAGCAGGAAGTCCGGGTTCGCCGCCACCTCGGCGCTGAAGTCGAGCACCACGGCGGGAGCGATGAGCCGCGGCGCCGGGACCTGGGCCACGTCCTCGCCGTCCTTTCCGGTGACCCAGTGCACCGGGGCGTCGAAGTGGGTGCCGGTGTGCTCGCCGGTCGTGATGTCGTTCCAGTACCAGGCGGGTCCGCGCTCGTCGTAGTGGCTGATCTCGGTCAGCCCGAACCTGACCGTGTTGCCGAACGGCGGGGGCAGCTGGATGATCGGCGTGCTCGCGGACAGCGGTGCGGTGAGGTCGATCACCTCCACCGAGCCGTCACGGATCGCGTCGGTCAGGGCGGACAGCACGGACATGATGCTCCTTCGTTCGGCGGCTAACGGTAGCTTTCCGTATCGATGGCCTGATCCGCTAGTCCTGTAATCTGGCTGTCGAGGTGATGCATGGCCAAGGCGGTCGTCACGGCAACGACGCTGGTCACGGACGACGGCGTGCCGATCGACGCCATCCACCTGCCCGGCCAGAAGGATCTGGCCATCATCGTCGCGCACGGATTCACGCTGTCGTGGCAGCACCCGCAGGTCTGGCGGGTCGCCAACCGGTTCAACCGCGCGGCCGGCGTCATCACCTTCGACTTCCGCGGTCACGGCCGCTCCGGCGGCCTCTCCACGCTCGGCGACCTCGAGATCAAGGACCTGGACGTGGCGGTCGCCTACGCTCGTCGGCTCGGCTACGCGAGGGTCGCCGCGGTGGGCTTCTCGATGGGCGCGTCCATCGTCCTGCGGCACGCGGGCCTGATCGCCGGGGTCGACGCGGTCGTGTCGGTGAGCGGCCCGGGCAGCTGGTACTACCGGGGCACCAAGCGGATGCGCCAGGTGCACTTTGCGATCGAGCACCGGCTGGGCCGGTTCGCGACCAAGCGGTGGCTGAAGACGCGGATCAGCCCCGAAGGCTGGAAGCTGGTTCCGGTCCCTCCGGCCGAGGCCGCGGCGCTGATCTCGCCGGTGCCGCTGCTGATCGTGCACGGCGACCAGGACCCGTACTTCCCGCCCGAGCACGCCCGCCAGCTGTACATGTCGGCGCGGGAGCCCAAGGAGCTATGGCTCCTCCCCGGCATGGGCCACGCCGAGTCCGGGAGCAACCAGGATCTGGTCGACCGCATCGCCCGCTGGGTCGACCAGGCCGCGGCACGCGCCGTCACCCCCGCCGACGAGATCAACGACCCGGCCCGACGAGGGCCAGCGGACCCGAGCCCCGACGTCCCCCTCTATCCGCGGACCGCCTGAATACAAACCAACCCCGCTATTACCTGATGACCCGCCAACCCCGCTATTACCTGATGACCCGGTAGGCCAGGTGCGTCACGCGAGGACGCAAGCACCTGGCTCAGCTCGGCTGGGCCCTCGGACCGATCGATCCGGCCAGCACGCTGCTGCAGGCCCACCACGTCGATAGGAACCGGCTGCGATCCGAACTTGACCGCGCCTCCTGATGCCGTCCGAGTGATCGCCCATCGTCACCACGCGCCCGCGGACTTACCACGCGCCCCACAGACACTCCTGGCTATGGTCCTGTATTACTCCATAGCGCTTCATCCCGCATCTTCCGCATATGCCGCCTCCATGCCTCCCACCAGCGCAATGTAAGCCATGAAAAATTGTCGACATGTCTGTTAACAGATTTTTGACGGCGCCGCAATGATGTTTATGGCGCATTAACAGCCGTACTACTAGGTTAAGTATCGTGGCATTCCCGGCAATCTCGCGCAAAGCGATCATGAAAGGGCAGCTATAGCCGCATTAACCCAAGGGGGGCCGGATAAGGAGGAACCCTTTATGCGTGACCCGAGCCCGTCCTGGTTCGCCCCCGCCCTCCGCTGGCGGGCACGATGAACACGATGGCCAGAGGCCGTGCCCTGCGCTGGCGGCCCAGCCTGGCCCTGTTCGGCGCGGCGGCGCTGATCGTTGGCGCCTGCCTCGCCGCCGTACCGTCCGGCGCGGCAGCCCGGGTCATGACCGGGCCGGATCCCACGTCGATCTGCCCGGACGCCAACGTCGCCGCCTTCGGGCCCAACGTCTGCGTCTTCAACGACACCATGAGCCAGGCGGCCATTCAGGCCGACCTCAACGCCATCTCCACCCAGCAGGTCCCGGTGGCCAGCCAGTTCGACAGCCAGCGGTACGCCGTCTTGTTCCAGCCGGGCACGTACGGATCGGCCGTTGATCCCCTGGTGTTCCAGGTCGGCTACTACACCGAGGTCGCGGGTCTGGGCGCGATGCCGCAGGACACGGTCATCGACGGCGCCATCGACGTGTTCAACAACCTGTGCACCGCCGGGACCACCGACTGCAACTCCGACGACAACTTCTGGCGCTCGCTGTCCAACCTGACCCTCAACGTGGACCTGCCCTCCTCGCCGCCGGCGTACGCTCCGCCGACCTTGGATCCCTTCGGCGCCGGCTGCGACAACAGCGCCGAGATGTGGTCGGCATCCCAGGCCACCCCGATCAGGCGTGCCATCATCAACGGCAGCGTCGTCTTCCAGGATTACTGCGCGAGCAACAACTTCGCCAGCGGCGGCTTCATCGCCGACAGCCAGGTCAGCGGCAGCCTCAACTTCTTCGGCAACCAGCAGTACCTGACCCGCAACTCTGCCATCGGCGGACAGAACGGCGCCCTCTGGGACATGGTCTACTCCGGGGTCACCAACGCGCCCGCGCCGGTCTTCACCGGCCAGGGCAACCAGATCACGGTCCTGCCGACCAGCCCGGTGACCGAGGAAGAACCATTCCTCTACACCGACTCGCAGGGCAATTTCAACGTCTTCGTCCCCGCGGTCCAGCACAATTCGTCCGGCCCCTCCTGGGCCGGCGGCACCGAAGCGGGCACGCCCATCCCGCTGTCGAAGTTCTTCATCGCCAGCCCGAGCACGTCCCCGTCGGCCATGACCGCCGCGATGGCGCAGGGTCAGGACCTCATCCTCACGCCCGGCGTCTACGACCTCAGCCAGCCCATCGTGGTCCCTCACCCCGACACCATCGTGCTGGGCCTCGGCCTGGCCACCCTGGTCCCCCAGCACGGCAACGCCGCCCTGATCGTGGTGCGGAACTACGGGGTGAAGCTGTCCGGGCTCATCATCGACGCCGGCCCCGTCAACTCGCCGGTCCTGCTCTCGGTCGGGACGCCCGGGCCCAGTTCGGCCAGCGACCCCGACCTGATCCAGGACATCTTCTTCCGCATCGGCGGCGCCGAGACCACGCCCGTGAGTGCGACGGTCAGCCTCCTGGACAACGCCGGGAACTCGATCATCGACGACGTCTGGGCCTGGCGTGCCGACCACGGCAACGCGGTGGGCTGGACCCTCAACACCGCCGACACCGGCGTCGTAGTCACCGGCCGCGACGTGACCGCCTACGGCCTGGCCGTGGAGCACTACCAGAAGTACAACGTGATCTGGAGCGGCCAGGGCGGCACGGAGATCTTCTTCCAGAACGAGATGCCCTACGACCCGCCCAGCCAGGCGGCCTGGATGGCCACGCCGACCGAGGACGGCTACCCCGCCTTCGTCGTCACGCCCAACGTCACCTCGTTCCAGGGCTACGGCATGGCCAGCTACTGCTTCTTTAACCAGGGCGTGGCCATCTTCGCTGCGATGGCCTTCCAGGCTCCCGACACGCCGAACGTGCAATTCCACGACCTGGTCACCCGGTTCCTGAACGGCTCGGGTGGCATCAATTCGGTCATCAACGGCACTGGCGCCGCCGTGACCTCGCCTAACCGCGGCCCCAGCGACGTCGTCACCTATCCCTGATCGAAGCACCGTGGGCCATTTACCCCCCGTAAATGACCCGTTCCTTGATCACGAAGACTTTTGCCCCCTGCGCAGGGGCAAAAGTCTTCGTGATCATCGGGATCCAACCCACGGCGGCCGCCCAGGGCAGCTACCCGCCGTTCAGCACGATTCGTCGGGCCCGTCCTGGGCCAGCTACGTCAGCTTCATCGATACCTCGGCCACGCTTTTCGACAACGAGGCCTTCCAGGCTCCCGACACCTCTGGTGTGCAGTTCCACAACATCTTCTGCCTATGGATCGCGGGCTCTGGAGGCGACAAGTCGCTCATCAACGGCACCGGCGGCCCGTGCACCTCGACCAACCCGGGCACGGTAAAGCCGGTGGACCTGACGAGTTACCCGTAACCTGACGGCAAGATCCGGCGAGTACCCGTCTCACGCGCGGCCGGGTTCGTTGTGGACGACGACCCAGATCGCGTGGACGGGCTCGCCCGTCTTGTTGAGGTACTCGTGCGGCGTGGCGGAATCGAAGGCGATCGAGTCGCCCGGGCCGAGCTCGTAGCTCTCGAAACCGACGTTGGCCTGCAGCGTGCCGCTGATGACCAGGCCGTACTCGCGCCCGTCGTGCCGCAGCGGGCGGCGCTCGTCGGTGGAGTGACCACCGGGGGAGTAGACGACCTCGAGGAAGTCGGTCATGGCGTCGGTGCCGGGGGTAAGCCGCTCCCACCGGACCCCGCTGGCCAGGTCGATGATGCTCCGGCCATTACCCCGCTGCACGATACCGGGCGCGTCCGCAGCAGGAGCGCCCGAGGCCGCCGCCGGCGGGTGCTGGCCGGGGCGCTGAGCCTGCTCCGCGCCGAACAGCAGGTGGTCAAGCGAGCTCCCCAGCTCGGTCGCCAGCGAGTACAGCACGCCCACGGAAGGGACGGAAACCCCCCGCTCTATCTGCGAGATCAGGCTGGCCGAACACCCGATCCTGCGGGCTAGCTCGCGCGCGGACAGCCGGCGTTCCTCGCGGGCCAGGCGCAGCCTGGGGCCGAGCCCGGTGCCGGGATCGAAGTCACTCGGCATGCCGTCCCACCATGATGTCAATGTACACTGCACGTTCTCCGCGGCAAGCTTGACAGTCTCACTGCACACGGCATTGGATGGTGGGGACGAGCAGAGGAGCTGCCATGGCCGTACCGTCGCTTCCGATCGCCCCCGCGCCCGGGCGGATGAACGTCGACTTCGAGGAGAGGGTGGACTTCGCCCGGCTGCGGCGCCACCGCCTCGATCGCGCCATGGCCGCCATGGAGGCGGCCGGCCTGGGCGCGCTGCTGGTGTTCGACAACAACAACATCAGGTACCTGACCGGCGTCGCGATCGGCGAGTGGACCAGGGACAAGCTGTGCCGGTACGCGCTGTACACCCGGACCGGCGAGCTCGTGCTGTGGGACTTCGGCTCGGCCGCGGTGCACCACCGCATGTACTGCCCCTGGCTGAAGCCGGAGAACTGCATCGCCTCCTACACCACCATGCGCGGCGCCGCCCCGCCCGCCTCGGGCCTGACCGCGAAAGCGGTAGCCGAGATCTCCGACCGGCTGCGCGAGGCCGGCGTGGCGGGCGAGCCGGTCGGCGTGGACTGGGCCGAGGTCCCCACCTTCTTCGAGCTGCAACGACAGCACATAGACGTCAGGGACGGCCAGCAGGTCATGCTGGACGCCCGGGAGATCAAGTCCCGGGACGAGATCACGCTGCTGGCCACCGCGGCGAGCATGGTCGACGGCACCTACCAGGACATCGCCGCCGCCCTGAAGCCCGGCATCAGGGAGAACGAGATCGTCGCCCTAGCCAACAAGCGCCTGTACGAGATGGGCTCCGACGATGTGGAAAGCATCAACGCGGTCTCCGGCGAGCGGTGCAACCCGCATCCGCACAACTTCTCCGACCGCATGATCAGGCCCGGCGAGCAGGCGTTCTTCGACATCATGCACTCCTACAACGGCTACCGGACCTGCTACTACCGCTGCTTCGCGGTCGGCTGGGCCACCGAGTCGCAAAAGGACGCGTACAAGCGGGCCCGCGAGTGGATCGACGTCGCCATCGACATGATCAAGCCCGGCGTGTCCACCGACCAGGTGGCCCGGCTGTGGCCGGAGGCGCAGGAGATCGGGCTGGCCGACGAGAAGACCGCCTTCGGCCTGGAGTTCGGGCACGGGCTCGGGCTGGCCCTGCACGAACGCCCCATCATCTCCCGGCTCACCTCGCTCGACGCGCCCCTGGAGATCAAGGAGGGCATGGTCTTCGCGCTGGAGACCTACTGCCCGGCCACCGACGGGCACTCGGCGGCCCGGATCGAGGAAGAGGTCGTGGTCGGGCCGACCGGGGTCGACATCTTGACCAAGTTCCCGGCCCAGGACCTGTACGTCACGAACCCCTACTGACAGAGGCGGCCACGTGCCAGAGATACCCGAGACCACCGCGCTCGAGATGTACCGGAAGATGATCGAACTCCGGCTGTTCGAGAAGCGCGCGCACGACCTGTTCCTGCAGAACCTGGTCAAGGGGACGACGCACCTCGGCACCGGCCAGGAGGCGGTCGCGGCTGGCGTGTCGCAGGCGATGAACGCCGACGACTACACGTTCACCACCTACCGCGGCCACAACCACGTGCTGGCCCGCGGCACCCCGATGACCCCGGTGATGGCCGAACTGCTCGGCCGCGAGAACGGCCTCATGCACGGCAAGGGCGGCTCGATGCACCTGCTCGACGTCTCGCACGGCATCCTCGGGGCCTACGCGATCATCGGTGCCCAGCTGGTCATCGCCAACGGCGCGGCCTGGTCGGCCCTGTACCGCGGCACCAGGCAGGTCACGGTCTGCTTCATGGGCGACGGCGCGACCAACATCGGCGCCTTCCACGAGGCGCTCAACCTGGCCGCGGTCTGGCACCTGCCGGTGGTCTTCATCTGCGAGAACAACCAGTACATGGAGTACACGGCGATCGGTACGGTGACCGCGGTGCCCCGGCCCGCCGCCGACCGCGCCGCCGCCTACGGGCTCGACCCGGTGGTGGTCGACGGCAACGACGTCGAGGCGGTCTACGAGGTGGCCCAGGCCGCGATCGGGCGCGCCCGCGGCGGCGGCGGGCCGAGCCTGATCGAGGCGCTCACCTACCGGCACGGCGGCCACTCCCGCGCCGACCCGGGCAAGTACCGGCCCGACGAGGAGGTCAAGGCGTGGCTGGCCCGGGATCCGCTGCCCGCCTACCGTAAGGTCCTCCTCGGCCGCGGCGTCGACGAGGCCACCCTGGACGCGATCGACAAGAACGCCAAGGACGAGGTGGATCGCGCCACCGAGGAGGCCAAGGCGGGCCCCGAGCCCAGCGTCGAGATGGCCGCGACCAACGTGTGGGCCGACGGCGGCCACGCCTGGAGGAACTGATGACCGACGTGGTCATGCCCCGGATGGGCGAGACGGTCGACGAGGGCACCGTGAACGAGTGGTTCAAGCAGGTCGGCGACCAGGTCACCGAGGGCGAGCCGCTGCTCGAAATCGGTACCGACAAGGTGGACACCGAGATCCCGGCCCCCGTCACCGGCGTGCTGGCCGAGATCCGCGTCGCCGAAGGCCAGACCGTCCCGGTGGCCACCGTCATCGCCGTCATCACGTGATCACGGCGCTCACCCAAAACCCTGATTTGACCGAACGGAGCTGTGGTGGGAGTTATCACATACCGCGAGGCGGTCGCGTGGGGTATCGCGCAGGAGATGCGCCGGGACCCGAACGTGGTGTTCCTCGGCGAGGACGTGGCCGCGGCCGGCGGGGTGTTCAAGACCACGGTCGGCCTGCTCGAGGAGTTCGGCCCGGACCGGGTCCGCGACACGCCGATCAGCGAGCAGGCCATCCTCGGCGCCGCGATAGGCGCGGCCATGACCGGCCTGCGCCCGATCGCGGAGATCATGTTCAGCGACTTCTTCGCGGTCTGCTGGGACCTGATGGCCAACGAGATGGCCAAGATCAGGTACATGTCGGACGGCCAGCTGGCGCTGCCCCTGGTCGTCCGCTGCGCCAACGGGGCCGGGGTGCGGTTCGGGGCCCAGCATTCGCAGTCGGTGGAGAACTGGGCGATGGCGGTCCCCGGCCTGAAGGTAGTGGCCCCGTCGAGCCCGAGGGACGTGGTCGGACTGCTGGCCGCCGCCGTCCGTGATCCGGATCCTGTCGTCTTCTTCGAGCACAAGGGCCTGATGGCGAGCAAGGGCGAGGTGCCGGAAGGAATCGAGATCGTCGACCAACTCGGCCAGGCCAAGGTGCTGCGGGAGGGCGCGGACGCGACGATCCTCGCGCTGGCCGCGATGGTCCCGCGGTCGCTGGCGGCGGCCGAGCGGCTGTCCGCGGAGCGCGGCATCGAGGCTACGGTCGTGGACGTCCGGTCGCTCGTGCCGCTGGACACGCGGACGATCCTGGCCGAGGTGGCCAAGACCGGCCGGATGTTCACCGTCGAGGAGAACCCGCGGCTGTGCGGATGGGGTGCCGAACTGGTGTCAATCGTGGCCGAGGAGGCCTTCGGCGCGCTCACCGGCCCGGCGATCCGCATCACTACCCCTCATATCCCGCTGCCCGCCGCGGATAAGCTCGAAGACCACGTCCTGCCCTCGGTGGACCGGATCGCCGAGACGGTGCTCAAGGCCCTGTTGGCTCCGGGGGGGACGACCTCCCCGAACCCCACGGGAAATGCTTTTTAGGAGGACAAGTGAGCGGCAACCTGGCCGAAGTGGTCGGCGTCGAGGTACCTACGGGCCTGCTGATCGGCGGGGAGTGGACCGGCGGGCGGGGCGGCGGCACGCTGCCGGTGATCGACCCGTCGACCGAGGACGCGGTGGCCGAGGTGGCCGACGGCACGGTGGAGGACGCGCTTGATGCGGTCAGCGCGGCACAGGATGCCCTGCCCGGATGGGCCTCGACGCCGCCGCGGCAGCGCGCGGAGTGCCTGCGCCGGACCTTCGAGCTGATGACCAAGAACGCCGACGCGCTGGCCAGGCTCATGACCACCGAGAACGGCAAGGCGCTGCGCGACGCCAAGGCCGAGGCGACCTACTCGGCCGAGTTCTTCCGCTGGTACGCCGAAGAGGCGGTCCGGATGGAGGGCGTGCTGATGCAGGCCCCGTCCGGGGCGAACAAGATCCTGGTCATGCGGCAGCCGGTCGGCGTCTCGGTGCTCGTCACCCCGTGGAACTTCCCGGCCGCCATGGCGACCCGCAAGATCGGCCCGGCGCTCGCGGCCGGCTGCACCGTCGTGCTCAAGCCGGCTTCGGAGACCCCGCTGACCGCGCTCTACATCGCCGAACTGCTGGCCGAGGCGGGCGTGCCCGACGGCGTCGTGAACGTGCTGACCTCGCGGAAGTCCGGCGCGGTGGTGTCGGCGATGCTGAACGACCCGAGGGTCCGCAAGCTCTCGTTCACCGGGTCGACCGAAGTCGGGCGGATCTTGCTGCGCGAGGCCGCCGACACCGTGGTGAACTGCTCGATGGAACTCGGCGGCAACGCGCCGTTCATCATCTTCGAGGACGCGGACGTCGACGCCGCCGTCGAGGGAGCGCTCATCGCCAAGATGCGTAACGGGGGCGAGGCGTGCACCGCCGCTAACCGCTTCTACGTGCACGAGGCGGTCGCCGACGAGTTCAGCCGGGCATTCTCGGCCAGGCTCGAGCGCATGGTCGTCGGACCGGGCCTGGACGAGGCCACCGACGTCGGCCCGCTGGTCAACGAGCCGACCCGGTCGAAGGTGGCCGAGCTCGTCGAGTCGGCAGCGGCGGACGGAGGCAAGGTGATCACCGGAGGGCACGCGCCCGACCGCCGCGGCTACTACTACCAGCCGACCGTGATCGATCAGGTCCCGGTCGGGGCCGGCATCCTCGGCACCGAGATCTTCGGGCCGGTGGCGCCCATCGTCAGGTTCACCTCAGAAGCAGACGCTGTCGCCTGGGCCAACGACACCGAATTCGGGCTCGTGTCCTACGTCTACACCCGCGACCTGGCCCGCGGCCTGCGGGTATGCGAGGCGCTCGAGGCCGGCATGGTCGGCCTCAACCGCGGCCTGGTCTCCGACCCCGCGGCCCCGTTCGGCGGCGTGAAGCAGTCGGGCATCGGCCGCGAGGGCGCCCACGAGGGACTGCTCGAATTCACCGAAACGAAGTACATCGCAACCAACTGGTAAGCCTGCCCTAAGCCGGACCCGGTAAGCTCTCGTATCCATGGGCGGACTGCGTACCGGGGAGCAGACCCAGTCACGGCCCGGCCCGGCTTCCGCTGAGCCGTGGACGCGTGACGGCCGACCCAGCCACCGCAGGCGCTGGGCCGTGGTTGCGGCGTACCTGCTGGCGGGCGTGGCGCTGTGCGCGGTGTACGCCCGGCTGTCGCAGACGTACACGCTGAACTCCGACAGCGCCAACATCCTCCTGATGGGATCGGACCTCCTCCACGGCAACCTGCTGCTGCACAGCTGGTACACGTCCGATGTCTCGTTCTACCCGACCGAGATCCCGCAGTACGCACTGCTGGAGAGCGTCCTCGGGCTGCGCGCCGAGACCGCGCACATCGCCGCGGGGATGACCTACGCGCTGGCTCTCCTCCTTGCGGTGATGCTGGCCAGATCGGGGTCCGGGTCGTCGGGGCGGCAGCGGCTGATCAGGACGCTGGTCGCGGCGGGCATCATGCTGGCCCCGCAACTCGGGCTCGGCGTCTTCGCCATGGACCTGTCGGTCGGCCACATCGGCACTGCGGTCCCGCTGCTGCTGATCTGGCTGCTGCTCGACCGTGCTAGCAGTGCTGGCCCGGGGGGACGACCCCCCGGAACCCCCCGGTCACGGGGGGAGTCCCCGTCCCCCCTGGCCCCCCGGTCACGGGGGGAGTCCCCGTCCCCCCGTACCGCCCTGGCCCCCCGGATCCCCCTTGGGTACGTGCCCGTCCTGATCGCGCTCCTGCTCGCCTGGGTCCAGGTCGCCGACCCGATCGTGTACCTCGTCGGGATCGGGCCGCTGGGGATCGCCTGTGCGGCGCACGTCATCCGGGGCTGGCTCCGGGCCAGCGGAAGCCGGTGGCGGCGGCTTGCCGCCCAGTGGTACGAACTGTCCCTGGGCGCGGCCTCGGTCGCCGCGACGGGCCTGGCCTGGATCGCGAACCATGTGCTGTCCGCCCTGGGCGGCTTCTCCGTGGCCAGGCTGCCGTTTCACCTGACGCCCTGGTCGGACCTGCACAACAACTGGCCGGCCGGGTGGAAGCTGCTCGAGGTCTTCGGGGCCAACTACACCGGGCTGAGCGGCGTCCAGCTCGCCCTGGCGTTCCTGCACCTGGCGAGCGTCGCCCTGGTGGTCTGCGCGCTGGCGCGGGTGGCGTGGCGGTTCTTCGGCGTGAGCCTGGTGGACCAGATCCTCGCGATCGCGATCGTGCTCAACGTGCTGCTCTTCATGTTCACCAACGCCTCTGACCTGGCGGCCCACGAGGTGGCCATCATCGTCCCCTACGGCGCCGCCCTGGCCGCCCGGGTGCTGGTCCTGGCGCGGGACCGCGTCCCGGTGGAGCAGCCCGCCAGCCGCCGGGCCCGCCCGGGCCTGCTGACCCGGCTCGCTCGCCGGCTCCACCTGGCGCCGGCGGCTCGGGGGGCCCGCCGGGTCCGCCGCATCCGGCTGTCCCCTCGGGTCCGGCTGGCTGGTTTCGCCGCCGGGATCCTGGTGCTGGCCGGCTACGCCGCGGGGCTCGGATACGAGGTCACCCAGCCTGCCCTCCCGGCGGCCAACACCTCCCTGGCGACCTGGCTGCTCGACCATCACCTGACCTACGGGCTGAGCGGCTACTGGACCAGCAGCAGCGTCACCCTGGACACCGACAACCGGGTCCAGGTCCGGGCGCTCATGCAGTTCACCATGCACGACGACCTGTGGATGTCCAAGCAGACGTGGTACGACCCGAAGACGCACTACGCCAACTTCATCGTCCTGGACAGCACGCCCGGCTACTTCTCGCACTGGGAGCCGCTGGCGCTCATCAAGGAGTACTTCGGCACCCCGGCCCGGACCTACCAGACCGGCCCGTACACGATCCTGGTCTGGCACAGGAACCTGCTGCCGGACGTCCCGGGCAACCTGGCCATCCAGGGCTGAACCCGGCCGGACCCGTCAGGCCCAGTGCAGCCCGTTAAGCCCTCCCTAAGCCAGACCGGCTAAACTTAGCTATTCGTGGGCGGACTGCGCACCGGGGAGCAGATCCGGTCACAGCCCGGCCCGGCTGTTGCCGAGCCATGGGCGGCTGACGCCAGACCCAGACCCGGACACCGCAGGCGCTGGGCCGTGGTTGCGGCGTACCTGCTGGCGGGCGTGGTGCTGTGCGCGGTGTACGCCCGGCTGTCGCAGACGTACCCGCTGAATTCCGACAGCGCCAACATCCTCCTGATGGGATCGGACCTGCTGCACGGCAATGTGCTGCTGCACGGCTGGTACATGTCCGATGTCTCGTTCTACCCGACCGAGATCCCGCAGTACGCTCTGCTGGAGGGCGTCCTGGGGCTGCGCGCGGACACCGGGCACATCGCGGCCGGGATGACCTATACGCTGGCTCTCCTCCTTGCGGTGATGCTGGCCAGATCGGGGTCGGGGTCATCGGGGCGGCAGCGGCTGACCAGGACGCTGATCGCGGCGGGCATCATGCTGGCCCCGCAACTCGGGCTCGGCGTCTTCACCATGGACCTGTCGGTCGGCCACATCGGCACTGCGGTCCCGCTGCTGCTGATCTGGCTGCTGCTCGACCGTGCTAGCTGTGCTGGCCCGGGGGGACGACCCCC
>Ga0187810_10000380_pt1 | contig 17763 bp, 21 predicted proteins | sample NC_wetland_sal_i_9_FD_132963 | JGI IMG/M metagenome (GOLD analysis project Ga0187810, IMG submission 132963) | Wetland sediment microbial communities from Neuse River Estuary, North Carolina, USA - ASW_5 | ecosystem: Environmental > Aquatic > Freshwater > Wetlands > Sediment | place: USA: North...
GGCAAGGTGGCGGCGGCGTCCTGCACCCACCATTCGCCTTCGTCATAGCCGGGCAGGGTATCGACGCGGGCATGATCCTGCCGGCGATACACCTTGCCGAACAGCTTCTCGGCCCCGGCAATGGCCCCCTCCTTCGCCACCAGATCGAGCGGGGGCACGTCCAGATGCGCGGCGGCGATGGCGCGCGTGGTTTCCTCGCCATAGCTATCGACCCAGCGCTGCCACAGCCAGTCGGGGGTGTTGAGGCGAACGTCCTGCATCGCCACAAGCTCTTTGCCTTCGCGCGCCACGCGCCGCAGCACGGCATTGATCAACGGCTTGAAGTGGACGGCTTTCAAGTCGGCCTGTGCCAGCCGGTTGGCGCCGTCCACGGCGGCATGGGCGGCGACGTCGAGGAACAGCAGCTCGCAAACCCCGGCCAAAAGGATTTCCGGCACCGGACCGGCGCGGTTGCGCGCCGGCGGCTTGGGCACGAAATGGCGGATGACATCTTCCAATTGCCCCAGCCGCCGCAAAGTCTCGCCGGCGATGACACGGGCAAATCCGGCATCGCGCGGCTCGAGATCGGCGGCGGCGGCAAGCGCCGCATCCAGTGGTTGGCGCCGCCGCAGGACGCCGGAGAGGATGGACTGTGCCGCCTGGCGTGCGGGCAGTCCTGCGTTCAGCCCCATGGTCCCGGCCTGTGTGCGGGCTCGCCGGCCATGGCCCGAAGCCGCGCGATGCGTTCTTCGGTGGGCGGATGGCTGGCGAAGAGACCGGCAAGGCCCCCGCCATGTAACGGATTGACAATGAACATGTGGGCGGTGGCGGGATGGCTTTCGGCCTCGGGATTGGTCGTCACCTGGGCGGCATGGTCGATGCGCCCCAGGGCCGAAGCCAGCCACAAGGGATGGCGGGTGATTTCCGCGCCCGCTTTGTCGGCTTCGAATTCGCGGCTGCGGCTGATGCTGGCCTGTACCAAGAGCGCGGCGATGGGCGCCAGGATGGAAACCAGCAAAACGCCGACGAGGCCGAGCGGGTTGTTGCGGCGCCCGCCGCCGAAAAAGAAGGCGAAATTGGCCAGCATCGACACCGCACCGGCGATGGTGGCGGTGATGGTCATGGTGAGAGTGTCGCGGTTCTTCACATGGCCGAGTTCGTGGGCCAAGACGCCCGCCAGTTCTTCGTCGCTGACCCGGTTCAACAAACCCGTGGTGACGCAGACCGCCGCATGCCCGGGATCGCGGCCGGTGGCGAAGGCGTTGGGCTGATCGTTCTCCACGATGCAGACGCGCGGCATGGGCAGTCCGGCGGCGGCGCTCAAGGACCGCACGATGTGAACCAGGCGCGGCGCGCTTGTCTCATCGACTTCGCGCGCGCCGTACATGGACAGCACCACCCGGTCCGAATTCCAATACGCGAACAGGTTGGAAGCCGCCGCGAAGAGAAAGGCGATCATCATGCCGCCCACCCCGCCCAGGAGGAATCCGACGGCCACGAACAGCCCAGTCAAACCCGCCATCAGGATGCCGGTACGCAACATGTTCACGGGACGAATCCTCGCTTGGCTGCGGTTCAGATGTATGGTTTGAACGAAGGCCGTCAAGTTACGGGAAGGCCATGGCAAAACCCAGGAAAAGCACCATCGAGGCCCGCATCGCCGAGGCCGCCCAGCGGGCGCAGGCCGAGGCGGAAGCCCGGCGGGCTGCCAACCCGGCGCCCAAGCTGCCGCCGGAGCGGGGCGGCCCCAAGGGACCCGAGCCAACCCGTTACGGCGATTGGGAAAAAAAGGGAATCGTTTCGGATTTTTGACCGTCTTGAACTCAAGCCGGCAGAGGTCCATGTAAGTAGCGAGTTGGAAGCGATCAAAACCATGTTCATCCAGACCGAATCCACCCCCAATCCGGCAACCCTGAAATTCCTGCCCGGCCGCGAGGTCATGGGCGAGGGCGCCGTGGCCGATTTCGCCAGCCGCGAAGCCGCCCAGCGCTCGCCTCTGGCGCGCGCCCTGTTCGAGCTGCCGGAAGTAGGCCGCGTTTTCTTCGGTGCCGATTTCATCTCGGTGACCAAGAGCGACGGCGACTGGAAGCATCTGAAACCCGCCATTCTCGGCGCCATCATGGAGCATTTTACCCGCGGACTGCCCCTGATCGAGCATCCTGCCGAAGAGGGCGAAGGCGACGGCGGCGAGGACACCGAAGTGGTGGCGCAGATCAAGGAGTTGATCGAGACGCGGGTGCGCCCGGCCGTGGCCCAGGACGGCGGCGACATCGTTTTCCGCGGCTTCGACCAGGGCTCGGGCGTGGTCTTCCTGCATCTGCGCGGCTCCTGCGCCGGCTGCCCGTCCTCCACCATGACGCTGCGCCACGGCATCGAGAACATGCTGCGCCATTACGTGCCCGAGGTGAGTGCCGTCGAAGCGGTTTAAAGGCGGCGATATATCTGCGATTGTCGTCCGACTCGCGGAGGATCAGGCCGTGGCCATCAACGACGAAGCACTCGACATCCTTTTTCGCGGCGCCCGCACCCACAACAAATGGCAGGACAGGAAGATCAGCCCGGCGCTGCTGATGGCGATCTACGACCTCTTGCGCTGGGGCCCCACGGCGGCGAATTCCTCGCCCCTGCGGCTGGTCTTTGTGGTTTCGCCGCAAGCCAAGGAAAAGCTGAAGCCCCATCTTGCCGCCGGCAATGTGGAAAAGACCATGGCTGCCCCCGCCACGGCGATCATCGCTTACGACCTCGATTTTGCCCGCCAGCTCGGCAAGCTGGTGCCGCACAATCCGGCTGTGGCGGGCTGGTTCGCGGATGCCGAAACGGCCCGCCTCACGGCCTTTCGCAGCGGCTCGCTGCAAGGGGCTTATTTCATCGTTGCGGCGCGCGCGCTGGGGCTCGATTGCGGCCCCATGTCGGGCTTCGACAACGCGGGCGTCGATCGCGAATTCTTCGCCGGGACGGCAGTGAAAGCGAATTTCCTCTGCAACATCGGCTACGGCGATCCCTCCGGCGTCCATCCGCGTGCGCCGCGCCTGTCCTTCGACGAGGCCTGCCGGATTGTCTGAGCCGCGTATCCTGGCCGTCGATACTGCACTCGGCGCCTGTTCGGCTGCCGTGACGCAAGGCGAACGCGTGCTGGCAAGCCGCCATGTGGCGATGGAGCGGGGGCACGCCGAAGCCCTGGCGCCGATGGTCGAGGCGGTGATGGCCGAAACGGGGCTTGCCTTTGCCGGCCTCGACAAGCTGGCCGTGACCACGGGGCCCGGCACCTTCACCGGCCAGCGTGTCGGCCTGGCCTTCATGCGCGGCCTGCATGTGGCTCTCGGCAAACCGCTGGTGGGCGTCACCACGCTGGCGGCCATGGCGGAACAGGCGCGAAGCGAAGCCGGCGTTGAACAGGCGGCAGCGGTGCACGACGCCAAGCGCGGCGAGGTTTACCTCGAAGCCGTCGCACGGCCCGCGGCCGTTGGCCAAACGCTGTCAGCCCGCCTGCTGCGTTTCGAGGAGGCGGTGACGCTGCTGCAAGGAATCGGCGATCTCGTTCTGGCCGGCACGGCAGCTGCCCGCATGGCCGAGGCCCTGAACGGCGTCGGGGCCCTGAATATCGTCGCCCCGGATGCGGTGTGGGTGGCACGGCTGGCGGCGGAGCTCGAATCCACGTCCGTTCCGCGGCCGCTGTATCTGCGCGCGCCGGATGCGAAACTTCCGACAAGACGATGAGAATGCGTATCCTCGCAGATGCAACGGAGGCGCGTCTTCTTGCATCGATACACGCGGAGAGCTTTTCCGATCTCTGGAGCGCCGAATGGATCGCGACGCTGCTTTCGCAACCGGGCACGTTCGCCGGTCTGTCGGAAGATGCTCAGGGTTTCATCATCTTCCGGGTGGCCGGGGATGAAGCGGAGGTCCTGACCCTGGCCGTGAGGCCTGCGGCGCGACGACGCGGCACCGCGACGGCCCTGGTGGAAGACGGCGCCAGGGAAGCTTTCCAACGTGGCGCAAAGGTAATGTTTCTGGAGGCAAGTTGTACGAATTTACCAGCGATTGCATTGTATAAGCGTCTCGGTTTCGTCGCGATCTGTCGCCGCAAGGCCTACTACACCGCAGCGGACGGACACCGGGTCGATGCCATAGTTTTGCGCTCCGAAATACCACTGCCCCGGGTGGGCAAGGGCTTGCAACTCGGTTAGAGTCGCACCACCAATGGAGCAGGGGTAAAATCATGACGCGGATAGAAAAACTCTGCGTTGATAAGGGGCTGCGGATGACGGAGCAGCGCCGGGTGATCGCACGGGTCCTCTCTGACGCCGCCGATCACCCCGATGCCGAGGAGTTGTACCGGCGGGCATCGGCGCTGGACCCTCACATCTCGATCGCCACTGTCTATCGCACGGTTAAGTTGTTTGAAGATGCGGCCATTCTGGAACGGCACGATTTTCGTGACGGCCGCTCCCGCTACGAGGAATCGCCCGAATCGCACCACGATCACCTGATCGACGTGCAATCGGGCAGCGTCATCGAGTTCCGCAACGAAGAAATCGAGCGCTTACAGCGCCGTATCGCCGAGGAACTCGGTTTCGAGCTGGTCGATCACCGGCTGGAGCTGTACGGCGTTCCGAAAAAGTCGCGCTGAACATGCGGTCACTGCGTGCGTTATTCCTGGCCCTGGCCTTCTTCGGGCTGACGCTGGCCAGCGCCCCGATTCAGTATCTGGCCATCCGTTTCCGGCTCGGGTTGCAGAAGAGCTATCCGCATGGCTACCACAAGCTGCTCTGCCGCCTGTTCGGCCTGCATGTCACCGTGCTGGGCAAACCGGTCCGGGATACGGGGGTGCTGCTCGCGGCCAATCACACCAGCTATTTCGACATCCTGGTGTTGAGCGCCGCCTTGCCCGTGTCCTTTGTGGCGAAAAGCGAGGTTTCGGGCTGGTTCCTCTTCGGCCTGATGGCGCGCTTGCAGCGCTCGGTCTTCATCGAGCGCACCCGGCGCAAGCATACGGGCGAGGTGCGCGATGTGCTGCGCGAACGCCTGAAAAACGGCGATGCCCTGGTCCTTTTCCCCGAGGGCACGTGCAGCGACGGCAACCACATCCTGCCGTTCAAAAGCGCCCTGATGGGGGCGGTGGAAGCGGAACTCGGCCATGATGCCGCCGGCCATCTCCGCCACGTGCCGGTGCAGCCGGTTTCGATCTCTTATGTCGCCGCCCATGGAATTCCCTTGGGACGGGAAAATCGTCCCCTCTTTGCCTGGTATGGCGACATGGACCTGATGAGCCACCTTTGGGAGGCGCTGAAGACCGGCCCCCTCGACGTCATCGTGGAGTTCCATCCGCCTTTGACGGCAGGGCCGGCCTGCGGACGCAAAGAGATCGCGCTCCTGGCGGAAGCCAAGGTACGCGAAGGTCAGCGGCGGGCTTTGAGCGGCGATTGGGGCTGGGAAAGAAGCGAAAAACCGCCGGAGAAGGAAGCTGCTTAACCCTGGGGCTGTTTTTCCCCGCAGCCACTTGGCCGCGGGACGGCCGCGCCGGCGATTGAGGGCGCCGAAAATGTGTCAACATTTTCGGCCGCTGATATAACCACCCCATGAAGCGGCTTTTCATCAAGACCTATGGCTGCCAGATGAACGTCTACGATTCCGCCCGTATGGCGGATCTGTTGGCGCCGCTGGGCTTTGCCGCCACGGATCGCGCCGAGGAGGCCGACATGGTCATCCTCAACACCTGTCACATCCGCGAGAAAGCCGCCGAAAAAGTCTATTCCGAACTCGGCAAGATCAAGCGTTACAAGGAAGCGCGGGCGCGCGCCGGCGCCCGCATGATCGTGGCCGTGGCCGGTTGCGTGGCCCAGGCCGAAGGCGCCGAGATCATGGCCCGGCAGGCTGCCGTCGATATCGTGGTGGGGCCGCAATCCTATCACCGCCTGCCGGAGATGATCGCGCGCGTCGCGCGCGGTGCCGGTCATGTCCTGGAGACGGACTTCCCTGCCGAAGACAAATTCGACTCCCTGCCCGGACAAAATACGCTTTCGGCTCCGGCGGCGTTCCTGACGGTGCAAGAGGGTTGCGACAAGTTCTGCACCTTCTGTGTCGTGCCTTATACCCGCGGCAGCGAATTCTCGCGGCCGCTGGCGCAGGTGCTGGCCGAGGCCGAACGCCTGGCCGCGAACGGTGCCTGCGAGCTGACGCTGCTGGGCCAGAACGTCAATGCCTATAGCGGCACAGGACCCGATGGCGAAAGCCGGAGTCTGGCGCGGCTGCTGGCGGCGGTGGCCGGGGTGAAGGGCGTGGAGCGGCTGCGCTATGTCACCAGCCATCCGCGCGACATGCGCGAAGATCTGATAGCGGCCCATCGCGACATCCCCGCCTTGATGCCCTACCTGCATCTGCCGATCCAATCCGGCAGCGATGCCGTGCTGCAAGCGATGAACCGGGGGCACACGGCCGCGGCCTATTTGCGCCTGGTGGACCGCATCCGTGCCGCGCGCCCCGACCTGGCGCTGTCCTCCGATTTCATCGTCGGCTTTCCCGGCGAGAGCGACGCCGATTTCAAGGCCACGCTCGCGCTGGTGCGGGAGGTGGGCTACGCGCAGGCCTTTTCCTTCAAATACAGCCCCCGCCCCGGCACGCCGGCCGCCGCTTCCGCCAATCAGGTGCCCGAAGAGGTGAAGGATGCCCGCTTGCAGGAATTGCAGGCGCTGCTCGCGGAGCAGCAGAAGGCGTTCAACGCCGCCTGCAAGGGCCGTGTCATGAAAGTGTTGCTCGAAGCGCGCGGCCGCAAGGATGGGCAGGCGGTCGGCCGCTCGCCTTATCTGCAACCGGTGCATGTCGAAGGCGCCGCCGCTTCGATCGGCAAGATCGTCGAGGTACGAATCGAGGCCGTGCTGCCCAACAGCTTGAAGGGAGCAATGCTGCATCCGGCTCCCCGCGAAAAGGTCCTGGCAAATTGAATGCGACCAAAAAACGAACGCGTGAAGTGCTGACGCTCGAATTTCCAGACAACGCCCTTCTGGCAGGGCTTACGGGTGTGCATCAGAAGCATTTCGTGCGGCTGGAGCAGAAGCTGGGCGTGCGCCTGGCCATGCGCGGCAATCTGGTTTCCGTGGAGGGGCCGGCGCGCGACCGCGCCGCCACTGTGCTGCGCGCCCTTTATGCCCGCCTGGAAGCGGGCGAAGCGGTGGGCACCGCCGAGCTCGAATCCGAAATCCGTTTCGCCGACGAAAGCGGTGTGGAGGTGGCCGAAGGCACCGGCACGCCCATGGTGAAAAGCTGGGCGGGGCGCACCGCCCATGCCCGTTCGCCCGCCCAGGCCGCTTATCTCGACCTGATGCGCACCCATCCTCTGGTCTTCGGCATCGGCCCGGCCGGTACCGGCAAGACTTATCTGGCGGCCGCCTTCGGGGCGCATCTGCTCTACGAGCGGCGGGTGGAGCGGCTGATCCTGTCGCGCCCGGCGCTGGAGGCGGGCGAACGTCTCGGCTTTTTGCCGGGCGATCTCAAGGAGAAGATCGATCCCTATCTGCGCCCGCTGCACGACGCCTTGTTCCAGGTGATCGGCGAGCCCTGCAACAAGCTGATGGAGCAGGGCGTGATCGAAGTGGCGCCGCTGGCCTTCATGCGCGGGCGCACCTTGAGCCGAGCCTTCGTTATCCTCGACGAGGCGCAGAACTGCACCGCCCCGCAGATGAAGATGTTCCTCACCCGTCTGGGCGAGGATTCGCGCATGGTGGTCACCGGCGATCCTTCGCAAAGCGATCTGCCCGGCGGCCGTCCGGAAGGACTGAACGAGGCCTTGCAAATCCTGCACGGCATCGAAGGGGCCGCCGTGGCGCGGTTTTCCGAGAAAGACGTGGTGCGCCACGCCCTCGTCACGCGCATCGTCGCCGCCTATAATGCGGCGGAAGTGCGCAAAGCGCAGGCGGCGCGGAAGGACGAAGCGTGAGCGTCACGCTCCTCATCCAGGATGCGAGATGGAAGCGGCAGCGTGGCCTCAAGACGGCGCTGCTGCGCGCCGTGAAGGACGCCCTCGTCCGGGGCGGCGCCGGCGCCAAGGCCGATCTCACCCTGCTTCTCGCCACCGACCGCCATGTGAGGACATTGAACCGCAAATTCCGCGGCAAGGATGCCGCCACCAACGTGCTCTCCTTTCCCGCCGGGATGAAGACCTATCTCGGCGACGTCGCCATCGCCTACGGCGTGGCGGCCAAGCAAGCCAAGGCCGAAGGCAAGTCCCTGAGCGATCACGCCGTGCATCTGGCGGTGCACGGGGTGCTGCATCTGCAAGGGTTCGATCACAAGACGCCGCGCCAGGCCTTGAAGATGGAACCGCTCGAAGCCGCCATTCTTAAGCGGCTCGGCATTGCCGATCCCTACCGGGAGAGCCGCGCATGAGCGAAGCGCCGCACCTCGACGACGCTGCGGAGCCGCGGCCGACGCTGTTGCGGCGGCTGGCGAACCTGTTGCGCGGCGATGCCGCCGCCGCCGCCATCCGCGAAAGCCTGGAAGAGGTGATCGAGGAAAGCGAACGGCAAAGCACGGCGCTCTCGGCCCAGGAACGCATCATGCTCTCCAACCTGCTCAAATTCGGGGAGCTCCGGGTCAAGGACGTGATGGTGCCGCGCGCCGACATCGTGGCGGTGGAGGAGAAGACCTCGCTGGCCGACCTCGTCCTGCTGTTCCGCGAGGCGCAGCATTCGCGCCTGCCGGTCTATCGCGAGACGCTCGACGATCCCACCGGCGTCGTCCATCTCAAGAGCGTGCTCGAACTCCTGGAAACGGAAGGGGACGGCGATTTCCATCTGAAGGAAACCCCCATCGCGCGCATCAAGCGGGACATCCTGTTCGCTCCGCCCTCCATGCCGGTGCTAGACCTCCTGCTCAAGATGCAGGCCTCGCACACCCATCTGGCGCTGGTGATCGACGAATACGGCGGCACCGACGGCTTGGTCTCCATCGAGGACATCATCGAGGAGATCGTGGGCGACATCGCCGACGAGCACGACGAAGAATCCCCGCACGCCAGGCCGCTGCCCGGCGGCGGCTTCCTTGCCGATGCGCGCATCGATCTCGAGGATTTCAAGAACGAGACCGGCATCGCTTTCTCCCTCGACGACGATGAGGGGGATATCGACACGCTGGGCGGCCTGGTGGTGGCGCTGATCGGGCGGGTGCCCCAGCGCGGCGAGATCGTCGCCCATCCCGACGGTACCGAATTCGAAGTGCTGGAAGCCGATCCGCGCCGCGTCAAACGCCTGCGCATCCGCCCGCCCGCCGCCGGGAAAGAAGAATGACGGCCTGGCTCGCCCAAGCCGGACGCTTCGTGCGCGGCCTCAAGGGCTGGCGGCGCCTGTCGTTCGCCTTCGCTGCGGGGCTGTTTTCGGCGCTGGGCTTCGCCCCGTTCGGGCTGTTTCCCTTGCTGCTTTTGGGCTTTGCCGTCTTGGTGCTGCTGCTGGACGGGGCGCAAACGGCGACGCACCCCGTGCGCGCCGCCGCCGGCGCCGGGTTCGCTTTCGCCTTCGGCCAGTTCCTCCTGGGGCTGCATTGGATCGGTTATGCCTTCCTGGTCGATCCCGCCGCGCACGAATGGCAGATTCCGTTCGTCGCCGTGCTTTTCCCCGGTGGCCTGGCGCTGTTCATCACGCTGGCCATGGCGGGGGCCGCTGCGTTGTGGCGGCCGGGCGCGGCGCGCATCCTGATCTTCACGCTGGCTTATGCCCTGGCCGAATGGCTGCGCGGCCATGTGCTGACCGGCTTTCCCTGGAACCTGCCGGCTTACGGCTGGGGCGCTTCGCCCGCCGTGCTGCAAAGCGTGGCGCTGTTCGGCACCTATTCGCTCAGCTTCCTCACCATCCTGTTCGGTGCTGCGCTGACGGAGTTGTTCCAGGAGCGTCCGCACTGGCGCTTCCCGGCGGCGATGACCGGGCTGTTCGCCCTGTTCTGGGCGGGCGGCGCGACGCGGCTTGCCCTGACGGAAGTGCCGGCGGTTCCCGGCGTCAAGCTGCGGCTGGTGCAGCCCGATATTCCGCAAGCGGAAAAATACCGGGAAGAATTCGTCCTCAGGAACTGGGAGCGGCTCCTCAGGCTGAGCCTGATGCCCGGCGATCCGACGATCCTCGTCTGGCCCGAAGCGGCGCCGCCCGTTCTGTTGACGCCCGGCACGGCGGTCTGGGACGCAATCGCAGCGCTGACAGCGACGAAACAGGGCCTGCTCACCGGCGCCCTCCGCCGGCGCCGCACGGCGGAGGGCACGTCCTATTCCAACAGTTTCTACATCTTCGGCCGGAACGGCACACTGATCGGCACCTACGACAAATCCCACCTGGTGCCGTTCGGCGAATATCTCCCCTTCGAGAAGACGCTTGGCGCGCTCGGTCTGGAGAAGCTCACCGGCATCGAAGGCAGTTTCGTTCCGGGCGACGGTCCACATACTTACAACTTGCCCGGCGCCGGTACGCTGTCGCCGCTGATCTGTTACGAGATTCTGTTTCCCGGCGAAGTTGTAGGCACTAAACGCCCGGACTGGTTTGTTAATGTTACGGATGATTCCTGGTTTGGCCCTTGGGCGGGACCCAGGCAACATCTTCTAGTGGCGCGCGTGCGCGCGATCGAGGAAGGCGTGCCAGTGGCGCGCGCGGCGAACACCGGAATCTCGGCCATCATCGATCCGTTGGGTCGAATCACCGCCAAACTCGGACAAAATCGCATGGGCGTCGTGGATGGCGCACTTCCCGCTGCAATTGCACCGACACCGTTTTCCCGCCTTGGCGATTGGTTTTTCCTCTTGGTATGCGCAAACGTCGCTTTGACTTGGCGGATTTCCAAAGGAAAATAGCCTTAGACTGCGCGGGGTGAGTTTTCAGCTTCCCGCTGCGATGCCCGCCGATTAGTATCCCATCTCCAACCTCCAAGATAAGACCTTGCCAAAAAAACAAGCCAACCCGATTGACGGCCAAGTAGGCAACAGGCTGCGGCTGCGCCGAATGATGATCGGCATGAGCCAGGAACGGCTGGGCGAACTGCTCGGTCTGACGTTTCAACAGGTGCAGAAGTACGAGAAGGGTGTGAACCGGATCGGCGCCGGACGCTTGTTCGAGATCGCGCGGATCCTGGGCGTACCCATCCAGTATTTCTACGAGAGCGTCTCGGAACAGCTGGCCGGGGCGCCGGGGTTTGCCGAACGCGACTCCCAGCCCGTTCTCGAATTCGTCTCGAGCGGCGACGGGTTGCAGCTCTCGCTGGCCTTCATGCGCATCAAGGACGCCAAGGTGCGCAAGCGCGTCCTCGACCTGGTCAAGAGCCTGGCGGACGACAGCACGGAAAGCCCGGAATAACCGGCCTTTTTTGCGATATTCACGCGGCAAGCCAGGGCAACGCCCGCGGCTTCAGCGCCATGCCCGCGTCATGGCCGGCGCGTGCCGCCGCCGCTTTCGCGTCGTCGCCGAGATCGGCGGCAAAGCCGGTGGCCGCCGTGCCGCTGCCGTCGGGAGCGATGACTTCGCCGCGGAAGGACAAACGGCGCCCGTCGAACGTGGCGAGCCCGGCGATGGGCGTGCGGCACGAACCGTCCAGTGCCGCCTGGAAGGCGCGCTCGCAGGCCAGCGCCACGCAAGCGGAGGCATCCTCGAGCGGACACACCGCGCCCAGGGCGCGCGCATCCCCGGCGCGGATTTCGATGCCGACGGCGCCCTGACCGAGCGAAGGCAGCCATTCATCCGTAGACAGAACGACGTGGGCGCGGCCGTCCAGTCCCAGCCGCTTGAGCCCCGCCCGCGCCAGCACAACAGCCTCCATCTCGCCCGAATCAAGCCGGGCCAGCCTGGTCTCCACATTGCCGCGCACAAGGACGCAGGCAAGATCCGGCCGCGCACGCAGAAGCTGTGCTCGCCGCCGCACCGAACTGGTGCCGATGCGCGCCCCGCGAGGCAGGGCGTCAAGCGAAGCGGCGGTTGTAACCAGCACATCGGCCGGATCCTCGCGCGGCAGCACCGCGGCGATGACGAGGCCCGGGGGCAGCACGGCGGGGACGTCCTTCATGGAATGGACGGCGATGTCGATGCGGTTCTCGAGCAGCGCCTCTTCCAGCTCCTTGGTAAACAGCCCCTTGCCGCCGGCGTCGGCCAGGGGCCGGTCCAGGATGCGGTCGCCGCTGGTCCTGATGGGCACGATTTCCGAGGACGTTCCGGCCTGCCGTAAGGCCTCCTCCGCCAGCCTCGCCTGGGCTCTGGCCAGGCGCGAGGCGCGGGTGCCGATGCGGAGGGAACTTTGCGACATGCGTTTTTTCGAGTAGGACCGCCTCCACTCTGTAGCACAGGCGAAACCCTTGCGTGCATGGACCGTTCTCGGCATCGAGACCAGCTGCGACGAAACCGCGGCGGCGGTGGTGCGCGGGGCGCCTCCCGGCCCGGGCGCGATCCTTTCGGACGTGGTTTTCAGCCAGCTGGAAGAGCACCGTCCCTATGGCGGCGTGGTGCCCGAAATCGCCGCGCGGGCCCATGTCGAGATGCTGGACGGTATTGTCGAGAAAGCGCTGTCCGACGCGGGGCTCGGACTTGCCGAAATCGATGCGGTGGCGGCCACCGCCGGGCCCGGCCTGATCGGCGGGGTGATGGTGGGGCTGGTCACCGCCAAGGCGCTGGCGCTGGCGGCCGCCAAGCCGCTCGTCGCCGTTAACCATCTCGAAGCCCATGCCTTCAGCGCCCGGCTCAGCGAAGGCGTGGCGGCGCCGTATCTCCTGCTGCTGGTTTCGGGCGGCCATTGCCAGCTTCTGGCGGTGGAAGGAGCCGGGCAGTTCCGGCTTTACGGCAGCACCATCGACGATGCGGCGGGGGAAGCCTTCGACAAGACGGCCAAGCTGATCGGCCTTGCCTATCCCGGCGGCCCGCGCCTCGAGGCGCTGGCGAAGACCGGCAACCCCAAGCGCTATCGCCTGCCGCGGCCGATGCTGGGCCGCGTTGGGGCCGATTTCTCCTTCTCGGGTCTCAAGACGGCGGTGCGCCTGCTCACCCTGGAAGAAGAGGTGGATGCCCCCGATCTGGCCGCCTCCTTCCAGGCGGCGGTGATCGACATCCTGATCGACCGCACGCAAGCGGCGATGGCGATGTTCCGGCGCGATTTCCCGCATAGCCGGAGCCCCGCCCTGGTGCTGGCGGGCGGCGTGGCCGCCAACCACGCCATCCGCACGGCGCTGTCCGGTCTTGCCGCGGAGGAAGGGTTTTCCTGTAAGGTTCCGCCGATCCGTCTTTGTACGGACAATGGCGCCATGGTGGCCTGGGCGGGGGTCGAACGGGCGGCGCTCGGTCTGTTCGATCCGCTCGATGCGCCGGCCCGCGCCCGCTGGCCTTTGACCGCTTCTTCGGGCAAAGAACCGGCATGAAGATCGCCACCTGGAACATCAATTCGGTGCGCCTGCGCGAGCCTTTGGCGCTGCGTTTCCTCAAGGAACACGCTCCCGACGTGCTCTGCTTGCAGGAAACCAAATGCCCCAACGAAGTTTTCCCCGCCGCCCAATTCAAGAAGCTGGGCTATGTCCATCAGGCGTTGAACGGGCAGAAGGGCTATAACGGCGTGGCCGTGCTGTCGCGCCTGCCCTTCAAGAAAAGCGAAAGCCTCGATTTCTGCCGCGAAGGCCATTGCCGCCATTTGCGCGTGCTGTTCGAGAACGGGGTCGAGCTGCACGATTTCTATGTGCCGGCGGGGGGCGATATTCCCGACCCCAAATTGAATCCCAAGTTCGACCACAAGCTCGATTTCCTGCGCCGCATGGCCGGGCATTTCGCCAAACGGCGCGACGGCAAGCGGGTGCCGGTGGTGCTGGTGGGCGACCTCAACGTGGCGCCGCTCGAGAACGATGTCTGGAGCCATAAGCAACTGCTCGACGTGGTCAGCCACACGCCGGTGGAAACCGGTCTCCTGAAAGAAGTCGAGGCCGCTTTCGACTGGAGCGACGTCACCCGTGCCTTCGTGCCGCCGGAACGGAAAATTTATTCCTGGTGGAGCTATCGCGCCGCCGATTGGGAAGCGTCCGACCGCGGACGGCGGCTCGATCACATCTGGGTCAGCCCGGCGCTGAAGGGCGCGGTGAAAAACCAGCTCATCGTCCGCAAAATGCGCGGCTGGGAAAAAGCTTCCGACCATGTGCCGGTACTCGCAGAAATTGCCGTCTGAGCCGCAGCACCTGGAACGCAGTGAGAACATTCGCGTTGTGCGGCAGTATACCGCACTGAGGTCTTTTCCGCACGCGCGCCGCCTGCAAAACAGTTGACTTGCTGCGGGTGAGACAGGTTATCAGCACCTGTCTTCCAGGATTGAAAGCGTGCTGTTAGCCCTCATCCGTCACGGCCCCACCGAATGGAATGCGCAAAAGCGCGTCCAAGGCAGCATCGACATTCCTCTGAGCGCGGAAGGGCGGGCCAAGATGGCGAAGCTCCTGCCGCCGGCCGGGTTCGAGACGGCGCGCGCTTATGCCAGTCCCCGGCTGCGGGCACGCCAGACGGCGGCACTACTGGGTCTCGATCCCATCCCCGACGAGCGGCTGGCCGAACAGAACTGGGGCTCCTGGGAAGGGCTGACGCGCGCGCAGATGCTGGCGCGCGACGGCGAAGATGCGTTCCGGCGTGCGGGAAGCGGCCTTGCCTTCCGTCCGCCCGGCGGCGAATCCACCGGCGAACTGCACGCCCGCGTGCAGGCTTTCTTCAGCGAAGCGGTCAAGCGGAATGAAGACGCGGTCGCCGTGACCCATATGGGGGTGCTGCGGGCCGCTTATGTGCTGGCAACGGGTTGGGAGATGTCGGCCCCCATGCCGCCGGACCTCGATCTGGCGGCAGCGCTGGTGCTGTGCCTAGCGCCGGAAGGCGCGGCGTCCATCGCCCGGCTCAACGCACCGCTGCAAATGAGGGCGTGATCAAGTCCAGAAGGGTTCGACATCCTTGAAGCGGCTCCAGCACTTCAAGGTCTTCTTCATCAGCCGCTCGCTGCCGGCGCGGTGCCAGCCCAGGATCAGGCCCACGGCGAAGCTGACATCGGCCTCTTCCGTGGGGTTCGAGGCCTCCTCCATGGTGAGGCGGCCGAGCACGGCGCGCACCTCCGCCATGTCGTTGAGGCGGCCGAGCAGGTCTTGCAGCTTCTCGACCTGGCCGAGATAGCGTTTGACGCTTTTGCGGCCATAGATCGGGGCGACGAATTCGGCGGCATAACGCAGCTTCTTGAGCGCGATGCGCAGGCGGTGGCAATCGCGCGGCAGCATCGCCTTGAGCCGGCGGCCGCGTTTTTTCGCCCGCTTGAGATGCACCGCCATCAGACGCGGCGCCGCCTGCTTAAGCGGTTCCGCGCCCGCAGGCGCAAGGGCGGCGGCGTCATGGCGGAACTGGGCAAAGGCGGGGCTCTTCAATTCTTCCACTGCCGCGGCCCAGGCCGTTTCGCGCGCCCGCTCGGCGCGAAGCCGCAAGGCGGCAAAGCCGGAGCGTTCGCCCAATTGCGCCACCACCGGATCGAACAACTCACTGAGGAAAACGTCGAATTCGCGCGCCTGCGCCAGCGCTACCGCAAAGCTTTTGGCGCGTACGCGCAGTGCCTCCTGCGCCGTGGTGTTGCCGAAACTCAAAAGCGCGACATTGAAGCGGCGCAAGGCCACACGCAATTGGTGCAGCGCTTCCGCATCCCGCCGCTCCAGCACGTCGGGCAGATAGGCGTCGAGATGGTTGAGGCAATCCGTCAGCGCCTGGCCGAACGCGTCTTCCAGCCTCGGCGCCGAAGCTTTCGGCGCGGCCGCCGGGACCGCGGCAAGGCGCGGACGAGCGCTCATTTTCTAGGCCCCACCTACAGCCTGTCTCAGGGATTCCGCACAGGCAGGCCGGCCTTGGCAAGGGCGGCCTTGGCATCTGCGATAGACCATTGGCCGAAATGGAAAATCGACGCCGCCAGCACGGCATTGGCGCCGCCCTGGCGTACCCCTTCGACCAGATGTTCCAGCGTGCCCACCCCGCCCGAGGCGATCACCGGCACCGGCACGGCATCGGCGATGGCCCGCGTCAGGGCCAGGTCGTAACCGACCTTGGTGCCGTCGCGGTCCATGGAGGTGAGGAGGATTTCGCCCGCCCCGAATTCCACCAGCTTCACGGCATGGGCCACGGCGTCGATGCCGGTGGCTTCTCGTCCGCCATGGGTGAAGACCTCGAATTTTCCCGGCGCCACCTGTTTGGCATCGACCGCGGCCACGATGCATTGGCTGCCGAATTTCTCCGCCGCTTCGCGGATGAATTCCGGGCGGCGCACCGCTTCGGTGTTGACCGATACCTTGTCGGCGCCCGCCAGCAGCAGAGCGCGGATGTCCTCCAGGCTGCGCACGCCTCCGCCCACCGTCAGGGGCATGAAACAGACATCGGCGGTGCGCCGCACCACATCGAGCAGTGTGCCGCGCTTTTCGTGGCTGGCGGTGATATCGAGGAAACAGAGTTCGTCGGCCCCCATGCGGTCGTAGAGCATGGCCTGCTCCACGGGATCGCCCGCATCGCGCAAATCGACGAAATTGACGCCTTTGACGACGCGGCCGTCTTTCACGTCCAGGCAGGGGATGATGCGGATCTTCAGCATGAGACCCGCTTAGCGTATTTTTGCCATCGCCGCCACGTTGAACAGCGTCCTGGCGGTGGCCGCTTCGGCGGGAACGGCGGTGGTTTTGCACAAGGCTTCGGCATCGAGCAGCAGGTCGAGCGCTTCGCCCAGGCGTGCCTCGTTCCAGCTGCGCGCCTGCGCCTTGAAGGCATCGGTGCGGGAAAAATGCACCGGCGGGCGCAGCTTGCGCATCGCGAAGTCGAGGCTTTCGCCGCGCGCGGCTTCGGCCTGCACCAAGAGAAGGCGCTGGAAATGGCCCATGGCCTGGCGCAGCACCGCCACCGGCGAAACGTCGGAGGCCCATAGCCGCTCCAGCGCCAGGTCGAGGCGCTTGAGATCGCCCGTGCCCGCCGCATCGCAAGCTTCTTCCACCCGCGCCTCGGCCTCGTCGCCCATGATGGCGCGCACGTCGTCGAGGCTCACTTCCCGCTGACCGTTTGCGTAAAGCGCCAGCTTTTCCAATTCGCGCCGGGTCATGCCGCGGTCCGCGCCCAGCCGCGACACCGCATCGGCAAGAGCCTCGGGCGCGATGGCCAGCCCCTCCGCCCGCAAGGTCTCGCGCACCACCTCGGAGAGATCGCGCATCGAATCGGCGTAACAAGGGATGGCGGCGGCATTGTCCGCGTCCTCGAACAGCTTGCGTAAGGAGGTGCCTTTGGCGAGGTCGCCGCCTTCCGCCACGATCAAGGTGTCGCCCTTGGGATCGTCGAGATAGGACGCGAACAGCTTGGCGAGCGCATTGCCGGCGCCGCGCACCCGCACCACGCGCCGCCCGCCCAGCATGGAAATGGCGGCCGCTTCGTCGGCAAGGCGTGCCGGATCGCCGGTCAGCGCCTGCTCGTCGAGATCGGAAACCCGGAAGGGATCGGAAAGATCGTCCACCACCGTCTTCAAGAGGGTTTCGGCGCGCTCGCGCACCAGCCCCGCGTCGGGGCCGAACACCAGCGCCGCCAGCAGGTTTTTCGGCGGGTTCTTGGCGTAACGGTCGGCTTCCGAGGATTTGACGATCATGGCCGGCAGCCTATCAGACCCTCACCCTGAGGTGCGAGCGCAGCGAGCCTCGAAGGGTCATTTCTTGGCTTGCTGGGCGAACCACACCGCCAGAGCGATGCGGATGCGGTCGGCGATGTCCTCGGCGGAGCGCCGGTCGGCGTCCTGCTGCACGGTCAGCGTGGCATAGGGCGA
>Ga0187810_10000382_pt1 | contig 17742 bp, 18 predicted proteins | sample NC_wetland_sal_i_9_FD_132963 | JGI IMG/M metagenome (GOLD analysis project Ga0187810, IMG submission 132963) | Wetland sediment microbial communities from Neuse River Estuary, North Carolina, USA - ASW_5 | ecosystem: Environmental > Aquatic > Freshwater > Wetlands > Sediment | place: USA: North...
GCCAACCAGAGCGCCATCATGAACCTGACGGTTTCCGGTGTGACCGTTTTGCCGTGGAACTACGACGCGGCCGTTGCGCCGCCGCAAATCGCGTCCATCGTGAATGCGGGAGATTTCGGCGCTGACATCGCGCCAGGAGGTTTGATTTCGGTCTTCGGGACCCAATTGAGTCCAGTCAACATGGCCTCCTCGGAAATTCCTTTGCCGACGGCGCTCGCCAATAGCTGCTTGAGCGTGAACGGTGAGCCCTTGCCGGTCCTGTTCGTGTCGCCCACCCAAGTGAATGCGCAAATGCCATTCCAAGCGATTGGTAACGTGACACTCATTCTGCACACGCCGGGCGGTACCAGCGACAACTACAACGTGGTCATCGAGCCCAACGCTCCCAGCGTCTTTCTGGCATCCGTTGGCCCGAACACCAACGTCCCAACGGTTGTCCGGTACGACGATAACCAACTCGTGACGCCGTCGCATCCTATTCACCGCCAATCGAACACGGCCTTGGTCATTTACCTGACGGGGCTGGGTCAGACTTCTCCCGCGGTGCCAACCGGACAGCCGGCTCCTTCGAATCCGCTCGCCATTCCGCTGGTCGCTCCCACGGTCACCCTGGGAGGAGTCAATTTGCCGGTGCTCTTCTCCGGCTTGGCCCCCGGCATGGTGGGCGTCGACCAGATCAACGTTTCCGTGCCATTCAACGTCCCGGACGGAATGTCTGTCCCCCTCGTCATCACCCAGGGAACGGCGTCGACTTCGATACCGGAACGAGTGGTGGATTAATCGCAGGTTCTAAACTACAATGAGAGACAATATGAAACATTTCCTGTCGCTAATGTTTTTGGCTCTTGCCGCGGCAACTCCAGCGGCATTTGCCCAGAAGTGGGAAGTCGGTTTCGGGGCGGGCGGCAGTTTTCTCACCTCGCAAACCATCACAAATCCGGCGGGTAACGCCGATGCCGGGCGCAATCCCGGCTTGGCCCTGAGCGCCTGGCTCGACAACAATATCGGCAGCGGACTCTTCGGCGGCGAGCTGCGCTACGACCATGAAATGGGCGACCTGAAACTCTCCTCGGGCGGAACTACCGTCAAGTTCGGCAGCCAAAGCAACGCAGTGCATTATGACTTCGTGTACAACTTTGCCTCATCCGAGTCGGCGGTGCGGCCCTTCGTGGTGGCCGGCGGCGGCGTGAAGTGGTATTCGGGTACCGGCGCCGAGCAGGTATATCAGCCCCTGTCGAATATCGCGGTCTTCAGCGACGTCCGCGATCTTAGGCCTCTGGTTTCGGTAGGCGCCGGCGTGAAATTCAATGTCGCTAAGTCCGTCCTGCTGCGTATCGAGGTTCACGACTACTTGACTCCTTTCCCGAGAACGCTGATTGCCCCTGTAGCGGGTTCAAGCGTAGGCGGTTGGGTGCAGGACTTCGTCGCCATGGCAGGGATCAGCTTCGCCTTCTGATCCATACCTTCTGGCAGTTGGGGGAGCCGGGCAGTTCTTGGCGCCGCCTCCCCCTCCCAGATAAGCGGTCAGCAGCCGTATGAATAGCGCATCCGAGGTAACGCTAGGTCTGTTGATTATATTCGGACTTTTCGTGGCCTTTACGCGTTTGAAGAACTGGCTTGACAGCAACGTCCCAATCTTCTTCTACGTTCTTTTCTTCATGTATATGCAGGCGAACGACGGCTCAGTTCCGCTCTGGCTGACCTGTACGTCGTGCGCGTTAGCGCTCTTGCTGCGCTTTGAATTCATGAACGCCGCATTTATTCGCGGGGTGAAGTTCCTGGAGTTAGGGGCCCTCGGTGTCATGCTCTACCTTTCGTTTGGCATGCTGATCCACTAGCCTTGGCGCGCTACTTCTCGACTGGTAAACCCGATTCCTGGTAGGAGCGCCAGCCGCCATCGAGCGAAATCGCATTGGTGTAGCCCATCTGCCGCAAAGCATCCGCCGCCAGCGCCGAGCGGTACCCGCCGCCGCAATACAGCACCAGCTTGGCATCCTTTCGCGGCACGCGCGCCTCAATGTCGCGCTCGATGATTCCCTTCCCGAGGTGGATGGCTCCCGCCGCATGGCCGGCCGCCCACTCGCTGTCTTCGCGCGTATCAATCAAAACATGCTCATCACCCGCAGCGCGCAAGCGCTGGTATTCGGCGATATCGATCTCGCGAATGCGGCTCTTGGCATCGTTCACCAATGCCAGAAAGGCCGGGTTGTGATGTTTGGGTGCGGTCATGTGATACGCTCGATCCGCGCGCCCGCGCGCGCCAATTTCTCCTCGATTTTCTCATAGCCGCGGTCGATGTGGTAGACGCGATCCAGGATGGTTTCGCCGCGCGCCACCAATCCTGCGAGCACGAGCGACGCGCTAGCGCGAAGATCGGACGCGATCACCTGCGCGCCGGTCAATTCGGCCACCCCAGTCACAATGGCCTGACGGCCCTCCACGCGAATGTTCGCCCCCATGCGAGCCAGCTCCTGCGTGTGCATGAAGCGGTTTTCAAAAATGGTCTCGGTGATAAACGAAATCCCCTCGGCCGGAGTCATCAGCGCCATGTATTGCGCCTGCAGATCGGTCGCAAAGCCGGGATATTCTTCGGTGGTGATGTCGGTCGCGCGCAGGCGGGAGGAAGCGTGCACGCGCAGCGCACCGGAGCCGGATTCGGTCACATCGACACCGGCTTGCCGCATCTTGGCGGTCAACGCGTCGACGTGTTCCGGAATGAAACCTGAAACCACCAAATCGCCACGCGTGATCGCGCCCGCGATCAGAAAAGTGCCGGCTTCAATGCGATCCGGAATAATCGTATGCTCGGTCCCGTGCAAACTTGCCACGCCTTGCACCCGAATGGTGGACGTCCCGGCACCCTCCACGCACGCACCCATCTTGTTCAATAGCAGTGCCAGATCCTGTACCTCCGGCTCGCGTGCTGCATTTTGAATCACGGTTTCACCTTCGGCCAGGACTGCGGCCATCAACACGTCCTCGGTGCCGGTGACGGTGATCCGGTCAAAATGGACCTGTGCTCCTTTCAGGCCACGCGGCGCTTGCGCTTCCACGTAGCCATGCGAATGCCGGATTTCGGCGCCAAGCTGTTCGAGCGCGCCCACATGCAGGTTGATCGGACGGGCGCCAATGGCGCAGCCGCCCGGCATCGACACCCGCGCTCGACCCGTACGCGCCACCAGCGGGCCCAACACCAGGCTCGAAGCCCGCATGGTCTTCACCAGATCATACGGAGCCTCGGGACGATCAAGCTCGGCGGCGCGCACCGTGACGCAGCCGTCGGCCGCCACATCAAGCTCCGCACCCGCATGCTGCAACAACTGCTGCATCGTACCGATGTCGCGCACCGGCGGAATGCGCCGGAGCTTCACCGGATCACTGGTGAGTAAACAGGCCGCGAGCGCCGGCAGCGCCGAATTTTTCGCGCCGCTCACCGCGATTTCGCCTTCGAGCGGCACGCCGCCTTGGATCCGAAACTTGTCCATGTTCAGCTCTTCTGGGTTCTAGCTTTTCAGCGCCTCAGATAATCGCCCGCCGGCTCCGGCAAGTCGCGCCTCCGCCGACCCGCGATCGAGCGCCAGGCGCGCCATCAGAATGGCCACGCGCACGTCGCCCCCTGCCTCCACAAGAAGCCCGCTCGCTCGCTCGTAGCTGACCGCTGCACTGGCGGCAATGATCCTCCGTGCGCGATCTTCCAACTTGGTATTGCGCGGCTGCACGTTGACCATGAGGTTGCCGTAGACGTAACCCAGGCGAATCATAACCGCTGTGCTCATCATGTTCAGCACCAGCTTCGTCGCTGTGCCGGCTTTCATGCGCGTTGACCCGGCGACCACCTCTGGGCCCGTCAAGGGCGTGATGGCGATGTTCGCCAGGAGCGAAAGCGGCGAGTCCGGCGTGCAACTAATCCCAACCGTCAGCGCGCCCAATCGGTTCGCCTCTTCCACCGCGCCCAAAACATACGGCGTCCGGCCGCTCGCCGCAATCCCAACGAGCACGTCTTTCCCAATGAAGCCGCGCGCGGTCAGGTCACGGCGCCCAATTTCAGGATCGTCTTCGGAAGCCTCGGTAGCCCGCGCGAGAGCCGCCTCGCCACCGGCCATGATGCCCTGCACCAAGTCGGCCGGCACCTGAAAAGTCGGAGGACATTCCGCAGCGTCCAGCACGCCAAGACGTCCGCTGGTCCCTGCACCTATATAGAAGAGACGCCCGCCTGACCGGACTCGGTCCACAATCCGGTCCACCGCTTGCGAAATTCGGGGGATTTCTGCGGCTACCGCAGCCGCGATCTTGCCATCTTCCTGATTAATGATGGCGAGCACATCGATGGTTGGCAGAGCGTCGATTCCGGCGGAGGCCGGGTTGGACTGCTCCGTCAGAAGACCATCGAGGCTCACTTAAGCGCTGAAGGAGCTTCCGCACCCGCAAGTGCTCTTTACGTTGGGATTATTGAACTTGAATCCCGACCCTTCCAGGGTCTCGACGTAGTCCACCTCGGCGCCATCCAGATACAACAGGCTAGCCTGATCGATGAACACCTGCAGACCATCGAACTTGTAGGTCTTGTCCAGCATATTCGGCGTATTTTCGAAAGCCATCGAATAGCTGAATCCGGAGCATCCACCGCCCACTACTGCAATGCGAAGCCCGGCTGGTTTGGGATCCTGACTGCCCAGAATCTCCTTCACCTTGCTTACGGCCGTCTCGGTCAGTTGAACCATTTCGTCGATCTCCTGTCGGATGAGGTCTCTAGAAGCTATTATCGCTGGAACTCTGGACCACCGCAAGATCCACGATAACGCCTAAGTGGAAGATCCACAATAACACCTAGGTGTTGGATGCTAAACTCCCTCATAGGATGCAGTTCGGGAGAAACCCTGCTTTTTGCCCTCAACTGGCTGCAACCGCAGGAGCTTGGCGCACGTCTGGCAGGGTGTATGAGCGTAGTTGCGGGAACTCTTCCTTATCCGGCGTCGGGCGCGCGGGTTCAGGCCAAAACCAGAGTGGATCATCGAAATTCTGAAGAAGCTTCGCTGGTGCGCCGCGTTCAGGCTAGGGATGAGATCGCGTTTCGCGAGATCGTGGAGCGCTATCAGGCCAAGGTGTTCTCCATCATCTATGGAATTCTCCGCAATCACAACGACGCCGAGGACATCGCTCAACAGGTTTTTGCAAAAATCTATTTTTCGATCCAAAGCTTCGACTTTCGCAGCTCGCTGCTGACGTGGATTTACAAAATCACGGTCAACGAGTGCTACGACTATCTGCGCAAGAAGCGTGTCCGAAAGCTGGTGTACGAGAGCGATTTTTCCGAAGAAGATGCCCAGCGGATGCAGAATAGCGAGTCGGCCGTCGGGCAGGAGCCGGCCGTGGACACGCAGCTGGCGCGCAAGGACCTGGTTCTAAAGCTGCTTGCGAAACTGTCGAATGAAGACCGGAGCCTGTTGCTTTTGAAAGAAGTGGAAGGCCATTCGGTGGAAGAGCTGTCGCAGATGACCGGCATGAACGAGAATACGATTAAGGTGAAATTGTTTCGCGCGCGCCAGAAACTGTTGAAGGTGGCGCAGCGGTTAACTCGCGGCGGGCAGACGCTCGCCTGAGTGTGATAGAACTGTTGGAACATTGATTGAAAACGGACGAATCGATCCGTAAAAGTCAAAGCGGTCTTTTTTGAGGGAAGAAGTCATGCATCATCAAGTCACGGATAACCTTGAAGATTATCTAAGGGGTGCAGCATTGCAGACGCCGGCGGAGTTTCACCGGCACCTGGGAGAGTGCGAGGACTGCGCGAACGAGCTGCGGCGTCTGGAAGCACAGTCGCAACTACTCCGATCGCTGCGGGCCCCCAAGAGCGTCGAGCCACGCGCCGGATTCTACGCACGGGTCCTGGAGCGGATCGAAGCGCAACAGCCGCTCTCGATCTGGTCGGTTTTCTTGGATCGCAAGTTTGGATTCCGGTTGGCAGTGGCGTCGGGCGTGCTGGCGGGCCTGCTCGGCGTTTATTTGGTGACCTCGGAGCCGGGCGGCTCCGAAAGTGGCGTTGCGGCCAGCTTGGCAACAGCCGGGGCGCCCACCGATGCCGGACTGCAACAGGAACGTGATGCCGTGCTGGTGGATCTCGCCAGTTACCGGCAATAGCGCCATGTTTGCATCGGATCGGCCAACTTGGCAGAATCCTAAAATTCTGACCACGCTGGTCATGGTATTTCTGGTCGGTGCACTCACAGGCGCCATTGGCATGCGCGAAGGGCTGCATGCACAGTTGCATCGCAACGCGGCCTACTGGCGCGGCGACAAGGCCGAGTTTTCTTACGAGCAGCTAAAGACCGAGCTAAATCTAACGCCGGAACAGTCCGATCGTCTCAAGACCATTTTGGACGATTTCGTCAAGTACCACGAGGATCTGGAGGCGCAGATTGAGGACGTCCGCGCCACCGGACGCAACCGCATCGTGCAAATACTTACTCCAGAACAGCGCCAGCGCTTCGAAAAGCTTTCCAACCAGCTTCCTGCGCGATAAGTGCGCCCGCGCCATAGACCTTAACGGCGCGCTTGCCTATTGCATATCCCCTGCTTTGGTGCTAACCTGAAATCGAACCGTGGATTGATTTAGGCTCTATCGCAAGATTGAGTCGGCTAATTGCAACCACGCTAAAAAGTGCTAAAGGTGAGTCGGTCTTCACGAACCTAAACCCCCTGTGGCACCTGCCCAGGGGATTTTTATTTGGGGCCGAGTCGCCGGAGAGGATTACTTTGCATGACGGCGTCTCTTCCATCAGAATCCGCTCTATTCGGGCGTGAGGGCGAGCTGGTTTCTCTGAGTATCGCGACCGAGCCCAGGCTGCTCGAAGAGCTTCTGGAAGCGCTTGCGTCGCTTGATTTCCCTGTAAATCCCCAGCTCTATCACCGGGCAGCGGAAGTGCGCGTTGAGTTTCCTGCCTATTCGTCGCAAGTGGAGCGCGTTCGCGAGACACTGCACCGCGAAGGTTTCGACTGCGGCAACCTCGAGATCTCCCGAGCGCTCGGCCGAGTGGCTATCTCGTGATCCCGGGTTTGCCGGTGGCGGCCATCTTCTTCTCCACCGCCCGCATCAACCGCGAGTAAACTTCGGGAGGAATCGGCTGGGGCTGGACGCCCTTGTACACCTCGATCGTCTTCTTGGTGGTGTCGAGTATCACGAAGCAGTTCGGGCACTCACTGATGTGGACCTCCAACTTGCGGCGAAGTTCGACATCCACCGTAGCGTCCAGGTAATCACTGAGCTCCTGCAAAAACTCTTTACAGGTAAGCAAAAACGTCATCCCCTTTCCGTTTGAAGAAACGCGTCAACTTCTCGCGCAGTTGCAGGCGCGCGCGCAGCAAGCGGCTCTTCACCGCCGGAACCGAGATCCCCAAGGCTTGGGCGGTCTCTTCCGTACTCAGTTCTTCGATGTCACGGAGCACAAAAACGGTGCGAAAAGCAGGTTTCAGGCTTTCAACTGCCTCGTCGAGGATTTGACCGATCTCCTCGCGCGAGTACTGTTGCTCGGGGTTTTCATCCCAAACCGCGATTTCGCGCACTACGGTGTCTTCGCCGGTATCGAGCGGCTCGTCGAGCGGGACCGTCCGGTCGGACTTCCGCTTGCGAAGCTTCATGAGAGATTCGTTGACAGCGATGCGGACAATCCAGGTATAAAACTTAGATTGCCCGTGGAAATCCCCTAAATGCTCGAAGGCCTTCAGGAAAGTCTCCTGGAGCACGTCTTCGGCTTCGGAATCGTTCTGGGTAATGTGCTTGGCGAGGCGATAGATCTTGCGGGAGTACTGGTTCACCAGCTCGCTAAAGGCTTGAGCGTCACCCTCGCGAGCTTTGGCCAGCAACCCTGACTCGTCGAACACCCCTGTGTCGGTGGTGGCAGCCATTCTTTTTCATGGTACCGCAGGCCGCGTTGAACTCACCAAATCTTCAACAGTGGAACGAATGAAATCCGCCAGGAGAGGAGCGTTTTGCGCATCGAAAATCGAATCGTGTTTTCCCGAGATGCTACCCTCCCGGAAGGGGCCACGGGCGAAATCGCGCCAGCCTTTTCGTGAATCCTCGAGGACCCGTTCGCTGGCTTGGTGACCCTTCGCTAAAGCGTTCGCTAGCAGACCCGGAAACGGCCGTGGCACGTAGGTCCGTAGCACCACTCCGCCGGGACTGAGACTCGACTCGGCTGCTTTGGGCAGAGTCGATTGCTGCATCGCCATTTGGTTGCCCTTGTGGAGAGCTCGTAGGAATCGAACATGGCCGGCTAGTTCGGACACGGCTCCCGATCCCCCGAGAAGCGCTTCCAGTGCTCCCGGCAAACGCCTGACGTACGTGGCGATCCCCGTCTTTGGGTAACCCGGCGTGGCGACGTCCACGAGGATCACTGCGACGCCGGTACGCGACATCGCAATGAGGCGCTGGGCAACTTCGAAGGCGAGAATGCCGCCATAGCAATGGCCGGCCAGAACGATCGGGCCATTCGGTTGAATCTGGGAAATCAAAGTGACGAACCGGCTCGCGATGTCTCCGAACTCGGCGGGATCTCGAAGGCGATGGCGCAGCGCGAAGAATGGCTGGCCATCACCTAACGACCTGGCCAAGTGCCGCAGATACCACGCCTCGAGGTCCTCGCCGGGAAAGAAGAACAGCGGAGGGCCGTCGCCCGAGGCCTGCAGGCAAAGCGCCGAGACGTTTTCAAACCGCATTTCAGCGGGGCCGCTTAGGCCGTTTTGTCGCCCGGCAACGACGGCGACCAATTGGGACAACGTCGGCGAGTCGAAGAACGGCGCGGGATCGAGCGGCGAATCTTCCAGCTGAAACTCGGCTTCCAACAGCGCGAACAGGCGCGAGGCTGACAACGAGTCGCCACCCATCGCAAAGAAATTGTCTTCGTCGCCGGGCAGATCGGAATCGAGGACGCGCGACCAGATCTCGGCGATCTGGCGGCGGAGCGAAGCATCCGATTCGTCCGGTGCCAGAGTGCCTTCTGATCTCGCACGTCTGCCGATGCTCTGGAAGTCCCTGCTGAGCGAGCTCCGGAGCGGCTTGCCGCTTGCGCTCACCGGGATGGTTTCGACGAACCAGATTCGCCCTGGCACTTTCGATCTTGAGAGCCTCTCAGCGAGAAAACTCCGAAGCTGGGATGCGGTGGCCCGGACGCCAGGACGCAACACGACGGCGGCCACGATGTCCTCGCCGAGGGTGGGATGCTGAACTGCAAAGCTGGCCGCTTTGGCGATCGCCGGATGCTCGGACAATGCAAAGTCAATTTCCAGCGGCGAAATCGTCTCGCCGCCGCGGTTGATGATTTCCTTGATTCGACCGGTAATGAACAGGTCGCCATCGCTGTCGAGCCGGCCCAGGTCGCCGGTGTGAAACCAACCAGCGCGGAAGATCTCACGATTCAGCTCGGCCGCGCCGAGATACCCGTTCATAATTTCGGCGCCACGCAGAACCACTTCGCCTTCCGAGCCCGGTGGCAGCAACGTTCCGCTGTCATTCATGATTCCGATTTCTGGACCGATGGCCATTCCCACCGAGCCAGGCTTGCGCGGCAGTCGGGGCGGCGTATTCGTCACCGGTCCCGCTTCGGTGAGGCCGTATCCATTGATGACCGTGACCTGCAGCACGCGTTCCAGGTTATTCAGAAGCGCGGGTGAACCTGCTCCGCTGCCGCAGCGCACAAATCGCAGAGCGGAACGGTGGAAAGGCGCGGGATTTTCCTTGGCGATCTCGAGGATGGCTTGGTGCAGGGCTGGTCCGGCCACGTACCAAGTGGGGCTGAGTTCTTCGATCCACGCGACAAATCGCTCGGCGTCGAAACCGGTGCAGGCCACGCTGCCACCCGCCATCAGCTGGCCCAGAGCGGATGAAAATCCAAGGATGTGGTGGAGCGGCATGATGCTCAAGTAGCGGTCCTTGGAGTGAAACTCAAGGCCGCGCTGTGCTGCCACGCAGATGGCGCGGAGGTTGGTATGCGTAAACGGAACGAGCTTGGGCTCGCCCGTTGTCGCGGACGTTTGCAGTATGAGAGCGCATTGCTCCGGAACGCGGCGTCGTGCCTGAGAAAGTTCGAAGAGGGCCGCCGAGTCGGGCTTCTCCAATTCGAGTACCGGAATGCCGAGCGCCCGAGCGACCGCCGCTCCATAGCCATCGGTGGCAGAGTGCACCAACAAAGCGCAGGCCGGAAGCAGCGTCAGTTGCGCGCGAAACTCAGCTTCGGTCAGCTGCCAGTTGATGGGCGCTACGGTGGCTGCATCCATCGCGGCGAGCAGTGTCGTAAGCAAGCCGGGGCCATCCGGCATCGCCACCGCGACAACATCGCCAGGCCTGACGCCGGCGTCGCGCAGAACTTGCGCCACACGCGCAATCCGGGCGGTCAGGGCCGCAAAGGACAACGGCTTTTCGCTCGAACCTAGCAGAGCGGGCGCGTCGGGCGTCTGCTCGGCCCATCGGGCCAGTTCGGTCAAACAAGAAGCTGCGAGCTGCCGCGCGGAGGCGTCGGGGTTGGTCAAGGCGCGATTTCCTCCAGCACTCGACCCTTGGTTTCCACGCTGAACCTCGCGACGAAAGCAGCCAACCAAGCCGTCAAACCGAAAACGAGAAAAACCACGGAGAGCGACGAACGAGCGATGGTGAATCCCACGAAGAGCGGAGCGATGATGGATGCCACGCGCAGCCACACGCTCGCCATGCTGGTGGCAAACGCACGCATGCGCGTCGGGTAGATCTCGGGCGTATGAAGAAAGACCACCATCGCGATGGAGTTGACGAAGAACAGCGTGACGGACGTGAGCAGAAGAACTGCGCGCGCCGTGGGAGCGCTCCACAGCCACAAACTCACGCACGCCGCCCCCGCCATGAAGAATGCCAGGATGTACCACGGCCGCCGGCCCGTCCATTCGATCAAGAACGCGACTGCCACGCATCCGGCAAATCCCGCGACGCTCGAAATCAGGCCGTAGCGCAGCGCGGTTGCAAGCGGTAGCCGGTACACGGTGGTGTATAGCGTAGGCACCCAGTTCGCCAAGCCGTTCAACAGTAGAAAGGCCGCGAACCAGAGGACCCACGCCGTGACTGTGCGACCGCGGTAGACGCCGCGAAGGAGCTCTTTCCAATCCATCCGTGAAACGGGGCCCGAAGGACCGTTCGGCGCGCGCACCGGCGAACCCGGTCCACCAGCTTGCACTTCGATTTCGCGAATCGCTTGGCCGGCTTCCTCCATCCATCCCTGGTTAGCCAGCCATCGCGGAGATTCCGGCAAACACCGGCGAAGAAAGATGACCAGAACCGCAGGCAGACCTCCGATCAGAAACAGATATCGCCATCCCAAGTGCCCCACCACCCAAACCCCGAGCACTGCCGCCACCAACCGCCCAGCCGAGTACGCTTGCTCATAGAGCAGGAAGAACCGTCCGCGCGTTCTGGCCTTCGCGAATTCGTTGATGTACGTCGCCGCGACGGGCACCTCGCCGCCCAGCCCCAGCCCTTGCAGCACGCGGAACACGAGCAACGAAGAGTAGTTCCAGGACAGCGCGCAGATCAGGCTCAGGGCCGCATAGATCGCGATCGTATAGCGGATGGTGGAAACTCTTCCGATGCGATCCGCCAGCCAACCGAACAAGACGCCGCCGATCAATTGGCCGACATATCCGGCGGAGATCAAGATGCCCGCTTTCTGCGATGAAAGATGCCAGGCCGTGGTCAGCACCGGAAGCGCGTAGGCGATCACCAGCGTGTCGACGCCGTCGAAGAGCGTGGCGGCGCCGACGATGATCCGCGCCTGCACGTGCCAGCGAGATACGGGTCCGCTCTCCAATCGCGCAACGAGGTCAGCCGCTACAACACCAGAGGATTGTTCGGAAGTTTTCGCTGGAACCAAGTGTAGAGTTATTCTCTCAAACTAGCGACGGTCCTTACCACCCACTGCCGCCGCCTGATAATCTGGGATTTACATGAGCGACAGCCTTACCATTACTCTGCCCGACGGGAGCCAGAAGAGCGTTCCCGAAGGGACCAGTCCCCTGGATATCGCGAAATCCATCGGCCAGCGATTGGCCGATGACGCCGTGGTCGCGCGCGTCGATGGACAGCTCTGGGACCTGACGCGTCCGTTTGAGAATAATTCCCAGTTGGAGATTCTAACCTCAAGGCACCCGGAGGCGCTTCAAGTTTACCGGCACTCGACCGCGCATTTGCTGGCCGCTGCGGTCCTCGAACTGTTCCCCGAGACCAAGCTTGGCATCGGGCCGCCGACCGACACCGGCTTCTACTACGACTTCCAGCGCGAGACCCCGTTCACGCCCGAGGACCTCGAAAAGATCGAAGCGAGAATGCAAGAACTACAGGCCAAGAACCTGCCTTTCGAGCGCGTGATGACTCCGAAGGATGTCGGCTTAGCGAAATACGCGGACGACTGGATGAAGCGCGAGCTGATCGAAGAGCGCGCCGGCGAGATCTTCTCCGAATACACGCTGGGGCCGCATTTCATTGACTTTTGCCGCGGTCCGCACGTGCCATCGACGTCTAGACTAAAAGCCTTCAAGCTGCTGTCGATCGCGGGCGCCTATTGGAAGGGCGACGAACACAAGCCACGCCTGCAGCGCATCTACGGTACCGCGTTCTTCAACAAGAAGGACCAGGACGCGTATCTGCAGCGCCTGGAAGAAGCCAAGAAGCGCGATCATCGCAAGCTCGGCCAAGAGCTGGATCTGTTCAGCATCCAGGATCTCGCGGGCCCGGGCCTGATTTTCTGGCACCCCAAAGGCGGGCGCATCCGCAAGATCATCGAGGACTGGATGCGCGACCAGTACCTGAAACGCGGCTACTCGCTCGTGTACACGCCGCACGTCATGCGGCGCGACCTGTGGAAAACCTCCGGACACGCGAATTTTTATAGCGACAACATGTTCAAGCCCATGGAGCTGGATGACGCTGAATATCAGCTCAAGCCGATGAATTGTCCGGGCCACATTCTCATTTACAAAGACAAGCTGCACAGCTATCGCGACCTTCCGGTGCGGCTGGGCGAACTGGGCACGGTGTATCGCTACGAGCGGTCGGGCGTGATGCATGGATTGATGCGCGTGCGGGGATTCACTCAAGATGACGCACACATTTTCTGCACCCCCGAACAGATCGAAGATGAAGTGGTGAGCTGTTTGCAGTTCGCCATCGATACGCTGAACACCTATGGATTCGACGATTACGAGGCCGAGCTTTCCACCTGGGACAAAGGCGTGAGCGGCAAGTACGACGGCACCCCGGAGCAGTGGGAGCTGGCCGAAAACGCTCTTCACCGCGCCACCGAGCGACTCAACTTGAAAGTGAAGGTGATGCCGGACGAAGCGGCATTCTATGGACCTAAGATCGACGTGAAATTAGTGGATGCGATCGGGCGGCTGTGGCAGCTTTCCACCGTGCAGTTCGATTTCACGCTGCCCCGGCGCTTCGAACTCGAGTACGTCGCCGAGGACGGTAAGAAGCATCAACCCCTGATGGTGCATCGCGCGCTATACGGTTCCATCGAGCGGTTCTTTGGGATCCTCATCGAACATTATGCGGGCGCGTTTCCGGTTTGGCTCGCGCCGGTGCAAGCGGTGGTGATGCCGATCACGGATCGTCATGCAGAGTACGCGCAGAAGGTCGCCGATCAGTTGAAGGACGCAGGCCTGCGCGTCGAACTGGATGATCGCAAGGAAAAGGTCAATCTCAAGATCCGCGAAGCTCAAATGCAGAAGATCCCCTACATGCTGGTGGTAGGCGATCGCGAGTCGCAGGACGGCACGGTTTCGGTGCGCAATCGAAAGCACGCCGATCAAGGAGCGCAGAAGGTGGAAGAGTTTCTCGCCGGGATCCAGCGGCTCATCGACACCAAAGCCCGGACGGAGTAAGTCCCGGAGCGTGAGCTTTTACACCGTGGGACAGGGGATCACGTTCCAGATTTCGGAGGCGTATTGCGAGATGGTGCGGTCGCTCGAGAATTTGCCGGAGCTCGCCAGATTCAGGACGGCTTTGCGATCCCAGTCATGCGGGTTTAAGTACAGCTCGCCCAATCGCGCCTGGGCGTCGGCATACGAACGCAAATCGGCCAAGTGCATGTAGAAATCGCCCTTCGAGAGCAGCGTGTCGCGAATCGGATCGAAAACGCGTGACTCGCCGGGATTGAAGTGTCCAGAGAAAATCAGATCCAGCGCATTGCGGATTTCCGCATCATGTTCGTAGTGCCAGTAAGGGCTGTACCAGGGGCGGGTTTGCGCTACTTCATCCGCCGTCAGGCCGAATAGAAAGAAGTTTTCCTCGCCGGCCTCTTCGGCCATCTCGATGGTTGCGCCGTCGCGGGTGCCAATGGTTAGCGCACCGTTCATCATGAATTTCATGTTGCTGGTTCCGCTGGCCTCGTAGCCCGCGGTCGAGATCTGTTCCGAGACGTCGCTCGCCGGGATCAGTCTCTCAGCCACCGAGACGCCATAGTCGGGAAGGAAAATGACTTTCAGCTTTCCCCGCGTCAGCGGATCGCTATCCACCGTCTCTGCGACGCTATTGATGAACTTGATGATCAGCTTCGCCAAATAGTATGCAGGCGCGGCCTTCCCTGCGAAAAAGAATGTTCGCGGAGGCACGTTCAGGTTGGGATTCTCACGCAGCCGATTGTACAGAATGACGATGTGAAGCACATTGAGCAACTGCCTTTTGTATTCGTGGATGCGTTTAATCTGGCAGTCGAAGATGGTATCCGGGTCGGCCTCTTCTCCGGTATTTGTCTTGAGCCAGCGGGCAAAGCGAGTTTTCGCCTGACGCTTGGCGTCCCGAAATAATTTGCGGAATTCGGAGTCGTCGGCCAGCGGCTTGATCTTGGCAATCTGACCCAGATCTTCGATCCAACTATCGCCAATGGCGTCCGTCACGATCCTGGCCAACGCCGGATTTGCCACTAACAGCCAGCGGCGCGGAGTGACGCCGTTGGTTTTATTGTTAAAACGTTCCGGGTACATTTCCGCAAAATCGCGAACCAGATGCGTGCGCAGCAGATCGGAATGAATGCGTGCGACACCATTCGTGCTGTGCGAACCGACGATCGCCAGGTGCGCCATACGCACCTTGTCCGGAAACCCTTCTTCAATGAGGCTCATCCTCTGAACACGCTGTTCGTCGCCGGGATAACGCCCGCGGACGTGGTCCAAGAATCGCCGGTTGATCTCGTAGATTATTTCGAGATGGCGGGGGATGACGTCTTCAAACCAGGAGACTGGCCACTTTTCCAGAGCCTCCGGCAAAAGCGTGTGATTGGTATAACCGAACGTGCGCTCGGTAATCGACCAAGCTTGGTCCCAGCCGAGTTGGGCTTCGTCCAATAGAATACGCATCAGCTCCGCGATGGAGAGCGCGGGGTGAGTGTCGTTGAGCTGGATTGCCACCTTGCCCGGCAAAAGATACCAATCCGTATGAACGTCCCGAAAGCGCCGGACTAAGTCTTGCACCGAGCAAGCCGAGAGAAAATATTCCTGCAAGGCGCGAAGTTCCCGGCCCATGCTAGTGGAGTCGTCCGGATACAGGACTCGGGTGATGGATTCGGCTGCCAGTTTCTCCGTCATCGCTCCGACGAAATCGCCATGGCTGAATTCCTGGAAGTCGAACGAGTCAGTCGCGCCTGCAGCCCACAGACGGAGCGTGTTAATGGTGCGGCCGCTGTACCCCACCACTGGGCGATCAAAGGGGACGCCCAAGAGTGTGCAGCGCTTCTTCGGCACCGGAACCAGCAAACCGCCGCGAACTTGAAAGGAGCAGTTCAGGTTTACTTCCACGACGTGATCCAACCGGATCACTTCCCAGGGATCCGGCCGGCGAAGCCACTTGTCGGGTTGTTCAACCTGCCAACCATCCCGAATATCCTGCTTGAAGATTCCATATTCGTAGCGCAGGCCGTAACCCATTCCGGGCATTTGCAGCGTGGCCATGGATTCGATGAAGCATGCCGCCAGACGGCCTAGACCACCGTTGCCGAGTCCAGCATCGGGCTCTTGATCGAGCAACTCGTACCAATCCACGTTCTTCTCGCGGCAGGCCTCGAGCATTTGGGGATCGAGAAGCAGATTGGTGACGTTGTTCGCCAACGAGCGCCCGATCAGGTACTCCATGGAAAAGTAGTAAGCGCGCTTGGGATCTACGCGGTCGTACGTCTGCTTCGTGCGCAGCCATCGCAGGGCGAGAACATCGCGGAGCGATCGTGCAACGGCCTCATAGCGCTCGCGGGGCGTCGCGAGATCGGGATCGATGGCGTAATCGAAGACCAGGTGCCGGTCGTAAAGCGCGTTGGGATCGCCAGAAAAGCGGACGGGACCATATTCGATCAGGTCGGGATGCATGTCCCATTATGCCGCCGGAATCGTGACAGTCTAATGTCCGCCTGGGAGGCTTGTGACGATCTCGTCGATCCTGGCGATCTTCCCATCCGCAAATGTGAACCACTGGACACCGCGAACGCTGTAGGCCTGTCCGCTCGACTCGAAGACGCCGCTCTCCCGCAATAGAACAGCGACGCGGTCATCCTGCGCGATGATGCTCTCGATTTCTGGCTTCTGATTGGCCAGCAAGGCAAAGTTTCTGCGCGTTGCAGCAACAACCTCGTCGCGGCCTCGCCAGATTCCGTCGAGAGCGCCAAAACCGCTAATGTTCAGCTCAACGTTGTCGGTGATCGAGTCCGCAAAGGCGTCGAAATTTCCGCCAATGATGGCCTGGAACGCCTGATGAAGAACGGCTTGGGGATCTCGAATGTCTTTCGTCGCGGCGCTGTCAGTTTTAAGGAGAAGCCGATCCGTATATTCGCGGTCCATGGGCCCAGAGTACCATCGGTTCCGGATGTCCTCCTGCTGTACGCTGGGCCCGTGATTGAAAATCGGGTTGGATTAAACCCTAGTTACCGCTGCCGTGCTCTGTGGCATGATGCTTTCCAGCCTCTTCGGCGTGGTGCGTTGCGTGGATCAGGTGCCCGTGCGCGATGTGGGCGTGGTGGCCGCCTTTCACATGGTCCCCGGATTCATGATGTTTCGCGGCTTCGCGGTGGTGCTTGGCCGCGTGCTCGTGGTGCTCGGCTGCTTTCTGGTGATGCGAAGCGCCTTCGTGAGTATCCATTGTCGACAGTTCTCCTTTGGTGACAGAATCGAACGTGGATCCGCCGCGTGAGCGGTTCCAGAGTGAGTAGTTCTTAGAGCTGTCAATGCCACCCTGCGAAAAGGCGGCCTGTCCAGATCCAGGCTTATGATCTATCAAACTCCATTGATAATCAAATGAATAGTCGGTGAACGAAGGCGTGGGCACTTGCGAACTTGCTTCAGCCCGTCAGGGGCGCGTATCCGGGGACGCGGCAGCCCGCCCGGATACCTCGTAAGATACAGGTATACTTGTAGATAATTCTGTTGGGCGCGTAACCTTGGGGTCCCAAAGGACGCCCTTTTGTACGAATCTGTATACAAAGCCGCGCGAACGCGACATCTTCATGAACCTAACCAAGAAAGCCTCGAAGCTTCCTACCGCAATCCTGATTTTGGCCGCCGTCTGTATCGCAATGTCTGGATGCAACAACTCCAGCGTGAAGGCGGGCGGGCCCGGAGGCAGGGGCCGCGGCGGGGAGGGCGGGCCGGTTCCCGTAGTAGTCGCGACGGTGTCTCAACGGGACGTTCCCATCAACGTCGATGTCATCGGTAATGTGGAAGCCTATTCCACCATCAGTGTGA
>Ga0187810_10000383_pt1 | contig 17722 bp, 19 predicted proteins | sample NC_wetland_sal_i_9_FD_132963 | JGI IMG/M metagenome (GOLD analysis project Ga0187810, IMG submission 132963) | Wetland sediment microbial communities from Neuse River Estuary, North Carolina, USA - ASW_5 | ecosystem: Environmental > Aquatic > Freshwater > Wetlands > Sediment | place: USA: North...
GTACTCCGTGTGGTAGCCACCCACGAGTTCCTGTTCCGCTTCGGGAATATCAAACGGGAGGCGGTTGGTCTCCGCAAAGGAGGCGATCATATAGATGAAGAAGGAGAGCATCATCGAGGGCCAGATGATCCAGTGCTGCCAGGTAAGAACCTCCCCCGAGAAGGTGAACGGGAAAATCAGCCAGCCGTGCACCGCCTGATACTGGACGATCTCGGAGAGTTTCATGTTCCCGATGAGGAGAAAGACGGGGACGACCGCCAGCCCGAGGGAGAGTTCGTAGGAAATCATCTGGGCGGATGAACGGATGCCGCCGAGGAAGGAGTATTTGGAATTGGATGCCCAGCCCGCGAGAACAATCCCGTAAACGCTGATCGAAACGATGGCGAAGATGAAGAGAATGCCGATATCGAGATCCGCGATAACCGCCGGGATATTGAAAGCGGCGATGGTTGCGCCATTCCAGCCGAGGGAAAAAGTATCACTCACGCCGATGGCCAGCCATCTCAGGTCGATGGTGCTGCCAAAGGGAATGACACAGGCGGTGATAATCGCCGGAACCATGGCAAGAACGGGGGCAAGGTGGAAATAGAACCAGTTCACATGGGCAGGGGTGAATTCCTCCTTGAGGAGAAATTTCAAGCCGTCGATAACAGGCTGCCCTAAACCCCACAGCCGAATCTTTGTCAGGGGAATGCCGACCCGGTTCGGGCCGATGCGATCCTGAATCCACGCACTGAAACGACGTTCTGCGACAACGCTGTAGGCGACCATGCCGAGCAGGATGCCGACAACGATCGCCACTTTGACGATGCTGGTGAGGAAGAACACGATATCTGGTGTGGAGAAGTACATAGGTTTATGCCTTGGAAAGGTCGAGTTGCACTCCCTTGTCGCCAATCTTGCCAAGATTCAGGCCAGCAAGAAGGGGCACATCGGCGGAAAGGCTTTTGAAAACCTCTTCAAAGGAAGAGAAGTTTTGCTGACTCCCGGCGGCTTTCCTCAAGCTGTTGATGATTTCCCAATCCTCCATCGAACCCGGCGGATTCACCGCCTTGTGCAAGCGCTGGAGACGCCCCTTCGCGTTGACCATGGAACCGCGCTTTTCGGCAAAACCGCCGCTTGGCAGGATGAAATGCGAGACCGTGGTGGTGTCATTCGGCAGGATGGATGCCGCGATCAGGAGGGAAAGTTTTTCGAGCGCCGCACGGGAAAGGCCGATGGCCGTTGCGTCCTCATGGAAGGAGATCAACCCGCGAATGCGACCCGATTCGATGCCTTCCTTGATCTTCGGCAAAACGGAACCTCCGGAGGAAAATTTCACGAGTTTTGCACCGGCGGAATTGGGATTTTTATCCTTTGACTTCAGGAAGGAATCGCCCGGCCATTCGCGGGGGATGATGTCAAAAAGTTCGATCTTCAGATCCTCGGCCAGCTTCTTGAAAAGATATAGCTCCTCATTTGTCATCCGGGCGGAACCAATGAGGGCGACCTCACCCGGTTTGAACCCGGCCAGACGTTGGCCGATCTGGAGGAAAACATCCTGCCAGGGAACGGAGAAATGCTCCGCTCCGGCGCGGGACTGAGGTTGGGAGATGCGGCGGGAATCGCCGAGATCGTGGAAATCGAGGCGGCCAAAGTCGCACATCCAGTCGGAATTCACCTCTTCATTTCCGCGCGGGGTGAGGCGGTAAACGACATCCTCTCGGGAACCGACGGTGACGTTGCAGCCCGTGGCACAGCCCGTGCAGATGGTTTCGGTTTCCTTCAGGAACCAGACCCGCATTTTGAAACGAAAGTCCTTGCTCGTGAGAGCCCCGACGGGACAGATATCGACGGTATTGAGTGAGTAATCGTTGTCGAATTTTTTGTCAGGATGCGAAGTGAGGGTGTTATAGCTTCCCCGGTTAACGAAGCCGAGGACATCGTCCTTCACCACATCGCGGGCAAAGCGGACGCAACGGGAGCAGAGGATGCATCTCTCGTCATCCAGAACGATGCGCGCGCCAAGATCCTGATGTTTGGGCTTGTGCACTTTCTGCTCCACAAACCGGCTGGTTCCGGTGCCGTACTCGGAGGAAAATTCCTGGAGTTTGCACTCGCCCGCCTGATCGCAGATGGGGCAGTCGAGCGGGTGGTTGATGAGGAGAAATTCCATGACCGCCTTGCGGCATTCCTGCGTGAGGGGTGAGTCCGTGCGGATGCCCAAACCCTCGGAAGCCTGGGAGGCACAGGCGATCTGGGGACGCGGCATCCAGTTGATCTCCGGCTTGCCATCAGCCCCGATGATGGGCTTGCGCTCGGGACTCATTTTCGGAGTGCCCATTTCGATGAGGCACATGCGGCAGTTGCCGACGACCTGGAGTTTCGGATGATAGCAGTAGTGAGGGATAAACTTGCCGTGCCGCCGGGCGACTTCGATCAGGTTCATGCCCTTGGGCACCTGCACCCACTCGCCGTCCACCTGGACGTTCACCAGCGGGGCTTCTGGCGGGAAGATATCATGATTGCAAGGGTTGATGGAGTGGCCGGACATAAAAACCTATCGTTTGGTTGCCTTTGCTTCGAATTCTTCTTTGAAGTTGGCGATAAAGCCCTGCACAGGCCACGCACACGCTTCACCAAAGGCACAAATGGTGCGCCCGGCGATGTTGTCCGCTACGTTTTTGAGAAGGGCGGTATCTTCCTTGCGCGCCTTGCCGTGGGTCATGCGGGTGAGGATTTTCTTCATCCAGAGCGAGCCTTCGCGGCAGGGGGTGCACTGGCCGCACGACTCGTGGGCGTAAAATTCGGAAAGATTGGCCATGCTCTCGACCATGTCACGGGTGTGATCCATGACGATGATGCCTCCGGAACCAGCCATCGAACCGACTGCTGCAAGAGAATCAAAATCCAGAGGGATGTCCAGAAGGCCGATTTCTTTTTCGGTCATGTTGCCGTCGGGCCCCTTTTGCTTCATCTTGAACTTTGATTCAGCGCGGAGAACTTTTGCGGATGAGCCACCGGGGATGACGGCCTTGAGTTTGTTGCCGTTGCGAATACCTCCGCAGATGTCGTTGATCAATTCACCCATGGTGATGACTCCGCATTCGAACTCATGGTAGCCGGGCTTGTTGACATCGCCGCTGACGCAGAGGATGCGCGTGCCCGTGTTGTTTGGGCGACCGATTTTGGCAAACGCCTCGCTGCCCATTTCGACGACATGAAGGACATTGCAGAGCGTTTCAACGTTATTGACGATGGTCGGGGCCATATACAGACCGAGGACGGCGGGAAAGTAAGGGGGCTTGATGCGCGGGTAGGGACGCTTCCCTTCGAGAGATTCGATGAGACCAGTCTCCTCTCCGCAAATGTAGGCTCCCGCGCCGCGATGGACGTAGATTTCGAGATCGTAACCGGAGCCGAGGATGTTTTTCCCAAGGAAGTTTTTTGCGCGGGCTTCGGCAAGGGCTTTTTCCAGAATGCGGGCACCAATGGGAAATTCACCGCGAATGTAGATGTAGGCGAGTTTGACCGAGTTGGCGAAGCAGGAAATGATCATCCCCTCAAGGAGTTGGTGAGGGTCTTTGTGGATGATCTGGCGATCCTTGAATGTGCCGGGATCCGATTCGTCGGCATTGCAGATGAGGTAGATGGGTTTTTGCGTTTTGGAGGGATCGATGAAGCCCCACTTCATGCCGCAGGAGAAACCGGCTCCGCCACGTCCGCGAAGCTGGGATTTTTTCACCTCGTCCTTGATTTGGGCGGGGGGAAGCTTGAGCGCCTTTTTCAGTGTCTCGTAACCACCGTGCTTCAGGTAGCAGTCGATATCGATCGTGTACCCGGGCTGGTCGATGTGTTTGAGAATGATTCTACGTTCCTGAACTGGCATGGTAACCTTCTAATGGCAACTTTGGATGATTTGTTCCGCGCTTTTTATTGTGACTTTTTCGTGCAACTCGTCTCCCAGCATGACGACAGGGGCCGTGCCGCAGGAGGCAAGACACTCGACGAATTCGACGGTGAATTTCCCGTCAGGGCTGGTAATCGGACCGTGTTCGTCTCCGGTTGCCCCGGTGATTTTCTTAAAATGTTCGAATACGTCATAGGCTCCGTTCAGGGAGCAGGATAATGTCCGGCAAACGCGGATGTGGTGGCGTCCGATGGGCTTTTGCCGGAACATGGGGTAAAAGGTGACAAGCTCAAGGATGTTGACGGGCTGAAGGCCGAGTTTTTCGGCAATCCAGTGGATACCTTCCTCGGAGACGTAGCCGTATTTTTCCTGCCAGAGATGGAGCAGTGGAAGGGAGGCGCTCCGTTTCGACGCAGGGTAGTGGGAGATGACTTCATCCACCTGTTTTTCAAATTCGGGATCAACCTGTGCGCTCATTTTATCCATGCCTTGAATTTTCGTTCTCGAAACCGCCCTGAATCCGGATCACGCGCCCATTAACAAAATTGATGATGACCTGATTTGTCCCCGATTCATACCGATAGGTGGAGGAAACCAGTCCGGCGATGGAGGAAGTATCAATGTTGTCGGGTTGGCCGAGAAGCTTGACGACTTGTTGTTCCGTCATGGCCCACTCAACTTTGCCGAGGTTTGTCTGGGTGCGACTGCTGCATGCGGCAAAGACCAGCACCATAGCGAGAAGCGTGGGAAGCAAGCCCATGCGTTTCACGGTCATCTTCATCGGTCACACTCTCCCATGACAAAGTCGAGGCTGCCGAGAATAGCCACGACATCACTGACGGTATGTCCGGGCAGGATATGGGGCAAAATGCTGAGATTGGCAAAAGAGGGAGCACGGATTTTCAACCGATGAGGGGCGCCACCGCCCAGACTGTTGATGTAAAAGCCCAACTCGCCCTTCGGATTTTCCGCACCGAAATAAACTTCACCCTTCGGGGCGTCAACTCCCTGGGTAACAATCATGAAATGCTGGATGAGTTCCTCCATTTTGGTCAGGACTTTGTCCTTGGCGGGGAGAACGTTTTTCGGATCGTCGACATGGATGGGGCCATCCGGGAGTTTGTCGATGACCTGGCGGATGATTTTCACGCTCTGACGCATCTCTTCCATGCGGATGAGATAGCGGTCAAAGGAGTCGCCCGTGGTACCGAGAGGGATTTCAAAATCAAAATTCTCGTAGCCCAGGTAGGGGGAGTGACGGCGCAGATCGTAATTGACGCCGGAGCCACGGAGATTCGGGCCGGTGAGGCCGTAGTCGATGGCATCCTCCTTCGAGATGACACCAATATCGCGGGTGCGATCCAAAAAGATGCGGTTGCGGGTGAGGAGGCTGTCGGTCTCCTCGATTTTTTCGGGGAACTGCGCGAGGAATAGTTCCAGACCTTCGATCCATCCGGCCGGCAGGTCGCGGGTCATGCCTCCGATGCGGGTGTAGGAGGTGGTGAACCGGGCTCCGGTGAGAAGCTCAAAGAGGTTGTAGAGTTTTTCGCGCTCGGTAAAGGTGTAAAGGAAGACGGTCATGGCACCGCAATCCATCGCGTAGCACCCAACGCCGAGCAGGTGGGCGGAGAGGCGGGCCAGCTCGCAACAGATGATTCGAATGGCCTTGGCTCGCGGCGGGATGTCATATCCCATGAGTTTTTCCACGGCGCAGGCGTAGGCGACGTTATTGGCCAGAGGAGCGAGGTAGTCGAGGCGATCGGTGTAGGGAATGAACTGATTCCACGTCATGTTTTCGGCGATTTTTTCATCCCCCCGATGGAGGTAGCCGACGTCAGGGACGGCCTTGGTGATGACTTCGCCGTCCAGTTCCAGGACGATACGGAGGACGCCGTGGGTGCTGGGGTGGGAAGGCCCCATGTTGATGACGAGCTTCTCTCCAAGAGTTTCCCCGGAATCCTCCTGAGCGAGAATGGCCTTCGTAGCGCTGTCAGGAACTTCGATCGAGTGAGTGGTGGATGTGCTCATGAGTTACCACCTTCCACGACTTCGGCAGGTCTGGCGTGAGGTTCTTTTTCCGGTGCAATGGCTGCCGGAGAAGTGATGAAAGGGCCACCTTCCAGAGGTGCCGGTTTGGTAAAAGCAATGTCGGGCATCTCGGTCGGTTTCCCGGCGAGGGGGAAATCTTTGCGCAGGGGGTGGTAGGGGTAGCCATCCCACATGAGGATCCGACGGAGGTCGGGGTGTCCGCTAAAGGAAATTCCCATCATGTCGTAAACTTCACGCTCCAGCCAGTTGGCCCCTTTCCAAATGTCGGAAATGGTCGGGGCTGAGAGATGATCTTCCTGGACGGTGGTCTTGATCCTGAGGTGGGAAAGGTCTTCCAGACGGCAAAGCTCGTAGACGATTTCAAAGCGGGGATCTTTCCCGAAGTTATCGACGCTCGAGATATCGACAAGGTAGATGAAGCCATCCTCTTTTTTGAGCTGGCTCAGCAGGCCATGAAGAACGGAGATATCGACAACCCAGGATTCTTCTCCGCGAAAGACAGGGATACGACAAACTCGCTCGGCGAAACGGGATGCGTATTTTTTAAAAAGCTCTTCGGAAACGGCCATATACTCAAGCTGCGACCATTTGTTTTGCCAGAGACTTTTTCTCTTTGGAAATTTTGTTTTGGAGCGCCATCAGACCTTCGATCAACGCCTCGGGACGCGGAGGGCAACCGGAGATGTAGACATCCACGGGAAGGAGGCGGTCGATCCCCTGCAAAACGGCGTAACTGCGGTACATGCCGCCACTGCTGGCACAGGCTCCCATGGCGATGACCCATTTTGGCTCGGGCATCTGGTCGTAGATGCGTTTGGTTGCAAGAGCCATCTTATAAGTCACCGTTCCGGCAACGATCATAAGATCGGCCTGGCGGGGGGAAAAGCGCATGACCTCCGCGCCGAACCGGGAAATATCATACCGGGAAGCAGCCGTCCCCATCAGTTCGATGGCGCAACAAGCCAGCCCCATCGGCATGGGCCAAAGCGAGTTCTGCCGCATCCAATTGATCGCCGAATCGAGGGTGGTCATGATGATGTTCCCCTCGACTTTCGAGTTATAATTCATCTCATCCAGAGAAGCCATGATGCCCAAACATAGTGCTTTGCTTCCTTGAGGCAAGGGTTTTATGGACTGAAAATAATTGGTAACCGGAGAGGCCGGGATTCCGTCTCTCCTTATATGACCACCGTCATCTTCCTCACCACCAAGGCCGTGAGCCCGGGACTGAGCGACGAAGCATCCCCGGTGGTTCACATTGGAATACCTACAATATGAAAATGAAACACTTATTCTTTCTCACAACCATCATGATTGCCGCTTTTTGTGTCTTTGGAACAACCTCCACGTGGGCACAGGATGACGATTCAGCACCCGGCCAGGGCGGGCGTATGCGCCAATTTCTGAAAAATCCCCCGCAAGGAGTCAGCACCGAAGACTGGCAAAGGTTTAAAATGACAGCGCTGCAAGTGATACAAAGCAACCCCGACCTGAAGTCCCAGCTAAGTGACTTTCGAGCCTCCTTCCAGGCAATCCGGGAAAAGGGAGAAATGCCCAGTCAGGCCGACATACAAAACTTCAAAGCAAAACTCACCTCGTTCAAGGATCAGGTGAAAACGGCCATTTTGCAGAAAGACCCATCGCTGGCCCCGGTCTGTGACGCGGTGGAGAAAGTCTTGGCAAATTTGAACGAACAACGCGGTCTTAACGCTTCACCCGCTTCATGACAACTCCCCGACATTGCTGACTTAACCACCTTTTCTGAAAGAGAACCCCTGAAAAACAAAACGATCCCAAATGAAAATGCGCACCTTCATCCCCTCACCCTTTTCATTCGAGGAAATCCGTCTCATTGACAGTAACCACGGAGTCATCTACTCAAAAGGGGCAGAAGCATGTCAAACGATGCCGAACTCGCCGGACTGCTCGAAAGCATCCTCGGCAGCCGGGAAAACCCGAGACGGGAATCCGACGCCCGACAGCTCGTGGAAAAACTCTATCCCCTGGTCATCCGCATCGTCCGTTCCCACCTCCCCCGCCGAGAGACGGAAGAGGACATGGCTCAGGAGATCTTCATGAAAATGTTTGCGCGACTCCATCAATACCGCGCCGACCGCCCCTTTGAACACTGGGTCTCACGCATCGCCGTCACCACCTGCATCGACCATCTCCGCGCCCAAAAAGCCCGGCCCGAACTCCGCTGGGGTGACCTTTCCTCCGAACAGGCCGAATGCCTCGACACCTGCATGGCCGACCAACCTGCAACCCATCCCCCCGACACCCTGGCGGCCCGGGAACTCGTCCATCAACTCCTCGCCACCCTGAACCCACAGGATCGCCTCATCCTTCAATGGCTTGATCTCGATCAGATCCCGGTGGAAGAAATCCGCCAGCGCACCGGCTGGGGAGCCTCTTTCATCAAAGTCCGGGCCTTCCGAGCACGGGCCAAACTGCGCTCAAAACTTCAATCTCTGGAGCAAAAGAATCATGGAAAAAACTGACGATCACGCTTGGGAGCAACTCATCTCCGCCGCCCGCAAGGCTCCCCGGCAGGAAGAGGACGTCCATCCTCCCCTGGGCTTTGCCACCCGGGTCGTCGCCCGGGCCTTTGCCGTGCAAAACATGACCCTCCTCGACGCGCTGGACTCCCTATCCTACCGGGTTGGAGGACCATCCCTTTTGTTTGGAGGCATCCTCCTTTTGGCTTCAACCATTTTCACGGAATTCTCCATTTCCTTCTCCCAAATCCTCAACCTCTCATGGATATTTTAAAAATGAACAACGCCGTCAGATGGCAATACCTGCGGGCGATCGGCGTCCTCCTCATCGTCTTTATCGTGGGAGGCATTTTCGGCGGGCTGGGAACGCTCTATTTCCTGAAACGGAAGCTCCAAAGCCTCTCTCATCCTCATGAGACCTCCAAACTCATGATGAGTCGGCTGAACTCCGCCGTCTCCCTCACCCCGGAAGAAAAACAACACATCCAGCCCATTTGCGACAAGCTGGCAAACGAACTCGCACAAACGATGGCTGCCGGGGCCGAACAAAGAAGAGACTTCATCCAGCATGTGGAAGACGAAATCTCCCCGGAACTGACTCCCGATCAAAGGGAACGCCTACATCAAGCGATCCTGAAAATTCAGGACAAAATGGGGAAAAAGGGAGGCCAACTACCCTCCAGTCTTGAAAACAAACCATGAGGCGTAACCAAGGTTCGGAGGCTCCAGTTTTTCTTCAGATATAAATAGCTTTAATCCCTCCGAGTATGCAAACTCATTCACCGCCCGGATGACGCCAAATTCACCTGCCAGATAAAGTCCGTCCGGGATATAATCATGCCCGGCCAGAATGCCCTCCTTTTTTACCAGTGGCCACCATCTTAAAATATCCTCTTTCACCGCCTCGTAATGGTGCTGGGCATCCAGATAAACGAAATCCAGACTTCCCGGAGAAAAAGTCACAGCGGCTTCCACCGAAGTCTGTCGTAAAATGACAGACCGTTCCCCAAACGTCGCCAAGGTCTGACAGGTTTTTTTGTAATAGGCGTCCTGAATCTTTTGCTGGACGTTTGCAAGGTCCACATACTGCCCGCCGGGAAACTCCCTCCACGGATCGACCGAGAAAAGTTTCCGCCCCTTCCACCCCGTCAACAACACATGGGAATATTCCCCAAGCTTGACGCCGACTTCCACCCCTTCCCCCAAAAGCTTCATTTCGTTCAGAACGACGGGAAAACAATCCCGGTTCGGCATCAACACCTGAGTCGGAACCTGTGGAACATTCCGAAACGGGGATGGCATGAGGAGCTTCATATCGACTTCCGGGTTGCCCTCACCTTGCGTCTGTTTTAGACCCGAAACAAGTCCAAACACCATTCACCCCAACAACCCGTTCCTCACTCAAAAACAGAATAGACGGAACAATCAGTTGACGTTTGTGGATTCTCGCATACGAGTATCAGGAATGGATATTGAAGCGCTTCGAGGAGATTTCCCGATCCTTCACCAGCAGGTGCAGGGCAAGCCTCTGGTCTATCTGGACAGTGCCGCCTCCAGCCAGAAACCCCGCAGCGTCATCGACGCCATCGTCCATTACTACGAACACGACCACAGTAACGTCCACCGGGGCTCGCACGAACTGGGCAACCGCGCCACCGATGCCTACGAGCAGGCCCGCTCACGCGTCGCCACCTTTCTCAACACCGCGCATCCCGAAGAAATCATCTTCACCCGTGGTACCACGGAGGGGATGAACCTGATCGCCCTTTCCCTCGGATTCGGAGTCCTGAAAGCCGGAGACCTCATCATCACCACCGAGATGGAACACCACGCCAACCTCGTCCCCTGGCACATGCTTGCCGAGCGCATCGGTATCAAAATCGCCTACATTCCCCTCATACCCGAGACGGGATTACTCGATCTCTCAACTCTCCCCGGCCTGCTCGATCGGAAACCCAAGGTTGTCTCCCTCACCCACATTTCCAATACCCTGGGCACGATCAACCCCATCGAAAAAATCTGCGCCGAAGCCAGAAAAGCCGGAGCCCTCACCATCATTGACGCAGCCCAGAGCGCCGGGCACCGCCTCCTCGACGTGCAAAAAATCGGCTGCGATTTCCTCTCCTTCTCCGGTCATAAAATCTGCGGCCCCACCGGCATTGGCGTCCTCTACGGAAAAAAAGAACTTCTCGACTCACTTCCCCCCGTCTTCGGCGGCGGAGAAATGATCTCCACCGTCACCCTGGAAGGCAGCACCTACAAGGAATCCCCCAGCCGATTTGAAGCAGGCACACCCAACATCGCCGGAGCCGTTGGCCTCCACGCCGCACTCGATTACCTCGACGCCATCGGGCGCGAAAACATCCGCCTCTACGACGAGGAACTGGCCTCCTATGCCTGGCAAAAACTCTCCGAACTTCCCGGCATCCGCATCATCGGCCCAGCCGCGGAACGCGCCGGACTCGTCACCTTCACCCTGCCCGACATGCACGCACACGACATTGGCACCCTCGCCGACCAGTACGGCATCGCCCTTCGTGCAGGCCACCACTGCAACCAGCCCCTGATGAAAAAACTCGGCCTCACCTCCACGGCCCGAGCCAGCTTCTATTTTTACAACACACGGCAGGAGATCGACTACCTTGCAGAATCCCTCGTCAAAATCCGAAAATTCTTCGCCGACCCTCGTTAGCCCCGCCTTTCAGGATTACATCCGCATCCAGTCCAAGAATGACTCCCGGCGGATGCGGCTCGACCCGTGTTCGACTCACGCCGAAGGAAAGAACCCCCTTTGCGGGGATGAAGTGGAAATCTTTTTCCAAATTTCCCCCTCGGGGATCATCGAAAACTGCACCTTCACCTCCCAATCCTGCGCCATCGTCAACGCTTCCGCCGCCACCCTCTGCGAAACTCTTCCCGGCCTTTCCATTCAGGCCTCCTCATCCCTTATCCAAACCTTTCTCCAGACACTCTCCACTCCCACCGACACTACCCTGCCAGACACCATCACCCCCCTCCTCGAAATCCGCCACCTTCCCAGAAGAATCCGTTGCGCCGAACTTCCCTGGACCGCCGCCCGGCTGGCGCTCAAAAAAATCCCCCCCGGTTGACATCTTCCTTATAAGATCGTCTATTCTCCCATGGTCACAATCACCCCTCCGGCGGCGGAACAAATCCGCAGCCTTGTCCCGAAGGATCAGCCGGACAAGGGACTCCGCATTTTCATCGAAAAGGGTGGCTGCTCGGGGCGGCAGTACTCCATGACCATCGATTCCGCCAAGGAGGGCGACCACGTCATCGAGCTGGACGGCGCAAAAGTCTTCATCGACGAATCGAGCAGCGTCTTTCTCAAAGGCGCCAGCATCACTTTTGAAGATAGCTTGACCAATATCGGTTTTCGGATCATTAATCCGAATGCCAAGCAGACTTGCGGATGCGGAACATCCTTTGAAGCCTGACGGCATTCTCCTCTGGAGAAGATTGGAATTGGAAAATGAGTTTATCTGACGGGCCGATGGGCCCAGCGTATCGCGCACTGCGTATTTATCTACTCCCCTTTTTGTGCATTCAGGTCTGCGCCATTGGATTCGTCGTGGGATACTACTATTACCCTCCGATCAAAACTGTTTGCGCTGAAATCGCCCGCTGGAAATCCGAACGTGAAATCCTCTTTTCCATCATCGCTGGAGCCATTTCCGGAGGAATTATTCCTGAAATCGCGAAAATCGCCACCGGACGCTTCGGCTCCTTCTCCCTACAAAAATTGGGCGAGATTCTATACCTGATTTTTGTTTTTGGAGCCTTCGGCATTCTCGTCAACTACCTCTACCACTTCCAGACCTTCGCCTTCGGCAGCGGGATCGACTTGATGACGGTCGCCCTCAAAGTTTTTGTCGATCAATTCATCGCGAACCCCGTCATCGCCACCCCTTTCATCCTTATCCTGTGTCTGTGGAAGGAAAAGAATTTCTCCCTCCAGGAAACGCTCCAAGCCTGGAATTGGCACCTATACGCGGAAAGAGTCGTCCCCATCCTGATCCCATCCTGGTTTTACTGGGTTCCAATGGTCTCCTGCATTTACGCCCTGCCGGGCGATCTTCAGGTTCCCTTCTGGGGATGCGTCGTTTCCGCGTGGAACATCATCCTGATCTTTATCATCGACGATACGGCAGGCGCTACTCCACCCGCACCTGAAGCGTTACAGGCCCCGTGTGCGCCATCACTTCCAGAGTGATATCCGTCCCCGTGAGCACTCTTCCCAAAATCTTGAAAACATCTTCCGGACTTTGAACCACCACACCGTTGATCTTCATCAATAACTCACCGACCTTCAGCCCGGCCCTGGCCGCTGCCGAATGCGGAGTGACCGACGCGATTATCACGGAACCCTTTGTCCCGGATTGAGCATCATCCGGGAGCAGGTCATTCCCCCGCACGGTAAACCCCACCATCCCCCGGCGAATCTCACCATGAGTCGTAGCCTCCGTCAGAATCCAGTTCAACTGGTCGCTCACCAGCGCATGCTTGAGGCTTGATCCCTCCTCGCTGTTCCAATCACTTCCCGGCATCCCAGCCAAAGCTCCCGACTTCGTAAAGACCGCCACGGGCAAGGTGGCCGAGGACGATTTTTGAAAACTCAGCAACGAAACCGGATAAAGACGCGGAGGTAACCAGGCCCACCCCATGCCGCTGATGAGACTCTTTTCAATTGAAGTTTTCTCCAGCAACGGGTCCCATGAAACCAACAGCAAAGTCTGTCCCACCCGCAGATCGTCCTGCCGCGCCAGAGTTGCCGCCCCATTCACCAAAAGTCCCGACTGCAACACCGCTACACCACTGGCCGGATCCATGCTGACGAATCGCACATTCGCCCGAACCCCCTCCTGAGTCACAATCGCGATCCGCGCCGCCACATCCACCCCGGAACAAGAGGTTAAAATCAACCCGTCGTTTCCCACGGCAATCCCCAATCCCTCACTCCCCAGCGTGTAGGATTTATTGCCCACATCATACAAAAGCACCCGAACCGTGGCCAACCGAATGCGGTCTGCCATCTGGCTATAGAAGCGATCCACCGCCCCGGCCACGACCGTCTCGTTTCCCTTCAAGGCCAATCCCAAAATGGTTGAGGGATTAAAGGACGGTACATCCGGCTGCTCCGTCTTGGTCACGGGAGTTTTTTGTGCGTCACTTGGCATCTCTTTGAGTTTGGCTGGTCGCTTCCCGGGTATCAGCACCAGTACCCCGGCCAGGAGAATGATCAAGGTGATCAGAGTAATTCGTTTTTGCATGGCTCTTTATCAATTTGAAACCGGGACATCCAAAAGTTTCATGCCGGCTATTTCCTGCCTGATCCCGGGACAAGTCGCAAGCACAGGATCACTTTCCAAAAGACGCCCGGCAGCCTGCCGCGCCCGCATCAGCATTTCAAAATCCTCCGGCAACCGGCCAAGTTTCAGAGGGGGAAGCCCGCTTTGCTCCGTCCCGAGAAGATCCCCCGGGCCGCGGATTTTTAAATCCTCCTCGGCAATATCAAAACCGTTCAGCGTCCGCTCCATGACCTGCAAACGGCGAAGACTCTCCTCCGTCCGTCCCCGTTCCAGAAGGATGCAAAAGGATCGGTGGGCACCCCGCCCCACCCGGCCCCGGAGTTGATGTAATTGGGCGAGACCGAACCGCTCCGCGTTCTCGATCAACATCACAGTGGCGTTCGGCACATCGACGCCCACTTCGATCACCGTCGTCGTGGCCAGAATCGGAATCTCCCCGGTGCGGAATCCTTTCATCACCGCTTCTTTTTGATCCGTGTTCAAGCGCCCGTGCATCATGGCCACACGATCCGCCCCGAAGCGTTTCTTCAATTCGGCAAAGGCGATGTCCAGCGATTTCAAATCCTTCCGCTCCGATTCATCTATGAGCGGGAAGACAATATAAGCCTGCCGCCCCGACTGAATCTCCCGGCGGATGAATTCCCAAATTCCCTCAAGGGCCTCCTCGCCGCGAATGACCGTCCGTAATTCGCCGCGCCCGGCGGGCATCTCGTCGAGAATCGAAACATCCAGATCGCCATAGGCGCTGAGGCACAAGGTGCGAGGGATCGGGGTGGCCGTCATGACCAGGATATCCGGGCGATCTCCCTTCATCTGCAAGGCGGCCCGCTGCATCACCCCAAACTTGTGCTGCTCGTCGATGACGCCCATGCCGAGCTTCGGGAGCTTCACCTTTTCCACCAAAAGAGCATGCGTGCCGACGAACAAAGTCCCGATGCCCTGAAAAAGATCGTTTCCGCTGAGATCCGGCTTGCTCGACTTCGTGTAGAGGAGGACTTGGATCTGAAGCGGTTCGAGCCATTTTTTCAGGCGGAACCAGTGCTGCTCCGCCAAAGTCTCCGTCGGGGCCAGGAACGCACCGTTCTCCCCTCGCTCCAGACACCGAAGCAAGGCGTGGACGGCCACCACCGTCTTGCCCGAGCCAACATCCCCCTGCAGGAGACGGTTCATCGGATGTGGTTTCACCAGATCGGCATCAATATCCTCGCATGCCTTCAACTGGCCGGCCGTGAGTTTGAACGGGAGCATGGCCCGAAATGCCGTCACCGCTCCGCCACGGGTTCCAGCCCGTACTTTCACCTGCCGCTCCAAGGCCGACTTGCGGAGCTTGAGAACCACCTGCATCCGCAACATCTCGTCGAAAACCAGTCGCTCCCGGGCCTGGGCCAACTCCTCCCACGTGTTGGGAAAATGGATGGCACAAATCGCTTCCCGGAACGAAAGCATTTCCCCGCCAAGCGGGTGAGGTTCGGGAAGTTCCGCCGCTTTCGTCTGCAAGAGATCGAAAACCGCCGAACGGATCGCCCTCACCGAAAGCCCTTCCACCGTCGGATAGATCGGCGTGATGCGATTCAAGTGAACGTTTTCCCCTTCCGCTTCCATCAACTCGTACTCGGCGAGATAGAGCACCCGCTTCTTGGAATGTTCCGCAATCTTCCCGTGGACGATGATGTCCGCCCCATCCGCGAATGATTTCGGAAGAAAGGAAATGCCGTACCAGATCACCCGCAATCCCTGGAATCCTCCGTGGATCTGGACGGTCATCTCCAGCCGTCTTTTCCCAAAATACACGATCCTCGCCTGACGGATTTTTCCACGCACGGTGATGATTTCCCCGCCCTCAGCTTCATCCGGGTCTTTCCAGCGGGAACGATCCTCGTAGCGATGTGGATAGTGAAACAACAAATCAGCGGGAGCCTTGAGCTGAAGTTTGGTCAGAAGACGCGTCAGACGCGGGTCGGTTGCCGGAGAGTCTGCCATACCCGTTACTTCCAATCGACTAACCGCATGCAGGTTGATTCGGTGTACTCGTCCATTTCCCAGATTCCGGCCAGATCGGGAGCCCGCGAGGGGATTTCCTGATCGGCCATGCCAAAGCCAATGGCGTCAAACTCCCGGCCCTCCACACGAGCCCGGAAACGGATATGCTTCTGCGCGATCTTGCGCGGCGTCCCGATGATCTCCGCCTGCCGCACCATGAAAACCGGGGCGGGATTGCAACGGCCAAACGGCTCCATCCGGGCCAGCGCATCGGCCAGATTTTCATCCAGTTCATCCGACTTCAATTCAAAATCAATCGCCAGTTCCTGCTCGAAAGTCTCCGGGGAAAAACGCTCCGCCAGCCAGGCATTGGCTGCCATCCGGAACGAGCTGATGTTCGACTCTTGAAGCGAAAGCCCCGCCGCCATCTCATGCCCGCCATAAGCTTCCAATAGATTGGAGCACCCCCGCAATAATTCCATGATGGAGCAGCCTTCAATCGTCCGGCAGCTCCCCTTCCCCATTCCACTTTCAGAAATGGAAATGACAATCGACGGTCGGTAATACCGGCGCTGCAAACGGGACGCCACGATGCCCACCACCCCCGGATGCCAGTCCCGCGATGCCACGACGATGCAGCGGTCCACCCCCTGATCAAAATTTTCCAGCAATGAATCCTCGGCCTCCGTCATGACACGCTGCTCCAACTCCTGACGTTGCTTGTTCAGCACATCCAGTTCCAGCGCCAGCTTGCGAGCTTGAGGCCGATCATCCGTGATAAGCAACCGCCAGCCCGCCTCGGCCTGCGAAATACGCCCGCTGGCATTCAGGCGGGGGCCCAGGATAAAACCACAAGTCGAAGGAGTCGGAGGACGGCGCAACCCGGCCACCTTCATCAACTCCTGAAGCCCAATATGAGTCGTCTGGTTCATGCTCCGCAAACCCTGCTTGACGAGGATGCGGTTGTCCCCCTGAAGCGGGGCGAGATCGGCGACGGTGCCAAGGGCGACGAGGTCGATATATTTTTTCAGGTCGAAAGCCTCCGGCGAACCTCTGAGCTTGAGAAGGGCGTGGCAAAACTTGAAAACGAGGCCGACGCTGGCCAGATACTCCTCCTGCCCGGAAAGATGCGGGTTCACCAGGATGGCATCCACCCTCGGCCCGGGCGGGACTTCATGGTGATCGAGGACGATGACATCAATCCCCTGCTGACGCAGATGGGCTATCTCCGCAATACTCGTCGTCCCGCAATCCAGAGCGATGAGCAGATGTGGCTTCCTCTCCGCCTGAGCCCGCTCAAGCCCCGGCAACGTCAAACCATAACCCTCCCGCATCCGTTCCGGAACAAAAACAGAAGGACTGCCCCCAAGCGTGCAGAGAAAACGGAAGAGCAGGGCTGCGCTGGTCATCCCATCGACATCGTAGTCGGTGTAAATCGCCATGTGTTCGCCCCGCTGTAGGGCTTGCTCCACACGCTCCACCGCCTCGCGGATGTTCGGAAGGAGAAGCGGATCGGTCAGATTTTGCAGGCGGGGATTGAGAAACTCCTCGCGCTGTTCTTCGGTCAGGTAGCCCCGGTCTTCCAGCAAAATATTCACCAGCGTGTCCGCCGAAAGGCTATTCTCCGGCCTGAGGTGCTTGACGCGCCAATGTTTCTTCATTCCGCAAGTATCCCCCGCCTTCCAACAGAACGCAAGCCAGCCCGTTCTCCCGCGCTATTTTTCCGAAATCTTTCGGAGCTTTTCGGGTTACAGCGAGTCATCATGAAAAAATCTGTTTTCAATATACACCGCATGAAAAATACGAAATATATGACACATATTTTACCAATTGAAATATGTGTCATATTAATATCATACCATTTCTAATTGATATTAGGTATAAATAGTGATATGAGTTGTGGATGGCACGACCGAGATTGAAATTAACCATGGATGAGGCCACCCGTGCGGAGGTGGAGAGGCGATATAGAAAGA
>Ga0187810_10000384_pt1 | contig 17657 bp, 14 predicted proteins | sample NC_wetland_sal_i_9_FD_132963 | JGI IMG/M metagenome (GOLD analysis project Ga0187810, IMG submission 132963) | Wetland sediment microbial communities from Neuse River Estuary, North Carolina, USA - ASW_5 | ecosystem: Environmental > Aquatic > Freshwater > Wetlands > Sediment | place: USA: North...
AGTCCGCCCCCATCGCCCCCATGATCTTGGAACGCACTCCTCCAATGGGTCGGACATTCAGATCCGCCGACATGTCTCCGGTGATGGCCACTTTCGGATCAAGCTCGATTCCCTGCTGCATCGACGTCATCAGAATGGCGAAAACCGTCGTCGCCGATGGCCCATCCGCCGGAGTCTGATCATCCTCAAAGGAAATCACCACATTGTGCAGCCCCCACGAGGGATTTCGCGCCATCAGATTGATGTAACACTCCTTCAGGGATTTTCTCATCTGCCAGCCGATTTTGTTGCTGGAAAAATGAGCATCCTTGAAATTCGGTAGATTTTCAGCCGGAGTCTCCTCATCTGTGGCGGTATCTGAAGAAGTCGGAGCGTTCGTCTGCGTATTGTATGGCTGGTAAGGGCGATTGGTCGAAGAGTTGGGGTGATAGGGCCAGGGCCGCTGCGGTGGTTGTGGCGTGGGGGGAGGAGTTGGATGTTTAACCCGGGGATCAACCACTGCAACCACGTCGGTATTGTCCGGCACATCCTGAGAGGCATCCACATTCGAGCGCTGAGTCGCTATGACATCGAAGGCCTTGCCGACAGCTTTCCCCATCCCCAGATCGATGATGTAAAGCCCCTTCATCTCCGATTGATCCTTCACCGGAGGCATCTTGTCAGACCCTTTTGCCGCCACGTGTAAGCGATTGCGATTTTCCTCAACCACCGGACTCGCTGGGCGAAACGACTTCGCCGTGTAGAAAGCATCCCAGTTCAGCGGATTTTTCGCGGAAGTCAGCCCCTCATACCCCAGGATCGCATCATCATCTGAAGGGGAAAGAATCGTGGCTGCAAAAAAGAGATGCATGGCGACCGTTTTCGAATCCGCGTCGGAACTTTTTTGAAGTTTGTCTGCCACACCATCAATCTTTTTTGCCAGTTCCTCGGGTGGCACCGCCTTGCCCGTCGAGGGTTTGAAGGTTCCCTGCTGCATCTGGAACGAGGCGATGATCGCTTCCTTGCACGAGGGATCGATCGCCAGAGCCAGCGCCAGCAGATTCGCCGCCTTGTCCGGCGGAACGGAATTCGAGCGCACATAAACCGCCAGTGACGATGCCGCTGCGGCCCGCTCCTCCGGGGTCACAGCGATCTTCTCCCAGCGCCCGAGGGAGGAATCCGCAACAGGTGGGAGCGTGTTCGTCTGCTGAGCGAACATAGCAATCGGCGCAATGCTCAGAAAAAAAAGAAGTAACGAATATTTAATTGCATTCACAGCGGAGCGAATGGTGGCAGAAGAAATCCTTCACTCCAAGCTCTTCTTTTTCCATTTCCAAGTCAGCTTCCATCCACATCTCCGTCACCCGGATCACCATCCCTGCGGATATTATTCCATGATCTCAGACCGGTTCGATTCGTCCGTCAGGATTTTGTGCAATTCATCATGAAAGCTGGAGAGATCGGCATTGAGTTCCGCAATCGAGGACTTGATGTCTGCCACCGCCGAACGCGAGTTTTTCACCTTGTAGGCCACTGACCGCCAGTCCCGCACAAGATTGGAAAAATGATTCCCCAGATGCTCCGCATCCTTGTGAAGGTAGGGCCGGATGGCATCCAGCCGCTTCTCCAGGTCCATGTAAAATTCCTGAGAGAATTCGAGGTTGATGATTCTGCCCTCCGGGTGCTGAAGCCGCTCGTAGAACGGTTCGCTCAACTCGGTCAGATCGTAGACCGAATTCCGCAGGGTCATGGTGGTGGGCCAGCCCTTTTCCTGCCGCTCCAGGAGGAATTTTGCGGAAAGGTGATTTGGGATTTTTTTCAGCACATCCTTCAGCGTCGAGACCTGTTCGGGTGTCAGCCGCCCCTGTGGAGGAAGAGTCATCGCCAGTTTGGCGAATTCATCCAGAGTTTTCTGAAACGTTTTGGGACGATCCGTTCCGGCCAGCGTCAGCGCTTGTTCCAAAGTCTCCAGCCCGATGACCTGAATCCTGGTGATCAGGGAAATGTCCGGCGTCATGAGAACCAGCGCATCCATCAAATCGTCCTGATTGTTCACCGGGATCCCGACATAGGAGCAGTTCGCCCCCACGGCCCCCATGATCTTGGCTCGCACCCCACCGATGGGTCGAACATTCAGATCCGCCGACATGTCTCCGGTGATGGCCACCCTCCTGTCGAGATCGATTCCTTTCTGAAGGGAAGTCAGCAGAATCCCGAAAACTGTCGTTGCGGATGGCCCATCCGCCGGAATCTGATCGTCCTCAAAGGAAATCACCACATTGTGCAGCCCCCAGGTGGGATTCCGAGCCATCAGGTTGAGGTAACATTCCTTCAGAGATTTCCTCATCTGAGGGCCGATCCTTCTGTCCGAAAAACGGGCGTCCCTGAATTCAGTCGTGCCTGTCACAGGATGCGCCGGGTTGACCGCAAGCCCCTCCCCCGACAGAAAATGGAAGGGTGAGAAAGATGCCACCGTGCGCCCCGTCAACCCTCGATCCATCTCCATGTCACCCGGCCTATTTCGCCCATCGGCCAGACTGAGTCGCCGTGTCGCTATGACATCAAAAGCCCTGCCCACTTCCTTCCCCATCCCCAGATCGATGATATAAAGCCCCTTTATTTCCGACTGATTTTTTGCGGGCACTATTTTCCCCCTTGAGGTTGTTTCTGGACGACTTGCCTGCGGATGGCTCGCATTTTCCCGCTCGGGTGTTGCATTCGCGGGACGAAACGATGCTTCCGTGTAAAAGACTTCCCAGTCCAGGGGATTTTTTGAGGGATTCAGTTGCCCGTAACCCTGAACCGCCTTTGCATCCGACGGCAAAATCAGAGTGGCTGCATAATAAAGATGCACCGCCACCATTTGTGAGTCCTCATCAGATTCCTTCGCCAGCTTGTTGGCAACACGAACGATCGGCGACACCAGCTTTTCCGGAGACACACTCTTGTCGGTCGCAATGCGGAACACCCCCTGCTTCATCTGGAAATTGGCGATCGTTCCCTCCTTGCTCGTGGGGTTGAGCATCAGCGCCAGAGCCAGCAGATTCGCCGCCCTGTCCTGCGGAAGGGAAGTGTAACACACATAATCCGCCAAAGCCTTTGCAGCCTCCAGCCTGTCCTTGTGAGAGACTGCCAACCCCTGCCACCTGTCAGTCGCGGAACTGGAAACAGTCGTCCCGGCATCCGTTGCCTCACCCGGCAGAAAGGACGGAATAAAACACAAGACGAGGATCAGCAGCAGATACTTCATTGCATTCACACTGAAAGATAAGCTGGCAGAACGCTTCTCCCCCTCCAAGTTCATATTTTTAACCTCGCAGGAAAAATTCACATGGCGAAAAAGGGGATTCAAACAACACATGAAGATCATAAATGAGGATGTGATTTTGTTTCCAGGAAACAAACGGTTTTTTTCGACAAAGTCCTACTCCTCCTACAGACTCCGCCGAATGAATGAAACGGCATCCTTTCAAAAACGGGCTTTGGAACTCTCCCAAAAGCTTGACTCCCGGGCCCATGCCTGCCCCGGCCTCTACCCCGTGCGGGATGCCGCCGATTTCCTCCGCATCGCCTCAGATCGCCTCCCCATGGAAAACCCCACCGCCACACTCCATGATTTTTCCGACGAAGAACTGAAACAACTCTGCCTCTGGCTCGAAAAAATGCTCCACCACCCGGAGACAAGCCTCCAAATCAACGCCCTGAGCCTCATCCGCCGTGGCAAAGCCCAACCCTTCACCGCCACCCCGGACGCCATCCCCCGCGCCGAAGCCCGCTGAAAACCCCGCAGTTTTGTCTAGCAGCCGAAGGGCAACCCCGTCATATTCTCCCGCCATGTACGCCTGCGAATTGTGGAAGGACCTGACCCCCGAGCTTCATCACGAACTGCTCGAAGCCGTTTACCTGAACAATAAAAAACTCTACCGGAACATCGTCGGCCAGATGGCCAAAAACCTCCGCTCCAGACCCGAACGCCTCCTCGAAACCCCGCGCACCGAGCGCCACCTCCTCTTCCAACCCATTCTTGCCCTTCCCCAATTTCACCTCATCACCCAGAACATCCTCATGGACTGGCTCCGCCACACCCAGACCCCCCTGCTGGTTCATTTCCTCGACGCCCTCGGCATCCCGCATGACGGCACAGGCTGCACCGACACCTTCCCCTCCCAACTCGACGACTCCAAACTCCCCGCAGCCGTCGAATCCCTCTACGCCTCCTTCCCCAAGGATCACGTCACCCTCTACCTGAAAACCTTCGACGCCGTCACCGGAGTCGACTGCCCGAAATTGCAGGAACTGGTCACCGCAAAAAACTAGAGCCTTCCGGGCGAATTTCGCGTCATTACAGCAAACCCGTGTGCGCGCAATGAAAAGCTGATTTCTCATTGGCGGAGTCGACGGGACTCGAACCCGCAACCCCTGCCGTGACAGGGCAGTGCTCTAACCAATTGAGCTACGACTCCACAATATAGGGGAGGTGTGTTATACTATTCAGCTTGTGAGTGCGCAAGAGTTTTACGTTTGTCAAAGAAGTGGGAACTGTTGCCGGGCTCCAGGGTATGTGTTGTTGACCCGGGAGGAGCCGGGGGGAATGGCCTGTTTCCTGGGGATTTCAGAGGGGATGTTCGTCGAAAAATTCACGGAGTTGCACGATTCTCGGCAGTGTCTGCGGTTGAAGGTGCGGGCGGATGGGGCTTGTATTTTTCTCGAAGGTGTCAATAACTGCAGGATTCAAGAGGCAAAGCCCGTGCAGTGTCGGCAGTTCCCCAATGGTTGGAGAGTGCCGGGGTGGCGGGGGTATTGCCCGGCAAAGGTTTTGGAAACGGTCTAAGTGAAAGAGTTTGATTTTGTCGTTGTGGGGAGCGGGGTGGCGGGGTTGAGTCTGGCCCTGAAGTTATCGGCTCACGGTACGGTGGCGATTTTCACCAAGAATGCGGTGCAGGAGTCGAATACGAATTATGCCCAGGGGGGGGTGGCGTGTGTGACTTCGACGGAGGATTCCTTCGAGCTGCATGTGCGGGATACGTTGCAGGCGGGGGCGGGTTTGTGTGATGAGGGGGTGGTGCGGACGATTATTGCCGAAGGGCCGGCGAGGATTCGTGAGCTCATGGAGCTGGGGGTGAAGTTTACCGAGCGGGAGAATTCGATCACGCACGAGTTGGATTTGGGGAAGGAGGGGGGGCACAGCAAGCGGCGCATTCTTCACGCGGGGGATATCACAGGACGGGAGATTGAGCGGGGGCTGCTCTCGGCGGTCAAGTCGGATTCGCGGATCAAGATTTTCGAGCATTCGTATGTGATTGATTTGATCACTTCGGCCAAGCTCGGTTTTGCGGGGGAGAACCGGTGCCTGGGTTTGTATGTGCTCGATTCCAGGCACAGTACGGTGCAGACGGTGCGCTCGGCGGTGACGATTCTGGGGACGGGCGGGTGCGGGAAGTGCTATCTGTACACGACGAATCCTTCCATCGCAACAGCCGACGGCGTGGCAATTGCCTACCGGGCGGGTGCGGAGGTGGCGAATATGGAGTTCATTCAGTTTCACCCGACGTGTCTCTATCACCCGCGCAACCAGTCGTTTCTGATCTCAGAGGCACTGCGGGGCGAGGGGGGGATCATTGTGAACCGAGGCGGAGAGGACTTTACAAAGAAGTATGATCCGCGCGGCTCTCTGGCACCGAGGGATATCGTGGCACGGGCGATCGACGCGGAGATGAAGGCGAAGGGCGCGGAATGTGTTTACCTCGATATTCGGAAGCGGGGAAAGTCGTTCATCCAGTCGCGATTCCCCAATATTTATGAAACCTGCCTTTCACTCGGTATTGACGCGGCGGAGCAGCCGATCCCGGTCGTTCCGGCGGCACATTACCAATGCGGAGGAATCAAAACCCGGCTGGATGGCTCGACGACTTTGACGGGGCTCTACGCCGTGGGGGAGGTGGCTTGTACGGGGTTGCATGGGGCGAACCGGTTGGCCAGCAATTCCCTGCTGGAGGCAGTGGTGATGGCCCACCGGACGATGATTCACGCGGTTTACGCGTTGGAACATCTCCGTCACGATACAACTCTGCCCCCCTGGCATGAAGGAGACGCTCATGACCCGGATGAGTTGGTGGTGATCACACACAACTGGCGGGAGATACGCCAGATCATGTGGGATTATGTGGGAATCGTCCGGACGAACAAGCGCCTCCAGCGCGCAGCCACCCGGCTGCAACTGCTGGCCGATGAAGTGCGGCAGTATTACTGGGATTTCAAGGTGACGGGCGATCTCCTGGAACTACGCAACCTCTCCCTGGTGACAAGCCTGATTGTCGATTCAGCCATGACGCGGAAAGAGAGTCGCGGCCTGCATTATACGACCGACTATCCCGAAACTTTGCCGGAAGCAAAGGGCTCCGTCCGCAAAATCTCGGGAGTGGAAAAAATTCCCCATCGATAGGCTATTGTGATTGACACTCGATAGGGGCTCTTCATCGTGCTAGAAATTTGTGCAAGCTGATTTCATGAAGTTGCTTTCTTTCGAATAGCACCTTAAATCATAGAAGAGTATCCATGGCCGGAGAGGAAAAATCGGGATCGGAGGAGGTCGTCGCGCAGCACCACTTCCAGGAGGAACAAGCCCAGCAAATCGCCTCGCTGGAAGCCGAGTTGCGGATGTTGCGTCGGATTTTCGACATCCTGCCCGACCACATCTATGTCAAAAACACCCAGAGTCAATTCGTCTACGCCAATCAACCCGTCGTGCACAACTGTGGCTGCGAACGGATCGACCAGATCCTCGGGAAAACGGACTTTGATTTTTTCCCGCATGACCTCGCTGCCCAATACTATGCCTATGAACAGGAATTGATGCGCACGGGAATACCTCTCCTCAATCATGAAGAGCAAAATCAATTCCCGAATGGCAAGCGAGGCTGGCTCCTCTCCACAAAAATTCCATTAAAAGACAACAAGGGAGTCGTAATCGGCCTTGCAGGGGTGAATCGGGACATCACCGAACGCAAGGATATCGAGGAGGAAAAACAGCATCTTCTGAACCAGTACAAGGAGGCGCTCGATTCTCTTAAACAAATGCAGGGGCAGGTCCTCACCGTCTGTGCCTGGACCAAGCAGATCAAGGAACAGGATCGTTGGATCAGCCTGGAAGAGTTTCTGGAAAAACACTTCCACATCGGCGTGAGTCACGGCATCTCTCAAGACGCCATCAACCAGCTTCGCACCCACTTGAACTCCCCTTCCGCTCCACCCCCCGCCTGCTAACAGCTCATGGTTTCCCGAAAACGGTGGTCGGTCGGTTCGCACATGGCTTCACGTTGCGGATTTGTCGTGATGAGAGAGGCGAACCGTGCCGGACAAACCAAACTTCTTGTCGCACGGAGAGAAATCGGACAGTCTTATCTCCATGCCTGATATCGTCCACTACACCCACAGAAACTCAGCTTTGATCACCAAGCAGATTGCCCAGCATCTGCTCAACAAGCTGCCTCTGCTCAAGGCCGAATTCACCCAAATTCACGCGCCCAAGTTCCCTCACTTGGTTGATCAACTCGAATTCCTCGCAAACGCCGTGGAGGATTTTGCTGAAGGAGCTTACAAGGATCTTCCCTACTTTGCCTTCGCAGGAGCCGTCTTTGCCCTGATCTATTGTCACCGGGTGCATGACCTGATCCCGAATTTCGAAGGCATCCCCAGCTATGCGGATGATTCGACCGTCGTCCGCACGATCCTCTCCGATCATGAAAAAGCCTTCACCGCCTACGCAAAATTTCTAGGTGTCAACTGGTCCAAGATCACCAAGAAACCCTGAGATTGACGGATGAGAACCGCCTCATGGGTTGACTGGCTCGAAGAACGCTATAGCCACTGGGCCATCCCCGGCCTGCACCGCATCATCCTTGCCGTCGCGGCCATCACCTGGCTGCTCGGTTTCTCTGATCCGCACTTCTGGGAAAGGCTCGTGCTCGTGGGAGCCCTGGTCAAGGACGGCGAATGGTGGCGCATCTTCACCTTTACCGTCGTCCTTCCCTACATGAACGCCATTCAGACGTTGCTGACCCTCGTGTTCACCTGCACGTTGGGAGATTTGCTCGAATCCGAATGGGGCTCCTTCAAGCACAACCTCTTTTTCCTGATTTCCTATCTCGCGCTGGTCGCCGTGGCGTTCATCGACCCCACGCGACTTGTTCACGTCCTCTATCTTTACACGATGATCATCGTCGCCATCGGCACCGTGGCTCCGAATGCCCCCATCTACCTTTTGTTCCCCCCTGTCGAAATTCCGGCGAAAATCTTCACCTGGGTTTTTGGAGGTCTGCTCCTCTATTGGGCCATGCGGGGAGATTATCTGGAAGTCATCGCATCCTCCTTCGGCTACCTGACGTTCTTCGCCCCCTCCTTCATCTCGGAATGGAAAGCCCGGGAGGATGCCCGACGACGGATGAAAAAATTTCGCGGTGAAGATGATGATAAAAAGCCCTAGCATTCTTCTCCTCCTCGCACTTCTCCTCACCTGCGGAGTGGCAGCGGCGGAAGACTTCCACCTCCCCGACAACTGTCGGCAAACCATCCTCTGCCTGGCTCCAGACTGGCAAAGCTCGGCGGGCACTTTTTCCCTGTGGAGCAGAAGCGAGGGAGGCACCTGGCGACGAGAAACGCTGGACATCCCCATGCGCCTCGGAGAAAAAGGCCTCGCCTGGGGCCGGGGACTCTCCCCGGAACCTCCGCTGGAACTCCAAAAAAAAGAAGGCGACTGGAAAGCCCCCGCCGGGGTCTTTGAAATAGGCGCCGCCTTCGGTTACGCCAAAGACTTCCCTGTAAAAAAGGGCCAGTCCTACATCCAGGTCAAACCGGGCGAACTTTGGATCGCCGACCCCACCTCCTCTTACTACAACCAGCACCTCTCCCTCCACGGACGCGAGCCGGAAACCGACTGGGAAAAACGCGGGCAAATGCGTCTCGGCGACCCTTCCCACAGCCTGAAACTCTTCATTGCCCACAACGCCCCTCCCAACGTCCGGCCCGGAGCGGGCAGCGCAATCTTCTTTCACATCTGGCGCGAAAAGGGAGCCATCCCCTCCTCCGGCTGCATCGTCTCCGAACGCTCCGCCATCGAACACCTTGTCGAATGGGTTGACCCCTCGAAACATCCCCTCTGCGTCATCCTCCCCATGCCCGAATACAAAAAGCTCAAAATCCCCTGGCAACTCCCATAGTCGTTGAAATATCGGGGAAAATCACTCATCGGCGAAGAATCCGCCGCGCCGCTTTTTTCCGGTATCTCAGAGGAGTCATTTTGAATTTCCTGCGAAAGAGCTGCCCGAATTGAGCGTGAGAATAAAAGCCTGTACGGAAAGCGATTTCCTGCACCGGAAGATCGGTTTTTGAAAGCAGCCTCGTGGCAACCTTCAGCCGTTCCTCCCGCAGGAAAGAGGCTGGGGATATTTTATAACGCCGGGTGAAAAGCCGCGTGAAATGCTCGCGACTCACCCCGGCATAGGCTGCCGCCTCCTTGACTCGCAGCCGGTCGCGGTAATGAGTGCTGAGATAGGCCGCCGCCAGTTCAATGTTCTGCCCCGGTGTGATTCCCGGCGTGGAAAGCTGACTCCATAGATTCAGGTAGAACTGATAGCACAGGGCACTCATCTCGTACCGATCTTTCCATTGATGATGCCCCGCCCGGTGAATGAGGTTTTCGTATTCGGCGGAAATCGGCGTATTGGGCGGGATTCTCACCACCGGACCAAACCGATCCCGAAGGATGGACCAGAGCTTGACGGAAAGTTCGCCGTAAAAATTGATCCAGGAAAACTCCCACGGCTCCCGGCCGTCGGCGGGATAGTGGTAACGGCTTTCCTCGGGGATCATGGCGATGAACGCCTCGCCGGGGCCGACAGTGTGGGTGCGATCTTGATAATGGAAGTGGCCCACCCCCTTCCGAGTCCGCTGAAGGATCACAAATGGGTCATCCAACCTTGCACGATTGTTCCAATGATACCGGGGGGAGTTCCTGCTTTCCCGAATCACACCGAAAGTCGCACGCAAAAAACCGTACTCAAATTCGACACTCATGCTTTTATCGTATCACAATTATGATATTTTTTATCACACTTTTGTTCTACCCCTGATCCGGGAAAAAGACAAGATGAGCCCATGAGCACCAAGATCACCCTTATCGGAGCCGGTTCAGTCGTTTTCGCAAAAAATCTCATCGGAGACATCCTCCAATTCCCCGAACTTTCGGATTCCACCATCTGCCTGATGGACATCGATCCCCAGCGTCTCAAGGTCGCTAAAATCATGGCGGAAAAGATGGTCGCCACGCTCAAGGTGAATGCCACCGTCCAAGCCACACTTAACCAGCGCGAGGCGGTACGCGGAGCCAAGTACGTGATCTGCACCGTGCAGGTGGGCGGATACAAACCCGGTACGGTTATCGATTTTGAAATCCCCAAGAAATATGGCTTGAAACAGACCATTGCAGATACCCTCGGCGTTGGTGGTATTTTCCGCGCCCTACGTACCATTCCTGTGATCAATAAAATTGCCGAGGATATTGCCGATGTCGGCGCCCCCGGCTGCCTCCTGCTCAACTACACCAACCCGATGGCGATGAACTGCTGGGCTGTCGACAAGGGTGTAGGCATCCCGCACGTCGGCCTCTGCCATTCCGTGCAGGGCACCTCCCGCATGCTCGCCGATTTTGCCGGACTTTGCTACGAGGATGTGAATTATGTCGTTGCCGGGATCAACCACATGGCTTTTTTCCTCCGCTTCGAGTACAAGGGGCAGGACGCCTACCCGCTCCTCTTCAACCTCCTCGACGATCCCCATTTCCACGCAGAAAAAGTCCGCATGGAGATGATGCGGCGGACGGGCTACTTCGTCACCGAATCAAGCGAGCACCAGAGCGAATACGTCCCCTACTTCATCCATCACGGCGACCAGATCATCAAGCAATTCGACATCCCGATTGATGAATACCTGCGCCGCTGCGAGAGTATCATCGCCACATGGAAGGAAACCGAAGCCGACCTGCTCGGACGCGACGGCACCATCTCGGTCAATTCCCAATCCAACGAATACGGCTCCTTCATCATCCACTCCTCCGAGACGGATGTCCCCCGCGTGATCTATGGAAACGTGCCCAACCGCAACCTCATCACCAACCTCCCCGAAGGCGCCTGCGTCGAAGTCCCGTGCCTGGTGAACCGAAACGGCATCCAGCCGACCCACATCGGCGACCTGCCGCCCCAGCTTGCCGCCATCTGCCGGAGCAACATCAACGTCCAGGAACTGACCGTGGAAGCTGCACTCACGAAAAAACGGGAACACATTTACCACGCCGTGATGCTCGATCCCCATGCCGCCACCGTCCTTACCCTCGATAAAATCTGGGCCATGTGCGACGAACTCATTGCCGCCCATCAGAAGCTCGGATTCCTCGGGGAATTCACCCCCGTCGTCAAGGATACAGGACGGGCTTACGCCGGAACGGCAGACCGCGTCATCGTCCGCACCCGCATGAAAAAATCCACTTCAACAAAACCTGGATTTATCTTGAACGAAGTAACCATAAACAACCCCCTCAAGAAAGAACTCTCCCTCTCCATTCGACTCCGTGCCGAACAAAATCGAGTGAAAGCAGACAGGGGCGCAACCCTGAAAGTGAAAGTTCCAGCTGGTAAAACGGTGAAACAGGATATCGAAGTGCCTTTCCCCTTCAACCGCGAGGAAAACTTCACCCTGCTGGTGGAAACAGACTGCGAGAATGTGCTGGCGATTGATTCATATGTCATCATCCATAAGAAAACGCTGAAAAACGCGGAGGGCGTAGTCCCCTTTGATTTGAAGCTGAACGGCTTTGACGCCGTGCGGGGAACCATCGGAGAGAAGGGAAAAAACATCGAACTGAATCTGAAGGTCGAAGATTCCAAAGTGACACCCAATCTCGTCACCCCCTGGCTTGGCTCATGTCTGGAATTCTTTTTCGCCGATCCCGACAACGCCCGGGTCAACCAGTTCTTCATCCTCCCACAACCGAAAGGAAAGAAAGGCCTGGTGCTGAAGCGGAATCTGGAGGAATGGAAAGGTGCGGACGTCGGACAAAACGTCCAGCCAACCGGATACACCATAAAAATCACCCTGCCTCGCGAGGCCCTGGGCATTCCAGCAAAAGGAGAGTTCCTCTTCGATACCATCGCCCACCTCACCGCACTTGGCGATGCGCACAGCGGCGGACGGGCTGCACTCAACGGCAGCTTCAATTCCTCAGAACATACCGAGCACTACTCCGTAGTCGACTTGAGCTAGAAAATACAGGTGCTGATCGTCTTCACCCAGGATATTTATTCGGGCTTGCCGGACAATCCGTGCGAGATGGCCTGGGTGAGCTGTCTTTCATAGGAGTCGAGCGGGAAGGACCAGTTCTTCACGTCGAGCTTTTCCTGTCCGCAACGCAGCGTCAGCACTTTGTTGTTCCCCATCATGGCGAGGAACCAGTGGGCGATTCCGCTGTGATCGTTCGCCAGTGTTCCCGGAATCAGCACGACCAGTGTTTTGTCCTCAATGAAGAGGATGTTGCTCACCGCCTGACCGAGGACGCCCAGAATGATGCGGGCCGACTTCATGACCGCAATCTGTTCCTCAAAAGTCATGTTTCCAAAGGTGACGACTCTCGTGGGGCCAAGGAGTTTTTCCGTGGCACGGATGAGTTCGTCTTCATTGTTCACCTTCCGCCAGGGAGCGTCGCGGCGGGAAAGAAACAGGACAGACGTCGGCTCGTCAGCCTTGATTCCGTCAAAACATCTCCGGACTTTTGCCTGAAGCTCCGGCGAGGAGATCGGGTCGACTCGCCGTTCAATCATCGGGGCGAAATACATCTCCTCGATCCGCAGTGTTCCAAAGATGGCCGGGATAATTCTTTCCTGCTTGATCCCCAGATACTTCAGCATATTCAACTGCCAATGAACATGTTTGGGCGCGAGTAGGAACCAAAGATCGTCAAAAAGTTCCTTCGGCAAATATTCCTTCGCCGCAACAACCCTCGGGAGATATTCCTGGTTAAAATGCCCGCGGTTAAAATGATGCACCCCCGTCAGGTGAAAGACCGGGTGATGGATGGTCTTGTAAAACGGAAGGGGCGGACGAACCCGGACCCGCTCCAGCCTGTAGGGAAAAATGGAGGGCAGAAGCAACCGGCCATCGCGCAGATAGACCTGGCCCTCGTCCCCCACCACCTTCACGTCACGCACGCGGTAGCAGTCGATATCCGGCCAGTGGTAGGTCTTCGTCCTGCCCGGATTGCCGCCCACTTCATCATCAAACGTGTTGTCGAATTCCTGCGAACCCGCCTTTTGCAGATTCCATTTTTCCTCGTACCAGTCCGTTTCATTCAAATGGCAAATTCTGGGGCGATAACCCAAAATCTTGGCAGCCTTGGAATAAGTGTCTTGCGCGAACCGGAGAAGCGGAACCATAGTTTCCGGCGGAGTATACGTTTCGTCATTTGACACGGGCAAGCATCGTTTTCCCTCAACGGACAAACACACACCCTTTCACCTCGCCTCATGGAACGGAAAACATTATCCTTTATCGGCTTTGCAAAACCCCAACCGCCCGACCTGAAAATGATCCGCCGCCTTGCCCCGTTCTTCCTTGTCATCTGGTTTGCCCTCTCCGCCATCGCGCAGACAGATACCGTAGCGTTGGGAAAACATATTGCTGAGGCCGCCTTCAAACAGGTAGGTGCGACCGTCTCATATGATCCGGGGTATACTCGCATCCCCTATCCGGGTGGAGATGTTCCCATGGAGCGCGGCGTCTGCACGGATGTCGTCATCCGCGCCCTGCGGGCGAATGGTTACGACCTGCAAAAACTCGTGCATGAGGACCTGGTGAAAAATTTCAAACAGTATCCCCACCTTTGGAACCTGCCGGGACCGGACACCAACATCGACCACCGCCGCGTGCCCAATCTCCAGACATTCTTCACCCGCCATGGCATGCAACTTCCCGTCCCAAAAACCGGAGCCGATGTCGATCCGGGGGACTTCATCGTCTGGCGCCTGCCTGTCAGCAAGCTCCTCCACATCGGCGTCGTCTCCACCCGCTTCACTCCTGACCACACCCGCCCGCTCATGATTCACAACATCGGTCACGGTGCTCAGGAAGAAGACGTCCTCTTCGCCTTCGACATCATCGCCCACTATCGCTGGAGTGCGGGCGTGTCATCGATTCGATAACAAAATTATCTCCGGCTTTTTTTCTCAATCGCTTCTGATACTCCCGAGGAGTCATTCCCGTGTGTTGGCGGAAGCAGCGGGAGAAATAGTTGCTGTCGTCAAATCCACAGACTGAGGCAAGGGCGGTGATCGATTCTCCGGTTTCCATTTGGGAAAGACGGGCCGTGGCCTTGGCGATGCGCGCCTGTATGACATACGCCATGGGAGACATGCCCAAGGCGAGGCGGAAAAGACGGTGGAAAGTCCGCTCGGACATCTTCGCCTGTCGGGCCAACTCGCCAACAGAGAGCGGGCGTTCCAGATTTTTTTCCACCCATGCAAGCAGCCGCCCCAATCGAGCATCGAGGTGCAACCTTCCATCCGTCCGGGACTCGGGGATGACAGACCGTTCAAACTTTCGTGCAAGAGCATCCAAAATGAGCGTCAGGTACGCATCCTCCAGCACCCGGCCACCCCGACTTCCCGGAGAGGTCTCTTCTTCGAGGCGGGAAATCCATTCCTGAATTTGTTCCAGCTCGACAGGAGAAAGGTGAAGACGCCGGGTGTACTCGGATCGCCGCCAGCTCACCGACTCCAGTCGGAAGAGGGCGTGAAAACCGGCACGCTTGTCCAATCCCCGGCGGATGCGGGAAAGAGCGTCGCTCCGGATGATGATATTTGCCAGATTCAGATTGCGGGTCTGCTCGTACCCGTGCGTGCGACGGCTGTCCAGAACGAGAACATCCCCTGAGCTGACTTCGTGCCGCACCTCGCCCGTCACATGGATTCCGCTCCCGGAAAGAATGACCGCAATCTCTGTGAACTCATGCCTGTGCTGGCCGATGGGTTCCTGGGACAGCATTCTCTTCACCACTGCGTGCCGCTGCCGCTGATCACGGAAAATATTCCGCCGCGTGATGACGAAGGATCGGGACGGCATGGCGGGATTATGCTGATATTTGGCGGTTTTTTCAAGGATCATTTCACCCGGATTGTGGATACTCTGGATCATGAAACAGCCCGCCTCTTTCGCAAACGCCCAGTGGATTTCATCCCCCCTCGTCGGAGGCGTCTACACCTCCGCTCCGGCACCCTATTTCAGAAAATCCTTTTCCATTTCGCAGCCCGTCAAAAAAGCGACGCTCACCATCACGGCACTTGGGATTTACGAACCATACCTGAATGGCGAACGGGTGGGGGATCACATCTTCGCACCCGGCTGGACAGATTACTCCAAGCGTGTGCAATACCAGGTTTACGACGTGGTTCGTTTCCTGAAAAAAGGGGAAAACATCCTGGGTAACATCCTGGGAGACGGCTGGTACTGCGGCAGTCTGGGGTGGGAAAACAAGCGCCAGACCTGGGGTGACCGTCCCAAACTTCTCGCCCATCTGGAAATCATTTTGGCCGACGGCACCACCACCTCCATTGTCACCGACAAAAGCTGGAAAATCTCCGCTGGCCCGATCCTCCAAAACGATTTCCTCCAGGGCGAAGTTTATGACGCGCGCCTGGAACTTGGGCCGTGGTGCGAGAGCGGGTATGATGATTCCGCCTGGGCGGAGGCATTGCTGTCGGAGTCGCCCAAGATAGAAATGCACCCATCCCCTGCTCCTCCCGTGCGGCACATCGCAACGCTCATGCCAAAGACGATTGCACATCACCCATATTGGAGAGACAGAAGGATTATCGACTTCGGTCAGAACTTCGCCGGACGGGTCAGCATCTCCGTGAAAACAAAGCCGGGCCGCACCATCACCCTTCGCTTTGCCGAAATTCTCAACCCGGACGGCACGCTCTACACCGAAAACCTCCGTGGCGCGCGCGTGACCGACTACTACACCTGCAAAAGCGATCAGACGGAAGCCTGGGAGCCTCACTTCACCTTTCATGGCTTCCGCTACGTGGAAATTTTTGGAGTGAAGGAGGACGAAACTTTCGAGATAAAGGGGATCGTTCTCCACTCAGACACTCCGCCGACGGGCAGCTTCTCCTGCTCGCACCCGCTGCTCAATCAACTCCAGAGCAACATCACTTGGGGACAAAAAAGCAACTTTCTGGAAGTCCCGACCGACTGTCCGCAGCGCGACGAACGCCTCGGCTGGACGGGCGATGCCCAGGTCTTCATCCGTACCGCGGCCTTCAACATGGATGTGCGCGGCTTCTTCCACAAATGGCTCAGAGACCTTGCCGACACCCAGACCCCTGAAGGTGCCATCATGCGTGTGGCACCGAATTATCTGGCCATCGGTATATCGGACGGCGGCCCGGCATGGTCGGACGCGATGGTCATCTGCCCATGGACGATTTACATCTGCTACGGCGATCGGGAGGTTCTTGAGGAAAATTATGAGCCGATGGTGCGCTACCACACCTATCTCACAAAAAAACTCACCCTCGATCACATCCGCTCCCACCCGGATGTCGATCCTTGGGGCGGACACGGCGACTGGCTGGCCCTCGACGGCAGTGGAAAAACGGAGGGAATCACCCCTCGCGATCTCATCGGCACGGCTTTCTACGCCTACGATACGGAGATTCTGGCCAAGACGGCGGAGATCCTGGGAAAAAAGGAGGACTCCTCGCGCTTCGCGGCCCTGCATAAAAAAATCGCCGCCGCATTTTGTCGCCGTTTCGTCACCGAGGATGGACTTATCGTCTCCGGCACGCAGACCTCGTACGTGCTGGCATTGCATTTCCGCCTGCTGCCGGAAAAACTCCGCCCAGTCGCGGCAAAAGCACTGGCGCAGGATGTGGAAAAGCGGGGTTTCCACCTTGCCACGGGATTCGTCGGCACACCTTACATTCTCGACGTTCTCACGGAAAACGGCCACCTGGACACCGCGTACAAATTGCTCGAACAGGAGACTTTTCCCTCCTGGCTTTTCCCGGTGAAAAACGGTGCGACAACCATCTGGGAACGCTGGGACGGTTGGACGCCGGACAAGGGCTTTCAAGACAAGGGGATGAACTCCTTTAATCACTACGCCTACGGTGCCGTGGGAAGCTGGATGTATCAGACGGTGGCGGGACTTGATCTCGACCCGTCGGAACCAGGTTACCGTCACATTATCTTCAAGCCTCGCCCCGGCGGCACTATCACCTCCGCGCAGGCCGACCTCAAAACCCCTCACGGGAAAGCCTCCATCCGTTGGGAGAAATCCAAAGCAGGCTTGAAACTTTCCCTCACCGTGCCCCCCGGCACCCGCGCCACACTCCTTCCGCCTGAAGGATTCGGAAAGGCTCAATCCCTCAAACCGGGAAATCACAAGCTGACGCTTCCGCCAGCCAAGTCATTCCAATCTGAAAAATAAGTTTACGAACGAAAATGCTTTAATACCATTTCTAATTGATATTAGGTATAAATAGTGATATGAGTTGTGGATGGCACGACCGAGATTGAAATTAACCATGGATGAGGCCACCCGTGCGGAGGTGGAGAGGCGATATAGAAAG
>Ga0187810_10000385_pt1 | contig 17625 bp, 15 predicted proteins | sample NC_wetland_sal_i_9_FD_132963 | JGI IMG/M metagenome (GOLD analysis project Ga0187810, IMG submission 132963) | Wetland sediment microbial communities from Neuse River Estuary, North Carolina, USA - ASW_5 | ecosystem: Environmental > Aquatic > Freshwater > Wetlands > Sediment | place: USA: North...
AGCGGACGAATTTGAATTCATTCAGGCCGGTGTTCTGGATGACAATCGGAAGGGAGACATCGTCCCCGGGGCTGAATTCATTGGTTCCGGATATATATGCCGATAGTTCCGGGCTTCCTGCCATGTATTTTGTGTCCGCGAGTGCCGGCGCTGCAAGTGCTGCGCAGAATATGATCAGTATGCAGAGCAATTTTCCCGTGCTTGCCATTTTTTAAAGTCTCCATTGCGTAATTGGATATTGATTGCGTAATTTCTGTAGTATTCAGAGAAATTGACAATTCAATTTCCGGTTATCTTTCACTTTTGATGAAAGTTTCTTCTCATGATCAATGTTAGATAATTATTTAATAATTACTCTATTGGGTTACATCTGTATGTAACATTCGATTGATACAGCCAATTGTTACACATATGCGAAATATTTATATTGTGATGGATTAAATCCTGACTAATGGATCATTATCAGGATGAGCTAATCCGGATAAAAAAAATCTTAAAAGACTCGCCCCATGGGATGAGTGTTACGGAAATCGCGCGCGCAATCGATAAGAACAAACACTCCGTAGGGCGCTACCTGGATATCCTGCATGTATCCGGCCAGGTTGAAATGCGTTCTTATGGCAAAGCAAAAGTGTACTCTCTCTCATCCCGGATCCCCATCAACACAATGCTGGGTTTTGCCCACGATTTGATCATTGTGCTGGACCGTGATCTCCGCGTTATCCGTATTAACGATCATTTTCTTCAGCTGATTAACAAAACCCGGGAAGAAATAACCGGGAAAAATTTTGCCTACCTTCCCGTTTCAGATCAATCCGCGGAACCTCTGGTTGAAAAGATCAAAATTTCCTTAACCTCCGGTGCCGGCGACCAGGAATCGGTCATCCAGATCGGAAAAGATCAGTTCTATCGCCAGAAAATAATTCCTACGGTATTTGAAGACGGTGCGCAGGGAATCACCATCATTCTTGAAGACATCTCCCGGCAAAAACTGGCAGACAGTGCGTTGCGGGTAAGTGAAGAACGGTTCCGGCTTATGGCCGAAAATATCCGTGACGGCCTGATAATCAATGAAAACGAAAAAACGGTATACGTTAACCGCCGTGTAGAAGAAATTTTCGGATATAGCCGGGAGGAACTGGTCTCACTCTCGCCATCCGATCTCGCAGCTCCTGAGGAAAAAGAGCGGATACAGTTAATGATTGAGAAGTACCGTTCATCCCGGAATGTGCCCACGGATTTTACCTTCTGGATTGTCCGGAAAGATGGCCAACGGCGTTTCATATATAACCGGATTACTACGATCGAATTCAGTGGTACGCTGATAAAATATATCGTGATCACTGACATGACCGATGGCAAGCAAATCCATGATAACCTGGAAAACCAGTTCGGTTTTTTGCAGAACCTGATCAATACTTTTCCCAATCCGCTTTTCTACGTGGATGCCGGGTCCCGTTTACTCGGTTGTAATGAGAATTTTGTGAGAATTGTCGGGAAACCTTATGCGGAGTTTAAAGGAAAATTCCTTGGGGATGTCCTTTCCGAAACACTGGCGGCTGTTTTTTTGAAACGCAACGACGATCTCTGGACAAGACCGGGTGTTGTAACCTATGAAGAAACAGTCCCCTATCCTGACGGATCCGTCCACAAAGTATCCATCCAGAAATCATCATTCACTCTTGCCGATGGTAAAACCCTGGGAATTGTTGGCTTAATCATATCCGATCATCTGCAATCCCCCTAAGATATCGCCCGGGATTTTTCCATACTTTTTTAGTATAAACAACCTTACCATAATTGTATGAGGAAAAAACTTGTGCACCTGATCTGCACAATAGCAATTGTTTTTGCAATAATTTCATCGGGGTGTGTCGCCCCACCAAAAGAGACCGCTTCGGCGAAACCTGCAGCGGGGACCGGGACAAGTGCCGCTGCCGGCATAAATGCAACATGCACGACAGAAACCATGAGCTATGTTACCGAAGAGACTCCTTTTCAAACCGGCACGACCGCATACACTACGTACCAGGCCATTCCTGCAGTAACGCCAACGCCGGAAGAATATGTTCAGATTTACGGGAAAACGCAGACGTTTGCCTACAATAAAACTGCATTTTCGTTTGACCTGAAAAATCCCCCCATGCTGATCGAGTTTACTGTCTGGCCAACCAACAATACGGGAACCATAGTAATCGATTCGCGATCCGGAGGGCATAGTGACCAGACCGTTGCCTACAGTTATTTCAGCCCGGACTCATGGTACCAGATAACAATCCGGAATAAGACAACCGGGGATATAGTACTGCAGGACGGGTTCCAGAACGGGTATTCGCAGCAGGCTGACAACCGGACCCTGAAATTACTGACGCGCGGCAACTTTTTGATCGAACTTGGCGGGAACCGGGTTACAGCGTCGACCAACGTATCCGTCAAGCGATCCGGCAATATCGTCAACATGTCCGGATAATTTTTCCCTCCTTTTTTGGAACGTTCCTCCCGTAAAACAAAAGGTATGGTCTTTAAAAAACGGTGAGTTATTTAAGTTAGGAGAGCGATTTTAGTAGGCAACAGTAACATTCTCGTGTCCCGGTAGGGTAGTGGACATCCTAAAAGATTGCGGATCTTTTGACCCGGGTTCAAGTCCCGGCCGGGGCGTATAAATTTTAAACGTTTCAACCTCTTCTAAAAAAAATGTACGTGCATTTTTTTTATTTTTTGGGATACCCGGTTTTTTATTAAAATACCCAAACAGGATCATGGGACTGCCTTAAACAACCCCCGGGCATATTTTGTCGTCGATCAGGTCGTCTTAAAAAAAATCGATCTGCAAACCACTTTCACCGAATCCTGAAAAATTAAAGAAGCTGGAAGAATACTGCCGCCCCATAAAAGCAACCGAATACAATAACCAGCGAGCTGACAAGATAATCCCGGCCCCTGACCGGGAACTCGCGAAGCCGGGTCCTTTTACCGGTGCGGTACCCGCGGATATCGATCGTCAGGCCAAGCACATTTGCGCGGGAGAGCGCATTGGATACAAGCGGAATGACGATCGGTGCAACGCTCCGGATTTTTCCCATAATCCCGGTTCCCGGATTATATCCCCGGGCAAGTTGGGCTTCGTGGATACGCTTGCCTTCGATTTGCAGCGTGGGAATAAATCTCAGGGCGATGATGAACATCAGGGTGTAGTCTATGGGAATTCTCATGCGTTCCATGGTATGGACCAGGTCACGGGGCTGGGTGGAGATGAGAAACAGCTGGAATGCGTAGATCAGGATCATGAACCGCAGGGAGAGGATAAGGCCGATGCCAAGCGCTCCCCATGTCAGGGGAATACTATTCCCGATGAGGGGAACTCCTGCCGGGATGAGGTAGCCGATAAGATCCCCCCCGGGGATAGTCAGGAGGGTTATGACAATAAACACAAGGCTCATCATCACGATGAGCCGTGATTGCGAAACGACCTCCGTGTACAGATCGCTCAGGTACGCAATGGCAAGCAGGGCAAGGACAAGGCCCAGCAGGAAGACAAGGTTTGTGGAAATAATACAGACAGCACTGATCCCGATAATGAATATAATTTTGGTTACCGGATGAAGCCGGTGGAAGAATCCGTCCTTGTGGACATATGCTAAAATTTCCGACATTTCAGGATACCTCCGCGGACAAAATCTCTATGATCTTTCCGTTTTCCATCCTGACTATCCGATCGGCGCAGTGATCGGCAATCTCCCGGTTATGCGTGATTATAATGATCGTGTGCCCTTTTCGCTGGAGATCTCTTAAGATCGCAATAACCTGTAATGCCTCGTTCCCGTCAAGGCCTGTTGTAGGCTCATCGAGAACGAGTATCTCCGGCCGCATGGCGACGACGCAGGCGATTGCAAGTCGCTGGCGTTCCCCGCGCGAGAGCCAGCGCGGGTAAAGATCTTTTGAATGTGCAAGACCGGCATCGAGAAGAGCGCTATCGATGATGTTTTCATCGTCAGGCATGCCGATATTTTTCAGGCCGAACGCCACTTCATCCCTGACCGTATCGGCAAAAAACATATGATCGGGATTCTGGAAGACCAGGCCGACATCCCGCGAGAGATCGGTAATCGAATACTGTTTCGTGTTCTTTCCGAGAATAACGACGTCGCCTTCCGTGGGGGTCAGGAGGTTATTGAACTGTTTGACCAGTGTCGTTTTTCCGGAGCCGTTTTCACCGACTATTGCGACAAACTCCCCGGAATGTATGGTCAGGTTGATCTGTGAAAGTGCCGGGATATCCCCGTAGGAATAGGAAAGGTTTGTGACGGTCACTGCCGGCAATCGTGCTTCTTCATGCGCCAGTTCCGGAGTTCCCGATCTTTTTCCGATTCCGGAGAAATCCGGCACGACAATTTTCCGGATCCGGTCATCTCCAAGAACATCCGGTGGATTCCCGGACGCACTGATCTTTCCTTCTTCCATGACGATTATTGTATCAACGATATCCCGGAAATGGGCAAATTTGTGTTCGATAAGAAGAATAGTACGGCCCTGCCGTTTCAGATCCCTGAGGATCTCTGCAATACGGCGTGTTGAATGCTCGTCGAGTTCCGAGGTCGGCTCATCGAGAATCAGGACTTCATTACCCAGGGCAAGGGTAGCGGCGAGTGCAACCCGTTGTTTCTGGCCCCCGGAGAGTTTGTGGGGAGAACGATCTTTCAGTTCGGTAATATGCGTCATCGCCATGACCGATTCGAGTCGTTCTTCAATTACTCCGGCATCCAGGCCCCGGTGTTCAAGGGCAGACAGGATTTCTTCCTCGACCGTAGTGAAGATCATCTGGGCTTCAGCATCATCAAAGACGATCCCGATTTTCCGGGCGATTTCTGAAAGACTGCCGTAGCTGGCAACGTCTTTTCCCTCAATGGTTATCCGGCCCTCCTTTTTTCCGCCATACTCATGGTGGAGGATTCCGGCTGCAGCAAGGCACAGCGTCGTCTTCCCGGCGCCGGAAGGGCCGGTTACCATGATACATTGCCCTTTTTTTAAGGAAAAAGAGAGGTGGTTGAGAGCTGTCTTTACTGTGTGGGGATAGGTGTAACTTATCCGTTCGAGCTCAATCATTCCTGTCCTCGTGAGAGAACCCGGTTGGATGGGAGGTAGAGGATCTGGACAATGATCGCATTGAATACCGCGGTAATGACAACGATCGGCACGAAAACGATAACAAAGCTCCATATATCGCCATTATATTTCTGGAGGACATTCGCGCTGACAAAAACTATGGCGATCGCAGCGAATGAAAATCCACTGACAAGCGTTGAGATGAATGTTGTAGCCGTCGGGGCGAATTTGGTCCTGTTCCTGAGGAGGGCATATAATCCAAAACAGGTGAGTGCCCCGAGCGGTTCGCTCACCAGGTTTGCCGGCGGGAACATGGAACTCGAGATCATCATCGAGAGAATACCTGCGACGATACCGATTCCCAGTGCTTCGTAGACTTTCGGCCGGATAAGGATTATCGCAAGACAATAGAATGCGATGATCATGTTTGGCGTGAGCGGGGTATGCAGCATGGCGAGGAAGTACCGCAGGATCGCACCGATGGCAAGCAAAATTCCGACAATGGCAATATCTTTTGACTTCATGGGCATCACATACTTTTTTGGTAATGATAAGTTAAGATCTCGGGAACGGGTTACCCGGTGACTAACTTATACCTTGATGTATACTTTTGTTCATTCGCGTATTAAAACGTAACTTATTTCAGGCGTGTTACCGGATTCACCATTCCCTGCCAATACCGGCTAAATTAAGTGAAACCGCTAAACCGGTGGACACGATTCCGGCAATCTGTCTTCATCGGATCGAGTTGCAGGAAGCAGAAGACAATTCTGATATTTTCCAAAGGAGTTTCTTTTTTTGGTATCGTAATCATGTCCGGCCAGAAGCCTGCAATAAGATTCATTACCTGCCCGAGCGCTCTCACAAGATGAGGATGATTTTGTTGTTCACCCCGGGTAGTGACGATATCTACAAGGAATCGCTGGCTCTCCATGAGCATAATAAAGGAAAACTTGAGACAAGGGCCAAGGTTCCTTTGAAAACAAAACATGATCTTTCTGTCGCATACACGCCCGGCGTAGCTGAAGTCTGCAGGGAGATTGCAAAGGACAAAAACCTGGCTTATAAGTACACGATGAAAGCAAATACGATCGCCATTGTTACTGACGGATCAGCGGTGCTCGGGCTTGGTAATATCGGAGCGCATGCAGCAATCCCGGTCATGGAAGGAAAAGCCATACTGTTCAAGGAATTCGCCGGGATCGATGCCATACCTCTTTGTTTTGAAAAATACAGTGCAGATTTTGCGGATCATGTCCGGAATATCGCCCCGGTTTTTGGCGGGATAAATCTCGAAGATATCGCAGCCCCGAAATGTTTCGAAGTCGAAGATGCGCTCCAGGATATCGGGATCCCGGTAATGCACGACGATCAGCATGGGACCGCAGTCGTTGTCCTTGCAGCCCTTCTCAATGCATGCAAAGTCACCGGGAGATCGTTTCAGGATCTGAATATCGTGATATGTGGTGCCGGGGCTGCCGGCTATGCGATAACGCGCCTGCTCAAGTGTATCGGGTACGACACTGATGTGTGCACCACCGTGCACGAGATTATCGTGTGCGACACGAAAGGTACAATCTTCCGCGGACGTGAAGGCCTGTATGCAAACAAATACAAGTTTATTATTGCTGAGGAAACCAACCGGCCGGCGCTCGATGGTTCCATTTCAGACGCCCTGATCGGCGCTGATGCGGTGGTCGGCGTATCGGCACCCGGGATCATTACCGAAGAGATGGTTAAATCCATGAACAAAAACGCAATCGTTTTTGCGATGGCTAATCCTGTCCCGGAGATCTGGCCGGATGCAGCCAGGCATGCGGGTGCAGCCGTTGTGGGCACCGGGCGAAGCGATTTTCCCAACCAGATCAACAATGTCCTTGCATTCCCCGGAATATTCAGGGGAGCGCTCGATGCAAAAGCGACCCGGATTACCGATGAGATGAAGATCGCGGCGGCCCATGCGATTGCAGATTATGTTAAAAAACCCCGGCACGACCGGATCCTCCCGAATATTCTCGATAAAGGAGTGACGGTTGCTGTGGCAAAAGCTGTTGCCGAAGCCGCAAAAACATGCGGGTGCAGCAGGGAACTTTAGTTCCTGTTTAATTCATCCATTTATCCGGGAAGAGCCTCCATCAAGCCGGGTGCTTAAAAAAAATATTTTTTATTAACCGTACCCGGTTATCTCGTAATTGATTTCCGTGACCCGTCCCGCACATTCCTTTCCATGGACAAGGACTTCTTCCACCATTTTTTTGAGAATCGCGGGAAAAACGGCTCCCACTATCTCGAAGACCGGTTTACCTCCGCAGAAAAATTTGAACGTCGGTGTGCCTCTCACTCCATAGCGCTCGGCAGTCCACATGCTGGACATGATATTGAGCCGTGCAAAAACAACGGTATCCCTGAACTCTTTTGAATAGGTGACAAAGTACGGTTCGATGATACGGCAATATGGGCACGTGTCGCTGTAAAACATCACGGCAACCGGCTTTTCGCTCTTTTCGACAACACGCTCCCAGAGGAGATCGCTTACTTCGACAAGCGTCCCGGGCTCTGCGCCGACGGTTGTCACAGGTTTTGATGGTTCCGGCGGTGTGGGTGTCACCGCTTTTGCAGCTTCCGGTGGGAAAGGCGTTGTCGGGCCGGAAGTATCCGGCTTTTTCTGTTGTTCGGGTTTTTGCGGATCCATTGTGCACCCAAGTGCAGTCATTGGGATATACGACAGATATAGTTTTTCGTGAAGATTGGAAAAAATGCCAGCTGTTTGCCCCATTGGCGATAGCGTTATCAATCAGTCCCGGAGTTTTTTTAATTTCTGTTAATCGATATGCGTTGGAAAAAAATCAGGATATCGGTCATCCGGCAAATATTATCTCCTTGCTTACCTATGACGAACAGGATTTTACCGGAAAAACAAAAAAATATATGAGGACTCGACCTTGATGTACAGGAAATCACTGCACCATGGTAACCGCGATGTATCGTTGCGAAAAAATCATGAACCCGAACTGCTGCCATCCGCCCCCGGATCAGAAACGATTGCTCGAATTCAAAAATATAACCGTTTTCAAGGATAACCGGAAGGTCCTTGACTCCCTCTCGCTCTCGCTCTCCCAAGGGGAGCATGTTGCAATCCTCGGGCCAAACGGGTCCGGTAAATCCTCGTTCATCAAGACAATAACCCGGGAATACTATCCGGTCATCCAGGATACTGATATTGTTTTCAGAATCTGGGGCATGGGTGTCTGGGATGTTTCCACGCTGCGTTCCCTTCTCGGCATCGTATCCAACGATCTCCAGAACACGTTCACCCGCGAGATTACCGGCCGGGACGTTGTTGTATCCGGTTTCTTTAACAGCGTCGGGCTCTACCGGTGCAGGCCAACCCCGGCTATGGAAAAAAAAGCATACGATGTTATCCGGTTCCTGGGTATCGGGCACTTGGAAGACCGGGAAATGACCCGTATGTCTACCGGGGAGGCCCGGCGTTTCCTGATCGCCAGGGCCTTGATCCATGATCCAAAGGCACTCATTCTCGATGAGCCGACCAACAGCCTCGACATGCACGCCCTTCACACATTCCGAAAGACGCTCCGGAATATTGCACGATCAGGAACAGGGATCATCCTGATCACCCACAATCTCCAGGACATTATCCCGGAAATTTCCCGGGTCATTCTTATGCGGGACGGGAAATTTTATTGCGACGGGCCAAAAGCAGAAATATTAACTGAAGAACGTATCGGGGATCTTTTCTCGATCCCGGTCCAGATACGGGAAGAACAGGGTTATTATTATACGGTTGGCGACTAAAAAAGCGACGCATTTCCGCTATACTTTTATGCGAAGGGTGCTCTTCCTTTTCACCGGACATTTCCGGATCAGCCGGAAAGGATCGCTCACATTGGAGAAAAAATGCCAGAACCATCCCGGACAGGTTTGAACGCGACGGACAACCGGCTGGATATCGTTCCCGTCGGAGAATTTTTCTCCCTTCTTGAAACTTCAGATAGTGGACTTACTTCAGAACAGGCCCGGGACCGGTTCGGCAAATACGGGCCCAATGATATCTCCCACATACGGAAGCGCCCGGTTATCATCGAGTACCTCGCGCATTTCAAGAATCTTCTCGTTATCATCCTTATCATCGCTGCCATAATCTCGGCAATAGTCGGCGAGATAACCTCGGCAGTTATTATTATCTTCATCGTTTTTGCGAGTGTGACACTCGATTTCTTCCAGGAGTACAAGGCAGGAAATGCCGCCGAGCTCCTCCGGCAGAAAATTATCACGACCGCGCTTGTAACCCGGGACGGAAAACCGGGGGAACTTCCGATATCCGGACTCGTGCCGGGCGATATGATCACTCTCGCTGCCGGGGACATCGTACCAGCTGATGCACGGCTGATTTCCGCGCGGGACCTTTATGTGAACCAGTCTGCCCTCACGGGAGAGCCCTATCCTGTTGCAAAGGAAGCCGGCCAGTCTAATCCTGCAAAGCCCCTTGCCGAGGCACAAAATTATGTTTTCCTCGGTACATCGGTTGTCAGCGGTACGGCGACCGGGATCATTACAAGAACCGGGACCGCAACAGAATTTGGCAAAGTTGCAAAGACTCTTGTCGAGCGACCCCCGGAAACTGAATTCGAGCGGGGACTCAAGCAGTTCAGTTACCTGATGTCGAAAATTGTTTTTGGCATGGTTATCATCGTTTTTTTTATCAATGCGCTTTTCCGGCACGGAATTCTTGACTCGCTTCTTTTCTCGATCGCACTGGCTGTCGGGATGACGCCAGAACTCCTGCCCATGATCCTTTCCTTAAACCTGTCAAAGGGATCTGTGGCAATGGCGGAGAAGGGCGCTATTGTCAAGCACCCGGAGTCTATCCAGAATTTCGGGAGCATGGATGTCCTCTGTACTGATAAGACCGGCACACTGACCGAGAACCAGATTGCTCTCATCCGTCATCTTGACACGGAAGGAAACGACAGCGAAAGTGTTCTTTTGTATTCATATATCAACAGTTTTTTCCACACGGGCCTCAAGAGCCCGCTCGATGAAGCAGTCGTACGGTTCCGGCACCTGGATATCGACGAATATGAGAAGATTGACGAAATCCCCTTCGATTTCATCCGAAAACGGGTCTCAATCGTAGTTTCGAAAAAAGAAAATCCGGTCCTCGTTTCAAAAGGAGCACCGGAAGAGATATTCCGGATCTGTTCGTTCGAAGAACGCAGTGGAAGCGTCCATCCGATTACCGATGAGTGCCGGTCCCGGATAAACGGCATATACAAAGCGCAGAGCGAAGACGGGTTCCGGACCCTTGCGGTCTGCTACCGGCCGGTTGCCCCGGATCAGAAACAATTCTCCATTGCAGAGGAGAAAGATATGATCCTCGTCGGGCTCATAACGTTCATCGATCCTCCGAAAGAGAGCGCTCGCGATTCACTCCGGTTACTGGCACAGTCCGGCATCGAACTCAAGATCCTGACCGGGGACAACGAACTGGTCACGAGAAAGACCTGCGAGCTCATCGGCCAGGATGTCAGGGGTACGCTGACCGGTGCAGAGATCGAGACCATGGATGGCGAGACGCTCTCCCGGGTTGTCGAGAGGGTGACAATCTTCTCCCGCATGACGCCGGTCCAGAAAAACCGGGTAATGAATGCACTCAAACGCAATGGTCATGTAGTCGGGTTTATGGGCGATGGGATCAACGATGCCCCTTCGATACGCGAGGCCGATGTCGGGATCTCGGTCGAGAATGCAGTCGACATTGCAAAGGAATCCGCAGATATCATCCTGTTGAAAAACGACCTGAGGATCCTCAACGACGGAGTACTCGAAGGACGGAAAACGTTCGGGAATACCATGAAATATATCCTGATGGGTACAAGCTCCAATTTCGGGAACATGTTCAGCGTTGCCGGCGCTTCGCTTTTCCTGAAGTTCCTTCCCATGCTCCCCATCCAGATCCTGCTCAACAACCTCCTGTATGACGTATCGGAATCGACAATTCCCACAGACAATGTCGATGCGTCGTATATCAGCACACCGAAAAAATGGGACATTGAGTTCATAAAAAAATTTATTATTATATTTGGTCCCATCAGTTCTCTCTTTGATTTCATTACCTTCGCAATCCTTCTTTTTATATTCCAGGCAGATGCGGCCCTGTTCCAGACTGCATGGTTCATCGAATCGATCTGTACGCAGACGCTGGTGATATTTGTCATCCGGACCCGGGTCGTCCCGTTCTATACCAGCAGGCCAAGCCGGCTTCTCTTCGCGAGTACGATCGCAATTGTTCTCCTCGCGTCAATCCTGCCGTTTACGGTAATCGGGAGTATATTTGGATTCGTCCAGCCCCCGCTCACGTTCTTTGCGGTTCTCGGGACTCTTATTGCAGGGTATATCCTTATCGTAGAACTGGTGAAACGCTGGTTCTACCGGAACTACTCGAAATTTACCGGACAAAAAACATCTCTGTGAAAACCATTAACCAATCAGCCGTAAGGGTCGATACACGTGCACGTATACCGCCTGTATATACCCATAACCCTGGCGAAAACTATTTCCCGTCAGCATCCAATGTGCGGGATACCATTTTCTTATGCGCAGGAAGCGATAGGATGCCAAGACGAGTAGAGACGGGAACACGAGCCGGGGACGCACTTGGATTTTATGAAGAGTTTTTTTCCGGATGGCTTGAGATGTATGAAGATTCGCGTATGTATCTCCATTACATTATTTCGCGACAAAAAAACGAGCATCACACACAAAAACTCCTGGAAACCTGGATCTCCCGGGGTTACGATGTGCGTGTCGTCCTTCCCCGCCCGATCATGCAGCATATTCTTATAAAATTCGGTTTCGTACGGTCGCGGGAATTATTGTCCGGCCATTACGAAGATGAAGTTGAAGTCTGGAAGAGACCCTGAATTGTCACCCTGAAGGTGAATGTCAGATTTTCGTACCCTCGATCATTGATTTTTGGCATTCAACAGATCTTAAAAAAACGGTACAAACTGACCGTGTCACTACTGATAAAAACGAAAGGGAAGCCGATGGAACCGAAGAATTTCATAGTGGTCCTGCCTGTTTTATGTCATGCCGATTTTATCCGGAGCCGAACCGGAAACAGCCGGCCGGGATTTCCATCTCAAACCTGGCCCCTCCAGACGGGGTTCCCGATTCCCTGATGCATATACCGGAGATCTCAAGAATATCGTGGACAAAAATAAGGCCATAGCAATTGGACTTGCCGACGCCTCTCACAAAAATCTCCTGTTTTTTGTTCTCCGGTATACCGCTGCTGTTATCCTCGTAGACAAGGAGAAGGCTCCCCGGTTTTTCCTCGGAATAGACCCGTACCTTAAGTTCATCTTTACCGTACTTTTTTGTATTGTCGATCAGGTGGGTAAACATCCTGCTGATGATAGGATCGCAGAAGAGTTCGAGGTCCCCTGTCTCGATAGTTGCTGAAAGGGTTTGATCTTCACACGCCGAGAGCGCTCTATGGATTGCAGTCCTGACATTCATCCACCTGAGCGGTCGTGTTCCCATATCCTGGTATTCAATGGTAAAGGTGATCTCATCATGAATGCATTGAAGAATTTCTTCTTCGCACTGAATGAATTCCCTGGCTTTCCGTTCACTGACCAGATCTTTTGTCAGTTCAACATACCCGCGAAGGCCGGTAATCTTATTCAGTACATCGTGCCATGCGACGATATTCATAAGTTCCAGTTTTTGCCGTACGAGCTGGTCTTCCCGATCGTTGCGTTTTTTCTCCGTGATATCGGCAATCACGTACACGAACCGTGGGTTGAGGGATCCGGGCGCCCCGGCAAACTGCAGGGTTACTGAAAACCACTGTTCAGTTCCCGGCTCTCCCTGCTGAAAATCGAATTTCACCTCACGGTTCGATTTCCTGCTCTCTTCACATTTTCTGCACCAGGTCTGTTCAGATTCCGGCGAGAGTGTGCGTGGGGAGAAAGATTTCTGCAAGGGTAATCCCGTGTTTACACCGGGAGTACTGGATAATTCTGCAGTTTTTGTAACGTCCACGATTTTATCACCGGCAAGCTCAATTATTCCCTTTGAGATGCCATAACCGCTCAGCATCGTGTCCGCGAGAGCTTCATAATCGCATTGAATTTTGTCTGCGTATTTATGTCCGGTGAGTTCAGTCAGTGTCTCCACCGCCCCGATAATTGTCCCTTTTGAATCGATGATGGGCATTGCCATGAAATGCAGCCATTTTCCGGATGGACCGATACGGGAAAAATACCCCGTCGATTCGTACGCTCCTTTCACGTACTTTGACTGGACGGGATTCTGGTACAGGCCGGGAATGAGTTCTGGTTTTCCATCAACAAGGATATCTGCAAGGCACGGCCGTTTTTCGGAGTAAAATGCAGTCCAGTGATCTGAAGTCCCGATAAGCTGATCGGCCCGGATACCGGTAAAACATTCAAGAGCTTTATTCCAGGACACAACGTGGTGATCCTTATCGATGAAGAACTGCAATAATACCGATCCGCCGCTATCAAGGGTAACGGGCGTCCCCAGGTCGTTCACGCGATCCTGACAACGTACGGGAGTGCCGGCCTCCCCGCGGTATTTTGATTCTTTGGATTTTGTCGAGAGTGTCATGTATAAAACACCCGGTTACTCCATAAATTTGGCATGCTCACCAGACGTAGTACGTCAGCAGCCAGACCGATGTTCAAAGAAGGATTGTCACGAATTACAGGAAATAGGGAACCGGATGAAAACGACAAGCCTGCTGCGGAACTGAAATCCCGGTGCATTTTCCAGACCCGGTTGTTTTGGAGTACCGGTGTTTCAATAATATCAGGATCCACATTGTGCCAGAAATGATACATTTCGAACCGGATTTCCATCAGATACGTGAAAAAGTGTGTGACCCATTTTGGATGTGATGGTTTGTTCACTGGACCGACACACTACTATTACTTTTCAGGGATAAGGAGAGATATTGTTATCCGTTTCGGGATTTTAATGCCATTAAAATTTTTAATGCCATTGTAATGCAGCTTCGGTTTAAAATATCTCATCCAGTTGAAAATTTTCCTACGTGAAGACAGAAGTTTTTCCTACATTCCACCTGTTGAATTCTTCGACAGTTGTTGCGATCTCCGGAATTATGAGATTGCATATTGCATTTCTCTTCGCAGGAATTCCCCCGGTTGTTGAGCTTTACGTCGCCTACGGGCTGATCGTATATGCAACGTATACACTGGACCGGGCACTCGGGTGCGAGGAGGACGCGATCAACCGGAGCGAACTCTCCGGAGCGAACCGAAGTATCGGAATGATGGCGTGCATCAGCGCATTTTTTGTCGGGTTTATTGTGCTTGCGCGGGAAAATATTTTCCTGGCCCCCCTGTTTCCCTTTGTTACGGGGTATGTTTATTCAAAGGGGATTTCGGTTGCACGTTTCTCCTTGAAACTCAAAGGCGGTGCCGGACAAAAAAATGCGGTTATCGGCCTGACATGGGGTGGGAGCATCGCGCTCATCGTGAGCCACTACAATCACGATCCTTTTACGATCCTGGCAATTTTCCTGTTTTTCGGTCTCAAGCTGTTCATCAATTCGACCCTCTTTGATTTCAAGGATGTTGAAGGGGATTTTCTTGCCGGTATCAGGACTCTCCCGATCTATCTTGGCGAACAACTGACGAAGTACCTGCTTCTTGCGGTATGCATCATTCTCCATGCCATTATGATCGCAGCATTATTTGCCGGGAAAATACAGCCGGAGATCGTTATACTGGTGACCAGCCTCGTATTCGGTCTGGTGTTTATCCTCGTGTACTCGATCTCATTTGATAAAAATGCGAAGGGGATCAGAAAACATTTCAGGGTACTGATGGTTGCCGGGGAGTCGCCGGTTGCTTTAGCCCTCAGATCCGGTGTCCGGGCCTTCATCGGCTAGATTCTTAATTTTTTGTGCCTTTTGTGTATAATAGGAAAAAAGATCCTCTCCCCATTTCAGTGCTGACGGATCAGTACTCACCAGATCCCGCTTCGAATCAAAAACACCATTGTGGTAGAAGAGGGTAAGGGAAAGGTGGGTATCGGTAATAATAAATGACAGGCGTATATCTTCGTCAAGGACATACATGTCCGAGTCTTTATAGGTAAGCCATTCAGACAGTTGCCGGGCGTACTTGACCTTCACGATATTGAAAACCTTCCTCGTGATGATAAGTCCGGTCCTGACTTTTTTCTGGGCGAGATGGAGAAACAGATCCGGATACGTCGGGTGGACCATATGTGCCATACCCCGGACTGACCGGGAACTCGTGACAATTTCCTGGAAATGGGAATGCGATTCATAGATCTCCTCGTCACTCGATTCTATGATCTGGATCGTGCCAAGTTCTGACAATCTCAGGAGCATCTCCCAGGGGATTGCGCTCATATCGTGAGCCTGCCAGAATTCTTTCTGGGCATCGATTACCCTGAGGGTCATATCGAACGGTTCGAGATAGTGAACCACGATCATCCCAAGACACGAAAGAGAATACACCCGTCCCTCGCGCCGGATGAGATGTTCGTCCTCCAGAATTTTAATCTGAGGCAGCATACCGGTCGCAGTGACATGCAGCCGATCCTTGATGGTATCCCAGGTCTGGGGACCATCTCTTAACAGGATCAGGAGGTTTCTCCTCTTTTCCGATGAAATGATAATATTGAGAAGATCCGCCATAGAGCAAAAAAGTTTGGTGTTCCCGTCATTTAAACCTGCATCTTTTAGCAATTGTATAATTCCTGCAAGATATGCCGGAATTTGAGCGCCATCCCCGTTGTTCATTTTATTCGCATAATATTCCGGAAAGAGATCCTAACCGGAAGGCAGGCAGAAAAATTGTAGTACCGGTGTATGACGTACGGTATGCACGAAAAAACAACATTCACAAAAAAATACCACATTGGTATAATTCCCTGAAATCTTTCGACTCCTGATTATGCACTGCACTATCCGGCATTTCCGTTCGCTGAACGGATTTCAGTTATATGCCGGTTCGTCCACTGGTAAAGGGAGCGTACGATTTTTGTGACGACCGGCCATTCGGTTAATTACCGTGAAAAACAATTCTAACAAAGGAGCAGGTAAAAAAATGCAGATGCGAATCGGGGGGAAAGAATATGCAGGGGTCAGCGGCGAAAGACTCGATGTAAAAAATCCCGCGACAGGGGAAATTATTGACAGCGTCCCTTCCGGGACCAAAGAGGATGTCAGATCCGCTGTCGACTCTTCCGCTGAGGCATTCGGGCCGTGGGCGAAAAAAACGATGCGTGAGCGGGGCATGATCTTTTTCCATGCGGGCCAGCGGGTGCGGGAGCAGCATAAGGATCTTGCCCGGCTGCTGACCATGGAGCAGGGTAAACCCCTGCGCGAGTCCATAGACGAAGTCCGGGGATTTGCAAATATCCTCGAATTCTATGCCGGGATCTCCGCGAGCAAGACCGGCGAGGCTGTCCGGCTGGGTGGATCCGGTGACTGCATGGTCGTCCGGGAACCCCTCGGCGTATGCGGGGCAATTATTCCCTGGAACATGCCGGTTATCATCATGGGCTGGAAGATCGGCCCGGCCCTGCTCGCCGGGAATACGGTGGTGCTGAAACCCGCGTCTGCCACGCCGCTCACCAACTTAAAACTTGGGGCAATCCTTGACGATGCAGGACTCCCCCCGGGCGTCCTGAACATTGTAACGGGTCCCGGGGAAACGGTGGGAGAGGCGCTTGCCGGGGACCGTAACATCCGGAAAATTTCCTTCACCGGGGGCTGCTCTACCGGTGCAAAAATCCGCCAGATTGTTGGCCACGGTCAAACGGACCTCGTTCTCGAACTCGGAGGTTCCGATCCAATGATTGTCATGGATGACGCGGACATAGGTAAAGCGGTGGACGGGGCTGTGCGGGGACGGTTCTACAATGCGGGCCAGACCTGTACCGCCATAAAACGTGTGTATGTACACGAGAAGATCGCAGACGCGTTTATCCGCGAACTGAAAAACCGGATCGATGCGTTGTCGATCGGAAACGGGCTCGGGTCGAAGATCGACATGGGCCCCCTGAACAGTGCACAGCAGCGGGAGAGGATCTCGGACCTGGTCGAGGAGACCCGGAGTAAAGCGGAAGGTACTATTCTCACCGGGGGTTGCGAGATGCGGGGGAAGGCATTCGAGAATGGGCATTTTTACCGGCCCACGCTCATCACCAATGTGGCATCTTCAAGCCGGCTCGTTTCCGATGAAGTGTTCGGCCCGGTCCTCCCGGTCGTTACGTTTCCCGATCTTGCAGCAGCCATCGGCCAGGCCAACGCTACCCGGTTTGGTCTTGGGGCATCGGTCTGGACAAAGGATATCAGCGTTGTAAAACGGGTGTTTGAAGAAGTGAACGCAGGGATCATCTGGGTCAACCGCCATCTGACGGTCCCCCCGGAAGTTCCGTTTGGCGGACTGAAGGAGAGTGGCATCGGCC
>Ga0187810_10000386_pt1 | contig 17592 bp, 16 predicted proteins | sample NC_wetland_sal_i_9_FD_132963 | JGI IMG/M metagenome (GOLD analysis project Ga0187810, IMG submission 132963) | Wetland sediment microbial communities from Neuse River Estuary, North Carolina, USA - ASW_5 | ecosystem: Environmental > Aquatic > Freshwater > Wetlands > Sediment | place: USA: North...
GGCGGAATAGATGGAATTCTCCGTCGGCGGCGCGCGCGTCTTCGCCGGTTCGGGTGGCCGCGCCTTCGAGCCGTCGCTGCCCACCGTGGCGCTGCTGCACGGCGCCGGCATGAACCACACCATCTGGGCGGCACAGGCGCGGGCGCTCGCTCATCATGGCAGAAACGTCCTCGCGCTCGATTTCCCCGGCCATGGCGCGAGCGCGGGGCCGCCGCTTTCCAGCATCGAAAAGCTGGCGGATTGGGTGCTTTCCTGCCTCCAGGCGCTGGGCGCGGCGCGTTTCCGCCTCGCCGGGCACAGCATGGGTTCGCTGACCGCGCTCGAAGCGGCGGCGCGCGCCGGCGCCTCCTGCGAGGCCTTGGCCCTGCTGGGTTTCGTGCCGGAGATGCGCGTCCATCCCGATCTGCTGAAAGCCGCGCGCGCGGGCGAACACCTGGCCGCCGAGCTGATGGTGGGCTGGAGCTTCGGCCGGCACGGCCTGACCGGCGGCAACCCCGCGCCCGGCCTGTTCCTGCCGCAAGGCGCGCTGGCTTTGCTGGAGCAATCGCCGCCCGCGAGTCTGGGGGTCGATTTGGCCGCTTGCGACGCGTACCGGAACGCCGAGGCGGCGGCGCGGCGCGTCCAGTGCCCGGTCCTGCTGCTCTTAGGCGAAGACGACCGCATGACGCCTTCCGCCAAGGGCGCGGCCTTCGCCCGGAATTTTTCCCAAGCCCGCGTCAAGATTCTGCCCGAGGCCGGCCACATGATGATGGTCGAGCAGCCTTCGCTTTCGCTCGATTCGCTCAAGACGATTCTCTGACGCGATTTTCGCGCGAATCGACTCTGCCGAAAGATTGACGCGCCCCGAGGGATAAGCGAGGCTCGCGCGCATGCGCCGCATGCCGTCGGGACCGATGCTCGCCGCAATCTGGTTCGTCCTCTGCGGCGTCTATCTGCTGCGCGTGCTCGGCTGGGACACGTTTTCCGCGCTGACGTCGCTCGACCAGCTCCTGTTCGTGGCACTGGCGGTTCTGCCCGTGCCGGTCTTCTGGGGCGCCGCCGCCATGCGGCGGCGCGCGCAGGAATTCTCCGCCGTGTCGGCGAAGCTGGCCGATCAGCTCGACCGGCTCAACGCGTCCCCGGAGGAGCCCGAACGCCGCAGGCAGGAGGCGCTGTTGGCGCTCCTGCGCGACCAACGCGTGCAGAAGTCGCTGGTGACGCTGCGCCGCCAGGCCGAGGAACTGGCCGGCACAGTCGACAGCACCGTCAAACGCATCGAGAATTCGGCCGATGGGCTGGGTTCGCGCCTGACCGAGAGCATGCGCGCCGTAACCTCGGTGATGGAACGGGCGGAATGGGCGCGCAGTGATCTCGAAGGCGCCATCAGCCCCTTAAACCGCCTGGTCGAGACCCTGAGCGCCGAAAGCGCCGCCATCACCCGCGCCGTGGGCCACGACCTCGACGAGGTCAGCGGGCGCCTGGCCGAACACGTCGAGGACGTGGAGAAGGCGGTCGACCGCGCCATTGCGACCGCGGGCGAGCGCGGCCAGAAGCGTTCGGCTGAGATCGAGCATAACCTCGCCCAGGCGATCGAGCGCGCCGGCGACCGCGCCGCGACCGAGTTCGAGCGCGTGAGCGAGCGCCTCGCCCGCGGCATCGAGACCGCGACCTTGCGTATCACCGCCGAAACCGAGGCGTTCCGCAGCTCGGTCGACCGCGCCACCGACGGCGCCGTCAGCCGTTTCTCCGAACAGACGGATGCCACCGAGAAGAAGCTGGCCGACGCGACCTCCCGCGTCGAGGCCGCCACGGCGCAGCTGGCGGCGGCGGCCGAACGCGGCAATACCGTGCTGCGGAGCGGCGCCGACAGCCTAGCCGAGGCGGCGCAAGCGGCGATGGCCCGCACCGAGGAGGTGGCGGCGAAGTTCCGCGAGGTGGCCAAGGGCGCCGAGGGCATGGGCGAGGCGCTGCTCGGCCAGGCGCAGGAGTTGAACCAGGTGGCGGCGCAGAACCTGGCGCGGCTCAAGGAGGCGGGCGAAGGCTTCACCGCCCAGGCCGGACATCTCACCGAGGCGGTGCGCCAGGGCAATTCGTCGATCGACGAGATGGGCGAAAAGCTGCGCCAGCGTGCCGGCGAGCTGACTTCGGCCAGCGCCCAGGCGGCGGCCAGCATCGAAAGCGTGGGCGAGACCTTCCGCAAGATCGGCGGCGAGGTCGCGGCGCAGGCGGCTTCGAGCGCCGACGGCGTCAAATCCGCCATAGCGGCGCTGGAGCAGAGCGGGCGCAACATCGCCGCGGCGTCGGTCGAGATCGAGCTCGCCGCCGATCACGCCAAGGCGAATATCGGACGCGCCGGCGAGAGCATCGGCGAGGATGCCCGCCGCCTGGCGAGCGCGGCCGGCGAGGCCGGATCGAAGCTCGACGAAAGCGGCGGCGCCATCCGCAAGCAGCTCGATGCGGTGCGCGAGGCCAACGACGCGGCGGCGGTGCAGGTGGCGAAGCTGGGCGAGAATTTCACCAAGGAGTTGAAGAATTTCAACGACACGCGCGAGGCGATCGGCGCCCAGGTGGCCGAGATCCGCGCGCGGTTGCAGCAGCACACCGAGGATCTGGCGCGCGCCACCGAACTCGCCATGAAGAACGCGCACGGCGCCAGCGACGCCTTCCAGAGCCAGGCCGAGCGGCTGAAAACAGCGACCTCCGCCATGGGCGAGCAGGCGGAAACCGTGGGAGCGGCGCTGCTGCGGCAGCTGGTTCAAATCAAGGAGGGAACCGAAGGACTCACGGGGCTGGGCGAAAAGATCGGCGGCATCCTGCAAGCGGGCGTGGCCGAGATGGCCCTGGCCAGCGACCGCGCCGCCGGCCGCGCCGAGGAGGTGGCTCACACCTTCGCCGAGCAGGGCCGCATCCTCACCCAGGTGAGCGAGCTGGCGACGCAGCATCTGGGCGCGAGCGGCGAGGCGATGCGCGCCCGCGCCAAGGAGGTTTCCGACGCCGTGGCCGAGGCCGAGCTCAGGATCGAGGAACTCGGCACCCGCTTCACCGAGCGCAGCGCGTCGGTGGTGGCCGCGGGCGAAACCGCCTCGATCAAGCTGGGGGAGGTGGGCGAGCAATTCCGCGGCCAGGTGCTGGAGCTGGCGACGGCGATCGAGGGCACGGTGGAGCGGGTCGAGACCGCGCGCGAGGCGCTCAACCAGCATTTCGTCTCGCTCGGCAACGCCACCGCCGCGGTGGCGGCGCGGCTCCAGGAGATGGGCAGCGCGGCGGAGAACCAGCTGGCGACGCTGGCCGCCACCGGCGCCGCCATGACCGACCGCGGCGACGAGGCGGCGGAATCGATGCGCCGCCAGCTGCGCGATCTCAACGCCGCGCTCGACCAGACCACGGCGCGGCTCGACGGCGTGCGCGCCGCGCTTTCCGACCACGCGGCGCAATTGAACGGCGCCACCGATCTGGCGGTCGAGCGTCTGCGCGACGTGATCGGCACCTATGACAGCCAGGCCGGGGCGCTGGTCGCCGCCGCCGAGCGCATCAACGCCACCGCCCGGCAGGCGACCGGGCTGTTCGGCGAGGGCGCGACCGCGATGCTGAAGGCCGCCGACCAGGCGGCCGGCATGGCCCAGCAGGCGCGGGAGAGGTCGCTCGCCAACCAGCAGGAGACTTTCCTCCGGAACGCGACCTACATGATCGAGACGCTGCAATCGCTGGCGGTGGACATCACCCGCGCCCTCGACCAGCAGATTCCCGAGGCGATCTGGCGGCGTTTCCACGCCGGCGAACGCGGCGTGTTCATCCGCCACCTGCTCTCGGCGCAGGAGCGCGAGGCCAATGTCGCGATCAAGAAGAAATTCGAGGAGGATCTGGTCTTCCGCGAACACACGCTCAGATATCTCGACCAGTTCGAGACTCTGCTGGCCCAGGCCCGCGCCTGCGATCACTTGGATGTACTGGGGACCACCTTCATCACCGCCGACGTGGGCAAGCTCTATCTCATCATCGGCAACGCCGTCGGCCGCGTGAAATAGAAGCTGACAGCTATTCAGGCCGCCTTGTGGTCGATCGTCGCCGGGCCGGTGCCCATCGCGATCTCGATCTTGCGCGGCTTCTTCTCCTCGGGCACTTCGCGCGTCAGGTCGACGTGCAACAGGCCGTTGTCGAGGGAAGCGCCCGAAACCTTGATATGGTCGGCAAGCTGGAAGCGGCGCTCGAAGGCGCGGCGCGCGATGCCGCGGTGGAGATACGCGGTGTTCTGCTCCTCGTCCTTCTTGGACTTGCCGGCGACCAGCAGCTCGTTCTCCTTGACCGTGATCTCGATGTCGTCGCGGCCGAAGCCCGCCACCGCCATGGTCAGGCGATAGGCGTTCTCGCCGGTCGCCTCGATGTTGTAGGGCGGGTAGGACTGCGCCGCGCCGTCGAAGCGCGTGGCCGCGTCGGCCAGGCGCAACAGCCGGTCGAAGCCGATGGTGGAACGGAACAGCGGGGTGAAGTCGAAACTATCCATGTGACACATCCTCCATGTGAGCAATGTCGATGCCCGGGCCCCCTGGGGAGCGCCCGGACCGATCTCACATGGGAACGGCAAAACCGCGCGTCAAGACGCCACGCGCGGCGTCAAGCCGCGCAAACCTCAAAGGCGCGGCGTTAGCCGCGATTTTTGAAAGCCAAGCCTAAGAACTTATTTCTTCGCGGATTTTTCGGCTTTTTCGGCGGGCTTTTCGGCCTTGGCGGCTTTTTCGGCCGGCTTCTCGGCCTTGGCGGGTTTCTCGGCCTTGGCCGCCGCCGGCTTGCCGGAAGCCGCGACCGCCTTGGTGGCGGGCTTGGTGCCGATGGCTTCGCCCGCCTTGAGGCCGAGGCCCTGGCCCTGGAAGCGCTTGTTGAAACGCGCGAGCTGGCCGCCTTCCGTCAGCTTCTGCTGGCCGCCGGTCCAGGCCGGGTGGGAACGGGAATCGATTTCGAGATGCAGCGTTTCGCCCGGCTTGCCGTAGGTCGAGCGGGTCTTATAGGTGGTGCCGTCGGTCATGATGACCGTGATCTCGTGGTAATCCGGGTGGATTTTGTCTTTCATCGCGCATCTCCAGGGAGGCGCGCTTTATAGCCTCCGGCGCCCCCACGCGCAACTGCCCTCGCGGTGCACAGCGGCGGCGGCGTGCGAAGCAGGTCTTAAACCTTAACGCTCGGTCAGCTTCAATTCGATGCGGCGGTTCTTGCGGTAGGCGTCCTCGGTGGTGCCCGGGGCGATCGGCGAGTATTCGCCGAAGCCGGCGGCGACCAGGCGGTTGGGCGGAATGCCCTGGGCGATCAGGAATTGCACCACCGATTGCGCGCGCGCCGAGGACAGCTCCCAATTCGAGGGGTATTGCGATGTCGCGATCGGCCGCGTGTCGGTGTGCCCGTCGACGCGCAGCACCCAGTCGATGTCGGGCGGAATCTTGGCCGAGATTTCCTTCAGCGCCAAGGCCACGGGAACGAGCCGCTTCTGCGCGCCGGGGGTGAGCTGGGCGCTGCCGAGATCGAACAGCACCTCGCTCTGGAAGACGAAACGATCGCCGACGATGCGGATGTCGGGCCGGTTGCCGAGCACCGCGCGCAAACGCCCGAAGAATTCCGAGCGGTAGCGCGCCAGCTCCTCGACCTTGGTGGCGAGCGCCTGGTTGAGCCGCTGGCCGAGATCGGCGATCTGGAGCTGGTCCGCCTTGGTCTTGGCCTCCGAGGCATCGAGCGCGGAGGCGATCTGCGCCAGCTGGTCGCGCAACGCCAGGATCTGCTGGTTGAGCTGGTCGATGGTCGTGCTCTTGGCGCCCGATTCCTGCTGCGCGGCGTCGCGCTGCGCCTGGGTCGCTTGCAAATCCTGGTTCAGCTTCGACAGATTGAGCTTCAGATCGGCGTTGCTGCCCTTTTCCAGATTCAGGACTTCGGTCAGCTGGTTCAGCTGCGCTGTCAGCTGCTTCAAGGCCGCGTCGCGGCCCGACAGCGCGTCGGTCAGGTAGAACTGCCCGGCGGTGAAGACCAGCAGCACGAAGATGATGACCATGATGAGCTGCGACAGCGCGTCGACGAAGCCCGGCCAGATGTTGATCGTGGAACGGTGGCGGTGGCGGGAAAGATAGGGCATGGGGCGGAACCCGGGATGATGCTAGCGGCGCACGCGTTCGGTTTCCTTCGACGCGGCGGCGATGGTGCGGGCGACCAGGCGGATCTCGTTGCGGATTTCCTGGATCGCCTGGCCGCGGCCCTGGGACATTTCCTCGTTGAGCCGCGCCAAATGCAGCTCGATCGCCCGCAGATGCGCGCGCGCCTCGTCGGCGGCCTGACCGGAGCCGCCGTCGGCCAGGCGCTTCAGCACCGGCTTCATCTCGATCTGCTGCTCGGCCAGCTTGAGCATCAGGTTCTGCTCGGTGCGCATCTGGTCGGTGAGCGCGGCGAGCTTCTCGGTCAGGTCCAGGATGTTGCTGTTGGCGGAAATGCGGCTTTCCTCGCCGCGCGCCAGGATGCGCTGCAAGCTTTCGAGGCTGTCCGCGGTCTGCTCCAAGAGCGCCTGGATATAGGCCGGCGCCGCCGCCTCGCCCAGATCGAGCGCGCCGGTCGGCGCGGACAGCCTGGTGTGGCCCGCGAGATATTCCTCGACCTCGTTGTAGAAGCGGCTTTGCGCCAAGCCCGCCTGGAGGTCGAGGAAGCCCAGCACCAGCGAGCCCGCGAGGCCGAACAGCGAGGCGCTGAACGCCGTGCTCATGCCGCCCAAGGGAGTCTGCAGCCGGGATTTGAGATCGGCGAAGGCGCTGACCGGATCGCCCGGCCCGGCCGAAAGCCCGCCGATCACGCCCTTGACCGATTGCACCGTCTCCAACAGGCCGTAGAAGGTGCCGAGCAATCCCAGGAAGATCAGCAAGCCGATCAGATAGCGCGAGGTCTCGCGCGATTCCTCGAGCCGCGCGCCGATGCCGTCCATCACCGTGCGCAAGGACATGGCCGACAGCGCCGGCTTGCCGCCGGGGCTCCCCGCCATCAAACGCGCGATGGGCGCCAGCAGGCGCGGCTTGCCCTTGGCCGCTTGCTCCGGGTTGCGCTTCACCTGCTCGAGCCAGCGCGCCTCGGGGCCGAGCAACAAAACCTGGTGGAAAATGTAGGCGATGCCGGCCGCCAGGATGCCCAGGATCACCCCGTTCACCAGCGAATTGCCGAGGAAATAGGGATAGAGCGATTGCCGCAGCAGGACGGCGACCACGGCGACGGATATTACGAGAACTGCCATCCGCACGAGATAGCGATAGGGGTTATTCAACGGGGAATGCCTCGCGAAAGGGGGTTTAAACGCTCTCCTGGCCCGGCGCTTTACGAGCCGAGCACCACCAAGTCGACGCGGTCGAGGGAGCCCCCACCCTCGACCCGGTTGCCCAGCGCGCGCACGTCGATCCGCGTGCTCGCAATCCCCCGCTGGATGAGATAGGCCCTGACGACCACGGCGCGCGCCAAGGAGGTGCGGCGCGCCGATATCGCGTCATCCGCGCCGTTGCCCGGCGCGCTGGCATAGGACACGAGTTGAATGCGCTGGTTCGGCTGCGCGCCGAGCTTCTGCACGATGGCGTCGAGCACGGCGCGCGCGTCGCCGCCGAGATCGGCCGTGCCCGGCGCGAAGCGCACCGCATTGCTGTCGGATTTCGGGATCGCGGCCGGCGGCGGCGCCGGAAACGCCATCGGATGCGTCGCCGCCAAGGCGGCGCCCGGTTCGGGCTGCTCCGAGGTATCGGGCGGGCCGGCTGCCGGGAAAGCGCGGCTGAAGCCCGCGGCCGAAGGCGGCAGCGCCGCCACTTGCGGCATGCTCGGCGCCGATGGCGGCGCGGGCGAACGCAGCGGCGCCGGCGGCGCGAAGGCGATGGCGTTGCCGAGCGGCGGCCGCAGGGCTGAATCGGCCGGGCCTTGCGGCGCCGGGCTCGAAGGCGGCACGGATGCGGCCACGGTCTGCGCGCCCGGGAGATGCAGCACGATGCGCGGCGCGGCGGCGGCAAATCTCGGGCTGGCCGCCGGCAGGGCGGAATAATCGATGGTCACGGCGCCGATGCGCTCGATGTGGCCGGTCCTTGGCGCGGCGCGTTGCGCGACGCGTTGCCCGGCCGGATGACGGAGCACGACTTTCTGTCCGGTCCAGCTCTGATCGGCGGTCATGGCGCGCGGCGAATGGAGAACGAAGCGGCCGTCGGGAACCGTGGGCGCCGGACCGAGCTGGTCGAGCACGGAGAGATTGACCACCACCTCCGGACTGCCGTGGCCGAGATAGGCGGATTGCGCCCAAGCCTGCGGCGCGGCCGAAACCGCCAGCGCCAGCGTCAGAACCGCCGCGGGATAAAGCCCGCGCGGTGCGGATCGAATAATGGCGACAAGTCCTCGCATGGCTTGCGGCTTCCCGTCCTGTTTGTTGTCGCCTCCCCCGCTTTTGTTGTTGTTGTGCCGGTCGCGGGGACGGTTAAGAGCCTAGCGCAAGACATGGGGTCCCGCCACTGTCACATAACGCGTTTTCGCGAGTCTTCCCCAGCTTCCATGAAGGCGGTGGAAATCGCCCGGGGCAGGAACATTACGAGATCAAACGGGCCGCTCAGCCGGCGGCGGCTTCGCGCAGCAGCTGGCGCAGCTTGTCGTGGAGATCGCTGTTGGCGGCGATGATTCCGTCCGCTTGCAGGACGTCCTGGTCGCCGGCGAGATCGGTGACATAGCCGCCGGCCTCGCGCACCAGCAGCACCCCAGCGGCGATATCCCAGGGCTTCAGGCCGAATTCCCAGAAGCCGTCATAGCGGCCGGCGGCGACATAGGCGAGGTCGAGCGAAGCCACGCCCCAGCGCCGCACACCGCTGGTTGCGTTCATGACCGGTGTAAGCGTACGTACGTATTTTACGTGATCGCCATGGCCGCGGAACGGGATCCCCGTGGCAATCAACGAGTCGGGCAACTCGCGGCGCGCCGACACACGCAGGCGGCGGTCGTTAACATAGGCGCCCAAGCCCTTCTCGGTCCAGAACATTTCGTCCTTGATAGGATCGAGCACCAGGCCTGCGATGAGCTTGCCTTCGCGCTCCAGCCCGATCGAGATCGCCCAATGCGGCAAGCCGTGGAGAAAATTGGTGGTGCCGTCCAAGGGATCGATGATGAAGCGGTGGGCCTCGTCCTTGCCCTTGATCTCGCCGCCTTCCTCCAGGAGAAAGCCGTAGCCGGGCCGCGCCTTTTCGAGCTCGCGCCGCAGCACGGTCTCGGCCTTGAGATCGGCCGAGGAGACGAATTCGCCCGGCCCCTTGACCGAGACCTGGAGCTGTTCGACCTCGCCGAAGTCGCGGATCAGGCCCCTGGCCGCCTTGCGCGCGGCGGCCGCCATGACGTTGTAGAGCGCGGAGCGGTTGGCCATGGGCCGCGCGTTTTCTCAGTCCTTGGCGCGTTCGACGTAGCTGCCGTCCGCGGTATTGACGACGACGCGGGTGCCGGCCGCGACATGCGGCGGCAGCATGATGCGCCTGCCGTTCGAAAGTTTGCCCGGCTTGTAGGAGGAGGACGCGGTCTGCCCGCGCACCACCGGTTCGGCCTCGGTCACTTCCAGGACCACGGTCTGGGGCAGCGTTACCGCAAGCGGCGTTCCCTCGAACAGCTGAATCGTACAGATCATGCCTTCCTGAAGAAAATCAACCGGTTCACCGATCAAGCTCTTATCCAGTATCAACTGTTCATAGGATTCGTTATCCATGAAAGTGGCATGCTCGCCGTCGATGAAAAGAAATTGCATCTCCTTCTCGTCGAGATGGGCGCGTTCCACCGTCTCCTGCGTACGATAACGCGCATTGGTCTTGGTGCCGGTCTTGAGATCGCGCATCTCGACCTGGCGAAGGCGCCGCCCTTGCCGGGCTGAATCAGTTCGCGCTTCAGCACCAGCATGAGCTTGCCGTCCACCTCCAAGACGTTGCCTGGTTTGATGTCGATGGCGTTGATTTTCATGGCGCTCGTCCGGTTTGGCGCGGCGGTGTTCGCGTTGATGGATTGGTCCCGGCTTCTAGCAGCTTGCGCCCCGGAACCACAAGAGAAATCAAGGGAAATAGGGCCCTTGGCGCGCGGTCCCGGCGCGGCTTAGCTTGGCTCAGGGCCGAGCAAGCCGGGAGGGTTCGGGTGGCCAAGGCGACGTGGTGGCGGCAAGACGTGTTCGCTTCGCGCGCGGCGAATTTGCAGCTGCGCGGCGCGATCCTGCGCGGGACCCGCCAATTCTTCGAGAGAAGGGGCTTCGCCGAGGTCGAAACCCCGGCGCTCCAGGTCAGCCCCGGCCTCGAGCCGCATCTCGAGGCCTTCGCGACCCTGCTGGAAGAGCCGGGCGCGGGGAAACGCCGGCTTTTCCTCCACACCTCGCCCGAATTCGCCATGAAGAAACTGCTGGCGGCGGGGGTGTCGCGGTTGTTCCAGCTCGCCCATGCCTTCCGCAACGGCGAACGCAGCTTTACGCATCATCCCGAATTCACGCTGCTCGAATGGTATCGCGCCGGCGCGACTTATCTCGATTTGATGAGGGATTGCGAGGAATTGTTGCGGCATACGCTGAAGCAAGCCGGCCGTACTGTTTTTACGTACAAGGGGTTAAGCGCGGATCCCGCGCAAAAATGGCAGCGTCTTTCGGTCGCCGAATCCTTCCGCCGCTTCGCCGGCATCGACCTGCTGGCGACGGCGCCCAACCCCTTGCAGCCTGAACTCAAGCTTCTGGCCCGGGCCGCGAAGCCCTTGGGCATTTCGCCGCACCGGGGCGACAGCTGGGAGGATATGTTCTTCCGGATTTTCCTCGAACGCATCGAGCCCAGGCTGGGGTCGCCCGCGCCCACCTTGCTTTACGATTATCCGCTCTCGATGGCGGCGCTGGCGCGGGCCAAGCCGGGCGATCCGCGCCTGGCCGAGCGCGTCGAGCTTTATGTCTGCGGCCTCGAACTCGCCAACGGCTTCTCCGAGCTCACCGACGCGGCCGAGCAGCGCGCGCGTTTCGCGCGCGACCGAAGCGCGAAACGCCGGCGTTACGGCACGGCCTATCCGGTGGACGAGGATTTTCTCGCGGCGCTCGAAGCGGGCCTGCCCGAGAGCGCGGGCATGGCGCTGGGCTTCGACCGGCTGGTCATGCTGGCGTGCGGCGCTTCAAACATCGAAGAAGTTTTGTGGGCGCCGGTCGGCTGATTCGAATCGAGTTATCCACCGACTCGACGCCAAGCGTCATGAGTCGCGGCGCAAGGAATCGAGCCGGCGCCATCCGGCCTCGCCCGGCAGCCGGCATTGCCAGAAGCGCCAGCCACTGACGTTGTAGCCGGTGATTTCGCGCGCCGCGTCCGACGGGCTTTGCACGCGCTTGCCGTTGAGCGCCATGGCGCCTTGCTCGACCTTGGCGTGATGCAGCTGGCCGCGGTAACGGGCGCGGAAATCGGTTCCAACGGGGAAGCGTATCCCCTTGTAAAACCAGTCATTTTTGTCATTTCCGGCGCTCGCCGGGGCGGCGGCCGGAAGGCGGGTTTGGCCGAAATCGAAATGCCGCTTGATGACCGCGCTGCCTTGGCCGAGGCCGAGCAGGCGGCGCAGCACGTCGTTGAAATTGTCGCCCTCGCCGACGCGGCGCGCGGTCAGCGCCTTGTACACTTCGAAATCGATTTCGATGTTCTGCATGCCGCCCCCACGCGAATTTTTGGACCGGTAGCGCTATAGCGCTATAGCACTATGGCGCTATCTCGCGCCCGTCGCGGCAGAGAATCGAGCCGGGCGGGTCGGTTATCCCCCGTATCCCCCCAATCCACAGGGCGGCTCATCGGCCGCGCGGGTAAACCGGAATCTCGATGATGATGCGGGTGCGAATCTGTGGATAATCCGGCGGCAGCGGCGGAAACGGCGCGCTCGAGGTGATCATCAGCCGCGCCGCCTCGTCGAGGCGCGGGGTGCCGGAGGTGTTCAGCAGGGTGATGGCGTTCATGGAGCCCGAAGGCTCGATCACGATGCTGTAGATCACCAGCCTTGCGCCACGGCCGGCGAAATCCGCCGCCGGCGGATAGATGCGGTTGCGCTCGATCATCTGCATCACGCGGTTGAGATAGGCGTCGCCGGCGAGGTCGCGCTCGGCGTTGCCGCCCGGCTGCGGCAGGCGGATGGCGAGGAACTTTTCCGCCGGCGCCTCGGCGCGCGGTTGGGCGGGCACCGGCCGCGCCTGGCTCTCCTGCGGCGAGCCCGACTGCGGCAGAGCCGGCTGCGCCTTGGCGGTCTTTTTCGCCTCGGTCTTTTCGTCGGGGCCGGATTCACGCGGCGCAAGTTTGGGCGGCTCGGTCTTGGCCGCCGGCGGCGGCGGTTCGCGCACCAGCGTCACCTGCAGTGCCGGAACCTCGTAGGAGGGCCGCGCCTCGAGGTGCGCCAGCAACCACAGCATCGCCGGCAGCAGATGGAGCAGCGCCGCCGCGGCCAGCGCCCAGGGCGTCAGCCAGAAGCTGCGGCCGGGCGGTTCGTCCTCGGGCAACGGCACGCCGCCCGCCGCCGCCGGAATCAGCGACGGCGCGATCGGATTAATCTGCTCTTCCAACGGCGGTGCCATGCGATGCCTTGATCCGTCCCGCGTTGCGCCCGGCTATGGCGGCCACGCCAGCCTATATTCCTAACACATTGGTATGACGAAAGAATTTCCCACATCCCCGCGCCCGATGGAAGCGCCGCGGGGAAATCGCGGCTAGAGCTGGGCCGCCGCGATCGCCAATGCAAATTCCTTGACCGCCGCGCCCGGCCCTTGCGGATGATCCCAGACCGCCGAAACCACGGCCAGGAAATCCGCCCCGGCCTGGACCAAGGGCGCGCAATTTTGGGGCGAGATGCCGCCGATGGCGACGCACGGCACGGTCATGATCTCGCTCCACCAGCGCAGGATCTCGGGATCGGCCTTGACCGTGGCCTCCTTGGTTTGGGTGGGGAAGAAGGCGCCGAAGGCGACGTAATCGGCGCCGGCCTCCGCCGCCTCGATGGCGTCATGCCGGCTGTCGCGGCAGGTGACGCCGACGATGCGCTCGGGGCCCAAGAGCGCGCGCGCCTCGGCATAGGACGTATCCTCCGGCCCGACATGGACGCCGTCGCAGCCGCAGGCCAGCGCCAGATCGGCCCGGTCGTTCATCAGGAAGGCCGCATCATGTTTCTGAACAATCGGACGCAGGATGTCGGCGGCGCGGCGGATGGCGTCGTCGCTCGTGTCCTTCAAGCGCAGCTGCACGCAGGCGATGTCGCCGGCATCGAGCGCCTCGGCCAGCTTGCCGGCAAAACTCTGCGGCTCCAGCGCCGGCGGGGTGATGAGATAGAGGCGGCTCACGCCTCGCCGCGATAGATGCGGATGAGCGTGTCCAGCATCTTGAGCGCCTCGGCGCGCGGGCGCTGGAAGGTATTGCGGCCGATGATCGAGCCGTTGCCGCCGCCGTCGCGGATGGCGCGCGCCTCGTTGTAGATGCCCTCGGCGTCCTTGGCCTCGCCGCCCGAGAATACGACGATGCGCTTGCCATTGAAGCAGCATTGCACCACGTGGCGGATGCGCGCGGCGGGCGTCGCGATGTCGATCTTCTGCGCCTCGTAGACTTTTTTCGCCGCTTCCAGTTCGAGATGCGCCGTGGGCGGCTTCAGCTTGATGATGTGCGCGCCCAACAGCGCCGCCATGTGCGCGGCATAGGCGCAGATGTCGATCGCGGTCTCGCCTTCCTTGGAAAGATTTCCACCGCGCGGATAGGACCAGATGACCACGGCGAGGCCGGCGGCCTTGGCCTCGCGGCCCAGCTCGGCGATCTCCTCCATCTGGTCGTAGGCCTTGTCCGAGCCGGGATATATCGTAAAGCCGATGGCGGCGCATTTGAGCCGGAGCGCGTCCTTGACCGAGGCCGTCACCGCCTGGTCCGCGGCTTCCTTCAGCCGCGCCAGGGAGTTGGCCGAATTCAGTTTGAGGATGGTCGGGATCTTGCCCGCGAAGGTCTTGGCGCCGGCCTCGATCATGCCCAAGGGCGCGGCATAGGCCGAAAGCCCGGCGTCGATGGCGAGGCGGTAGTGGTAATGCGGATCGTAGGCCGGCGGGTTGGGCGCGAAGCTGCGCGCGGGCCCGTGCTCGAAGCCCTGATCGACCGGCAGGATCACCAGTCTGCCGGTGCCGCCGAGCCTGCCCTGCATCAAGATGCGGGCGAGATTGGCCTTGGTCTTGGGTGAATCGCTTTCATAAGCGTCGAGGATTTTCTGGACCGGTTTGCTGAGCGCCATGGCGTTTCCCTTCGTTCAAGCCGGATATAGCAGACCGGATCGCATCAGGCCAATCTCCCGCCCGCGAGATAGGCCTCGCACCGGGCTTCGGCGTTTTTCCCGTCGCGCAGATCGAGCGCATCCTCGCCGCCGGATTCGACCGCGGCGCCCAGAGCGCGCGCGATTTCCCCGAGCTTCGCCCGCGCGGCTTCGCCGCCGGAAAAGCCCACGCGCTTGAAGCCCATCCGCAGCGCCGCCAACGCCACCCCGGAATCGGCGCCGCAATCCAGCACGGCTTCCATTCGGGATTCGGGATACGAGGCATGCGCCAACGCGGCCAGCGCCTTGAACCAGGCCGGCCCGGCATAGCCTCCGGCGCCCGGTGCGCTCGCCAGCACCACCTTGCGCTTCAAGGATGAGGCCGCCGCCAGCGCGGCGCGGGCCTGATCGAGCGAATGGACGACGATCCGCCCGCCCATGTCTCAGCCCAGCGCGCCCACCAGCGCCGCCGCCTCGACCATGCGGTTGGAGAAGCCCCATTCATTGTCGTACCAGGCGAGCACGCGGCAGAAGCGCTTGCCGATCACCACGGTCTGGGTCAGGTCGAAGGTCGCGCTGTGCGGATCGTGGGTGAAATCGCTCGAGACGCATTCGTCGCGGTTGACGGCGAGAATGCCCTTGAAGCGGTTGGAATTCGACGCCTTGACCATCAGGTCGTTGATCTCGTCCTTGGCGGTGTCGCGCGCGGCGGTGAAGGCGAGATCGATCAGCGAGACGTCGGCGGTCGGCACGCGGATCGAGGTGCCGTCGAGCCTGCCCTGCAAGGCCGGCAGCACCAGGCCCAGCGCCTTGGCGGCGCCGGTCGAGGTCGGGATCATGTTGAGCGCGGCGGCGCGGGCACGGCGCATGTCCTTGTGCAGCGTGTCGACCGTGTTCTGGTCGCCGGTATAGGCGTGGATGGTCGTCATGTAGCCGTGCTCGATGCCGATGCCCTCGTTCAGGACATAGGCGACCGGCGCCAGGCAGTTGGTGGTGCAGGAGCCGTTGGACAAAACCTTGTGCGCGGGCTTCACCTGGTCGCTGTTGACGCCCATCACCAGGGTGATGTCGGCGCCTTCGGCCGGAGCCGAGATGAGCACCCGTTTTGCCCCGGCTTCGATGTGCTTCGCCGCCGCCTCGCGCTTGGTGAAAAGCCCGGTGCATTCGAGCGCGACGTCGATCTTCAGATCCTTCCACGGCAGCTTGGCGGGATCGCGCTCGGCGCTGACCGCGATCTTGCCTTTGCCGATGTCCATCCAGTTGTCGCCGGTCTTGATCTCGCCTTTGAAGCGGCCATGCACGCTGTCGTATTTCAAGAGATGCGCGTTGGCCGCGACCGAGCCCAGATCGTTGATCGCGACCGCCAGCACGTCGTCGCGGTTCTGCTCGTAGAGCGCGCGCAAAACCAGCCGCCCGATGCGGCCGAACCCGTTGATCGCAACCCGAATGGCCATGAAGCCTCCTAGACCAGAGCCGACGCCGCCGAGCATACCGCCTCGGCGGTGATGCCGAAATGCTTGTAGAGCTCCGGGGCCGGGGCCGAAGCGCCGAAACCCGTCATGCCGACGAAGCCGCCCTGGGGACCGATATAACGGTCCCAGCCGAAACGCAAAGCCGCCTCGACCGCGATCCGGGGCGCCTCGCCCAACACCGAGCGGCGATAGGCCGCATCCTGCCGGTCAAACAATTCCCAGCACGGCATTGAGACCACCGCGGCCTCGATCTTCTTCTGCGCCAGCAGATCGCGCGCAGCGAGCGCCAGCGCGACTTCGGAACCGGTCGCCAGGATGGTCGCCTGGCGTTTGCCCGTGGCTTCGGCCAGCACATAGGCGCCGCGCGCGCATTTGTTCTCCGCCCCGCCGTCCTTGCGCAAGGCCGGCACGGCTTGCCGCGTCAGGGCCAGGATCGACGGCGTCTTGGCATGCGCCAAGGCCAGCTCCCAGCATTCCGCGGTCTCGACCGCGTCGGATGGGCGGAAAACCAGCAGATTGGGAATGGCGCGCAAGGCGGCCAGATGCTCGACCGGCTGATGCGTCGGCCCGTCCTCGCCCAGCCCGATCGAATCATGCGTCATCACATAAATCACGCGCAATCCCATCAGCGCCGAAAGCCGGATCGACGGGCGGCAGTAATCGGCGAACACCAGGAAGGTGCCGCCATAGGGAATGATCCCGCCATGCGCGGCCAAACCGTTCATCGCCGCCGCCATGCCGTGCTCGCGCACGCCGTAATGGATGTAGCCGCCGGAGAAATCCTTGGATGTGATGACCTTCTGGCTCTTGGCCTTGGTGTTGTTGGAGCCGGTCAGATCGGCCGAGCCGCCGATCAGCTCGGGCATCGCCGGCGCCAACGCGTCGAGCACGTTGCCCGAGGCCTGGCGGGTGGCGATCTTGGGCGCCTCGCTCGCGGCCTTGGCCTTCACCTGAGCGAGCGCCGCGCGCGCCTCGGGCGCGAGCTCGCCCTGCAAACGGCGCGCGAATTCGGCGCGGGTTTTGGATTCCGCCGCTTCGAGCCGTTTCTTCCAGGATGACGAGAGCTTGGCGCCGCGCGCCCCGGCTTCGCGCCAGAATTTCACCACGTCCTCGGGCAGGACGAAGGGCGGCTCCGACCAGCCCAGGCGCTGGCGCGCACCGGCGATCTCCGCCGCGCCCAAGGGCGAGCCGTGCGAAGCCGCCGAGCCCGCCTTGGTCGGCGCGCCGAAGGCGATGGTGGTTTTGCAGGCGATGAGCGAGGGCCGCACGCTGGTGCGCGCCTCGGAAATGGCGGCGGCGAGCGCTTCGGTGTCGTGGCCGTCCACCGCCGTGGCGTCCCAGCCGGCGGATGAGAAGCGCGCGAGCTGGTTTTCGGAGGTCGCGAGCTGCGTGGCGCCGTCGATCGAGATGCTGTTGTCGTCCCACAGCACGATCAGCTTGGAAAGCCGCAGATGGCCGGCGAGCGAAATCGCCTCCTGGCTGATGCCCTCCATCAGGCAACCGTCGCCGGCGATGACGTAGGTGTAGTGATCGACCAGCTCCTTGCCGAAGCGCGCCGCCAGGATGCGCTCGGCCAGCGCCATGCCGACGGCATTGCCCAGCCCTTGCCCCAAGGGCCCGGTGGTGGTCTCGATGCCCGTCGCGTGGCCGCGTTCGGGATGGCCGGCGGTGCGACTGCCGAGCCGGCGGAAGCGCTTCAACTCGTCGAGCGTCATGTCGGCATAGCCGGTCAGATGCAACAGCGCGTAAAGCAGCATCGAGCCGTGACCGGCCGACAAGACGAAGCGGTCGCGGTCGGGCCAATCGGGCAAGGCCGGATCGAAATTGAGGAAGCGGGTGAACAGCACGGTGGCCGCGTCGGCCATGCCCA
>Ga0187810_10000387_pt1 | contig 17587 bp, 18 predicted proteins | sample NC_wetland_sal_i_9_FD_132963 | JGI IMG/M metagenome (GOLD analysis project Ga0187810, IMG submission 132963) | Wetland sediment microbial communities from Neuse River Estuary, North Carolina, USA - ASW_5 | ecosystem: Environmental > Aquatic > Freshwater > Wetlands > Sediment | place: USA: North...
GGCAGCGATTTGTTTCACGGGATTTTTTCCCGAGTCGATCACCCATCTGCGCGTGACTCCGGCGCGGCAGCCGCATGCGAGCTCAGGGGTAAAGATCACGCCACCCTCGATCCAAAAGAGATTCGCCATGGCCGCTCCGGTGACTTCGCCCCGCTCATTGAGAAGGATAGTCTCATCCTCTCCCGATTCGGTCTGGGCCTGATACCGCAGGAGATAGCTCAGCGTCTTGTACCGAGCCTCCCACGACTGGGAAGAGAGACGCAGGGGCGAGATGTTCAGACGGTATTCCTCCTTCACCGGGGGGAGTTTTTCGTGGAAAAACTGAAAGGTGCCGCCGGGGGTCTGGAACCAGCGCCAGATGCCGTTTCCCGTGGTATGCAGGACGAGTTTCGCGGAATCGGGAGGAGGGAGTTTCAGCGCTGCGGATGCGTCACGCAGGCTTTCCAGATGCCATTCGGGAAAAAGGATTTTCCCCTTTTGCACGAGCAAGGTCTCAAACACGCCGAGGCCGTAGCGAAATCCCAGATCCTCTATCGAAATCTCATTTTCATTTTTCATACGAAGCAAACGCCTCCAGCATGGCACGGGCTTTGTGTTGAGTCTCTTGAAATTCCAGCGTGGGAATCGAGTCCCAGGTGATGCCGCTCCCCACGCCGAAAGAAAGTTCTCCTTCAGTATATTCAAAAGTCCGGATGGCGATGGAGAAGTCCGCCGTTCCATCGTAGCCGAAGCAGCCGATGGCCCCGGTGTAAAGTCCCCGGGGCTGGCGTTCCACCTCCCGGATGATTTCCATCGCGCGCAGCTTTGGAGCACCGGTGATGGATCCCCCGGGCAGGCACTCGACAACGGCGGCAAGCGGCGTCACATCAGCCCTCAATTTTCCCCGCACGGTTGAATATTGATGATGAACGTGGGAATACGCCTGCTGTTTCACCAGATCGAGAACCTCGACCGAGCCGTATTCGCAAATGCGTCCGAGGTCATTTCTCTCCAGATCGGTGATCATGATCAACTCGGCAATCTCCTTGGGATCGCTTGCCAGTTCCCGCGCCAGTCTTTCGTCCTCGGCAGGATTTTTCCCACGAGGGCGGGTGCCTTTCACGGGTTGGGTGGAAATAGCACGTCCCGAGATGGTGATGAAAGATTCCGGCGAGGCGCTCATGATTTCCCGCTGGCCGAGACGGAGGTAGGCGCTGTGGGGCGCATGCGTCCGGCTCCACAGGTGGCGGAAAAGTTCCAGCCCGTCCAGATCACGGATCACACGGTGAAGGCAACGGCAGATGTTCGCCTGATAGATATCCCCGGCGGCGATGTATTCCCGCACGATGGATACGGCTTTTTCATATTCACTCCGGGGCAGGGAATCGACCCAGTCCTCTTCCCGTGATTCAGAAGAAAAATTCCCCGCTTTTATTTCCAGCGTCTCCAGCGGGATTTTTTCCACACACTCAAAAAAGCTGAATTCAAAATCCCCCTCATAGGTGAAATATCCGACGGCAGCCCCCGGCGGCAATCCCGAGTCAACCGGAACCTGCCGGATGGATGCACACTTTTTTGCCCACTCATCCTGGAAATGCGAAATATCCCGGATGTTGCCCCGGATCACCTGCTCCGGTTCTCGAAAAACCCAAGCGGTATTTACTCCACGACAAAGAATCGCGGACGCCCCCCTGAAATCCCCCGGCATGATCAAAATCCCGAGTTGAGCTCGACGGAGGCTTCGCTGGCAAGTTTTACCGATTCCTCCGGGCCGACCAAGCTGAGGTAGAATCGTCCTTTGCCGAAAATATCGCGGGCGAGCCGGGAAATGTCTTCCGCCTGAACTCCGGAAAATCTCTTCATCACCTCTTCCGCAGAAGGAATACGACGATAGGCGGCGATCCCCTCGCCCATCCAAAACATGTGATTGGTCGAGGTCTCCAGATTTAGTTGGAATTGGCCGATGGCGTAATCTTTCGCCCGCTTTAACTCCGCCCGGGAGATTTTCCCCTGGAGGAGGGAGACGATCTCCTTCCGTATCAGTTTCACGGCCTTGAGAACATTCCCGGCTTCCAACCCAAGCTGAATGTAGATGGCCCCTGTCTCTTCAAATTGAGAAACCGAACTCTGCACCGAGTAGGCGAGACCGTGGCGTTCGCGCAGATTTTGGAAGAGGCGGGAACTCATGTTTTCCCCCAGCAGGACACTCAAAAGCCGCATCGTGTGACGGCGCGGATCATGCCGGGAAAGTCCGTATGAACCGATGGCGACGCTTACCTGTTCCACGGGCCGGGCCGTTGCGATTCCGCGTTGGGGGGCGGGTGATTTAGGGGCACGCTCGCCCAAGGTCGACGGTTTCAGGCGCGAGGTGGTTTTCCCGAGCCAGGGTTCCAGAGCTTTTTCGACGGATGGGCGATTCACCCGACCCGCGACCGTGAGAACCAAATTCGCGGGATGATAATACCGCTTCCAAAAGCCGCACAGGTCTGCCCTGCTGATGGCCCCGACGCTCTCCACCGTCCCGGTAATCGGACGCCCGAGGGAATGACTGGGCCAGAGGAGCATGTTCAACTGATCCATGGCCACGGAGCCGGGCTGGTCATTGTACATCCGGATTTCTTCCTGAATCACCGTCCGTTCCCGCTCAAATTCATCCGCCGGGAAAGTGGAATTCCTCGTCATGTCAAAAAGGACATCGACCAAAAGCGGGAAATGCCGCGCCGACATGCGCGCGTAGTAACAGGTCAGTTCCTCGGAGGTAAAAGCGTTGATATCCCCACCGCGCCCCTCGATCACCTCGCTGATCTTGCGGGCGGAACGACGACGGGTGCCTTTGAAAAGCATGTGCTCGATGAAGTGAGCCATCCCGTTTTCCCGAATCTTCTCGTACCGTCCCCCAACGCGGAACCACAACCCGACAGCCACGCTCTCCAGATCCGCCATCGGACACAAGGCAACGGTAGCTCCGCCCATCTGGAAGGATTCATAGCGTGCAGCCATCCTCACTCATTTACAGGCTGTTTCAGCCTTTCACTAGATAAAAAATCCGCACAGGTGGGGAGCGGATTCCCGTCATGTCTCAATGCATGCCGAAGAGTTCTTCCTTAATCCTGAGGTACGCGAGATAGTTTTCCTGGCTGACATCGGGTGGGCAACGGTGATCGCAATGGGGAATGAAGCCGCCTTTCTCCACCCACGGGACAAATTTTTCCAGATAGGCACGTACGGCTTCCGGCCCTCGTGCCATGACCATTTTATTGACCCCTCCCATGATGCGAATCTCTCCGGCATACTGGTCGAGGACATCCGTCGGGTTGCCGTTCCCGTTCACCTCAAAGGGAAAGAGGGTATTAATCCCCCCTTTGAGCAACAGCGGGATGATGGGGCGCACATCCCCGTCACAGTCCGTGAAATAAATATCGACGCCGTGTTCCCGCAATTTTTTGGAAATCCGCTGGTAGCGGGGAACAACAATATTCTCAAAAAAATCGAGTCCCACCAGTGGGCCACGATTGTAGCAGATATCCTCCCACCCGGAGGCGAAATCAAACTGGATGTGAGGCAACACCTGATCCAGGAAATCCTCAATCAGAACACAGCAGGTTTCCACCATGTCTTCCACCATCTCGGGGTAATCGTAGATGTGGTAGGCAAGCCCCTCGACGGTCAGGATGTCACGCACTTTCCCGATCATCGATCCGCACGACACCCCGATGGGAAAATCCCGGTTGGCCGGATCAATGCGAGCCTTGAGTTCCGCCATGTTGACTTTGCGAGCCGGATCATCCCGGCGGAAACGCTCCTCCCGGCACCGTTTCCAGTCCTCCGGGCCTTTGATGGACGATTCCATGAAATGCGGAATGGTGGCGTGGCCGTCCCTGGGCACTTCGGCCAGCAGGCCATCCCCGTTCTGGATGATTTTTGTGGCTCCGTTTTCACGGATGACCTTGCTCTCAAACTCCGGGTGCATCCACCGGGCACCGCAGCCGTCCATGCGGTCAAAACTCAAGGCCACATTGGCCTGGCATTCCTGAGTGATGCCGTTTTCCTTGAACATGGGCCAAATCGTGTAATTTTCCTCCCAATATCCAAACTCCATGTTGTGGCACCGATCCACGCTCTGGTAATGCATCTGACGGTTGAAGCGTTCACGGTCTGTCATGGTTCCCTTCCACTTGGGAAGAAGTTTCTTGATTTCCTGAGTCATAAGATTTCGCCTCGAAAGAATGTTGGGGTGAATAGAATAATTTATAATACCGTAGGCCATGTGTCTAAAAAATGGAATGAGCGCATTTGCTGAATAGATATAATATCTTGCTATTCCAGCCGCAACTCCCTAGGTAATAAGTTGAGTCAACCCATGGGGATTCATTCTGCCGCTCACTTTCGACAAGGCACTGACTATAAGAATTGGCGGGATCACGGAACAAATGACTATCTCCTGATTCTGACGCTGGGTGGATGCGGAAAGGTCATTTCCGGCTCTGCCGAAGTCATGGCGACCGAGGGAACCGTCACCCTCTACCATCCGCACGTCCATCATCACTACGATACCGATCCACAAACCGGGCACTGGGACTTTCTCTTCTCACACTTTCTCCCCCAGCCTCAGTGGCGGGTGTGGATGAATTGGCCGGAAAAAACCCACGGCTTCCGATCCCTCGTCCTGAAGGACAAGACTGTCTTCAAAAAAGCCACAGCAGCCATGAACGACACCATTTTTCACCACCGCCAACACCTGCCGGGCAGCACCGAGCTGGCCCTCAATGCCCTGGAGCGTGCCATTCTCTGGATCAACTCAGCCAATCATGACCGCCCTCTGGACGAACGCATCCGCAAGGCCGTCGATATCCTTTCAGAAAATCTGGACAAGCCCTTCTCACTCGTCCACCTGGCAAAAGACTGTGGGCTCTCCGTATCCCGATTGTCTCACCTTTTTCAGGAACAAATCGGCGAGCCACCCCGACAATATCTCGAACGGTTGCGGCTGCAGCTGGCGGTGCAGTTACTCCAGTCGAGCAATCTTTCCATCGGTGAAATTGCCGAGGAAACCGGCTATGAAAACGCCTTTTATTTTTCGCTTCGTTTTAAAAAAGCCTTCGGCAAGAGCCCCTCTCTATGCCGGAAATTCCCCACGCCCATCCCATAACAATGTAGTGTGGCGTAAAATATGACTCTTAGATGTTTCCGTCCGCTTCCGCGGGAAAATCCTGGGGATTATAAGATTGCATCATGCTTGAAAATGGATAAAGTGCGTTAGTTTGACTGAAGCCAGCGCCCCAAACATATTTGGAAATTATCGACTTGATCATGTCCTTGGAGAAGGCGGTATGGGGACCGTCTATCGTGCATATGACATGTCGTTGAATCGGCTCGTCGCGGTCAAAATTCTCAAACGCGAACTCACCGACGACCAAAAATTCGTCGCCACCTTCTTGCGGGAAGTCCAAATTACCGCGTCTCTTTCGCATCCAAATATCGTTCAAGTCTTCTCCTTCGGCGAACGGGACGGCCACCAATACCTGGTCATGGAGCTGATCGACAGCCCCACCCTCGACGATATGATTGTGGAGCGCAAGAGATTAAGCGAAGCCGAAGTCTTGGACGTTGGCATCGGAATCGCTTCGGGATTGGCCTTCGCCTTGGAGCAGGGCAATCTGATTCACCGGGATATTAAGCCGGGCAATATGCTTTTCGGCCCGGATCATACTCCCAAAGTGGTGGACTTTGGTCTGGCTTTGACACCGGAAACAACCGACCACTTTGCCGGGGAAATCTGGGGCACTCCCTTTTACGTCTCTCCAGAAAGGCTGGAAGGGGAAGTGGAAGATTTTCGCAGCGACATGTATTCTCTGGGCGTCACCCTCTACCATGCCTTGGCGGGCCGTCCTCCCTTCGACGCCAGTACGGCAGAACTCGTTGCCACCAAGCACCTCACCGCCACGCCCCTGCCGCTCAAGACCTACGCGCCGCGCATCTCGGAGCAAACCGCCTATGCCGTCATGCGCTCGATGGCCCGGCACCCCGACCAGCGTTACAGCAACTACCATGAGATGATCGAACAGCTTCAGGATGCCAAGCGCCGCATCGCCAATAATGAAGTTCCCACCATCGTCACCACGACCACGGTGGTGGATGCCTCAAGCGAAGACCCCACCTTCCGCAAGGCCATGATTGTGGGCGCGATTGTCGCCGTCGTCATTCTGGCCATCGTCCTCTACATCATGTACGGCCAGTCCTATTGAGGTTGTTTCAGCTTACGGCCTCAGCACTTCCACCATATTGGCTATAAGGGTACCATCGGTGGAGAATATCTGGTTCCTCCTCCCAAAGAGCTGTTGCCCCTCGGTCGTCCCAATCGCCCTTGCCATCTCCCGCGTCGCCTGAAGACAGAGGTAAGCCATGGGAGTATTCCGATGATCCACTCCGCAATCCCGCAATATCTCCCCCAACGGAGCACGCACCTCCTGCACCTCGACGGCCACACTCGGATTCACCGTATAAAGAAAAACTTCCACCGCACAATAAGCCACGGGAAGATCGCTTGTATCGGTCTTCAGCACAATCTCACTCAGCAAAACCCCCTCCCGTACTTCCTGAAAAAGCCGGTGGGCGCTGATGGTTGAATCAAAATACTCCTTCAGCTTCGTGTAAACATTTTCCTCATGCACAAGCACGGCCCTCGTCGTCTCCGGCAAATCATACTCCAACACCACGTGATACCCGGGAAGCTGGAAGTTCTGGCGCGTCAAAAGTTCATTCAGGGGATGGAGAACAATCTCTGAGGGAAATGTCATACACAAGTGATGGGGCAAAATTCCCTTTTCGGCAAACATCTTCCCCCCCCGCAGACGCCTGTATCCTCAAGCAGGCTCACGATACCATCACCCCGAACAAATGCACACCCGGATGAAGAAAGGAGTGGTTTTAACGCACGCTCTCTTCTTCCAAATCCAATAGATTGAGAGCCTCCCGGAACGGATAGGAAATCATATCCTCGAACGATTCAAACTCACAGTCACTTTTCCAAGTCTTGCGATCAATCGCCTGATAGGCGCCGGATTCGACATGCAGGGCATATACCCAGAAAGGCGAAACGGCAAAAACCATGAAATGATCGTCATAGGGATGAAGTGTTTCGAAAACATAGTTTTGTTCGAAAAAGCCGAGACCGCCGAGTGTGGGCGTATCATCGATGCCGAGAAAATGGACGTCGTTATGAGCGAAGCCATTAACTTCCGCCAACAGGGCAGCATATTCCTCCGGCAATTTGGCCTTCATCGAGGATAGAACTTTTTCCTCAAAAGAGCGTGTCTCCTTCTGGGACGCCCCCTTCAACTCGATATCATATTCTTCGAGTTCTTCGATGATCTGGTGCAAAAGTTCAAGTGAAGTCATAACAACGCGCTCTTTCCTAATCATGAGTTATCAGACACTCCGGCCCCGCCCTTTGCAAGTGACTTTTCCAATTGGGCTGGGTGTTTCCCCAAAAACTCAGGGAAGGATTTGTTGGGATCGGCCACCTGGGCTATCGCCGGTTTGCGATCTTCCACCCAGGAGAGAATTTTGGATTTCTCCATACCCGGAGGGATGGGCGTCCACTGGGAATTGGGCATCTCCGGCAGCTCGTGCACTGCGCGGGCAGGAATTTGCAATTCCTTGCGGATTTCAGCCACAGACTCTCCTCCCACTACCGCATCCGGCGGTGCATACTTAGCTGTTACGCTACGATTTTCCTTGAAAGCCTCGATGCGGCGTTGATCACGCTCGGCATTAACTTCTTCGGTCGTCAATCCCTCGCGGTTTTGATAGATGTGACTGTATCGCTCCGCAGCAGGCTGGAGCTCCTTCGGAACCGTATAGGGCTTGTTGCCACAGATTTCCGAGAAAGTCGCCACCTTGTCCGCCCAGGAATCGAACCCGGTCTTTTTCAATTCTTGAATCTCATTCTGGCTTAAACCACGTTCGCCGAGCACGTCATAAATCACCTCCCGCTGGGCCTTCGGGTTTCCAGCCTTTGCCAAACGCTCAAAGACATCCGGAGTACCCCGCTGATTGTCGATGGGCGGGTAGACGGGATAGGCGGGCACCAGCGCATACTGATCTTGCCCCAGAAATGCCCCATGCCACATGTGGTGGGGGTTATTCTTTGGACCGGAAGCCTGGGGATCGAATGCGGGATTTTCCGTTGGTTTGAGCTGGAGGAATTCCTCCTTGTTCATTCCCTCGTGAAACTGAGGATCAAACCGCCGTCCACCAGGAATCAAACGTTCATCATAGGCCGAATTTTTCGGATCCTTCCGAATGTCGTTGGTCGTTCCCGTCTGCACATGCACCAGATTGTACAAATTGTTCGGATGCATAAACGCTTCGACCACGCCATTGTTCGCTAGCGGCGTCAACGCACTTTTGCGAAACATGTGATGTCGATTATAATCCGCAGGAGCCTGATCGACAAAAATGGCCGAGGGAACCTGCCCACGAGACATCATTGTCGCCCCCTCCTCTCCCACCGCAAGCGTGGCCAAGGCCCGCCCCTTCAGCGAAGAAACAATTGCAACAGAGGATATCTGCCTCATCCCGGTGAGTGAGCGAAATTTTTTCTGGAAACCCGCCTTGTCCTTGGGACCTCGTTGGAAGCGACTTCCCCGCTCCGGGGCATCAGCCTGCTCTACCGCGCTAAATTCTTGCGCAGGATCCGCCTGCTCCTTCGGATAACCGCCATACTGTTCGCTGACGTTATCATAGTAATCCGATTCCTTGCCATGGCGGGGAATGTCCTCCATTTTGAGCGATTCAACACCAGCTCCCTTGGAAAGACGCCTCACATCGTAAGCGAAAACCCCCTCGAAACCTTTTACCGCCGTCTTGCGAATATCTTCCGCCGTACAGCCTTTGTCCAGATTGTCCAGATAGGCGTCATTTTCCACTCCAAACTCGGCCAGCTCCTCCGGTGTGGGCATCCGGGTGGAATCTTGGTCCTGCCCTCCCCTCTGTCTTTGTCCCCGGTTCCCTCGTGAATCACGTTCCCTTTTGAAGGCCTTATTCTTTCGTTTCTTTGACACCATTCCATCCAATGGGGTGTTAAGTCGGAGTTGTCAAATTCTCCCCCTTCTCCAGCGGCATGTTTCCATCTTGCCGTAGGAAAGACACGTGCGTAGTCTCACGCTTTGATGAAGAGTTTCAAAGCCATCTGGTTTATTCTCCCTGCTTTCACCCTGATTTCCTGCAACCAAAATCAAATCGCCCTCAGCAAGGAAGACGACACAAATCCGCATTTCCACAAAGCCGCCAAATACGAGGCTGACAGCAATTACCTTGCCGCCATCCGCGAGTACGAGGCCGCCCTTCGGGACAATCCCGATGTTGCCGCCGCTGATACCCACATCGGCATTCTCTACTACAAACTCGGCAACCCCATCGCCGCCATCTACTACTTTCAAAACTATCTGGATGCCCGCCCGGAAGCAAAAGACCGGGAAGAAATCCAGGAACGCATCGACAAGGCCAAAAGCGACTTCGCCATGACCCTCCCGAACTCCCCCGCCCGCAACGCGGAGGAGTTCGCCCGAATCGCCACGGAAAACCTCCAGTTCAAACGAACCATCGCCGATCTTCAGATGCAGCTCGCAAAATACAAAGCCGCCGAAGCCGGTTCAGGTTCACCTGCCATCGAAAGCACCCCCGCTCCAACTTCCAGCACGAACTTCCTCACCTCCACCAACACCGTCGCCGCCAGCACCAACGCCCCCGCTCCCACGGCTCTAACCAGTACAAACAGCACGCCTCCCGTGATTGCAGCAACGACTAATAACATCCCCGTCGGCAAAGCCGTTCCCAATGACCCGAACGCCCCCGCCCGCACTCATGTCATCGCCAAGGGCGACAGCCTCTGGAAAATCGCCCGCCAGTACTACCCGGAAGACATCAAGGCCGGAGTCGAAAAAATCAAAACCGCCAATCCGGATAAAACCGCCAACGTACGCGGCTTGAAACTGGGCGACACCCTCATCATCCCCTAAATCTCTATGGCACGCAATCTCCCCTCCAGCAACGATAACGACCTCCTCGGAGGCAAATCCCCGACGGAGAAGGACATGGGCTTCGACCTCCAAAAAGCGCAGGAACGGGTTCTCGCCCTGCGCCGGGAAATGGAAGAAGCCGAAAGGCGTGAACGCGAACTCGAAAGCCTCCGGCAGCGACGCCTCGAAGTAACCAACGGTCAGCGCGACCTCCATGAAAAGTTAACGCGGGCCCTGACCCTGCTCGAGAGAGCCGAGCACGTCGCCCGACGGGATTTGGAACAAATCGGCGCCGCACGGGATACTTTTCAGGAACAGCTCAAACAGGTCGAATCGATCGACATGGAATCTTGGGGGCCGAACGAAATCGATCCCAACCTCAGCAAATCTCAAACCCTTCTCGACCACGCCGCCGCGATCTTCAACCAATACCGGGCCAAGGTCGAATTCCTCAGCGAGCGAGACACCGAGGGTGAACCCCTGCTCCTCGACGAAGACCGGGAAAACTTCTCCATCACCGGAGGTGGAAGCTTTTTCGAACTCGTCAAAAGAGGATTTGCCCTGAGCCTGCCGCTTATCATCATTCTCACCGGCATCCTCCTCGCACTGCTCTTCCACATCGAACCGACCCGATAACAACACGTGTTTGGATTTGGAAAAACTTCCCAGGAAGATGCCGATCCCCTCGACGCCGAACTCAAACGGATCGAGGAGCAGAAACGGCGCATGCACCGGGAACTTCAAAATCTCGAGGAAAAACTGCAGGCTCCCGTGGAAGAACAACCACAAAACAAACGCGCCACCTTTGCGCCCCGCCAGCCTTCCAACCATCCCACATCTTCGGAGCCCAAGGAAGCCCTTTTAAAAGTCGAACGCAAAAACATACGCAATCAGGTGATCATTCTTCTGATTATCGTTATCGCCCTACTCGTGTTTGTCGTCCACGAAGTCATCACCAATCTTTGAAAGACGGGGTATCCGCCCTCACGATCAAGAATTTCTTGAGCGTTTTTAACTGACGCCGAGCAGGTTTTTGATGGAGGCCCGGGCGTAGTCGCGGTTCATGCGGGCGATGTCCATGACGCTGATGCCCTTGGGGCAGACCGCTTCACATTCGAAGTGGTTCGAGCAGTTGCCGAAACCTTCCTCGTCCATCGTTTCCACCATTTTCTTGACCCGGGAATAACGCTCGACCTGGCCTTGCGGCAGGAGTCCGAGGTGGGTGACCTTGGCGGCGACAAAGAGCATGGCTGAGGCATTGGGGCAGGCGGCAACGCAGGCACCGCAACCGACGCAATGAGCCGCGTCAAAGGCAGCTTCGGCATCGGGCTTCGGAACGGCAATGGCATTGGCATCCACAGCCTGTCCGGTGGTTACCGAGATGAAACCGCCGGATTGGATGATGCGGTCAAAGGCGCTGCGATCGGTGATGAGATCCTTCAACACCGGGAAGGGCTTGGCGCGGAAGGGCTCAACGGTGATGACGTCGCCATCATGGAAGCTCCTCATGTAGGTCTGGCAGGTGGTGACTTTGTCCTCGGGGCCGTGGGGCTCGCCGTTGATCATGGTGGAGCAGGTGCCACAGATGCCCTCGCGGCAGTCGTGGTCGAAGGCGATGGGGTCTTTTCCCTTGTGGATCAGGTCTTCGTTGACCACATCAAGCATTTCGAGGAATGACATGTGCTCGCTGAGGTTTTTCGCCTCGTACTCCTCGAAGTGACCTTCGTCATTCGAGTTCTTCTGGCGCCAGACGCGGAGGGTGACGTTCATTTATAGCTCCTTGTGGACATGGCCACTTCTTCATACTTCAGTTCTTCAATGTTGCGGACGGGGGTATTGCCTTCGCCCTTGTATTCCCAGACGGCAGCATGGGCGAATTTATCGTCCCGGCGGAGGCACTCGCCGTCCTCGGTTTGATATTCCTCGCGGAGGTGGCATCCGCACGATTCCTCGCGGGCCAGGGCGTCGCGACAGAGGAGTTCACCCAGTTCGAGGAAGTCGGCCACGCGGTTCGCCTTTTCGAGGGACTGGTTGAGTTCTTCGGCACTCCCGGGAATGGAAACGTTTTTCCAGAATTCTTCACGCAGGGGCGGGATTTTCTCAAGAGCAGTTTTGAGGCTCTGGGCGGTACGGGCCATGCCGCAGCCTTCCCAGAGGATTTTCCCGAGTTCCTTGTGAAATTCGTAGGAAGTCTTTTTCCCGTTGATCAAAAGGAGTTTTTTCAGACGACCGTTGACTTCCTCCTCGCTTTTCTTGAATTCGGAGTGATCCGTTTTCGGACGAGCCGTCTTGTGGGTGGCGAGGTACTGGCTGATGGTGTTGGGGATGACGAAGTAGCCGTCCGCCAGCCCCTGCATGAGGGCCGAGGCGCCGAGGCGGTTGGCCCCGTGGTCGGAGAAGTTGGCTTCACCGAGGACGAAGAGGCCGGGGATGGTGCTCTGGAGTTCGTAATCGACCCAGAGACCGCCCATCGTGTAGTGGACGGCGGGGTAGATGCGCATGGGCACTTCGTAGGCGCTCTCGTGCGTGATCTCGTGATACATGTCGAAGAGGTTGCCGTAGCGTTCGCGGACGGTATCTTCCCCCAGACGCTTGATGGCGTCGGAGAAATCCAAGTAGACACCGAGGCCGCCGGGGCCGACGCCGCGTCCTTCATCACACACACGCTTGGCGGCGCGGGAGGCGATGTCGCGGGGGGCGAGGTTACCGAAGCTGGGGTAGATGCGTTCGAGATAGTAGTCACGATCCGAATCGGGGATGGAGGCGGGAGCCTTGCCCACGTCTTCCTTTTTCTTCGGCACCCAACAGCGTCCATCGTTGCGGAGGGATTCCGACATGAGGGTGAGCTTCGACTGGTGTTCGCCGGAAACGGGGATGCAGGTGGGGTGAATCTGGGTGAAGCAGGGGTTGGCGAAGCCCGCGCCACGTTTGTGGGCACGCCAGATGGCAGTGGCGTTCGAGCCGCGTGCGTAGGTGGAGAGGTTGAAGACGTTGCCATAGCCGCCAGAGGCGAGGATGACGGCGTCCGCCGAGTAGGAGGTGATTTTCCCGGTGACGAGGTCGCGGGCGACGATTCCCTTGGCGTGGCCGTCAACGAGGACGAGGTCGACCATTTCGGTGCGGGGAAACATCTTGACCTTGCCGAGACCGATCTGGCGACTCAGGGCGGAATAGGCTCCGATGAGGAGCTGCTGACCGGTGGCCCCTCGGGCGTAGAAGGTGCGGGATACCTGAGCGCCGCCAAAGGAGCGGTTCGAGAGGAGGCCGGAGTATTCGCGGCCAAAGGGGACCCCTTGGGCGACGCATTGGTCGATGATGTTGACGCTGACTTCGGCGAGGCGATGGACGTTGGCCTCACGGGCGCGGAAGTCTCCGCCCTTGATCGTGTCATAGAAGAGGCGGTAGACACTGTCGCCGTCATTCGGATAGTTCTTGGCGGCGTTGATGCCTCCCTGTGCTGCGATGCTGTGGGCGCGGCGGGGACTGTCCTGGAAGCAGAAGCATTTGATGTTGTAGCCGAGCTCGGCGAGGGTGGCGGAGGCGGATGAGCCTGCCAAGCCGGAGCCGACGACGATGATGTCATATTTCCGCTTGTTGGCGGGGTTGACGAGTTTGTTGTGCGCCTTGTAATTCGTCCACTTTGTTGCGAGTGGGCCGGAGGGAATTTTGGAGTCGAGATTCATGTTATACCTTGCCTTATTTGACGAACCCAAAGAGAACCGCGGCTGGAACCGCCGACATTCCCACGAAGATGATGATCGCCACAATATTGGCGATGAAGCACTGGAAGCACCTCACGCCGGGTGAGGTAAATCCGAAAGACTGAAAGGCGCTGCGGATGCCGTGGCTGAGGTGGAGGCAGATGAAGGCCATGGAGAGGATGTAGAACCCGGCTATCCAAGGGTGTGAAAAAGCGTCTGTCACCATGCGGTAGACATCCGGAACGCTTTCGCCGACGCCGACGGGAGCGATCGCCTGAAAAATACCGGAGGGGTCTGAGATGGCTGTCTTCCACTGGCCATATTCGGGGTTGAAGGCATGAACGGTGAAGTGGAGGATGTGGAAGATGATGAAGATGAGGATAACCCCGCCACTGACGGCCATCGTGAGGGAGGCGAAGTTTGCCCGGTTGTTATGCTTCACGGCGTAATTCGTCGGTCGGGCAGCGTTGTTTTCGTAGACCAGCGAGACGACTGTGGCGACGTGGATGGCGGCGACTGCCAGCAATCCGGCCCGGAAAGTCCAGATGACGAGGGGGTAGTACTTCAGGACGTGGGCGTAGTGGTTGATGTCATCCGCGCCGACGAACAGTTTCCAGTTCCCGATCATGTGGATGATGAGAAACAGGACGAGGAGACAGCCGGTACCGGCCATCAGGTATTTTCGGCCAATCGACGATTTGATGAACGTGAGAATAGCATTCATAAGCAAGAATAATTTAAATCAACATGAATTCCTGGCATCGAGCCAAAATGGACGCGAATAAACCGATCCTTTCCACGAGACAGGCCGGGCGTTTTGGCGCACGGAGAATGCCTTATGAGAAAACATGATGGACGAAAACTAAAGAACTCCGGTTTCTTGTCAAAAAAATTCATTCAGAAATGGCGAAATATGTGGAGAACTAATTCATATACCAGCAGACTCTAATGCTACTAAAACATCTATTTCAGGCCGTCTAATAATGAAAGACTTGATTCCCGCCTGCGTAGCCCCGGCGCCATCACACTCGGGATCATCTCCAATGAGCGTTATTTCTCCGGGGGCGACTCCGAATTTTTCCGCTGCGAGTCGGAAGATGTCAGGGTGAGGTTTGCAGACGCCGACTTCCTCCGAAATGATAAGGTGCTCAAAATAGTCGTACAATTCCACCCCTTTCAAGATCGTCCTCAGACGAACATCCCAGTTGGAGAGGATGCCGAGGCGGACACCTTTGGCCGCCAGCTTATCGAGGGCGAGTTGGGCATCCGGGAAAACTCTCCAGAGGCGGGGATGTTCGAAACTCTGGTAGACTTCGGTAAAATAATCATCAAAGGGAAAATCAGGCGGGGATGCGACTTCCGCCCACGCCTCGGAAACGATCGCTTTCCACCATAAGAAGGAGTAATGATTTCCCCCCGCCAGCGTTTCCGCACGGGGGCGGAACTTTTCCCATGCGCGGGCAAAGCCGACTTGCAAGGCGCGGGGATTGACCTTCAGCCCGTAATGCCCGGCCACCTCCGCATAGATTTCTCCCACGGGCAGGGCCGGGTGGATCAGCGTGTTTCCGGCATCGAAGAGAATGACCGACAAATCAGGCACGCCGAAGTGTGGCAGGCTTTTCTCCCGGTTTCAAACTTATGCCTCCGGGGAGGGTGGATGAACAGGTCGATCCGCATAAGGATCATGCCCGAAAGCCCGGGCCAGTTCAGCCATCTCCTCCTGCGCATCCAGAATCTGCCCCCAGTCGAGCAGAGCCCAGCGGCGGAGTTGTTCGTCACGAGCGCCTTCCCAAGTCAGGAGACGCCAATCCATTTCCGGTTCGCTCATGGTAGGACTTTCCTCCCGGCAATCCGTTCCAGGTGGGCAATGTCGGCCAGATCCTGCTCCCGGCCCGCTGTTTTTTTCATGGTGATAAGCGTTTCCAGCGAGAGATAGGTGACAGCTCCAATACCCTGCAATTCCTTTTTCGGAGCACGGGCATACTCTGCGGCAAAATCAAAATCGAAGGTTAGAAAAATATCCACGGGCTGATCCGGAAAGCGGTCTGACCAGAACTGGATCACGGTCGCATTCTTTTCTTTCACCAAAACTTCCCGCCGCGTGGCATCCGCAATATCTTCTATGGATACGGCGGCCATGGGCTTGTACCCAAGCTTGCCCAGTATGACGCATGCGGCAGTCATGTTTTCCGATGCCAGATCGACAACAAGATCAACATCACGGGTAAAGCGCAGATAGCCATGGGCATTCACCGCAAGCCCTCCCGCCACCATGCAACGGACTTGGGCTTGGATGAGCGCTCCCATGACTTCAGCAAAAGAGGATCGAGTCATTTTTTCAGGTGCCAGTTCCAGGCTGCAAAAAACATTTAACATCAACCTTTTCCCCCAGCGAGTTTTTTCCCCGGTTTGACAGCAGCGATGGCAATCGGCATCCTGCGGCGCATGACATCGTTAAAGGGGAAAGTCCTCATCGCACAGGGAGGCGGGCCTACCGCCGTGATCAATCAAAGCATGGTCGGCGCGGCTCTGGAAGCCCGGCGGTTTTCACAGGTGGAGGCGGTCTACGGCGCTCTCCACGGGGTGAACGGAGTGATCCATGAAAACTTTGTCGATCTTTCGCGGGAGACTTCGGACCATCTGGAACGGGTCGCGGCGACTCCCTCCTCCGCCCTTCTTTCGACGCGGGACAAACCGGACGCCGAGTACTGCGCCCGCATGTTTCGGGTGATCAAAAAGCACAACATCCGTTTTTTCTTCTACATCGGGGGGAATGACTCGTCCGACACTGTCCGCATTGTGAATGAAGAGGCGGTGAAAGAGGGGTATGACTTTTGCGCCATCCACATCCCGAAGACGGTCGATAATGACTTGATGGAAAACGATCACTGCCCCGGTTTCGGCTCGGCGGCCAAGTTCGTCATCCAAGCTTTCACCGGGCTGAATCTCGACGCACGGGCTCTTCCCGGTGTTCTCATTGGCATTGTGATGGGACGGCACGCGGGCTTCCTCACCGCATCGGCGAGTCTGGCGCGGAAATATTCCGACGAGGGGCCACAGCTCGTTTACGTTCCGGAACGCCCCTTCATCCCGGAAAAATTCATCGCGGATGTCGATGCCGCCTACCGCCAGCACGGTCATGTCACGGTTGCGGTGAGTGAAGGGATTGTCGATGAAAAGGGCGTCCTTATTCAGACCAAATTGAGCGAGTCCTCCGAGCGCGACCCGCACGGGAATGTTCTTCTGGTCGGCGGTGCGTTGGGAGACATGCTGGTCGCCACGCTGAAGGCAAAGTTAAAGATCAAGCGCATCCGGGCCGACACCTTCGGCTTTATCCAAAGATCCTTCATTGGCGTCGTCTCTGATCGCGATGCCTCCGAGGCCCGCGAGGCCGGGGAAAAGGCGGTCCACTTTGCCATGCATGAGGGGAAAAGCGGTTCTGTCGCCATTCGCCGTCCGGTGCTGAACTACAGCGTCGATTACGAACTCGTTCCCCTCACCTCCGTGGCAGGAAAAACGCGACACATGGACGACTGCTATCTCAATGCTGAGGGGAATGGTGTGACCGAAGCCTTTTATGATTATTGCCGCCCGCTCCTCGGCTCAAATCTGCCAGAAGCCCACCGACTGCGCGAAATGATGATTCCCAAGTTGAAGTAACACTCCTCGCTCCGGTTGCCACGATCAAAGATGAAAATGAAGCGGTATTGATTTTTTCAGCTACATATGGAAATAAAAAACGCGGTTTATTTCCATATATAAATTACCACTACTGTCCAGTTAAAAGTCGTTGAAAGACAGTTGGTTAGATAAAGTGGTATTTTCGTTTGTGGAGTAATTTTTCATAAACACTTCATGGACAGACTCTTTTGAAAATACGTTGAC
>Ga0187810_10000388_pt1 | contig 17565 bp, 18 predicted proteins | sample NC_wetland_sal_i_9_FD_132963 | JGI IMG/M metagenome (GOLD analysis project Ga0187810, IMG submission 132963) | Wetland sediment microbial communities from Neuse River Estuary, North Carolina, USA - ASW_5 | ecosystem: Environmental > Aquatic > Freshwater > Wetlands > Sediment | place: USA: North...
CAGCGCGGCTTCAATTTCTGCGGCCCGGTGATCGTCTATGCCTTCGCCCAGGCCGTCGGCATGGTCAACGACCACATCGTTTCCTGTTACCGCCACGGCGAATGCGAAACGCTGATGCGGAAGCGCAAGAGGTAACCCATGTTGCGATATGCCCTGCTCGCCGCCGCCTTGCTGACGCTGCCGGCGCTGGCCGCAAAAGCCACCCCGGCGGAGCAATGGAAGGCCTCGCTCAAAGAGGCCGATGCCGCCTACGCCACCGACAAGCACGCCATCCTCAAGATCGACGACGCCGCCTATATCCATACGGGCGAGTTCGTCTCGCTGATGGGCGACGCCAAAAAACCGGAAAGCTGGCATTGGGCGAAAGGCAGGCAATCGGGCGCGGCGCTGACCGCCGGCTTTGAGGACGGCAAGGCGGTGCTGGCCAGGCGGGGCAATCTGGTTCCGGCAGGGGCGCTCGCCAAAGGCATCGAGATCGTGCCGGGGATCGACGTGGCGGGAGCGCCGACCCAGATGGCGCCGGGCGAAACCGGCCTGCGCATCATGGTCTACAACCAGCAGAACAAGGCGGCCAAGGCCTTCAAGGGGCTCGACTACTTCCCCTACGATCCCGCCTGGCGGCTGACGGCGGCGTTCAAGCCCGACCCCAAATTCGCCCCGCATGTCTTCCGCACCTCGCGCGGACTGGACAAGCAGTTCTACCACGAAGGCGACGCCGTCTTCACCCTGCAAGGCAAGCACATCGCCCTGCCCCTTTACGGCGACACGCCCGGCAAGGCCGCGTCGATGACCTCGTTCTTCACCGACCGATTGACCGGCAAGGGCGCCTATCATTCCGGGCGTTATGTCGATGTGGAACCCTTCGGCAAGTTCCCGCCCGCCACGGTGATCCTCGACTTCAACAACGCCTACAATCCCAATTGCGCCCGTTCGCCCTTCTACAACTGCCCCTTCGCGGTGGATTACATTCCGCTGGCGGTGACGGCAGGCGAAAAGGACCCGCACGCGCACTGAAGTCGGACTTCAGGCTTCGCAGGTGGGCGTGACCGGGACGAAGGCGCCGGACGCATCGCGCTCGAAGGCACAGGGCGCGGGGATGTCGAGCAACGGAAGGATGTCCGCGTCGTAATTGGCGACGGTGTTCACCGCATAGACGCCGAAGAAATCGGCCGTGGCGGCGTATTCTTCGTTTTCGTCGCCGGCGAAGAAACACCAGCCGCTGTCCGCCGGATCGACCGGCAGGGTGCGATACATGTAGCCGATCTTCGCGCCATCGACGGTGATGCGGTCCGAGGCGATGCAGGAGCCCTGCCCCGTCACCAGCGGCTTGATCTCTTCGGGCTGGAGGCGGAAGCATTTGGCCATGCTCAGCCCCTGCCCCGGTAGGGTTCGACCTCCGGCTCCGGCAGCCAGACCTTCGCGGGCACCCGCCCGGTCTGCCAGAAGACGTCGATGGGGATGCCGCCGCGCGGATACCAGTAGCCCGCGATGCGCAGGTATTTCGGCTTCAACAGCGCCACCAGCCGTTTGCCGACCATCAGCGTGGTGTCTTCGTGGAAGGCGGCATGGTTGCGGAAGCTGCTGAGATAGAGCTTGAACGATTTCGACTCCACCAGCCGCTTGCCCGGACAATAATCCACCACCAGGTGGGCGAAATCGGGCTGGCCCGTCACCGGGCAGAGGCAGGTGAACTCGGGCGCCGTCAGGCGCACGGCATAATCGCTGCCGGGATGGGGATTGGCGACGGCCTCGAGCTTGGCTTCGGCGGGCGTGGCCGGTACCGCCACGCGCCGCCCGAGCTGGGTCAGATGTTGTTTCCTGCGCATGGGGCCAGCCTTGTAGTACGGCCCCCGGCATCGTCAAGCCGCGCCGTCAATGCTTGGCTTTCCAGGCCTCGACCGCCGCCATGGTCAGGCTGACGTGCTGGTCCGGGTTCATGGCGCTGTAGCTGAAGATCACCTTATGGTCCGGCGCGATGACATAGGAAATCCGGTCGGCATAGGGCAGCAGCGGAGCCATCTTCGCCTGGTAGGCCGCGATCACCTTGCCTTCCGGGTCGGCGGCCACGGCGAATTTGCTGCGGCATTCGCTGACCGAGAATTCCTTCAGCTTGGCGATGCCGTCATGGCTGACGCCGATCACCGTGGCGCCCAGGGCGGCGAATTTGTCGGTCGCCTCGGCAAAGTCGTGCGCCTCGATGGTGCAACCCTTGGTGAAGGCGGCGGGATAGAAATAGAGCACCACCGGGCCTTTCTTCAGGGCTTCGTCGAGATGGAAATCGAAAGTCTTGCCGCCGAGGGAGGCTTCGGCGGTAAAGTCGGGCGCCGCTGCGCCGACGGCCAGCGCGGCATGAACCGGGGTGGCGGCAAGGCCTGTCATAGCCAGGATGGCGAAAAGCGTTTTCATGGGGGGCTCCTTTTCCAGCCAGGAGTATGAGACGCTGCAACCATGGCAGGCAAATGATATTGGCTCTTGAATTTGCAATGAAAAACCCCGACATGTGCAGGGAAAAGCGAGAGGCGGCCGCCCGATGAAGAGCGATCAACCAGACTGGCAGGCACGTCTCCGTCACTTCCAGGCACGCCTCAAGGCCACGCTGCACGAGCTGACCGGCCCCTTCGCCGCCTTTTTCGCCCAAAAGCAGGTCAAAGCCGCCATCGAATGGCTGAAAGAGCCGGTTTATGCCGTGGCGCTGATGTTCGCCCTGACCACCATCATCGCCCAGCCTTTCTATGTTCCTTCGGGCTCGATGGAGCCGACCCTGGCCATCGGCGACGCGGTGCTGGCGGCAAAGTTTCCCTACGGGTACACGCGCTTTTCCATCCCCGACCCCTTCGGCCATGGCGGCCCGACGCCGACGACGCGGTTCTTCGGCAGCGATCCCGAGGTGGGCGACGTGGTGGTGTTCCGCCTGCCCGCCAAGACCTCGGTGACCTTCGTCAAGCGGGTCATCGGCCTGCCGGGCGACCGCATCCAGATGATCCAAGGCCGCCTCTGGATCAACGGCCATGAGCTGCCGCTCGCCCCGGCCGGCATGGCCGAGAACGAAGACGGCAACGGCTACTTCACCCAGATGCCGATCTTTACCGAGACCCTTCCCAACGGCCGCAAACACATCGTCTTCAAGAAGCAGTGGGACGGGGTGATGGACAACACCGGCGTCTATGTCGTGCCGCCGGGCCACCTCTTCATGATGGGCGACAACCGCGACGATTCCTGCGACAGCCGCTATCCGGTGGACGTCTGCGGCGTCGGCTATGTGCCGGAGGCCAACCTGGTCGGCCGCGCCTTCATCGTCATCGGCTCGGTCGATTTCAAGAACGCCGCCGGCTTGTGGGAATGGCCGTTCCAGTTCCGCTTCTCGCGCATCCTGAACCGGGTGCGCTGACGGTTGCGAAAGTTGCCGCCGTCTTTTTCGGCACCGCTTGCATCGCCCCCTCAGCCCAAGAATAAGGCAAAAGCGGCGAGGGCCGGGAGGGCGCGACCATCCGCTTCCGCGAGCGTGTTGCACCGCGGTCCTTGCCCATGCTAAGGCCAGCGCGCGCCGGGTGAAGGATTCGCCGGCGGCACGGATTTTCTTTTCCCTTCATGGGTTTAATGGAACCACGGCAATCGGTCCGCGGCTCCGCTAAAAAACGGGAAACGCGTGGCAGAAGAAGCTCATCTCTCGGGGATCGCAGGGCGCTATGCGCTGGCCGTCTTCGAGCTTGCCGTTGAAACCAAATCCGTCGAGACCGTGGGCCGGGATTTCGCCGCTCTGAAACAGATGCTGGCGGAAAGCGCCGACCTGACGCGGCTGGTGCGGGCACCGGTGTTCGGCCGCGAGGAGCAGGCCAAAGGCATGCGCGTGCTGCTCGAAGAAATGGGCGCCGCGCCGCTGACGCTGCGCTTCGTGCTGCTGCTGTGCAGCAAGCGCCGGCTGTTCCTGCTGCCGGACGCCCTGCGCGATTTCGAGACGCTGGTGGCGCAGCAGCACGGCGAAGTGGAAGCCGACGTGGCGTCGGCCCGCCCGCTCTCCGCGGCGCAGACCGACGAACTCAAGCGGGTGCTGAAAGGCAAGCTGGGGCGCGAACCGCGCCTCAACGCGCGCGTCGATCCCTCCCTGCTCGGCGGGCTGGTGGTGAAGGTGGGCTCGCGCATGGTCGATTCTTCGCTCAAGGCGAAGCTGAACGGCGTCCGCACCGCCATGCGGGGAAGGCACTGAAATTCACTCGTGCCGCAGGCATGAGACCTGGTTCTGAACGAAGGAAGTAGCACATGAACATCCAACCGGCCGAAATCTCCTCGATCCTGAAACGCGAGATCCAGAACTTCGGCGCCGAAGCGGAAGTGAGCGAAGTCGGCCAGGTGCTGTCGGTCGGCGACGGCATCGCCCGCGTCTGGGGCCTGGACAACGTGCAGGCCGGCGAGATGGTCGAGTTCCCCGGCGGCATCAAGGGCATGGCCCTCAACCTGGAGAACGACAACGTCGGCGTGGTGATCTTCGGTTCCGACATCACCATCAAGGAAGGCGACACCGTCAAGCGCACCGGCGCCATCGTGGACGTGCCGGTCGGCAAGGCCCTGCTCGGCCGGGTGGTCGATCCGCTGGGCAATCCGATGGACGGCAAGGGGCCGATCGCGGGCGCCGCCGAACGGCGCCGCGTCGACGTCAAGGCGCCCGGCATCATTCCGCGCCGCAAGGTGTCGGAGCCGATGCAGACCGGCCTCAAGGCCATCGACGCCCTGATCCCCATCGGCCGCGGCCAGCGCGAACTGATCATCGGCGACCGCCAGACCGGCAAGACCGCCATCATCATCGACACCATCATCAACCAGAAGGCCATCAACGCCTCGGGCGACGAGAAGAAGAAGCTGTATTGCATCTACGTCGCGGTGGGCCAGAAGATGTCGAACGTGGCCCAGATCGTGAAGACGCTGGAAGACGCCGGCGCCATGGAATACACCACCATCGTCTCCGCCACCGCCGCCGAGCCGGCGCCGTTGCAGTTCCTGGCGCCCTTCGCCGGCTGCGCCATGGGCGAATGGTTCCGCGACAACGGCATGCACGCGGTGATCTTCTACGACGATCTTTCCAAGCAGGCCGTGGCCTATCGCCAGATGTCGCTGTTGCTGCGCCGCCCGCCGGGGCGCGAAGCCTATCCTGGCGACGTCTTCTACCTGCATTCCCGTCTCTTGGAACGCGCCGCCAAGATGAACGCCGACAACGGCTCGGGTTCGCTCACCGCCCTGCCGGTGATCGAGACCCAGGCCAACGACGTCTCGGCCTACATCCCGACCAACGTGATCTCCATCACCGACGGCCAGATCTTCCTGGAGACCGACCTGTTCTATCAGGGCATCCGTCCGGCGGTGAACGTCGGCATCTCGGTGTCGCGCGTGGGCTCCTCGGCGCAGGTGAAAGCGATGAAGCAGATCGCCGGCTCGATCAAGCTCGACCTGGCGCAGTACCGCGAAATGGCGGCCTTCGCCCAGTTCGGCTCGGACCTCGACGCCTCCACCCAGCGCCTGCTCAACCGCGGCGCCCGCCTGACCGAGCTGCTCAAGCAGCCGCAGTTCCAGCCCATGCCGGTGGAAGAGGAAGTGGTATCGCTGTTCACCGGCATGCGCGGCTATCTCGACAAGCTGGCCATCCACGACGTCGGCCGCTTCGAGCAGGAGGTGCTGCGCCTGTTCCGCGGCAAGCACCAGGACGTGCTCGATGCCATCCGCAGCGGCGGCACGCTGACGCCCGAGATCGAAGCCAAGCTGAAAGCCATCCTGGACGAGTTCGCGAAGGCCTTTGTCTGATGCCGAGCCTCAAGTCCCTGCGCAACCGCATCGCTTCGGTCAAGGCGACGCGAAAGATCACCAAGGCCCAGCAGATGGTGGCGGCTTCCAAGTTCCGCCGCGCCCTCGATGCCGCCCTGGCGGCACGCCCCTATGCGGAGAAGATGGGCCGGGTGATCGCCTCCCTGGCGGGTGGCATGAAGGACAATCCGGACGCCTCGCCGCTGTTGCGCGGCACCGGCAAGGACGACGTGCATCTGTTGATCGTCGCCACCGCCGACCGCGGCCTGTGCGGCGCCTTCAACACCAACATCGTGCGCCTGGCCAAGCAGCAGATCGAAGAGCTGCAAGCCCGGGGCAAAAAGGTGCTGCTCTACACCGTGGGCCGCAAGGGCCGCGAGCAGCTGCGCCGCCAATACGGCGCGCTGATCGTCGAGAGCACCGACTTCGCCGGCATCAAGCGCGTCGGCTTCGCCAACGCGCAGGCCGTCGGCAGCCGCGTGCTTACGATGTTCGCCGAAGGCAAATTCGACGTCGCCACCGTCGTCTATTCCCGCTTCCGCTCGGTGATCAGCCAGGTGCCCACGGCGCAGCAGCTGATCCCGGCCCCGGTCGAGGAGAAGGCCGCCGATGACGCCGTGGTCTACGACTACGAGCCGGACGAAAAGGAAATCCTCGCCGACCTCCTGCCGCGCAACGTGAGCGTCCAGATTTTCCACGCCCTGCTGGAAAACGGCGCGGGCGAATTCGGCGCCAAGATGACGGCGATGGACGGCGCCACCCGCAACGCCGGCGAAGTCATCGACAAGCTGACCCTGGTCTACAACCGCACGCGCCAGGCGCAGATCACCAAGGAGCTGATCGAAATCATCTCCGGGGCCGAAGCCCTGTAACCGGGAGACCGAACCATGGCCTATTCGACCAAAGCAATCTCGAAGGGCGGCCGCGAAGGCCGCGCCAACATCGAAAACGCGCTGGCGCTTTCCATGTCCTTCCCCAAGGAACTCGGCGGCGCGGGCGACGGGCACAATCCCGAACAGCTTTTCGCGCTGGGCTATTCGGCCTGCTTCAACCAGGCGGTGATCGCGCTGGGCCGCAAGCACGGCATCGATCCGGCCAAGGCCGTGGTCACGGTCGCCGTCACCATCGACAAGGACGACGTCAGCTTCGCGCTCAAGGCCGACATCACCTTGCACGTCCCCGGCGCGGACAAGGCCGCTGTGCAGGCCCTGCTGGAAGACGCCCACACCATCTGCCCCTATTCCCGCGCCACCCGCGGCAACATTCCGGTCACCCTGACCGTGGTTTGAACGTTAACGAGTGAGGTTTTTCAAAGGAGGTAAGTGGGATAAGATACACGTATGACGGAAGAGAATGAGAACCTCGTTTTGGAGCTTCTTCGCCGGATCGGGGCATCCGTCGAGCGCATCGAAGCGGATGTCGGCGATCTCAAGTTGAGGATGTCGGCGGCCGAAACGAATCTAGCTCAGCTACAGATCCAAATGGCTGCCATGAACGGCCGGATGGATCGGTTCGACGAGCGGCTCGGCCGCATCGAACGGCGTCTCGATCTGGTCAACGTCTAGCAATATCCCGCCTGTCCTCCTCCCGGATCGTTGCGGCGTCCGCGCCGTACGGAAGTTTCGAGAGGAAGTAACGCGATGAATGCCGTAATCACCAACAAGTTGGGCCGCGTCACCCAGGTCACTGGCGCCGTTGTGGACGTCCAGTTCGACGGCCACCTGCCGCAGATCATGAACGCGCTGGAGACCGACAACAACGGCCGCCGCCTGGTGCTCGAAGTGGCGCAGCACCTGGGCGAATCCACGGTACGGACCATCGCCATGGACACCACCGACGGACTGGTGCGCGGCCAGCAGGTGACCGATACGGGCCTCGCCATCGCCATTCCGGTCGGCGAAGGCACGCTGGGGCGCATCATCAACGTCATCGGCGAGCCGGTCGACGAGGCCGGCCCGGTGACGGCGACGGAGAAGCGGCCGATCCACGCCGAAGCCCCCTCCTTCACCGACCAGTCCACCGAGGCGCAGGTGCTGGTCACCGGCATCAAGGTGATCGACCTGCTGGCGCCTTACGCCCGCGGCGGCAAGATCGGCCTGTTCGGCGGCGCCGGCGTCGGCAAGACCGTGATCATCCAGGAACTGATCAACAACATCGCCAAGAAGCACGGCGGCTATTCGGTGTTCGCCGGCGTCGGCGAGCGCACCCGCGAAGGCAACGACCTCTATCACGAGATGATCGAGTCCGGCGTCAACAAGGACCCCAAGAAGGGCTCCACCGCCGGCTCGAAATGCTCGCTGGTGTTCGGCCAGATGAACGAGCCGCCCGGGGCGCGCGCCCGCGTCGGCCTCACCGGCCTCACCGTCGCCGAGTATTTCCGCGACCAGGGCCAGGACGTGCTGTTCTTCGTGGACAACATCTTCCGCTTCACCCAGGCGGGCTCCGAAGTCTCGGCCCTGCTGGGCCGCATTCCGAGCGCCGTGGGCTACCAGCCGACGCTGGCCACCGACATGGGCGAGCTGCAGGAACGCATCACCACCACCACCAAGGGCTCGATCACCTCGGTGCAGGCCATCTACGTGCCGGCCGACGACCTGACGGACCCGGCCCCGGCCACCTCCTTCGCCCATCTGGACGCCACCACGACGCTGTCGCGCGCCATCTCGGAAAAGGGCATCTATCCGGCCGTCGATCCGCTCGACTCCACTTCGCGCATGCTCGATCCGCGCGTGGTCGGCAAGGAGCATTACGAAGTCGCCCGCCAGGTGCAGCAGATCCTGCAACGCTACAAATCGCTGCAGGACATCATCGCCATCCTGGGCATGGACGAGCTGTCGGAAGAGGACAAGATCGCGGTGGCGCGCGCCCGCAAGCTGGAACGCTTCCTGTCGCAGCCCTTCCACGTCGCCGAAGTGTTCACCGGCTTCCCGGGCATCTTCGTCGAGCTGAAGGACACCATCCGCAGCTTCAAGGCGGTGGTGAACGGCGAATACGACCACCTGCCGGAACAGGCCTTCTTCATGGTCGGCACCATCGAGGACGCGGTGGCCAAGGCCGAGAAGATGGCGGCGGAAGCGGCGTAAGGGACATTGCCGTCATGGCCGGGCTCGACCCGGCCATCCAGCGGCGAGCGTCTGCGAGCAAAGAAGACTGGATGACCGCCTGGGCGGCCATGACGAAGAGAGTGGAATTGGGACCGGCGGCATGACCGACAAAATCACCTTCGACCTCGTCTCGCCCGAGCGGCTGGTGCTGTCCACGGCGGCGGAGATGGTCACCATCCCCGGGAGCGAAGGCGACATGGGCGTGATGGCGGGACACATGCCGCTGATCACCACCCTGCGCCCCGGCATCGTCGCCGTCAGCGGCGCGGAGGGCGGCGACAGGCGCTTCGTGGTGCTCGGCGGCTTTGCCGAGATCGACGCCGCCAAGCTGACGCTGCTGGCCGAGGAAGCCATCCCGGCGGAGGAATTCGACACCGCCGCGCTCGACGCCCGCATCGCCAAGGCCACCGACGCCGCGGCCCAGGCCCAATCGGACGCCGAGAAAGCCGGCCGCCTGCAAGCCCTCGACGGCTTGCAGCAGCTGCGCGCGGTGCTCTGACGGCTTTCCTTGGATTTCTTTTGCAACCGGCGTGCAGAAGCTGCGCGCCGGTTTTGTTTTGGGCTCCTGGTCAAGCGGATAACCTTATCATTTCAAAAGGATGTCTCGTTTTCGGCAGCAAGTAGCGGGCGGCCCTGCCGTTACGGTTCCGGCCCGTCTGGGCAAAATTCTACTTTACAATAGCTCCAAACTATCTATTATTGCTCTTGCGACTTATTTGCATTTACAGCCGCACAGAGCACGCCATGACCGCTTACACAGGCACCCTCTCCCTCACCGGCCAGACCGTTCTCGGCATGCAGACGGCGCTGGCCACCCGCAAGCGCGGGCTGAAGACCGCGCTGCTCTTTGTCGGACCGGCCGTCATCGCCTCCATCGCCTATATGGACCCCGGCAACGTCGCCACCAACATCCAGGCCGGTGCCAGATACGGCTATGCGCTGCTGTGGGTGGTGCTGCTGGCCAACGGCGTCGCCATGCTGTTCCAGGCGCTGTCGGCCAAGCTGGGTATCGTCACCGGCCGCAACCTGGCCGAACTGTGCCGCGAACAACTGCCCCGCCCCGCCGTCTATACCATGTGGATCGTCAGCGAGCTGGCGGCCATGGCGACCGACCTGGCCGAGTTCCTGGGCGGGGCGCTGGGCATCTCGCTGTTGACCGGCATTCCGCTGATGGCCGGGATGGCGGTCACCGCCGCCGTCACCTACGGCCTTTTGCTGTTCGAAAAGCACGGCTTCCGGCCCATGGAGATCGTCATCGGCGGCTTGGTCGCCATCATCGCCGCCTGTTATCTGATCGAGCTGTTCATCGCCCCGGTGGCCTGGGGCGCGGCGGGCACCGGCATGGTGCTGCCCAGCCTGCCCGATTCCGAAGCGCTGACCATCGCGGTGGGCATCATCGGGGCGACGATCATGCCCCACGCCATCTACCTGCACTCGGGCCTGACCCAGTCGCGTGCCCCGGCCCGCACCGAAACCGAACGCGCCTCGCTGCTGCGCTTCTCCAACCGCGAGGTGGTGGTCGCCTTGACGCTGGCGGGGCTGGTGAACATCGCGGTGGTGCTGCTGGCCGCCGCCGCCTTCCACAACGGCCATGCCGGGGTGGCGGAGATCGGCACGGCCTATCGCATGTTGACGCCGCTCCTGGGCGGCGCGGCGGCGATCGTCTTCCTGGTTTCGCTGATCGCCTCGGGCATTTCCAGCTCGACGGTGGGCACCATGGCCGGACAGATGATCGTGCAGGGCTTCGTCGCTTTCCGCATTCCCTTGTGGCTGCGCCGCCTGGTGACGATGGCGCCCGCCTTCGCCGTGGTCGCCCTGGGGGTGAACCCCACCCGTGCGCTGGTGATCAGCCAGGTGGTGCTCTCCTTCGCCCTGCCGCTGCCGATGCTGGCGCTGGTGTGGTTCACCGGCCGGCGCGACGTCATGGGGCGCTTCGTCAATTCCCGCCGGACGCAGGCGGCGGCGGTTGCCGGAACGGCAGCGGTCGTCGCCCTCAATGCGGTGTTGTTGCTGCAAACCGGATTTGGCGCGGCGGCATGAACGGATGGTTCCGTTGCAGGCGTTGTTACGGTTACAATGTACCGTCTGTTAGCTCCCGAGGCTGATGCATGACGCCGGGTAAGGTTTACAAACAAGGCTGGAGTCCGGACGACATTCCCTGGCGGGACTTCGACGCCTCCAAGGCGGAACCGTGGCTGGTGGACGTCGTCAAGGCGTCGGCGCTGGTGGAATACAACGCGCGCGAATACGTCGCTTATCTCAAGCGCGTCTTTCCCGAAGCGGAGATGGCGCCAGTGATCGAGCAATGGGGCCGCGAAGAAACCCAGCACGGCCGCGTGCTGGGACGCTGGGCCGAGCTGGCCGATCCCGCCTTCAAGCTGGAAGACGCCGTGGCGCGCTTCCGCGCCGGCTACAAGCCGGCCCACTTCGCCAAAGCGGACACCGCCTCGGTGCGCGGCTCGCGGCGCGGCGAGATGATCGCCCGCTGCGTGGTGGAGAGCGGCACTTCCTCCTATTACACCGCCGTCAAGGAGGCCACCGCGGAACCGGTGCTGCAGGAGATCGCCGGGCGCGTCGCCGCCGACGAATTCCGCCATTACAAGCTGTTCTACGACACCCACAAGGCCCAGCGCGAAACCGCCCTGCCCTTGTGGAAGAGGCTCGCCATCGCCTTCGGCCGCATCGCCGAATCCGACGACGACGAATTCGCCTACGCCTATTACTGCGCCGCCGTCCCGCCGGAGCAGGAATCCCGGAGGCCTTATGTGCGGGCCGAATACTCGCGTAAACTCTTCGCCCTGACGCTGCACGTCTACCGCCGCCACCACATCCGCAAACTGGCCCAGATGGTGGCCAAGGCGGTGGGCACCGATCCGCACGGCCTCCTCGCCCGGTTGGCGGGCACGCTGGTGTGGTGGATGATCCGGCTCAGGGCCGGCGGTCCAGCCGGCCGCGCCGGCGAAACAGCGGCGTAAGCCGCTCGTCGTCTTCCGGACGGGGCGCACGCGCGCCCCGGATCGCAACCACGGAAACGGCGAGACTGCTGACCAGCCCCGCCATGGCCCCGACCATCGCCGGCGAGTGCAGCCGTACCCAATGCTCCGCCACCCCGGCAAACCGAGCGGTCAACAGGAGCGTCACCGTGCAAAGCACGGTTCCGACCACGATTCCCAGAAATGCGGCGGCGAGGCGGTTCATGCGGAAATTATAGCGCGCCGGGGCCATGGCTGTCAGTCGCGGCACTACACCCCCCGCTTCACCAGCATCTGCTTGATCTCGCCGATGGCCTCAGCGGGATTGAGCGATTTGGGGCAGGTGTTGGCGCAGTTCATGATGGTGTGGCAGCGGTAGAGCCGGAAGGGGTCTTCCAGATCGTCGAGCCGCTCGCCGGTCATCTCGTCGCGGCTGTCGGCCAGCCAGCGGTAGGACTGCAACAGCGCCGCCGGGCCCAGGTAGCGGTCGGCATTCCACCAATAGCTCGGGCAGGCGGTGGAGCACGAGGCGCAAAGGATGCATTCGTACAGCCCGTCCAGCTTGGCGCGATCGTCCGGCGACTGCTTCCACTCGCTTTCCGGCTCGGCCGTCTTGGTCTGCAAGTAGGGCTTGATGAAGGCGTGCTGGGCGTAAAACTGCGTCAGGTCCGGTATCAGATCCTTGACCACCGGCATGTGCGGCAGCGGATAGACCTTGACCGCTCCCGAAATGCCGGTGATTTCCTGGGTGCAGGCCAGCGTGTTCTTGCCCGCGATGTTCATGGCGCAGGAGCCGCAGACGCCCTCGCGGCAGGAGCGGCGGAAGGTCAGCGTGGGGTCGATCTCGTTCTTGATCTTGATCAGGGCGTCGAGAACCATCGGCCCGCAGCTGGAGAGATCGACCTCATAGGTGTCGATGCGTGGGGGCCCGCCGCCGGCCGGATCGTAGCGGTAGATGCGGAATTCCTTGACGCCCTTGGCCTTCTTGCCGTTGGGGGCTTTCGGCCCTTCCCAGGTCTTGCCTTTCTTGGGCTTGGAACCGGGCGGCAGGAAGAACTGGACCATCTGATTCTCCGAGAGAAATAGGCGGGCATAGCTGCTTAGCAAAGCCGGGGGGCGGCTGCAACGCTTGCCTCCCCCCTCGCCTTCCCCTCGGACGGCCTTAAATCACTGTGCCGAGAACGACACGCTGACGCCGTAGAAGCGCGGCTGCCCGGCGATGTAGGTCGGGATGCCGAAATCGGAGCCGGTATTGCCGGCGTCCTTGATGTATTTCTGGTCGAACAGGTTGTCGACAAAGGCGCCCACGCTGTAGCGCCCGGAATCCGGCGTATAGGTCAGCCGCAGGTTAAACAGCCCGTAGGCCTTCTGGTATTCGTCGGTGGCGAGGTCGGGCAACAGCGCGCTGCCTTGCTCGGAAGGAATGCTGTTGTTGTCGTTGAAGAAGATCTTCGACTGCCAGGTATAGGTCGGCAGCAGCGTGACCGTGCCGTCCGCCACCGGCTGGTGCAGCGAGAGGCCGGCCGACACCTTGTTGTCCGGCGTCAGGCGGAACATGTTGCCCTTGTAGATGCTGTTGCCGCTGAAGCGCGCATGGCTGTAGGCGTAGGTGGCGAAGAGTTCCGCCCAGCTCGTGATCGTCCAATTGGCGGCGCTTTCGAAGCCGTAGGCGTTGGCCTTGCCGGCGTTGGTGGTGATCTGGTTGGTCCCTTGCCAGATCGAGGTCTGGAAGTTGTTGTAGCGGTAATAATAGAAATCGGCGTCGAGGCGCAGCGCGCCGTCGAAGGTCAGCGTCTTGTAGCCCACTTCGTAGGAATCCACGGTCTCCGCCGCGACGGGCGTGAAATCGGGATCGGCATAAGGCGCGGCCGGCGAATCCGCCGTCAGCACCTTGGGGCGGCGGCCGCGGGCATAGGAGGCGTAGAGGTCGGAATTGTCCGCCACGGCGTAACGGCCGGTGAGGCGCCAGGCCAGGCCGTCGTCGTCGAAATTGCGGGTGACCTTGTCGCCGTTGCCGGCGGTCGGCTGGCTGGCGAGGCCGAAATTCGGCAGCTGGCTGTAGGGAATGAGCGGTTCGTAGCTTGCCGCAAGGGCCGCCAGCAGCTGGTTGCGCACGGCGGCGGGCTGGCTCAAGGCGGCCAGGAAGCCGGCCAGGACCGAGCGGCCGTTGGTGGCGGCGGCATAGCCGCTCGTCTTGTCGTCGTGGCTGTAGCGCAGGCCGCCCTCGAATTCGAGCTTGTCGGTGGCGCGCAGCGTCACATCGGCATAGACGTCCTCGGATTTGGTCTTGCCGTAATTCTCGTATTGCTCCCAATGGCCGCTTTGCAGGTTGGCGGCGATCCCCGACGCCAGGGCGTTGCTCAGCGCCACGCCGTATTGCGCCGCCGCGCCTTGCAGGAACAGCGGCGCGTAGCCCGCGATATAGGTGGGGGAAGAGAAGAACGCCGTCGGCGGCGGCGCGGCCTTGTTCAACTGGCCGGTCATCAGCGCCAGCACGATCTGCTCGTCGAGCAGCATGGGCACGCGCTCCGAATTGTTCTCGTAGAAATAGCCGCTGCCGACGAAGCCGCTCACCCTGCCGCCGTCGTCGTAGTTGAGGCGCAGCTCCTGGCTGAACTGGTCGCCGCGCGAATCCTCCGCCATCACCGCGAGCGGCAGCGAGGACCCGTCCGGATCGAACACCTCTTCGGAGTCGAAGCGGCGGTAGGCGGTGATCGAAGACAGCGTGAAGGCGCCGCCGAACTTGTCCTCAAGCAGCGCCGTGCCGCCCCAGACGCTGCGGTTGAGGCCGAGCGGCTGGTTGTTCTCGAAGCCCGCCACGGTGGCAAGCGCCGCGCCGCTGTTGTGGCCGAGGTCGCCGATGACGGCGCCGGTGGCGGGATCGGTGGGCACGATGGAGCCGGACTTGAAGGAGGTGCCCGTGGGCTTGTCCTTTTCGTAATTGAGGATGATGTCGGCCCGCAAGCCGTCGCTCGGACGCCAGCCGAACGAGACGCGCGCCGCCTTGGTGTTGACGGAATTGAAATCCGGGCCGCCGAGCAGGTTGTCGGTGTAGCCCTCGCGCTCCTTGATGCGGCCGGCGACGCGCACCGCGAAATCGTCGGTCAAGGGGATGTTCGCCATCCCTTCCAGCATGCCGTACTTGTCGTTGCCGCCCTCGGCCGCGAAACGGAAGCTCTCCGCCTCCGGATCGGCCTTGTTCTGGATGACGTCGACCGCGCCGATCAGCGCGGCGCGGCCGAACAGCGTCGATTGCGGGCCCTTGGCGACCTCGATGCGCTCCTCGTCGAACAGCTCGACATAGGAACCGCGGTTGCGGGAGGTCGAGACGCCGTCCTGGAAGATGGAGACGCGCGGCTCGGCGAAGGCGTCGCCTTCGTCGGTGGTGATGCCGCGCATCACGAAGCCGGTGTCGTTGGGCGACTGGTTCTGCACCTCGAAGCCGGGAACGAACAGCGAGAGCTTGTCGTATTCCTGGATGTCGAGCTTGTTGAGGGTGTCGTTGGAATAGGCGGTCAAAGCGATCGGCACGTCGATCGGATTCTGTTCCCGCTTCTGCGCGGTCACCGTCACGGATTCGGAAACCGCGTCCTGCGGGGCGGGCAGGCTCTGCGCCGCGGCCGGCGCCGCAAAGGCGGCCAAAACGGCCAACGATACCATGCGATGGCGGATAACCATGTGACACCCCCGTCCTTGATCTTTGCGTTCTTGTTCGCTGGGCGGCATTCGTTAGACGACGGATGTGTCAATGTCGCGAAAGCGGCGGCATAAGGCACGGCCCCTGTTGCAAAAAGAACGCTGCGTGATTTTGTCCGGCCTCGACCTGCGGACGGCACGATTTGCAACTTTCCGAGGCAGCCCCCCGACACCGATCCGTCACAAGAATAGCTATTATTCCAACCGCAAGCTCTCCGTCAAAAGAAGGATACCATGCGGCACCGGGCAACCCTGACTTACCTGTTTGCGGCCTTGTTCGTCGCGGCAGCCGCCGAGGCCAATCCGGTCTTGATGATTTCCATCGACGGCCTGCGTCCGGCGGACGTCATCGACGCCCAAGCGCGCGGATTGAAAGTGCCGAACCTGCGCGCCTTCCTGGCGGAGGGGGCCTATGCCTCGGGCGTGCGCAACATGCTGCCGACCGTCACCTATCCCAACCACACCACGCTGGTGACCGGGGTGGCGCCGGCGCTGCACGGCATCTCCGACAACACCACCTTCGATCCCTACCGCAAGAATCTCGGCGGCTGGTACTGGTATTCCAGCGACATCAAGGTGCCCACCCTGTGGGATGCGGTGCACGCCACCCATCAGGTCACGGCCAGCGTCGCCTGGCCGGTGAGCGCCGGCAATCCGTCCATCGACTACGACCTTCCCGAATACTGGCGGGCGCTGACGCTGGACGACATCAAATTGATCGCCGCGCTGTCCACGCCGGGCCTGGTGGCGGCGCTGCAGAAGGATACCGGCATTCCGCTGGCGGCGGCCCTGCAGGAGAACGCCGCCGGCGACGCCGTGCGCGCGCGCTATTCCGAAGCGCTGTTCGCGCGCGTGCATCCCGAATTCATGACCGTGCACCTCGCCAGCCTCGACGCCATCCAGCATCACGACGGCCCCGGCACGCCCACGGCGCACGCCACGCTGGAACAGATCGACGGCATGGTCGGCAGCCTGGTGGCGACGGCGCGCAAGGCGGAGCCGGATGTCGATATCGCCATCGTTTCCGATCACGGCTTCGCCGCGGTGGACAAGCAAGTGAACCTGCCGGCGGCTTTCGCCGCCGCGGGATTGATCGCGCTCGATCCCGTCAAGCACACGGTGGCGGCCTGGGATGCCATGCCGTGGAACGCGGACGGCTCGGCGATCGTGGTGCTGGCGCATCCCGAGGATCAGGCGGTGCAAGCCAAGGTGGCGGCGCTGCTCGCCAGGCTGGCGGCCGATCCGGCCAGCGGCATCGCCAAGGTGATCGGCAAGAAGGAGATCGCGGCGCGCGGCGGGGCCACAGAAGCGGCCTTCTGGGTGGATTTCAAGATCGGCTATTACAGCGGCGACAACCTCGAAGGCCCGCTGGTGACGCCGGCCGCGCAGAAAGGCACGCACGGCTATTTCCCCGACCATCCGGAGATGCGCGCCACCTTCATGATCGCCGGACCGGGCATCGCGAAAAAAGCGCTGGGCGAGATCGACATGCGCGACATCGCCCCGACGCTGGCCAAGCTGATGGGGGTGCCGCTGCCCAGCGCCACCGGCAAGCCGCTGTTCTGATTTCCGGCGGCCGGATCACAGCGATAGACTTGGCTTCCACCCTTCCCTCGAGGGAGGGTCGAAAAATCACGAGCGCAGAGAGCGAAGCGAACGAAGACGAAGTGATTTTTCGGGGAGGGGGTATGTCGAAACGCCCGTCACGATGCTCCCCTCTCAAAAAATCGCACAACGATCCTATCCTCCCTCAAGGAGAGGGTTGAAGGAATTCAGATCACCCCCAGCCGCTTGCCCACCACTTCGAACTTCTCCAGCGCGAAGGCGATCTGCTCGTCGCTCAGGCTGGCGCACATCTGGATGCGCAGCCGGGCGGTGCCTTCCGGCACCACGGGATAGCCGAAGCCGGTGATGAAGATGCCTTCGTTCAGCAATTCCTGGCTCATCTTGATGGCGAAGGCGGTGTCGCCGACGATGATCGGCACGATGGCGCTGTCGCCTTC
>Ga0187810_10000389_pt1 | contig 17521 bp, 32 predicted proteins | sample NC_wetland_sal_i_9_FD_132963 | JGI IMG/M metagenome (GOLD analysis project Ga0187810, IMG submission 132963) | Wetland sediment microbial communities from Neuse River Estuary, North Carolina, USA - ASW_5 | ecosystem: Environmental > Aquatic > Freshwater > Wetlands > Sediment | place: USA: North...
GGCTCTCCTTTATGGTCTGCTAAAACCACACTGAACATTATCGCGGATTTACAGGCGGCCGTTTCTCAGTTATTGACTCAGTCTGGTGCTAACTTAAATCCGTATGATGTGCCGACCACTTGCGCCGTGGCGACCAATGCGTGGACTTACTTAACCACTGTCACCACGCTAGGATATTCTGTATTACAATGGGCGCAAGAAGCTTTCCCCAAAATGAGATTTGAAAATGCGCCTCAATTGAATACTGCGAATGGTGGCGCTGGTGTCTTCTATCTCTATGCAGATGAAGTAGACAATCCTAGTAACGATTATTCTACTGATGATAGACGTGTCTTTTCTCAATTGGTTCCGACTGTTTTCAAAACAAATGGCGTGGAGCAGAAAGCAAAAGGCGTGTTAGAAGATTTCATTAATGCGACAGCGGGCGTTCTTTGCAAAAGAGCGTATGGTATCGTTAGATTCACGGGGATATCCTAATATGCATGTTTATTCAACAATGGGTCAAAGTGTTCGATACGTCAAATGGCAAAAAACGTTGGACCAGTTACCTGTCATTGAAAAAGATGTGCTTATCCGAGGGGGAACAGGCGTTATTGATGCAAAAACGCTAATTACCCCTTGTGGTATTAGGACTGAAGTTCCTGATGAAGATTATGAATGGTTGAAAGAGGACTTTACTTTTAAAAGACACGTGCAAAATGGTTTTATCACGGTGACTAACGTAAAAGAAAAAGCTTCTAAAGTTGCTAAGAATATGACCGCAAAAGATGGAAGCGCTCAATTTACGCCGCAAGATTTTGAAGATAAGAACAAAGGTGCGGCAAAGATGAAGCAATGACAACGCATGTATTCGATTACACGCAGTTCATAACGCTTTTTCCTGAATTTTCCAGTATCCCTCAACTTACGTTACAGGGATACTGGAATGTGGCCATAATTTACATAAATCCTAACGATAATTGCTTTATTCCTAGCGATACCCTTCAGTACATGCTGAATTTGATGACCGCTCACCTAACGCAACTATCTCTTATTATTGCTGCGGGCCAAACGCCTTACCAACTCACAGGCGCGGGAATTGATAAAGTCAATGTGACTTTAACGCCTCCTCCTAACCCTACACAATACCAATGGTGGGTGGGGACAACGCCTTATGGTGCTCAATTATTAGCTTTAGAACAAGTGCTTACTGCCGGCGGATTCTTCTTAGCAGGCTTACCAGAGGGCTCTTCTTTCATGAAAGTGGGTGGGATTTATTGATGAAAACCACACGGGTATCCGGTAAAACTAATTTGAAAAAAGTTCTTTCCGAACTTGAAAGTATGGAACTTAAGGTAGGGTGGGTAGAGCGTAAGATGTATCCTGATAGCGACTTTACCACTGCGGGTGTCGCGGCTATTGCCGAAGAAGGAAGCCCTAAAAATAATATTCCACCCCGGCCTATTATGTTTCCAACTATTCGTAAGCGGATGGGATTTTGGAAATCGATTGTTTCTCATGAAATGAAAAAGCTAGTAGCTGGTCGGCAGACGGTAAAAGGAATATTTAATATTCTGGGCAATGTTATTGCTGGTGATTTTAGAGAAAGAATCTCAACAATCCTGAATCCTCCTTTAAAAAGAGCTACGATTCTCAATCGTATGCATAAGATTAACAAAGGCCGTAAGAATAAATTGAGGGAAGATCAACTTACAACGACTTTTGCTAAGCCCTTAGTGTTCACTAAACAGCTATTAAATTCATGCACTTATGAAATAGTGGATAAAAGAAAATGAGTGTACCTGGCTCTAATCTGCTGACAATGGCCTTTACTGTGATTGCTCAACAGACGATATCTTATTTCAAAGAAAACGGGCGCACATTGAATGTTAATGGGCAGTGGGTAACGACTTATGACGCGCCAGTAACGATTAAAGGTAGTTTTCAGCCGGTTGCTAAGAATCTCTATGAGAAATATGGTCTAGATTTTCAGAAAGAATACTTCAATTTGTATGCGCCGAACAGCATTGTGGATTTAGATAGAGACGTGTCTGGCGATCAGATTGTGTATAATAGTACGCTGTTTCAATGCCAATCTAACACGGAATGGTTCACTATTGACGGATGGAAAGCCATATTATGCGTTAAATTGGGGCCAGCGTCATGACAGATAATGAGCTCTTTCAATTGATGATACCGATACTGAATGCAGGTTTTACTGCCGACGGGTATAGTGATATCACCGTTATGCAAGCTTATAATCCCACACAACAGGGCGCTATTTACACCTCTTCAGTGTATTTAAGCAAGATGTACGATTATCGGTATGGATGGTTCGCTCGTTATCAGAACTACACTAATCCTGAAATTGCGTGCACTCAGATTCAGCAGGTGGAGACAACTTTTAAAGTATCTACTTGGGTTATTCAAGATCCACTCGTTACCAATAGCTATACAGCAGCAGATTTAGCGGAAGAAGCGGCATTGATTATCGCCAGCATTGATACCATCCAGCAATTAGCCGCCGTTAAGGTGGGAATGTTAAGAATTATAGATATTTCTAACGACTATGAATTTGATGACCGTGATCAATTTGAAGCAACGCCGGGTTTTAAATTCACATTACTGCATTCAAAAACTCGAAACATTACGGTTCCTCAGGTACAATTTATCGAATCAGATATTGAGGGGGTTTAGCGATGACTATTAGTTTCACTCGATATATAGACATTTCGTCTGCGGTAGCCGCGGCTAATGTGGTGACAGTACGTAATTATGGTGAGCGACTATTCACTGATAATGATCTATTGACCCCTCAAAGTTTTATTGAATTTTCATCGTCTTCTCAAGTAGGTGCTTATTTTGGCACTTCTTCTACCGAATACTTGAGATCGGTTCCTTATTTTGCGTGGATTAGTAAAAATAACACCAAACCTACTCTCCTAAGCTTTGCTAGATGGGTAGATACGGCTGTTGCCCCTATGATATTCGGTAACATCCAACCTCAATTACTAGCGACTTATACTGCCATTACCACCGGTTCTTTCCAAATGACAATTGGTGGTGTGACTAATACTTTCACCGGCTTGGATTTTTCAGCGGCCACTAGCTTAACGAATGTTGCTTCCATCATCCAAACCGCTATTAATGGTGCTTCCGGCACGATGTGGACGGCGGCGACTGTTACCTATGATGCGAGCCGAGGAAGCTTTAATTTCGTAGGCGGTAGTGCTATCACGGCGACAATCTCAGTAGCAGTTGCTGGTTCCGGCGTGGATATAGCGTCTTTAATCGGATGGTTGACGGGTACTACGCTAATTATCGCCAATGGGTCGGCTGTTGAAACGATTACGACTACTTTAACTGATTCTTTCAGTGCTTCTAATAACTTCGGTTCTTTTGACTTTATCCCTTCCCTCACTTTAGATCAAGTGACCGAAGCAGCAGTCTGGACAAATGGATTAGACGTGGAAGTGATGTACTTACCGCAAGTATCAAGCGCAAACGCTTCCAGTTGGAATGCTGCGTTATCCGGCTACAGCGGTGTGGGTTTAACGTTGTCATCACCCCCTTCAACTCCTGTACAATACCCGCAACAGTTGCCGGCGCAGATATTTGCCGCCACTAACTATCTGGGAACCAATTCAGTTCAAAACTACATGTTCCAAACTGACCCTTCATTGACAGCCAGTGTGACCACAGATACTGCCGCAAATACGTATGATGCATTACGAATTAACTATTACGGTAATACCCAAACAGCGGGACAAACTATTTCGTTCTACCAGCGTGGTCTTTTATTTGGAACTACTGAGTTTCCGGTAGACATGAATACGTTTGCTAATGAAATTTGGCTGAAAGATGCTAATGGCGCGGCCTTAATGACCTTGTTATTAACTCAAGCTAAAGTATCTGCCAATGCGCAGGGAGTTTCGCAAATAACAGCAACTCTTCAAGCGGTCATTAATCAAGCTATCGTTAATGGAGTTATCTCTGTGGGCAAAGTACTTACCCAGGCTCAGATAACGTTTATTACGACGGTAACTAACGATGTGAACGCATGGCAGCAAGTTCAAAATTCAGGGTATTGGTTAAATGTGCAAATTGTTCCTTACACAAACCCAATAACCAATGAAACCGAATACAAGGCAGTTTACACCCTAATTTACAGTAAAGATGATGATGTCCGTAAAGTGGAAGGACAGCAAACATTAATTTAATGAGGTGATTTATGTCTGTAGATCAATCTGGCGCCGGCACGATAGTGACCCTTTATTTTTCAAAAACATTTCCTGTTACCGGTATTGCGTGGACGGCTGCCCCGGATGATGTAGACCCTTTTGACTTTCCCTCCATGCAGATTGCCGATGGCGCGATGGGCGGAAACGGGGATTTGATCACATGGGCAAAAGCAAATCCGTTGAAGTGGAGCATCTCGGTTATACCCAATTCGTTTGAAGGATTGGCTTTGAATGTGGTTTTTCAGAACAATCGTGTTGGTCGCGGAAAAACGAATGTCAATGATAGTGTGAAAGCAGTGATCGTTTATCCGAATTTGAGAACAGCCGTTTTATCCGATGGACGATTGACTGACGGTACACCTGGTTTAAGTTGGCAGCAATCAGGACGTATTGGAACAATGACCTACTCATTTATCTTTGAAAAATTTGCCTCAACCTAAAATAAGAGGTACGTATGATAGAGCCTAAAGAAATAGAGATTGACGGAAAAAAATTCATCATCTCTAAATTTCCGGCCATCGCCGGTCGAGAGATAATGACGCAATATCCCATTTCCGAGATTCCAAAAGCCGGGGAATACTCGCATCAAGAGGAGCTGGTACTTAAAATAATGTGCTTTGTGGGCGTTAATATTTCTGGCGCTTCTCATCCTCTGATGCTCAATAGCAAAGCGTTAGTGGATAATCATGTCCCCTCATGGGAAGTTTTAATCCGATTAGAACGGGCGATCATGGAATACAATTGCTCTTTTTTTCAGGATGGGCGACCCTCGACTGTTTTAGAGGAATTCGCCCGAAAGCTGATTATGTCAGTTACAAAAACATCGATGGATTCATCGGAACCATCGTTGATAGCGGAAAAGCCACTTACCACGAACTGAAAACAGTTTATAGCTTAGAAGAAGCATTGAAGATTTGGGAAGTCATTGCGGTATCTCGTTATAACCAGTATTTAGCGTCAGAAAGGAAAAAATAATGCCCGCATTTGATACGTTCTATACTCTCTTTACGTCGATGGGCGCAGATAATGTTTTGCGTGATGAAGAGCGTTTAAAACGAGCTAATGACGATTTAGAAAAGTCTTTTAAAAATTCCGATAAGCAAAGCAATCAGTTCTCTAGCTCTCTACATCGATTGGGTGAAGAGATTATCAGTTTCATCACAGTGGGTGCTTCTTTAACAGCGACATTAGGCGGTATTAAGGGGGCATTAAACTATGCAGTAGATATTGATACGGCCTCTAGAACTCTCGGGGTGAACGTCCAAGCATTAGATGCGTGGGGGAATGCCGTTCAACGAACGGGAGGTAATCTACAAACTTTTGAAAGTTCTCTAAGAAACTTAGCTGAGAATTTAGGTACAACGGGTGAAATAGCGATTCAGATATTACCACAATTGGCTGATAACTTTCAAAAGTTAGGACGCTTTGGGGCATTAAGATACGGAAAGATGTTAGGCCTTGATGAGGCCACTATTCTTCTGTTACAGAAAGGACGTCGGGAAGTAGACGCTATTATCGCCAGACAAAAAGAACTCGGCCTTGTGACCAAATACGACGCTGAACAAGCGCGTAAATTTAACTTCGCCTGGCAAGACGCAACGCATTCTTTAAGAGTGGCGTTGTTAGATACTGCTTTGGCTTTTTTACCCTTAGTATTAGCGTTGCTTAAAGACTTCACGACAACAGCTCAGTACTTCTCACAACATTCTGACGTTATAGTAGGAGGATTAACTGCTATTGGGTTAGCAGCGGCTTTTGCTACATTAAAGATTAAGTCTTTACGAAAAGGGGTACTTTCTTTAACAGGCGCAGCGGCATTAGGAGTTATTTATGAAGATATCAAAGCTTTTAGAGAAGGAAAACCGTCTTTTATTGGAGATGTTAATAAAAAATTCCCTATTACGGGCCGGATTTTTGGAAATGATACTGAAGAATATAAATCAGAAAAATCCCGATTATCTTTTGGGCATGATGATTTTATAGATACCTTAAGAAAATCCTATCAGCATTTAATAGGGATTGATCAATCCCCCATTAACTATTTAACGCCTTATACCAGTAATATAGAAAATAGCGCACTAACTAAAGGAAATTTATCCATTAACATCGGAGACGTGTATTTACAGACGCAAGCAACCGATGTCAATGGAATTGCGGCAGCATTCGCTAGATCATTGAATGAACAATTAAGACAAACGATTGATTACTACGATGATGGAGTACAAGTCTAATGCCGTCATTTGATTATTTCTTTCAATTCTTTAGCACTGCGGAAGATCAGATTGCGGTCTTTGACCAAGAATTTAATCAAGTATTTCCGCAAGCGCGCATTATTAAGCCTATTATTAAGCCTACCGCTAAAGGCATGGAGCATCCCATTGAATCAGGGGCCACCATTACAGACCATGTGATCACACAGCCCCGAGAAATAGAACTCACGACTAAAATAGTGCAGCCTAATATTGCCGATACTTATGCGCTAATTCAGCAGTATTTCGACAGCAGGACTTTATTCTTCATTCAAACAAAAGCAGCTATTTACGAAAATATGTATTTGTTAGAAATACCGCATGAAGAAGACCCGGATGAATATGATGCGATTACATTGATATTGAACTTTAAGCAGGCGCTTATTGTAAATACCCAAACAACGACTATACCTGCTCCTAAAAATCCCCAGAATTCAGATACCGTGAATAGAGGAACTCAACAGCCCTCAACACCACAAACAACGACGCTCCAAGATATTGCGTCGTTTTTTAAGGGGTTGTGATTATGCAGCAAATATCATTAGCGCCTATTCCTAATCAATCTTTTAATATCGTATTGGATAGCGATAACTACATCATGACTTTTAAGTCCATGATTAATTTCATGACCGTTGATATCAATAGGAACGGAGTTGATGTGGTTTTAGGAATGAGATGCGTAGCCGGTTCACCGTTAATTCCTTATCGATATCTAGAACAGGGAAATTTCATAATAACCACGGCTAATGAAGAAGAACCTTTTTATACGAATTTTGGAGTGAATCAGTTTTTATTTTTCGTGACTCAGCTAGAGTTAGAGGCTATTCGTGCAACAGTTTGACCCGAGAATTGTAAGAGTTACTCTACAAATCGAGAATACGTTAAAAACGTATGAAGATGTACTCATTAACATTTCTGGGACAAAATATGCTAACGCTTTGCAGAATGATTGTCAGATTCAGCTATTTAACTTAGACACTCAAACTCAAAATTACATACTGACTCAAACTTCTCCTTTCACGATGAATCAAGTTCCGAAGTCTATTATTGTGGAAGCTGGCAGGCAATCTTATGGAACTACTAAAATTTATGAAGGGAATATTGTATCATCTCTATTATCACAACCGCCCGATATTGGAGTGACTCTTCGATGTTTAACAGGTAATTTTCAAAAAGGAAATATCTTATCAAGAGGGCAGCCAAGCCAAATTTCTCTATTTCAAATTTCAAAACAATTGGCTCAAGATTTAAAAACATCTTTAACTTTTCAGGCTTCTGATAAGCTATTATCGAACTATATTTATTCAGGCCCTGTTTTAAATCAAATAAATACGGTGGCTACTGCTGGCGGTGTGAACGTGTTTATTGATGACTCAGTTCTTGTGGTTAAAAATAATAATGTTCCGATTAATAATACTTTAACTATTATTAGTCAAGAAACAGGGATGATCGGTATCCCAGAAGTCACTGAAATCGGCGTTAAAGTGAAGTTTTTCATTAATAGGGACACTGTATTAGGTGGTGGATTACGCGTGATTAGTACTAAAAATCCAGCCGCTACGGGCAATTATGTGATTTATAAACTAGGTTTTGAGATATCTAATCGAGAAACGCCTTTTTATTATATTGCGGAAGCAGCGAGGAATATATGAAAAATTCTATTCCTTCACTGTTTAGTAATCCGGCGACGATTGGGTCTTTAGTAGGAACTTTTGAGTTTGTGCTGAATAAGATCGTACAAACGCTCGGTGGAATGCTACCGGCTCAAGTGATCGCATCTAGCCGAACGTCCGCTGGACATTTTGTGCAAATTCAACCTTTGATCACACTGCTTAAAACAGACGGTAGTACTTTATCACAATCTCAAATACCGAGGGTGCCGGTATACACATTAGGAGGCGCTGGGATATTCTTAAGCTGTGATCTTGTACCGGGTGATCTGGGATGGATGAAAGCGAATGATCGTGATATTTCGCTATTTTTACAGTCTTATAAAGAAGCTAAACCTAACACATTAAGGATTAAATCTTTTTCAGATGCGGTGTTTTTCCCAGACATTATGACCGGATATACGATTAGTCCGAGCGATACGGGAGCTTTGATTATCTCTAATTTAACAGGCACTGTGAAAATATCAGTGAGCCAAACGGGAGTGACGATACTTTCGCCTTTGATGACTTTAACAGGGAATTTATTGGTAAATGGAAATATTGGCGCTACGGGTACAATTACTCCGGGGGTGTGATGAAAACATTTGCAGTTGATGAAAACAATGACATTTTCTTAGATAAGAACGGTAACTTGGCGATAGACTTTAATGCTGAGGCTGTTTCCAGTGTGTGTGGTCAAGTCGTTAAAACCACATTAGGGGAATTGGTTTACAATACGAGCGCCGGCATTCCTTATTTTGAGACGATATGGAATGGAAATCCGAGAGCCCAACAATTCCAAGCGGCTATTCGTACGGCGATATTACAGGTTCCAAATGTTATTCAAACTCAAGATTTCACGTATAATCAAGTTAACGATGTTTTCAATTATTCGGTTAATATCGTTACAACGTTCGGTGGGAGTGTAGTCAATGGCCAATTATAATTACATCACTAGCGCGGGTATCATTGTTCCCGATACAAGCGATATCTACAATCAGGTAGTGGCGGAATATAAACTGGCATTTGGTGCGGATTTAAACACTGACCCTAGCACGCCACAAGGTGCTTTGATTGTGGCCGAAACTTTAGCTAGAACTGCGGTTATCGTTAATAACGCGCAAATGGCTAATCAGATTAACCCTAATGAAGCTACAGGTATCCTTCTAGACGCCATTTTAGCGCTTACGGGTAGCCAACGGACAGCAGCAACCTTTTCGACGGTTGTAGCCCAATTAACGGGCGTTCCTGGCACCGTGATACCCACAGGTAGTCAAGCGCAGGAAAGTGTGAATTTAGAGACCTTCCAGTCCATAGCTCCGGTCACTTTAAATGGTAGCGGAATGGCTTCGACGATCTTCCAAGCGGTTAACTCAGGCCCTATATCCTGTGCGCCCAATACTTTGACGATTATTGTCGTAGGGGGTGTTTTAGGCTGGGAGACAGTGAATAACTCAGCCGCAGCTACTACCACCGGTACCCTTATTCAATCAGACGTTGCGGCTAGAACGTTGCGTAATAACACTTTATCTATCCAAGGGCAATCGACAGCGCAAGCTATTATCGCGGGATTGAACGAGCTGGAAGGCGTCACTGGTGTGGGTTTCAGGGAAAATGACTCTGATACCACACAAGTAATCGATGGTGTGACTATGATATCGCATTCTATCTACGTAGTGGTGAATGGGGGCGATAATACACAAATAGCACAGACAATTACCGCAAAGAAAGAAGCTGGCGTAGGCTATAACAACGGCCCGGGTATTCATGAATCTGTGACGATTACAGAGCCTTATGGCGGGCAGCAATTGACCGTACTATTCGATAGACCAAATCTTATTCAGATCATTATTCAAGTCACCGCTAAATCTTCACCGGCTATTCAAGACCCAACAGATATCATCATCAATGCTATTTTAGCGTATGCTGCCGGCCAGTTGCCGGGGATACCTGGCTTAAATATCGGTTCACCAGTATCGGCTTTTGAAATCGGGGGAGCGATTGAAACAGTAGCACCGGGAATATACGTGAAATCCGTAAAAACATCCATACCTTCGCCGTTGAATCCTTCTTGTGATGAAATACCGATTGCTATTTGGGAGCAAGCCGAAATACTGGCTTCTAATATAACGGTGACGTTGATATGAGGATACAGAACCCAGATTTCTCTGTTAACGTAACGCCAGCGTTACTGTGGCAACGTAATACTGCGGCGCGTCTTACATCTTTAATCAATTCAAAGCAAGCTTGGTATGACCTCTATCAAACGCAATTTTGGGAAGATTGGGTAACGAATGTTTTTAATTTACAAACAGCGAATGACTTCGGATTATCTGTGTGGTGTATCATATTGCAGATACCCTATTTTATCAGCTCTACTACACCAAGTACTGCGCCTACGTGGGGATTTAATGAGACGCCTCCAATCAATACTTTTGTTAACTTTAACAACGGTAACTTTATTCCTGATTATAGCCCACAGTATGTCTTAACAACCGAAGAACAAAGAATCGCTCTTCAATTTGCGTTTTTTAGAACATATACGCGATGCGCTATTCCTGAGATTAATGCTTTCTTATTTTTTATTTTTGGGGCTAACGGGATGTGGGCGTTAGACGGATTAAACATGTCTATGACCTACGTGATCAATGCGCCTATTTCGGATAATCTATTTAATGTATTAAGAGATTTTGATCTGTTTCCAAGGCCAGCGGGAGTGAAGCTTTATTTCATTGAAACGAATAATACCTTATTTGGATTCAATGAAACACCACCCATTAATACTTTTGTGAATTTCAATAATGGTAGTTTTAAACCTGAATTTTAATTTTTAGTGAGGTAATTTATGCCCTATTTTATTTATCCTTTCGCAGTCTCTGGCGACAAATCACCTATCCCTGAGACCGTGCAACCAGATGGTTCTATTAGCTATCAAGCGGGTTATCCTGTCAATTACACCTACACTTATGGCGTAACACCAGGTGCGCAAGCCGTAGCACGATTAACTTTCAATGAATTGATGTATGACATCACATCCGAAATTCAAAAATACCAACAATTCGGTGTTCCGGCTTTTATCACCACAGCAGATAACGGCGGTACGCCTTTTCCTTATTCTCAGTATGCTATCGTACGATATGACCCTGGTTCAGGACCTCAGCTTTACATGTCATTAGTGAACTCTAATACGGCGCTCCCGACTGTTTCTGCTAACTGGGCGGCGATCACCAGTTCTACTAATTCAGCGCTGGTATCGAACAATAGCATCTCTCAAACGATTCCTACGGGAATATCGTTGCTTAATTTTGCATTCAATTCAGGTAACGGAGATTATGACCCTCTCGGAATATGGACAGGTACGCGCTTTATACCCACGCGACCTGGCGTGTATAACGTAGGGGGTGTGGCATCACTTAATTTAACAATGAGTAGCGCTACGGTGCCTACTTTCGATATTTTAGTTTACAAGAGTGGAAACTATTATAAAACGATTGGTACCGGTTCTCTTTTTTCTTATTTTGCCGGTAGTTTAATAATTAATCCTAGTGCGGGCAGTTGCCCTGTGGAATTGAATGGAACTACCGATTATTTGCAACTTTACATTAATAACATGACAGGTGTTACTTGTACTACGACCACACAGCCTGGAGAAAATTACTTTTGGTTAGCCTATGAAGGGCCATTATAAAAAACTCTTGACAGAAGAGTCAGGATAAGTTATCTTGCAAATACTGACGCTTTGGTCAGGATTTTTAAGTAACTACCTAGGAGTATATTTTATGAAGAAATTGGTGCTAGCATCTACATTCACGCTATTGTGTGCAACAGGAGCCGGAAGTGCGTTTGCAGTGGGTTCTAACCCAGCTTATAATCCACTTCGGTTCATTAACAAAAGTGATCATGTTTTGACATTGGATGTTGGAAAATCTCAGCATGGTACTTTGCAATTGAATTGTGGTCAAAAGACCCAATTGGCACCAAAAGAAACGGTTTATTGCGAGGTTTTTTTCAATACTGTAAGCGCCTCTGCAACGGATGAAGTGACGTTAACATTTAGTGACGGATTAGAAGGAACGAGTGTTGCGCCTTCTTCTTGTCATTATAACTTAGATTTCCAATTAAAACCTGGAAGTGCTACGGCAGTCACTATCAGTGGAGTGAATAGTGCTGGCGGTAGTATTAGTTGCGAATATTGGAAGAGTGATGGATACTACACCGTTAGGGGCGTTTAACTAACGCTCCCGCTCGATGTTGTGCGAGGGACAGCCCATCGAGCGTTTATTAGTGTCATAGTGAAGGTATAGCGATAATCCATGCGAGTAACTTTGATTTCTGTACCGCTCCCTGCCTTCACTCCCTGACATTTCATCTCAGAGTATATAGCTTTTACGTTCTATAGCTTTAATAAGCGCATTTTCAATAGATTCATCGTCAAAAAATTCATAATATCTATCTTCATTAAATTGAATACGAATGACATAATGCGTATTTGTTCGTCTAAGTGTTACGCAATCAGCGCGTAAAAGCGCTTCATCTAAAAATCTTAGTAATTGTGGTGTCATTTTATTTCCTCCAATATTAGTTAATATTAACCTACGCCATACTGCATATGATGGCGTAGGTCAACGATCAGGCAGAGCGCTAAGGAATTTCGCAAGCTAGCTGTATTGACCAAAATAAACTCCTCCAATCATGTCCCAGAGAAGAAAAAAGGTTTGCAGCATTTCTACCGTTTGACATTGTTATAAAGCCACAATGCCCAGGGGCTTTTTCTTACCACGGTGCAATATCAACCGCGTGGTTTTTTATGATCTTGTCAATGCACTCTTCAAGGCATTTTCCGTTATAAGGCTTCCATTCGAAAGAGCCATTACTGAAAGTAATGTGCTTGCTAAATGGCTCACACTCAAAATCAGGATAAGTGTTAAGGAACTTTAAATACCTACTCGCGTTACTATTGGCTGATGCATTTTCTAGAATTTTCAAGTCCTCTAGAGGAATTACTGCTACACACGGCTTTTGCCTTCGACTGACGATTACTCGTTTCTTTCCGTATTGAACTTGATTAAGAATTTCAAAAAAATTCGATCTAGTTCCAACAGATGTTACTATTTCCATTCTGATTCTCCTTAATTCCAAGGGCGGCCATCTAAAAAATCTCTTTTAATTCTCTTGTAGGTCCGATATTTAAAGTAAATAAGAAATATCGTTAATACTAAGCTTAATGCCGATAAAAAACAAATGATAGAGAGTCTCCATTCATGCGAGAAAAAGCTCAGCATATCTGAATAAAAAGACGCTTCAAAATATACTTGAACATTTACTAAAACCACCATAGTGATATTAAAAATAAGTATGATCACATCAGCGATAGTAATCCCTTCGTAAATTTTAAATTTCATATCAATGCTCCTTTAAAATGAAAATAGAGAATCTAATACTTGTTGAAGTAATAGTACTGATACTGCAATAGCCGTTACCTTATCTTTAAGAGGCAATCTTTCCTCGTGTTCAGCGTGCCAGTAAGTACCCATTAAAACACAAAAAAGAATAAAATAAAAAATAAGATTTATTAAATTCATTTGTTTCTCCAAAAGTCTCTAGCTATTCCAATAAAAGCCATTACCAATATACTAAAGCACAAAGCAAAGGTTCCAATGCCTAAAGTTACTAGAATAATGATAGCTATATTTTCTAATAGACTCATTTATTTCTCCAACCATTCTTTTTTAGGTTTTTTATATTCTCTATATGATGAAATAAATGCAATAATTAAAAACCACACTACAAAAGCAGCTGCCATAGTCAGTATTATAGACCCTAAAATTGCGCATACCCATTCAATGATAATCATTTATCTCTCCACAAATCAATCATAGCCGTGACAATAAAACCCGTAAGCCCTATTGTTAGGGTTATGCCGCAGCATATTAGGATAGCTACGAATATATCAGATAGTATTTTCATATTAATCCTTAAATCCTACCCAGATTATCCAGGCAATTAAGCCCATAAAGCATACGCCTAATACGGTTGTACAGACAGTTTCTATTACAGTCACAGATCACTCCTCATTAGTCTACATTTCCTATTAAAGCCATTAACGCCTTTTTAAAAGCATCTTCTTGTTTCGTTTGCCAGCAGGAACGCCCGTAATTATATTTAAACCCCAGTTCTTTAAGCTTTATTTTCTGGTCTTTAGTCAGAAAGCTACGCATATAGATAGAATAAGAATCTTCTTTTTCCTCGGTCTCAAATCCATTATACCGTGTGGTTTTCATTATTCTTTCCATCCTTTAATGATGTGCGATAGCGCCTCGAAATATTCATTTTCCATGCAGCAATTAACTATCCGGTCTACTAAGTCTCTATAAGGATATTGTATATTACCTGGTAGATTTTCAATCTCATCTTCCATTTCTTTTAGCTTTCTCATAGCGCACATAGCGTCATTTTCTTTATCGAATGTATTTTCCATTACGTACAGTATACCTGAGATTCTATCTGAATTTTTAAGCACGTTTATAGCCGTTATTATGCTATCATGAGTACCTTTAAGGTACTTAGTGTCGCTCATCTTTCTTCTCCCTCTTTAATTCGATTATAAACTTCCTCTCGGTGTACTGAAATCTCAGGAGGTGCAGTGATTCCGAGTCTCACTTGATTGCCTTTAACCCCTAAAACCACAATTGAAATATCATCTTGAATCTTGATAGACTCAGAGATTCGCCGTGTTAATATTAACATATTCTCTCCCCTCACAAATAAAGTCTGAATGTTTGTGGTGTTTAACCCACGCCTTACCATACTCCATACACGCTCTTTCGGATTGAAAGGATTTGACTTCAATAGTTGTTGCGTGAGAAGCATAAATTAAAAATCCTACGAGTAGCCATTCCATTATTGTTCTCCAAATAGTTGATTGAATTTTTCTAAAACTTTATGCGTTTTTTCTTTAAGTAATTCCATGTCGTGGGGATTATTTTTATGATTTTGAATCATACAATTTAATCGGTACGTAAGATCTCCTAAATACTGTTTAAATTCCCGTATATTTTCGATATGATCACAGTGGTCTTTCATTTTTCTTCTTTGTTCTCCTTTGAAGATATCATTAAAAGCTTCTTTAACGGTGTTAATAACTTTAAGACTTTCTAATGTTTCATAATTAAGAACTTTTTGTCTCATCAAGTTATAATAAGTTGACAGATATTTTTCAAAAACTTCCATACTATTTTTATATCTTTGAAGAGAAGGTGGATGATAAAAATATCTTTCTATCGTCGATCTAAAAGTACGTAATGCGTATATTTGACCGCAAAAATGCCAATAGTCTTTTCCATCCTTTTCTTCCATATTTTCTAAAGCTTCCGATAGCGCTTCTAGAATTCTATCTAAATTTTGAAGTATTTTATTTGTCATTTCTCTTCTCCAAAAATTAGATTGAACTTATTTTTAATTTGCATAAGAACATTTTTCTCATACTTACCTAATGACGCATTTTCATCTATATTTGTCTGTAAATATTCTCTAAAAATATCTATTGAATTTACTTCAAGATCTATTTTTAAATAAGCGTCTAATATGGTTAAAGCGTATCGCTGTCCTTCCCAATATCCCCACTCGTATTCATCTTTTGATTTTTCTGCTTTTTTTGAAGCTTTAAGAGCGAATGTAACGCTATCATCTAGGTACTTATAGAGTCTATCTTTCATTCTTTTTCTCCAAAAATTTCCTTGAATTTATCCTGTATACTCTCTGACTGTAATAGTTGACCCCGGATTATTTCTTTATACGTAGATTTTTTAACGATAGAAGAATAATTAAAAATATTAGAGAAGATTTTATCTTTCTCAGTGATTTCTTGTAGATACGTTTTAAATTTTTGTATTTTTTCTTCATGACCACAGTTCACGTGGCCGCAATGATCTTTCATTCTTCTTCTCCACATATTTGATTAAATTTACCAAGAACAGAATTAATAGTTTCCATTTTACCTTTAAGTACTGGTATTCTGTAGTCATCTAATCCATCCTTTTCGATAGAGCGGGCAATGTAATTAAATTTGTGAAATTCAGCGTATAAATACTCTCGAAACTTTTCCATTTTTTTATTATGGCTAAACTTCCAGTCTAATGACTCAAGTTCTCTTTTTAAAGCTTCAAGTAAAAGAATTTCTTTTAAACGAGATGACTTGATAGTTCTGACTATTCTACCGTTAGCCCATATAGAAGATGGTTCAAGTTCTTCAAGATGCTTATCAAGTATCTCCATGACTTTATCTTTCATTCTTTTTCTCCTTTGAAGATATCCAAATATCTATTTCTAACTTCTTCTAAAATTTCTTCTTTTAAACAAAGTTCCGAATGTTCTGCGGAAAGTTTCTCGTATGGGTCTTGATGAATTTTATAAAATCTAGTTACTTCAGCAGAAGCAAAGCTTACCTGTATCATTTTATTTACGGCGTGTTCATGACATTTTCTTAATGCAGAATTTAACCACGCCATGAATTTTTCTATTTTTCCGGCACACCCGCATTCCCAGTTTAACTCTTCTAATTGTGATTTTAAAGTTTGCAATATAAGAACTTTACTCAAATCAGAATAATTAGTATGTCTAATTGTTATGTCGATAACTTTTTTATCTTTCTCGTTTTGTAAAATACTAACAGGCGCAAGTCCGTCCAGATGCTTATCGATTATTTTCATGACTTTATCTTTCATTCGTCTTCTCCTTTGAAAGTAGTACTAAACGCTTCGAGAATATTTCTAGCAGTTTCAGCCGCCATAAGAAAATTATCAGCGGTTTCATTGAGCTGTTTTTCTCTATAGCAAACTTCTTCTTTAGATAAGCCGTTTTTATACTCTAATAAAAATCTTTCGAATTGATTTATTTTATCTTTCATTTTTTTGTCCCTGAATTAACACGGTAAGTTTTCTTACAAGAGATGTTAAAAAATCTATATCTTCTTTAGAAGGTAGTTCTGAAAGGTTTACTACTTCGTCAACTAATAATTGTTCTCGCAATAGTTCAAGTTCAAATAGTTGCCCTTGACGAAACCACACTTCTTCTGTTCTTAAATAGAAAGGGTCAACTCCCTTTAATTTTTCAATGCGCTTGTTGATTAGCTCTAATGTTTTATCTAACATAATTCACCTCGAACTTGAACTGACTATACTTAGAGTACAAAGCGCTTCTTAATTCTCTTCGAGTTTGTAGAAGCTTCTTTTGCCTGAAGATATACGGTTTCTTAACAGTTACCGTGACGCTTTTATCGCACTGAGCAATATTCTTGAGTGTGATTTTAGGGAATTTAAATTGAATGAATTTCTTAAAATCATTGGTTGTAAATCTCATATAGCCTCCTGCAATAATTGAAGTAATTTTTCTGATTGTGCGATAA
>Ga0187810_10000390_pt1 | contig 17499 bp, 16 predicted proteins | sample NC_wetland_sal_i_9_FD_132963 | JGI IMG/M metagenome (GOLD analysis project Ga0187810, IMG submission 132963) | Wetland sediment microbial communities from Neuse River Estuary, North Carolina, USA - ASW_5 | ecosystem: Environmental > Aquatic > Freshwater > Wetlands > Sediment | place: USA: North...
CCGCGTCCCGTGATGAACAAGATCTTCCCGATCAGGATATTCCCCCGCGGTACTGGCAGGGCGAGGAACTTGTTCAGGAAGCCTAGGAGTTTGTCGAACATCAACAGGCCGCCGCCGGATAGCCCGGCGGAGAGCATCGTCATCACGAGGATTCCCGGGGTGATGAAATCGAGGTAGTTACCGGTGAATTTCACCGGGAGGGCGAGCCCCACGAAGATAAGCCAGGCCGCCGGCATGACGAGCGCCGAGATCACGGCGATCCTGCCCCGCGACCACTTCAGGAAATCCCGTTTCATGTACGGTATAATGCCGTTCATTACCGCCTCCGCAGCATCGTCCGGAACTGGGCGTAGTCGAACCCATGGGCTTCCTCCTGCTGGCCGACCGACTGGAGAAAGACATCGTCGAGTGTCGGTTCCCGCAAAGACATGGCCCGGACGGTAATACCCGACCGGGCGAGCGTGTCGGCGAGGACCGGGAGCGCTTCCCTCCCGTTTTCGGCCGTGAACGAGAGTTCGTTCTCCGTGCACCCGACAAAGACCATGCCCTCCATCGCCGGCGGTGTGCACGGCCCGTCGACCCTCACCGTGATGACATCCTTCATCAGCCGTGCTTTCAGTTCCGCCGGGGAACCAAGGGCAGCAATCTTCCCTTTGCTGATGACGCCGACCCGGTCGCAGAACTGGTCGGCCTCGTCCATGTAATGCGTGGTGACAAATATCGTCATGCCCTTGTTCCTGAGCGCCTCGATATGCTCCCAGATCTTTTTCCGTGCGGCGACATCGAGCCCGATAGTCGGCTCGTCCAGGAAGAGCACGGACGGTTCATGGGTGAGTGCCTGTGCCAGTTCGAGCCGGCGCCGCATCCCTCCCGAGTACGTTTTGGTAAGATCGTCGGCGCGATCGGTCAGCTCCATAACGGCAAGCGCCTCGTCGACCCGGTCGCGGGCACCGGGAACACCGTACAGGTCGGCGAAGAACCGGACATTCTCCCGCCCGGTCAGCCTGACATCGACTGCCATATCCTGAGGCACGTAGCTGATACAGCGCCGGACCTCCTCAGCTTTTCCGATAACATCGTACCCGCACACAGCAGCGCTCCCTTCGGTCGGGTGCCGCAGGGTGGTGAGCATAAGGACCGTGGTCGTCTTCCCGGACCCGTTGGGCCCGAGCAGGCCGAAGATCTCGTTGTCCACAGAGAGGGTGAGATGGTCGACAGCGCAGAGAGCATCGTAATATTTCGTGAGGCCGTGGGTTTCTATCGCGCTCATGGTACTCTCCCGTTAAAATCCCCGGCCGTCATGCACATGTGCCGCCTCTGCCCGTTCATCGTTACAGTACCATGCTATCTCCCAATGTCATAATAGCCACGTTTCTGCACCGGGAATCTTCCTCGTCGCACCGGGCCACCCGCTTCACGATGCCCGGGTGTTCCCGTACGAATCCCGTAGTGTCTGGGCTTCTGGTCCGGTTGGAAAAAAACATGCCAAATTATGGCAAAAAAGACAGCCTTATGAAGGAGCCGCGTTCCACTTCCTAAGAAGAAAGAGATGTTCCCATGAAAAAAACAGTCCTGATTTTTTTAGCATTCGTAATTCTTCTGGTATCGCTGTCAGCCGTATCGGCAGAAACTCAAACGACGGGTACCAGTCCGGTGAACCTCGCAATTTCCGGTTCATCAGCTCAGGTGTCGACCGCATCAGACCTGCCCCTCCTCAAAGCACAGATCGGAGCGGAGACAACCACGGAGACCACAGAACCGACGATGGAGCCCGTCACGTACCCCACCGAGGAACCGACGCTGATGCCCACGGAGACAACCCAGCCTACCGCGGAACCAACGATCCTTCCCACCAGTGAAGAGACTACCGCACCCACATCGGAACCCACCCTGCTCCCTACCGGGGAAGAGACTACGCTACCGGGCCCGGTCCCGACCGTGATGCCTACCGGAGAAGAGACGACAGTTCCGGTCCCGGGCCAGCTCGCCCCCGTTGCTGAATTCACGGCATCGCCGACATCCGGTTCAGGCCCGCTCACGGTCAGTTTCACCGACACGTCCCTCAACACCCCCACCATGTGGTACTGGGACTTCGGGGACGGTTCGACCGAATCGTTCACCGGCGCCCCCTCGCATACCTACGCCGATCCAGGCAGCTACACGGTTACCATGACCGCCACCAACCAGTACGGCTCCGACACGATATCCAAGACCGACCTCGTCACCGTGAACGGGCAGGTCATGAAAAACGGGGTAATCTATGCGCAGTCGGTCCCCTACGGTGCGAACATCTACCTCAACGGTGCCAGTTACGGGAATTCACCGGTGACCATCCGGGACCTGCTGCCCGGCACGTATTCGATATCGGCGACCCTGAACGGCTATTACCCCGACCAGCAGACCATCACCGTCGTCCCGGGCCAGACCTACGGCTATTACCCGAGCCTGCGGACGTCCCCCAACCCGCCGGTGATCACCGGCACGATCTCTGTCCAGTCCAATCCGTCCGGTGCCACGATTTACATAAACGGGGTTAATTACGGGCGTGCCTCGTTCACGGTCGTCAACCAGATCCCGGGAGTCTATTCGATGGCAGCGGTGATGGACGGGTACGACACCGACACCCGGTTGATCACCGTCAACCCGGGCCAGACAACCAGTTATTATCCCACGCTCCAGCCTTCGACCAACCCGGTAAAGACGGGGACGATCTTTGCCCAGTCCACACCCGCGGGTGCGACTATCTACCTCAACGGCGTCAGTTACGGGACAACGCCCGTTACCATCCCGAACCTGGTCCCGGCCACGTATACGATGAAGGCGACCCTGAACGGCTACCCCACGGATACCCAGCGGATAACGGTCGGTGCAGGCCGTGTTTCGTTCTACAGCCCGGAATTCTACCCGTCGCCCCAGCCGATAGGAGCGGGACAGGGAATCATAGCGGTGTACAGCAATGTCGACGGAGCGCAGGTCTCCTTCGACAACGTCAATGAAGGAACCATCAAAAACGGCGTGCTCTTCGTGACCGTCGCAACCATGGGAACACCCGTCAAGAGCTTCCGGGTGGAGAGCCCCGGGTACACTCCCCTCACCGGCACCATCAACCGGTGGCCGGGTGACCAGGAGACGGTAAAGATCCAGACCGTGCTCGTCCCGCTGCCAGCACCGACGACGACCCATGCACCGCTCCCGGTCGCAGTAACCCTGGGCGGGTTGATCGGTGCCGGTGTCATCCTTTCCCTCGCCGGGAACCTGCGCAGGAAACAGTAACTCCTATCCCGGCTATCCTTTTTTAAAAGTACATTCCGAAGGCGGGACTTACCTGCGTTCATCGCGGGGATCGATCGTCTCCAGTCTCCGGCACGCCTCGTGCAGGGTCTCGTCTTTCTTCGAGAACGTGAACCGGAGCTTTGTCTCGCCGCCTTTGTGGTAAAACGAACTTCCCGGGACCGCTGCGACCCCAACCTTTTCCACCAAGTACCGGGCGAAATCCGTGTCTTTCATGCCGAACGCCGCGATATCCGTGAAGATATAGTAGGCACCTTCGGGAAGCGAGCAGGAGAAACCGGCCTTACGGAGCCCGGCGAAAAGGATCTGTCGCTTGCGGTCGTATTCCCTGGCAAGATCGCGGTAATAGGATTCAGGGAGCGAGAGGGCTTCTGCACATGCCTGCTGGAGCGGGGCAGGGGCTCCCACGGTTAGGAAATCATGGATCTTCCGGATGCGGTTCGTCAGTTCGGCACCGGCAAGTGCGTACCCGACCCGCCACCCGGTCACGCTGTAGGTCTTCGAGAAACTCCCGATGGTGATGGTCCGGTCGCTCATCCCGTCAAGGGTTCCTATCGAGACGTGCTTCCGGCCATCGTAGAGGATGTGCTCGTAGATCTCATCGGTGATCGCAATCGCGTCGTGTTCGATGCAGAGCTCGGCGATAAACTGCAGCTCCGCTTTCGAAAAGACCTTCCCGGTCGGGTTGTTGGGCGTGTTCAGGATGATTGTCCGGGTCTTTTTCGTGAACGCAGCCTTCCACTTCTCTTCGTCGACAGAGAAGTCATCCGCGAGCGGGACGAACCGGGGAACGGCCCCGGAGATCTGTGCATCGGGGCCGTAGTTCTCGTAGAAGGGTTCGGGGACGATAACCTCGTCGCCCGGCCGGATGATGGCAAGCATCGAGGCCATCATCGCCTCGGTCGAGCCGCAGGTCACCGTGATCTCCGCCTCGGGATCGAACGTCATCCCGTTGAACTTCTTCACCCGCCGTGCGAGCGCTTCGCGGAGACCTTTCGCACCCCACGTGATCGCGTACTGGTTGTAGTCCGCATTGACCGCCCGACAGGCAGCCTCTTTCAGTTCGGGCGGGCACGGAAAGTCGGGGAACCCCTGCGCAAGGTTGATCGCGTTGTGCTTCAGCGCAAGCCGGGTCATCTCCCGTATGACCGATTCGGTGAAATGATCTGCCCGCGAAGTGTGGGTGGAAAAGAAATTCCGCGACGGGGCCGGACCGTGCGGATCGTTCCCGGGCCTGGTGTTCGTACCGGTACTGGGTGCCATTACTGATTGTATGCCGGGGTCAGGGAAAATTTTGCCGCAATCCTGACCAACATTTTTATAGTTCCCCCGCAATGAGACCCGTTTGAGATACAGGAGCTGGAAACATTGGCAACAGACGGAAAACTCGAACTGCTCACCGACAAGAACAGCATTCTTGTGCTGGTGGACTACCAGCCATCGATGATCAGGGGCGTCGCATCGGGCGACAAGGTGTATATCAGAAAGGCTGCTTACTGCGCAGCGAAAGCGGCGAGCATTCTTAACATCCCGGTGGTCCTCTCGACCATCAACCCGGGATCGAACGGCGAGTTCTTCCCGGAGATCGCAAAACTCTTCCCCGGGCAGGAAGTGTTCGCGAGAAAGATCCCGAGCTTCGACGCGTTCGAAGATGAGAAGACGTGGAACGCGGCAAAGAAGCCGGGACGGAAGAAGATTGTCGTGGCCGGCCTCTGGACGAGCATGTGTTTTGCCTATACCGCTCTGCACGCGATACGGGAAGGATACGAGGTTTACGGGCTGGTCGACGCAGCCGGGGATTCAACTATTGATGCCCACAAGTATGGCATAAAGCGGATGCTGCAGGCCGGCGTCACTCCCATCACGGTCGAGGCGCTCGTCTCCGAGTGGATGCATGACTGGGCCAACCCGAAGGCCGGACAACTGGTGAGCGAAGTCTATTCCCACTACGGCGCGATGATCGGGTTGCATTAACTGAACTTTTTTTTAATAGGGAAGTCCGGGCGTCGGTGGGCCTTTAGAAGACGAGGCTGAGCACCCGGAATGCGATTCCCCCGATCGCGATCGCCATTATGACCTCGGCGGCAGAGATCGCGAGCGCTTTTTTCCACCCGAATTCCGAGGCCAGCACCAGTATCACCGAGATGCAGGGGATGTAGAGCATCGAGACGAGGGCGAGTACAATCAGCTGGACCGGGGTCATTATCGCCGCAAAGTTTGTTGTCCCGAAGATCACGGCAAGCGTCAGGATCGTGAGTTCCTTTCTCACGATTCCGAAGATGAGGGTGATGCCGATAACGGCGGGGAGGCCGAGCCAGAGTACGGTGATCGGTGAAAGCAACGCGTTCACCGGGGTGAGGAGCCCGGCTGCATAGAATGCCTGGATGAGTGCGCTCCCGAGGATGTACGCCGGGAACACTATCCATATAAGGGACTTTGTCCGGGCCCATGTCTGCTTCAGGACAACCGGGCCCGACGGGATGTGATAGTCGGGCATCTCCATGATGAGGCCGACCGATTCCCCGGGCACCGCTTTGAAGGCGATCCTCCCGACAATGATTATCAGGACGATGTCGAAAGCGTAGAGCGCCAGCGCCCACCAGATGTTGACAAAGGCGGCGACGAGCCCAAGGATCACGACCGTCCGCGCCGTGCAGGGGATGAGGGTGACGAGAAATGCTGCCAGCATCTTCTGCTTGGGGGTCTCCATGATCCGGCACGAGTAGCAGGCCGGGACGTTGCAGCCGTACCCGAGGATCAGGGGGATGATTGCCTTGCCGTGCAGCCCGAGCTTATGCATCCCCCGGTCGAGCATCACCGATATCCGGGTAAGGTAGCCCGAGTCCTCGATTATGGCGAGGACGAGGTAGAACGGCAGGACATAGGGGATGACAAGGGTTACCCCTGCGACAAAACCGGTGAACGCACCGTTCCAGAGAATGTCCATCAGGGGGCCGTTGATCACCGGCTCGTACTGTTCGAACTGCGACAGGAAGCCTGCAAGGAACGCGGAGATCTGCGCCCCGATTAAGAAAGTCCAGACCAGCAGCCCTCCAATGACAGCGATGACCGCAAGGAACCCGAGAACCGGGTGGAGGGCGACCAGGTCGAGCTTGTCTGTCATGCTCCGCGCAGGTATACCCGCACCTGCGGGAATTATGGTTACTACCTCGGCGGCGATCCGGTCGGCTACCTGGTACCTCTCGGCGCTCATGACCACGCAGACCGGTTCACCGTGCATAACCTCGATCTCCCGGGCAAGCCCCCTGGCTGTTTCGACGACCGACGGGGCCTGCTCCCCGACGATCCGGGTAATTTCCGGGTCGCATTCGAGGAGTTTTATCGCCGTCCACCGGACGGGATACGAAATCCGTACATTTTCGAGAAGCGGGACGATGCGGGAGATACGCTCCTCGATCTCCTTGCCATAGAGGAGGAGGGGAGGGACAGGATGTTTCCCGGCAAGGTCGAGGATCGCATCGGTAAGCCTGTCGATCCCCTTGCCCCGGATCGCAACCATCGGGACAACCCTGACACCGAGCAGTTCCGATAGTTTCTCAACGTCGATTACAATCCCTTTCTTTTCCGCAAGATCGATCTGGTTGACCGCGACGATCATGGGGGGCGCGAGTTCCATGAGCTGGAGGGTAAAGAAGAGATTGCGCTCCAGTGCCGAGGCGTCGATGACATTGACAACCGCATCCGGTCGTTCGAGGGCGATGAAGTCCCGGGATACGAGCTCTTCCATCGAGTACGTGGAGAAGGAATAGATGCCGGGAAGATCGATGACCCGGACCCGGTGCCCCTTGTACTGGAGAAGCCCTTCCGCCCGCTCTACGGTCTTTCCCGGCCAGTTGCCGATGATCTGGTCGACACCGGTCAGCTGGTTGAAGGTGACGCTCTTCCCCACGTTCGCATTGCCGGCAAGCGCGATCGTATACTCCGCGTCCTTTATCGCTGTCACACCTTTTGGCGGGGCTTTACAACCGCCGCAGCCGCTCACGGTTCACCTGCATCGGGACAATCGACAAAGATATTCTCGGAAATGGCGTGGTCTATAGCCAGTTTTGTCCTCCGGACAAAGACCTCGATCGGCCCGTTCATCGGAGTTTTCCGGGTCACCGAGACGGGCGTACCGAGGGTCAGCCCGAGATCGGCAAGGCGCTGCACGACTTTGCAGTCTCCGCGAATGAAGGCGATCTTCCCTTTCTGGTCAGGCCCGAGATCGGTGATTGGGATGATTTTTTTACTGCGGGATCCGGCAGGTACCGTCCCTTCGGCAGCTGCGATGCATTCCGCGCAGCTGCCGATAGGTTTGTTGCACGGCGCGATGGGGCTGCCGTGAGGGCACCGGGCCGGCGCTTCCAGCAGCCGGCAGAGCGCGTTCTCGGTTTCCCCCGAGATCGTGTGCTCCATCCTGCATGCTTCATCGTGGACCTTTTCCCGGTTGATTTTAAGGACGTCGGTTAAGAATACCTCGATGAGCCGGTGCCGCCGCTTGATCGTCTCGGCGATCTTCCTTCCCGCCGGCAGGAGGGCTGCACCCCGGTAGGGTTCGTACCTGACGAACCCTTTATCGGCAAGACTCCTGAGGACCTCGGTCACGCTTGCGGGCGCGATCTTCATGCAGTTTGCAATCGTCGTCGTCTTTGCAGAGCCGTCCCGGTTCTCAAGGTCATAGATTGTTTCGAGATATTCCTCGACCTGTTCCTGCGCCATAGTACCAGATATTTAGGGTGCCCTAAATTAAAAATATTTAGGTTGACCTAAATATTTGCCGGTCTGGCCCCGGTTACCAGACTAAGGAAATGAATCAATCACACGAGGGAATGCTAAAAAAACAGGACAACACCGTGAAATCCTGACATCCGGTACTTCTTTCCAGGGCAGAAAAAAGAGAGGAGGCTGTGCCGAGGCACTTCCTCCGCCGGTCTCAGGACTCACCGGGCAAATTATACTTTCCCCAACGTTACTTTACTCTCTTTGCTTCGGGAACGTACGTCCTCAGGAGTAGCGAGAGGCTGACGACCGTCACCGAGCTCAGCGCCATCGCAAAGGCGGCAAACTCGGGCCGGAACGTTATGCCGAACGAGGGATAGAGGATCCCGGCAGCGACCGGGATCAGGGCAGCGTTGTAGGCAAACGCCCAGAAAATGTTGCCCCGTATCCTTCCCATGACCTTTTTCGAGAGCTGGATCGCCGCGACCGAATCGAGCAGGTCGTCCCGGATGAGGACGATGTCCCCGCTCTCGATTGCAACATCCGTCCCGCCACCGATCGCGATCCCTACGTCTGACTGTGCGAGCGCAGGGGCATCGTTGATCCCGTCACCGACGAACGCGACGACTTCCCCTTTTGCCTGAAGGGCCTTGACTTTCGCCGCCTTGTCCTGCGGGAGTACCTCGGCGATGACCGTATCGATGCCGATCTGCCGGGCAATCGCTTCCGCGGTTCGCCGGTTATCCCCGGTGATCATGACGATCCTTATCCCCATCGCTTTCAGGCCGCTCACCGCGGCTTTCGAGGTCCCCTTGAGGGGGTCGGCGATCGCGATGATCCCGGCCATCTGCCCGCCGGCCGCGACGAGGACCGCCGTCTTTCCGTTCTCCTCGAAACGGACCAGCGCCTCTTCGGCACTGGCGGGTATCGCAACGCCCTTCTCCAGCAGGAGAGCGCGGTTTCCGATAAGGATCTCCTTTCCTGAAACCTGGGCCATGACACCTTTGCCACCGAGCGTATCGAAGGCTTCCGCCGGTTCGACTTTGGCCCCCCGGTCTTCTGCTTTCCGGACAACGGCCTGGGCGAGCGGGTGCTGGGAATTTTTCTCGACACTTGCCGCAAGGGAGAGCAGCTCCCCTTCCGGCATTCCCATCGCCATGACGTCGGTAACTTCGGGTTTTCCCCGGGTCAGCGTGCCGGTCTTGTCGAAGACTACGACCGTGACCTTTTCTGCAACCTCGAGCGCTTCCCCGTTCTTGATGAGGACGCCCAGTTCTGCGCCGCGCCCGACACCGACCGTAACCGCTGTCGGGGTTGCAAGCCCGAGTGCGCAGGGACAGGCGATGACCAGTACCGATATCAGCGCCGTGAGCGCGAAGAGGAGGGTACCGCCGAGAACGAAGTACCACGCGATGAACGCAAGCGCTGCAATCGCAAGCACGGTGGGGATGAAGTAGGTGACCGCAAGGTCTGCGATGCGCTGGACATGGGGTTTTGTGCCCTGTGCTTCCTCGACGAGCATGATAATCTGGGCGAGCACGGTCTCTTTTCCGACCTTCCTCGCCTTCACGGACAGGACGCCGTTCTGGTTGATCGTCCCCCCGACAACGGTGCTCCCTGCACCCTTGCGGACCGGCACCGGTTCCCCGGTGATCATCGCTTCGTCGACGTAACTTGCTCCCGCTACAACTTCGCCGTCGACCGGGATCCTGCCCCCGGGTTTGACCATGACGATGTCGTCTACGATGACATCCTCGATCGGGATCTCCCGCTCGTTCCCGTCGCGGACAACGGTCGCGGTCTTCGGCCGGAGCCCGGCAAGTTTCTTGATCGCGTCCGAAGTCCTTCCCTTGGCCCGGGCTTCGAGATACCTGCCGAGCATCAGGAACGCAGCGAGCATGATCGCGCTGTCGTAGAACATGAACTCGGTGGTGAGGATTATCCCAAACGTGCCAAGGACGCTCGACACGAACGCGGTGCCGGTACCCATCGCGTACATCACGTCCATGTTGAGCGTCCGGTTCCGCAGCGCCATCCGGGCGGCCTGGAATATCGGGGAGGCCACGTAGACAAAGACCGGCGTGGCAATCACGAGCATGATATACGCGAGCGTCTGCATCGAAACCGGGAGAGGGACCCACATCGCAATCAGGAGGGGGATGCTCACGGCAAAGCCGACCGTGAACCGGAGGAATTTATCGTGCAGGTCGCGGTCCCGGGCCCTCTTCTCGGCCTCGTCGCTCACTTCGCCGGCGATCCCGAGGTACTGGTATCCCGAATTCTCGATCGCTTTTTTCATGTCGTCGATAGAAGTGAGCGAGGGATTGTAGACAACGTACGCCTTCTCCGTCGCAAGGTTCACGGACGCGGATGCCACGCCGTTAAGGTCCCTCAGCGCCGCCTCAATGGTCTGGACGCAGGTCGCACACACCATGCCCCCGACCTTGATAGTCACTTCCTTGTTGATGACTTCGTACCCGGCCTCGCGGACCGCTTTTTCGAGGTCAGCGAGCTTCACTTTTTTGGGATCGTACTCCACCCGGGCGGTATCGGTCCCGAAGTTGACCGCTGCCCCGGTTACGGTGTCCAGTTTCGAGAGCGATTCCTCGATGTTGACGGCGCAGGTCGCGCAGTGCATCCCCGATATTTTCAGCTCGGCTTTTTTCTTCTCCGGTTCCGGCATAGCTAATTCCTATGCTCTTCCCTGCTTTCAAGATATATAATGTGATTCCATTATCCGGGCAGTGCGGGACGGTTTTTTATCGATTCCGACTCAGACGACCCGGAAATACTTCAGTCGTTTACAGGTCTGCCTTTACCGGACTCCACGGTTTTCGCTCATTTATACGCGATATATATGGTACGGAATTGTTTGGAGCGGATCGGTAATCGTGTCCCGGCGGGAAGCCGAAAAATAAATAGTACCTGAAGATTATGTAAGGCTGACAAAGGAGGTTTTGAAAAGAATGGCAATCGATCCAATCTGTAAAATGACCGTCGATGAAAAGACCGCGAAATTCACGAGCGACTACAAAGGAAAGAAGTATTATTTCTGTGCGCCGGGGTGCAAGAAGAAGTTCGACACCGACCCGGCAAAATACGCAGAATAACCTGACACACACTCTTTTTTCCGGGAATTCCGTATGTTATTCCGACCAGCGGGTTCCGTTATCTGGTCCGTTATGTCGATCCGTCGGACTTCCAGTTAGTACCGCAGCCATGCGGACGATGACCCGGCACCCAGCGGTCTCCGTCCTTCCGGAGCTCTTTTTTCCAGATCGGGACACCGGCCTTGATCGCCTCGATGATGTATCGCGAGCCGGCGTAAGCCTCTTCCCGGTGGCCGGCGCCGACGATGATAACCAGTATGTTTTCTCCCACGGCGAGCCGCCCGATCCGGTGGACGATGTCGACCGAGAGGAGGTCAAACTGTTTCTTTGCCTCGGCGGCGATCTGTTCGAGCTCTTTTAAGGCGACCTCTTCGTAGGCTTCGAGTTCCATCTCCCGTATGTCATCGTCGCGGACGATCCCGTCGAAGAGGACGATCGCTCCCGTGCCCCGCTGTTTAGCCTCATCGATCAGTTTCCCGATGTCCACGTCTTCGTTCTGGATAGCGATCATGGTGCCTCTCGCAGGTTTCAGCCGCCCGCAACCGGGGGGAAAACCGCGATCTCGTCCCCGTCGGTTACCATGATGTTTCCGGATTCCGCGGGATCGACACGCTTGGTGTTCCGCATCAGGATGACAAACTCCCTGAACGTCCCATTCTCGTCGAAGATTGCATCGTAGCCTTCCTTGTTCTTTCCCGCGACCTGTTTGATCAGCCCGGTAAGACTGGTGCCGGGCGCGAACTCTGCAATGACATCGGTCCCGAGCAGTTCGCGGAACCGGGCAAAAAAACGTATTTTGACACTCATGGTTTTCCTCGGGTTATCTGGTGTATTTTATCGGCATATGATAACTTATTCCCATCAGGTTATGGGGTTTTTGAAGTCCCGCAGGAGATACAGCACGGGTCTGCCTCTACGCAGATCTCGTCGGCACGGGACTCAAGCCCGTCCCAGACGAAGAGCCGGCCGGTGAGGAGGTTGCCCCTGCCAAGCAGGTACTTGAGCACTTCGTTCGCCTGCACTGTGCCGATAATCCCTGGCGTTGTCCCGACAACCGGGAACGCTTCCTTTGGCGGGGCTTTCGGAAAGATACACCGGAAGCAGGGGGTCTTCCCCGGGAGAATGGTGGTTGCCTGGCCATGGAACCCCCGTATGGCACCGTGAAACAGCGGGATCTTCTTCTCAAGGGCGACTTCGTTGAGAAGGTACCGGGTTGGGAAATTGTCCATCGCGTCGACAATCCCGTCTGCTCTTCCCACGAGGCGCGAGGCATTTGCCCCCCCAATTTCTTCATCGATTGCGTTGACGATGATATCGGAGTTGAGTGCACGCAGTTTCTCTTCTGCGGAGACGGTTTTTTTCTTCCCGGTGTCTGTGTCAAAGTGGAGGATCTGACGATTGAGGTTGGACCGGTCGACCACGTCCATATCGACAATGGTCAGCGTTCCGACCCCGGCCACCGCGAGGTAGATGGCGATCGGGGAGCCGAGTCCCCCGGCCCCGGCAATAAAAATATGCGCTTTTTTCAGGCGCTCCTGCCCTTCATCGCCAAAGAGCATCATCTGTCGTTTATAGCGTTCCCGCTCGCGTTCTGACAACATCGTTTATCAGGGTCCGGGCCGCGCTACGCAGGCCGGTCAGTGCTGGCACTCCACGTCTTCGTCGTGATCGTGGATATGCGGGTTCTTCTCCTCCCATTCGGGAAGCCCGTGTTTTTTCCGGTAATCGTTGATGGCCTTGTGGATGCCCTCTTCGGCGAGGACCGAGCAGTGCATCTTGATCGGGGGAAGGCCTTCGAGAGCTTCGGCAACGGCCTTGTTGGAGACCTCCCATGCCTCTTCGAGGGTTTTTCCCCGGACCAGTTCGGTGGCCATGCTGCTCGATGCGATCGCAGCCCCGCAGCCGAAGGTCTTGAACTTGGCATCGACAACGATATTGTTCTCGATTTTGAGGTAAATGTTCATGATGTCCCCGCACACGGGATTACCTACCTCACCGACCCCATCGGGGTTTTCCATCTCCCCGACATTGCGGGGGTTCTTGAAATGATCCATCACTTTTTCGCTATACATCGCACTTCCGTTCCTTGTCGATTTTCTTATAAAGCGGAGACATGTCTCTCAACCGCGATACAACCTTCGGCAGCACATCGAGCAGGATATTGATATCCTGTTCCTTGTTCGCGTCGCCTATTGTCAGCCGGAGCGACCCGTGGGAGATCTCGACCGGAAGGCCGGTGGCGAGCAGGACGTGGGAGGGTTCGAGCGACCCCGATGTGCAGGCGCTCCCCGTGGACGCGCAGATCCCCTCATCATCGAGCCAGAGGAGCATCGACTCCCCTTCTATGAATTCAAAACTGATATTGACATTTCCCGGCAGCCGTTTCTCCGGGTGGCCGTTGAGCCGGGCGTTTGGGATCGTATCAAGGATACCTTTAATGAGCCGGTCACGCATTGCCCGCATCTGCGCGGAATGAGCGGTGATATCGGAGGTGGTAAGCTCGATGGCTTTCCCGAGTCCCACAATACCCGGGATGTTCTCGGTCCCTGCACGGCGCCTTCGTTCCTGTCCGCCACCATGAAGCAGGTTCTCGATCCGGACACCTTTCCTGATGTAAAGCGCCCCGACCCCTTTTGGCCCGTAAAATTTGTGGGCCGACAAAGAGAGCAGGTCGATATTCTGTGCGTTCACGTCAATTGGAACACTCCCGATAGCCTGGACTGCATCGGTATGGAAGTAGACCTTGTGTTTTCGTGCAATCGCCCCGAGTTCGGCGATTGGTTCAATGGTGCCGATCTCGTTGTTCGCATACATAATCGAGACCAGAATCGTTTTATCGGTTATCGCTTTCTCGAGATCGTCCGGACTGACAAGCCCGTACTGGTCCACCGGGAGATAGGTGACCTCGAAGCCTTCCTTCTCGAGAAACTTGCAGGTGTGGATGACGGCATGGTGCTCGATCTGTGAGGTTATGATGTGGTTGCCCCGCTTGCGGTTGGCAAAGGCAACCCCCTTGATCGCCCAGTTATCGGATTCTGTCCCTCCTGACGTGAAATAGATCTCATCGGGTTCTGCCCCGAGCGCATTTGCGACCTGGGCCCGGGACGTCTCGACAGCGTTTTTTGTTTCCCGGGCGATACTGTAGATAGACGAAGGGTTGCCGAAATGCTCCGTAAAATAGGGAAGCATCGCATCGACCACATCGGGCCTTGTGTACGTTGTCGCTGCATGGTCCATGTAGATGATGCGTTTCTCTCCCATTCCTGCACCTGTTACTCCAATATGTGCGCTGATCTGCGGATTATTCTTTCCCTTGCGAACCGCGTTCTCGCCAGCCGTGAAGATTCCCGGCTCTTAACCCCCTACTTGCCCGGAATCATTGGAGACAACCGGGTAAGACCAACGTCGGGTCAAGGAAGGTTTTTCCCGCATCGGATCCAACGTGATTCACAATTGTGAATGCAATATATTATGTCGCGACTGGGATAACTTAAAGGTTGTGATACGATGGAAGCACCCTGCCAGAAAATAGTTTGGGATGTCCTGCCCGCAATCCGGGCGGCAATTGCAGTGGAACTTGTGAAGGCCGGGGTGTCACAGGTAGAGGCAGCGCGGATGCTCGAGATCGCTCCATCTGCGGTATCCCAGTACCTCTCCGGTAAACGCGGGTACCGGATCGAGTTCGAAAACGATGCGAAAGCCTCCATCGAGCGGCTTGCCGGGGATCTCCGGGCCGGGAGGGATGTCAACCTGGTCAAGCGGACCTGTGATATCTGCCGACAGCTCCGGGAAGGCGATGAGAACCAGTGTGAAGGCCCAAAATCCGAACGCTGCGGATCATAATTTTTTGCTGGCAGCGACGGTTTTTCTTCCAGATATTTTTTTTATGACGAAAATTGCTGATAAAATCAACGATCTCAAGGCAAAAATTGCTGCCCGGGACACGATGATTGTCGCCTACTCCGGAGGTGTTGACAGTGCCCTGCTTGGCGTACTGGCCCGGGAAATACTGGGGGACCGGAGCAGGTGTATACTTCTCGACAGCCCGGTAGTGCCCCGGTCGGCGATCCGGGAAGCCCGTGCTATCGCGAAGGAATGCGGACTTGATCTTGAAGTCCTCCCCGTCAGCGTGATGGAAGATGCGAGATTTGTAAAAAATCCCCCGGGACGCTGTTATTTCTGCAAAAAAAACTCATCCGTTATGCTGAAACAGCGGAAAGACGAACTCGGGTTTGCCTGCATTGCCGACGGAATCAATGCGTCGGATCTTGGCGAACACCGACCCGGGATCACTGCGAGCACAGAAGAAGGGATAGTTCACCCGTTCGTCGAAGCCGGGATCACGAAAGATGATATCAGGGCGATTGCACGTGATTATGGCTGTTCGTTCTGGAACAAGCCGTCGGCAGCCTGTCTCTCGTCGCGAATCCCGTACGGAGAAGAGATTACAACGGAAAAACTGGGGATGATCGAGGCAGCCGAAGCTTTCTTGCAGGAAAAGGGATTTACCCAGTTCCGGGTGAGGGTCCATGGAGTCATTGCACGAATTGAGGTGCCGGGCGGGGATATCCAAAAGATAATAAAACTCCGCGAAGAAACGGTGAAAAAACTAAAAGAAATCGGGTTTTCCTATGTTGTGCTCGATCTTGAAGGGTACCGCAGCGGGAGCATGGATGAAGTCCTTAGACAACGATAAGACCTGTAAACCAAACATTCTCTAAGCTTTTAATAAAGAGGAAAACATGTTCAAACACCTGCCCTGCATCCGCATTGACGGCGAAAAGTTCGAGAAGGCAACTCATGAGGTCATCGAAGAAGTGCCGTTTGCCCTTTTTGTCAACGGCCGGCACGCGATGACTGCGATGCTCAGCCCGGTCGCCCTTGAGGATTTTGTCATGGGCTACCTCTTCACAGAGCAGATCGTAAAAAATATCGATGAGATCGAATCGATAAAGATAGAGAAGAACCGTCTGAGCGTCATTACCAAGAATCTTTTCAAAGTGCTCGGGCCAAAAAAGACCATCCTCTCCGGATGCGGGGGGAGCGCTTCGTATATCGATGCCGAAAAACTCCCGAAGATCAAGGCAGAATTTTCTATAGGCACCTCAGCGATTAACACGCTTGTCAAATCAGTGCTCAATTCAGAGCTTCACCGGACGACCGGGGGGATCCATATCGTTGCTCTTTCCGGCAGGGATGAGATAATTGCGGTATCAGAAGATATCGGAAGACACAATGCCCTTGATCGTGTTATCGGCCACGGGCTTCGGAACGGAGTGGATTTCTCCAAGACCTTTGTCATTGTATCGGGGCGGATCTCTTCCGAGATGGTCAGGAAATGTCTCATTGCAAACATACCGGTAATCGTGTCGCGGGGCGCAACGACAACGCTTGCGGTCGAGATTGCGGAGAAGGCCGGACTTACTGTCGTCGGGTTTGTCCGTGCAGGAAGGATGAATGTCTACTCCCATGCTTATCGCATCGAGGGCACAGAAAACGCAGAGGCACCTGCTTCGTAATCGTCGTTAATTATTACTCTATGGTGAGTCCAGAAGCTGACAGGTCTGGCAGAGATCACCGGAACAGGGATCGCCACATTTTTTGCAGTATTTGATTAGACCTGACAGCCCGGCTTTCCCGATCTGTTCCCGGATCTGTTTCCTGCTGCCAATAAGCCTCCGCATAGTTCCGGGATACCGGTATTCCAGTCCTGAAAGCATCGTCCGGACCTCGGCCCGGAGTGCGAACCGGGTATATGGGCATTCGGGCAGATCGTTCCAGTACCCGCTCATGATCAGGTAGGCGGCGATCTCCTTCTCGGAAATGTCACGCAGGGGTTTAATTCGTGGGATGAAATAGCCGGTCTCCTCCCCGCTCTCGCGGATGAGCCGGGGCAGGTCGCCCCGAAGTACATTCATCAGGACAGACTGGGCTTCGTCATCGAGATTATGGCCCGTGGCGAGTCTGGTTGCACCGATCCTCTCAGCAGCAGTGACAAGCGCTTTCTTCCGCAGGATACCGCAGACCGTGCACGCCCGTGACTCCCTCCCGGTAAGAAACGTATCGAGTGTCTTGCCAAAAAGATCCTGGAACGTGACGATGTGGTGTTCGATCCCGAGATCCCGCACGAGACTCATTGCCGCTCCCACGGTGTCTTCCCGGTAACCCGCTATCCCTTCATCGATGGTGATCGCGACAAGGCTGACGTCTTTCCACGCAGGAATGACGGCATGCAGCAGAAGGAGAAGCGCGGTGCTGTCCTTTCCCCCGCTCAGGGCTACCGCTATACGGTCCCCGTCACGAATCATGGAATGTTCCCGTATGGCCGATGTGACCCGGGCTTTCAGATCTTCACAGAGATGCTCCCCGCAGAGATGCC